>JGI20158J14315_10000025_pt1 | contig 89644 bp, 65 predicted proteins | sample COG_08_FD_14315 | JGI IMG/M metagenome (IMG submission 14315)
GACCCCACCGGCGTGATCGTGATCTATTGCGACCACACTTTGAACGGCGAGCCTATCCACTTTGATGCAGGCGAAGAGGTCAAGCTTAGCATTCACGGTGGCGGCGGCACTGCATTCAACCCGCCTTTCAACTGGTGCGCGAGAAACGACATCGAACCGCAGGCATTACTCTACTTCACTGATGGTGAGGCTGACGTTGGCCCTAACGCATGGTATGGCAGAGACTTTGAGATGCCTGACTACCCTGTGTTCTGGATCACCAATCACACTGATCCAGAGTTCTCCGGCTGCGAAGAGTTCGGAGAGATAGTTTACATCTAACTTAGCAGGGGCTACGGCCCCAAAGGAGAGCGTAGTGAGTACAACAGGCAGACCAAGCAGCGGATTAACGAAGAGTGAAATAGCCGCCAAGAGTAGGTTGCAAAACGATGTTAAGAATATATCTATCAATGGCGAGTTACTACAGAGGTTTAGTCGATACAGAGACGAAGAGTCCAAGCGACTAGGCTATAAGTTAACTGTTAAGCAATTCTTAGCTGTCTTGCTTAACAAATGGGAGAATACAAATCCAAGCTAAGAGGTTACACTTAAATAGCTGGCGCTCCTAGACCGTGGTGCGGCGCACGGTTAAGCCTGATCAGATGCCAGCTTAAACATTATCTGTCAGGTACTGTCGCATCTTGCATCTTATTGGACGTTGTGAGATATTGATCACGAGAACTTCACACACTCTCACCTACCTAGCCTAGCCCTGCTCTTAACGGAGCGGGGCTTTTTTATTGGTCAACCAATAGCTAAGCTCACCAAACCTACCCCTCTGAAACAATCCCTTTAAGACAGGTTAAACTAGGTCGTTAAACGTGTTACTGCTTCCCGACCAATAGCGGTGTTTTGTATACCTGTGATGGCGGACGATACTGCTATAGGATTGGGTGTAAAATTCTTCTGCAGCCCGCTGTTTACTTGCGCTTGAGTATCTTAGCTATCAAGCTGATGAGTGCGAAGTCGGTGGTGAACATACCATCAACAACATGATTAACGATAACCCGCTCACCTTCATGTCCAAATTTTTTGACCACCCACTTCATGTAACCAGCGTAACGGATTAGTCCGCTGTTCAGCATGTCCGGTCTACCACCGCCATGACTAATCGAATCCATTGAAGGGCTCTTGAGGTACACTTGAGCAGACACTGCGAGGTTGATTACCCGCTCAGCTTCCATGTGCTGGTGGACATCAATCATGTCCTTAATTAATAAGTGATCAATAAATAACTGGTCTTTGACCACGGCCCGACCAACGCCGCTGCCCGCATCCTCCACATCAACGGCGTGATGCTTACGAAGAAGCGGGCTACCCTTGTCATTGACCTTTAGGTCAGAGCCAGTCGTCATCGTTTTCATGCCAGCTCTTGTGCGGCTGCAATGATTGAGGAATTGGAATAGGTTTGAACAACTTCTCTGAATACCTCCCTGTCGGCACATCGTATTCAAGTTGCACCTTGCCAACCTTACCTATCCATTTGAATCGCACCTTCCAACAATGAATCTCAACGTCTCGATCTTTGTTCTGATGCACCGTGATACCAAGGTCAGCTTTAGCGAAGAAGCTGGCGCTGCCCGATATGTTCATGCCCTTGGGCACAGCTGTTGATCCTGAAGCATCCGTTGGCATCTTGCTGGGGTGAGCAATGAACCAGATGTGGACATCGTTTGCTCTGGCAAAGGCGACCAATCGTGTTAGCAGATCGTTGATACTTTGATGTTCGTTGTCGCTATTACTTTGCTGGGCAATGTAATTATACGGGTCAATGACTAACCCTCTCACCCCCATTCTCATCACCGCCTGTTGCGCCCGATCCAGCACTGAATCAATCGTGACAAGCTCGCCTGATCTTTGCTCAAGAAACAACCAATGATTGTGGATGTATGTCAGCGCGTTGTCTGCCTCTTCCTTGCTCATCCTACCGTTGGGCCCGTCGAAGAATGGCTTGCCAACAATTTTTTCTGCAAGCTTGGCGATGTGCAGTGGTGGTGGATTTTCAAAGGAAGCAACGGCGAACTTCCAATCATAGTTCTTGGCTAAGTTAACCATTAGCTGGTCAATAAACTCCGACTTACCAGATCCCGGCACCCCTGTTATAACGGACAGCTGCCCCTGAACTACGGTGAATAGCTCATCAACCACAGGCATCCCCGTCGAAAGACCTCCGATCACTCCGTTAGTATACAAGTGGGTCACCTCACTTTTGTAATCATCGACTGTGTATACGCCTTCAAGCGGGAGTGGCTCTGCAGCGTTAACAATATCAACGATCTTCTCTGCGCCGTACTGTTGCAACACATCGTTCATATCCTTGGTGCCATCTGGATACTCCACCTGATAACACTTGGCTCTGCCTATTCTTCTAGCTAGCTCCTCGCGCAACGCTTCACCTGCCTCGTCACTATCTGTTGCTAGTATAATTTTCTCAGCAGACTTCATCACCGCCTTTGCTTCCCAGACATAGCTAAACTTATTGTCTTCTTTCGCGTCTATTTTGCGATTAGCTACACGCTGAGGCGCACCGTTTGGCACACTAAGTATAGCTATTTGATCATCAATAATAGAAGAGGCCACTGACAAGCAGTCTACCTCACCCTCGCAAATAACAATGGTCTTTGCTTCTACTTTCTTTGCATGCTCTATGCCCCAGAATGTTCTCGCCGCACCATCCTGTGTGAACCGCTTATCATTCAGCGGTCTCCACTTCACCGCCTCCTTATCTCCGTACACAAATCCAATCGCCGGAAACTCCCCAGCGTTTAGCTCACCCTTGGCATTGAAGTATCGCTTGCCTGTTACCAAGGCGAACCTGTCTTTTATTTTGTCATGATCTATGCCGCGACCCTTTAGATACTGACTGACAATGCCTGAGTCAGATTCTTTTGGCACTGATATCGCCGTGACTTTCTTTGGCCGCTCAACATAGGTTGGCTTGTCCTCCGATCTCTTGCCTGATATCTCGCAGTGATGACAGAGAAACACAAGCCCATCGCTCTTAAACGACACGCTCAAAGTGCGCTCTCTCTGGTTAACTTTCTTCCTGTTTGGGGTGCATACTGGGCAAACATATCTGCCCTCTTGAGTAATGGTATTTAGAAACGTATCCAAAACCTCTTGCATAAACTTACCTCGCCTGTTAATTTTAAAATCCCCCGTAAGGGGGCACACTAAGTAGACTCCTTAAAATTAAGAAACCTACTAACTAAAAAAATAAAGTAGACTACTTAGGTACCTACTAAGTCTCTTACAATATTCCTGACTAACTTCTCTCTTCTTATTCCTTCATGACTGATTGCTGTCATGACTTCCTCTTTTATTTTTATTGGATCAACACCAAGATTCTGCGCCAGATTATTATGATTGTTACTGGCGAAAAATTCTATCGCATCCATCCGTACAACCTCCTCTTTGTCAAACAAATCCAGCACTGCTCTCTTTAAGATTCGTTGACCAATGACTCTATCGTTGTCATCAAAACTTCCGCTCGTGGATTCTCTCTGTCTAATCCCCATTCAATCACCTTCCTCTTAACTTGCCTGTCGTTCTTGTAAATTTTATCCTGCATGCAGTCGAGTATCACGCTCTCGTCTAGGTCAGGTCTACGAGTCGCGTAATAAATTTTTATCTCAGCTTGCAGGTCACCTTCGAGCATTGAGTCACCCATCTGTGGGCACTGCTCATCAAATAGTTTCACATAAGCCAACGCCTTCTTGCTTTTGATAAACGCTGGCCTTCCCTTGATCGTCACTAACCTGCGGCTGTTTGCTTTGCTGGCAGGTTCTCCATTTATTATAAAAAAAATACTTGATATCATGTGCTATTTGCCTTAATGTTGATCGTCCGTTGTGACTGAATACAGGACAATAGCAAATGGGAAAGATAAGTCAATGGTTGATTGACAAAGAAGAACGAGGAGAAGTAATTTATGACGAACAAAGAAAAAGATATCAAGATAGAGCGGGTGCCGTTGCCCGAAGTGCGAGTGAAGGAGATGCTGAATCCGAATGTGTTAGAGGCCATCATGAGTCTGGCACCGGAGGAATCCTTTTTCATTGCGACTGATGATGAAGATCATACCCAACGTAAGGTCAGTGCGCTACGACAAAGAGTGCATCGGATACAAATAGCTGCGCCAGATAAACAGTTTACGGTGCGTAAGCGGCACGAGAATAATCAAATGGGCGTGAGAGTCTTTAGGTTACCGAATGAAAATAACTAATAAGCACAAGCTGCCAGAGGTTGTCTTCAACGCTCTGACTTTTAGTGACTACACCAGAGGCGACAGTCTATTGTCTGCGACTCAGTTGATAGACTCACCGCGTGTCTCTCAGTTACAGCGTCAGCATGATGACGAGATCGAGCAGGATGCGGTTGACTTTTTGTGGTCACGGTTCGGCACCAGCGTTCATCAAATGTTTGAGGCTGCTGTTCAGGGCGATGACTGCATCAGCGAAGAGAGATTGTTTGCTGAGGTTAACGGCTGGAAGATCAGTGGCGCAATTGACCTGCAACACACGACCCCTGAGGGCATCATTGTCAGTGACTATAAAGTAACCAGTGTCTGGTCAGTGATGAATGACAAGCAGGAATGGCACAAGCAGTTAAACCTGTACGCTTGGTTGGTTAGACAGGCTAAGCAATTGCCCGTCAAGCAGCTAAGAATCATTGCGATTCTGCGCGACTGGGTCAGACGCAAGGCTGAACAGGGCGGTAACTATCCCGACTCTCCCATTCAAATGATCACCATTCCGCTTTGGTCGGAGTCTGATCAGGATGCCTACGTTGAAGAGCGTGTTGAGCTGCATCAGTCCGCTGACTTTGAATACACCACAGGTGGGGAGCTTCCTTTGTGCGATGCACATGAGCGATGGGAGAAGCCAACCGTCTACGCTGTGCATAAGAAAGGCAGAGTAAGAGCAATCAAGATTCATCAGCAAGAAGATGAAGCATCTGATCATGCCAAGTCCCTAGGCACCGGACATTACGTTGACACAAGGCTAGGCGAAAGCACTCGCTGCGCTCAGAACTGGTGCCGCGTGAGTCAGTGGTGTTCACAATTCAAAGAGAGCATAGAAGAATGATAAATAAGAATCAGCAAGAAGATTTAGAGGCAGAATTAGAACTGGCTCGAGAAGAAATGGACAAACAGCTTTATCAACCCGCCAAATCGATTGAGCATTTGAACGTTGAAGAACTTCTGAACGATACGACACAATTATTCAGGGCTTTAGATTCGATGAAGGTTAATGAGGTAATGCTTATTAAAAAAGATGATCAAGTAAATTTTTATCACTGGAAGAGGAAGCACCCGCGCAAAAAAATGATCAGTAAATCTGTTGGGACACCATCCGTGGTCGATCAAATATTCTTCCTCGATGATGTTGAACTCCCTCTCCCCAGTAAGAGCAGCGGTTATCTGATTATCAAACGAACATCCTAATTTGCGAGGAAGACAAATGAGCAAGGAAGAGGAATATGAAAGAATGCTTTACCAACCTCAGACACATATCGAGGGCGTAGAGTTCGCTTCAAAGCTTTCTGTAGGAATTAACGCGCTGAAGGTTGACGAGATGATGCTGATTAGAGGGTCGGATCGGCCACGATTTTTCACGATAGCGGGCAAGTTAAAGGATAAAAAGTTTATCAGTCGATGGGCAAAGATTCCTGTCGTTATTAATGGCGTAACTGACCCAGCGAAACTCAAGGCTGAGGGCCCACAACACAGGGACTCATTTGTCGCGGTGAAAAGAATCAAATGATAGAAGACGCAGATTTTTACAGGAAGATGATTGGACTTTGGCAGATCACAAAGATACCCATGCTGAAGGCATCAGTTATTGGAGATCAAATAGATTTCACATGGGCTCAGGGCGCTGGTTTATCGTTGCCTGTCAGCATGTTTCTCAGGCTAGAGCCTGTTGAGATACTTGAGATTCTAGAAAAAACTATCGAAGAGCGATACAAAATTAATGCCAAGCAATGGCGCAGTGACTTACGCGGCTTCACCAAAAAACCGCTAACCTAGGAGATACAAAATGGCAAGCTACAAACAAGTTTGGGAAACCCTGAGTGCTATCGACTGCTCAGCATACACCAAGAAAAAAAATGATCTGTCCTATTTAAGCTGGACATGGGCATGGGCACAACTCATGGAGCAGTACCCTGATGCGACCTACGAGTTTCAAGATAACGAAGTTCACGGGGATGGTACTGTTTCTGTCCATTGCACAATCAATATTGGTGAGCTGCAGCGTAGTATGTGGCTTCCCGTCATGACCGGATTTAAGAACGCGGCGTTAGCAAACCCTAGCGCAAGAGATGTAGGCGATGCCAAGATGCGATGCCTAGTAAAGTGCATGGCGTTTTTCGGACTGGGTCATTATATCTATGCGGGCGAAGACCTGCCGCGTGAAACCAAATCTAAACCAAAGAAGAAGGAGGATGTTTTCGACAGCGCGGATCAAGTTGTCGAGTCAAGTACGTTAGAAGAAGCGGTAGAAAAAACGATGACAGGCGCAATGACTGACGAAGATGCAAGGAAAACTACTGAAGTGGTTCTTGTATTTGCCAGACAAACCGACACAATTGAAGGACTTAAGTCTTTGCACACGGCAAACAAGAAGGCGCTCGATGAAATTAAACTGTCGCATCCTGACGTTTACGAAGCGTATGTCAACGAGTTCAAATCAATCAGATCAAAAGTAGAATCTTAGGAGAAATACAATGGACAAAGAAAACGTGGCAAAAGGCGACGAGTTCTACATGAACAGCAACAACAGGAAGAACGCGGAAAATCACCCAGATTTTGTTGGCAAGCTCATGATCAACCAAGAACAGTTGCGGGCGTTGATCGAGATACATGAGCGAGCAAGAGAGCAAGGCAAGCAGCCAGTACTTCAGGTAGATGTTTCTGGTTGGAAAGGCAAGAGCAAGAATGATGGCAAGCCTTATCTCTATTGTAGGCACGAGGTTTACTCTGGCCCTCGCAAAGACCCAAGCGAGAAGTCTTTTGCAAAGACAGTTAGCACGGACGAAGACTGGCTATGATTCATTACCACATTCATCCATTGAGTCATGATAACGTCATGGAGCTGATGCGGTTGCTGTCGAAGATCGATGGCTCAAAGATGGATGAGGTTACTCATTTAGTAAAGAATGCTGATCTGGGCGTTAAGCTGACGGTTGATAAGATTAAAAGGCAGCGCACCAGACAGCAGGAAAACTACTATCACAAGTGGGTCAATGAGTTTGGAAAGTTTTGCGGCATGACGCACGATGAAATGCACGAGGAATTGTTGTGTCGAGCTTACGGTTCAGAAGATGTGAACACCAAGTTCGGATTCAAGCGCAGACCATTGAAGCGTTCAAGCCAAGCAAGCAAAGCAAAGTACTCTGAACTTATCGACACGCTCATTATTACCGCTGCCGAATTAGGATTTGCGGTGCCAGAACCTAAAGGAGAAGAAGATGGAAGAACCTAAATGGACAGGATGGGCAATGCTGTTGGCCTTGTTTGTTGGAATGGTTATCGGAGCGGCATTCGGATGACAGAGACAAGACAAGAAGAGATGCGCGGACAAGTGATTGCTTTTCACGAGGATCACCCCGAAGTCTGGAACTTGTTTTGCGGATTTACTTTCGAGATGATATCTAGAGGGTATACTCATTACTCAGTCAATGCTGTATTTGAAAGAATACGATGGGAGATTGATGCTGGCGGCGATGGAACCGACAGCTTCAAACTAAACAACAACTACAGGGCGTTCTACTCTAGAAGATTTATGAACACATACCCTGAGTACGCAGGTTTTTTTAGAACGCGAGAGCAAACTAGTAAGGATAAGTCTGCTACTAAATTACCAGAGTTAACACCGGAGTACTATGAGCAAAGATAATTCTGTCAGTGATGACGTAGTCATGAATGTAAGTTCAGAAGAGCAATTAATAAATCTTCTTGACTTGATCTATACAGAACTAAGCGGTATCAACGATGGGTTTAATCGCATCATTGACCTGATAGAAAAGGAAAGAAGTGAAGACATCTAAGATTCGGAAGTCTGCACGAGGAAAGATGTGCGCCTTACAGATTCACCCGTACTGTAACAACAACACAGAGACCACAGTGCTGGCGCACTTACCAAGCATGGCGAAAGGCATGAGCATTAAGTCACCAGATCACATAGCCGTTTACTCCTGCTCAACTTGCCATGACGTAATAGACGGCAGAATGAAAACAAACCTGAGCAAAGAAGAGTTGCTGCGCTGTCAGCTAAGAGGACTTGAAAGAACTTGGGGTGAGTTAATTATTGAGGGTTTAATAACTATAAACGCATGACAAAGCTAACACGGAAGCAAGAAAAAACTATACAGCCTAAGCTTAAAACTTACGCTGAGAAAGAAGAGGCAAGGCAAGAGATGCTGGATCAGGTTGATCAGTTCATAAAGAACGGAGGCGAGATTCAGGCAGTAGAACAAGGTGCCACTGCTTTGCGCTACGGAAAGACAACTAAGTGGAGGCAGGAGCTAGCCGACAAAGGTAAGTCCGGCGCAGCCTCTACTCACAAAAAGTAATCAGGAAAAATTATGCTGAATAAGATACTAGAGTTCATAGAGTTGATGACTAGTCGTTCGTTCTGGCCCATGTTTGCAATGTTCTTTTTGTTGTTAGCAATGGCAGCTTACACATTACTGGAGTCAATCTAATGGTAGTTAAGAGAAATAAAAACGGGTTGTTCGTTGCGACAGTGAACGACAGAGATGGTAATTTGTGCGCGGGATTTTCCAAAGATAGAATTCAAGCAATGATCTTTTGCTTTGAGTTGCTTATTGAATGAGCTACCCCAAAGACGAGGGCTGGAAGAACCTAAGCTACCCGAAAGAAGAACTTACTCTGGAAGAAATAAAGAAGATGATGCAGAAAAAAGAAGACAGAGAGAATGCAAAGAAGAGGCCGCTTAATTAGTGCGCCCAACTTTCTTGTCATAGGATTTGTTAAACCTATTATAGACAGAGTTCATTCTATCGTAGACTTCTTCTTCCGCTTTACCCATCTTCAAAGCATCCTGTGGCGACCTTGAAGCAATAGCTTTAATTCTTTTGCGTTGCTCTCTTAATTTTCTTAGCTGATCTTCTGCTCTTTCTAAATCCCTAAGCGTTCTTAATTTTTGCGCGTTATTCTTTCTAAAGTTAATACGGTCAGCGCCTCGCAACACATCCAGCCTAGCTTCTAACTGCTCAAGCTTAATCTTTCTTTCGTAGAAATCTCCCATGCTAACTCTTTCGTCGGGCTCGCCTTTGATTCTACGAAGGAACGGTATCTCTCTTGCCTTAAGGTCTTCTCCCTTCTGCCATTTTTCAAACGCATCAAGATTACGCATGCCAAATGTTCCGGCACCGCCCAATGCAAACTCAGCTAGATGCTCTAGTACATCTGGCGAAACATCCAGTGCCCCAGACTGTTGCTCATTACCACCTATCAAAGAGTTGGAGAGCTTAGCCATCCACTTGAACGGTGTTCGCGTTGTAGACATTGACATAGAAGACTCTGGTAACTGAGTTCCTGTCGGGAAGTTCTCCCTATATATAGGAGAGCCGAAGAAGTTTTCGTTCTTTGCTATCTCTATAAAAGGCTGAGCTATTGTCGGCGCAGGAGAAGAGAATCCTATCGGGGAGAACGATCCTAGGAATGCACTGGTCACATTAGACGTTGCCTTAAGTGGAGATATGTGGCCGTTGCTCATCTCAAAAACATTCTGCCCAAGAGAATGAAACACGTTGTATCCGTATGGCAGCGGGATGGTGTAATGATTCTTCCCGTCATCGGCCATGATCACTATGTTTCTTTCTTTAACGTAGTCTGGTATCTCGGAGTAGTAAGACCTTCCCGTCTCTGGGTTCTCTTCGCTCTCTTCTTCTGCTCTTAAGGCAGACAAAGCGCCGAACATGATCAAAGATGTAACTGCCCCCTGCTTAACGCGACTAGCTTCAGAGCTAAGCGGATTCATATTAGGCCCGAACAATCCTCTTGCGAAGTTAGCTGTGCCCTGAACACTAGCATTGAAGAACAAATAGAGAGAGTTAACCAAGTCTCCGGCGTTGCCCTTTCGATTAAAGTTGATTGTCAAATTCTTAGCGAGTGACGCAGCTTGAGCCAAAGCTTCGGGCCTTGGCACCCCAGCATTAAGCAGCTCATCACGCGATGCTTTGAACGTGGCTAGTCGCACAGCGTTTTCAACAGAGGCATTGCTGTCTTCAACAAACTTCATGACAGACTGATATCTTCGCTGGAAGTTTCCTTTGAAGGTTCCGTTTGCCATATCAATCATAGATTGAATAGTCTTGGTTTGATCTTCGGGGGGTCTTGAGTGGAACCAGTCAGCTTTTGCCCCAGACTCCATGTACTCTCTGACATCTGCCTGATCCACAGGATCTATGCCGGATAAGTTTCCTACAAATGTTCCGTCTTTAACTGAGAAGTTTCTTGCTGCTTTATAAAAAACGCCCATCGAAGGAATGACATCTTTTATAACCTTAGCTACAAGCTTCTGATCTTTCGCTTTACCTTGAGACATATCCTGTTCGCCAAGGATATTAAAGATAGCTGTCTGCACATCACGAGAGAAGTTGCCAATAACAAACTCGGGGTTAAGCGATGTGTTCATCATGGATAGGAATCTATTAACAACACCAAACTTCTGAATAAGATTGTCTGCTGTGCCGCTGTCCATGCCAAGAATGGCATCCCTTAATCTTTTATCTGCAAGCTCAACGTAAACTTGCTGACCATCTAGCTTCACGCCAATTAAATCTTTATCAAAACCGGGGCTAAGGTTGTCTCTCTTTAGCACTATCTTCTGTATGTAATCCTTTCTGTTAGCGTCCGGCGGTATCTCTGAGAACGTCTGGCCCTGCAAGTCTTTGTCGTTTCCAACGTAGGTAAACTTCTTCTCAAAAGCTCGCATGTACCTAGGGTCTTCAGGAGATATGACCCTCCAAAACTCCGCATCCGGACTGCTCTTTACCAAGTTAACTAGGCGCTCACCGAACTGTTTATTCTTTGTGCCCCTAGCCATTGACCGCTCAGCATTTAACAGAACATGTCCTAGTGGTGACTGAGCAGCAGACTCCCTGCCCATAGCTCGCAGAAATTCTTTGCCTTTTGTACTGATGCTACTGCCTATAATCAGGTTCTCAGCGTAGTCATCTTCTATGTCTTTGCCTCTCAATGGCGCGTAGTATTTGTAGGCACTCCTGATTCCTTCAGCGGAGTCTTTGTCTATCAGTCCACCTTCAATCGTTCCGTCTATGGTTTCATTGACTATCTTATCAACGTCCGCAGCAACGCTTTGAAGTTTCTTTCCTCTCCCGTTACCACCTGACCATGTGCCCGTGGAACTATTCCAGTCCATGTCGTAACGCTCTTTCATCTTGCGCTTGACAAAACTATTGGTGAGAGCTTGTCCGGTCTTAAGCTTTCCTGATCCGGGATTTAGTTCTACGTCTCTTTGTGAATCCCGAATGGCAACCTTTTCATTCCGCTCAATAGCGTGTCTAAGAATAAGAAACTCATCGACTTCATCTAGACTGTAACCAGAGTCAGCAATCTTCTTTGCCAAGGGTTTCTTTCTTTCATCTTCAAACCGCCGCATCTTGTTGCCAAGAATGCCTGAAATACTTTCCTCTCCAATGTAAGCAGACTCTGTTGCCTTGAGAGGGCTGAGGCCAAGACTGGCCCTGTATTTATTTATCTCTCGCTCTGCATCCTTGAGTCCGGTGAACTTATCAGCAGCCCAGAAGACAAACTTATCCTTAAAAGAATAACCTTTTGTTTGAAAACTGAATGGCTCGCCAAGTATTTCTTGGTCAATAATTGATTGCTGAACTTCTGGGGAGTTGTCCAGTGAGTTCATTATGGTGCTGGGAGGATTCCTTTCTGAAAACTCTGCTGCTTTTTGTTCTGCTGCTTTTAATTCGTCTTTAGATTCTACTCTGGCCCTAGATTCTGTGACAGGATCTTCATACTCTAGACCTTCTGTCCATGTCCAGTCCGGCATAAGACCTATTTTTTGCTCGGCAAATACGGTGTCTTCTATCTTTGCCGTTCTGTTGTTCTCAGCATAAGGCCCATAATTTAACCAACTATTTTGACCCCTTGTTTCAGAAGTAAGAGCATGCAAGGCTGGGCCAGTAAACAATTTAGCATGAGCCTGCCATGCGTTCTCTTCCCCTCTGGCTCGGAACCCACTTCCTTCTATGCCGTGCCCGAAAGCATCATGCACAGCGCGAAACAAATCGTTGGCAGTGACAAGTTTTCTATCTCCACTCTGATCCTTCCACCTCAGCCCCGTATCTTCTAGCATCGGATTGTTTTCTATTTCAGAATCAGTGATCCCTTCTGTGCCATAACCATCATAAGTTCCATAAACTGCCATGCGTTTGGTAGCGCGAAGGTCTCGCATAGCGTTGAAAGGATTGCCGTCATAAGGGTCTGACTCAGAGTCATAGAAAGTAAACTCATAACCAGCATCTGTCAGAGCCTTATATTGGTTTTTAGTTTGCCTTATAAGATCTTTATATGCTTTCTTTACAGCAGGATTTTGCGGGTCGTTACGCATCTCATCATACGCTTTAGCCAGCCTCTCGCCACGATCCTTTGGGACTTTTACATAGGATCTTTGTTTTCTTTCAGGGAGTCCGTAGTCTTCTGCGTATTCTTCTGCGATAGCAACGATTTCTGGGATTGGCCCTGTCGCCCCTTGAATAGCTGGCGCACCTTCAAGCGGCGTAAAGCTTCTGCTCTGTAACCGTCTTCCTCTGTCTCTATTTCGTTGCCCCAATCTTCTTGCTTGCTCATCAGAAACTCCTCCTGTGGTATCTTCTTGTATTGTATCATCTGTTCCCTGTTTTGAGAACATAATATCATCCGCGTATTCGTACCCTTGCGGAACACCTGATGGATCGTACTGAGCATGTACACCTTTGATATCTGATGGCTTGAACATAGCGATGCCAGTTGCCATGTCCTGTATGCTATTCTCATAGTCAACGTAAGAATCATACCCCGCGCTTCGGACAAAAGGAGACAAGGCTTCCAGCTCTGCGAAGCCAACATCTGAGGGTCTTTGTGTAATGCTACCTACAATTTGTTGAAGCTGCTTTCTTCTACCATTTATTATCGAATCTCTAGCTTCGGTGTCTGAAGCAGGGTAACCCATCTGCTCCATCATCTTATCTGCGTAGCTCTTGTAGACAGGACTAGATAAGTTATCCACTTCTCTAGACAAAGCTTGAAGCTCACCTCCGGAATCTTTTTCTCTGGAAATTCTGCCCGGATCAAAAGAGTTTCCTTGTCTTAAATAGACGGGGTATACAGTGCCCGCGTCTGCCGCATTCTCTGGATCAGAGAAGTCAGATCGATCCGGCGCAAACATATTTGCAAACTCTGGATTGACAGTAAAATGACCAGCTATGATGTCATTAGTGGCTGAGTCAAAGCTACCTGCAAGATTGCTCCTGAACTTCTTGATGTTGGTTTTACCAGTGCCATGATAATAGGTAGTGTTGGTATCGAATCCCTGCTCTGCTGCCCTATCTCTTTGCCTCGATGCAGATATCTCTTCCTCTTCTGTCTCCGGCGTAAGTACTTTGACATCTCTCGATAGACCTATGCCTCTGTCCGGCACTGCGCCTAATCTTTTCTCCGTAGCTTGAAGCGTTCTTATCCGATCTCTTTCTCTTGAACCTATCTCTCCTTTCTCAAGGCGATTTAATACATCATCAAAGCTCTGGAACCCTGTGCCACTTAATGCATTACCTGTCTTCTCGAAAAAACTATACATCCTTTCAACAAGACTCTTGGGCTTGCCAGTAATAAGCTTCTTATCTTTTCTTCCGTACCTGATAATCTCAGCAACGGCTTCTTCCATCTGTCCGACAGCTGATAGGTCGGGGTATCTTTCCTGAGCGTCATTGAAAAAAGTAACGTTACCCCTGCCCGGAAATATTTTTTTCCTTGTCAAGTTTTCTAGCAGCCGCCATTCTTTTTCTTTCCACAGGTCAAGGTTTCTAACGCCGTGAACAATCTCGTGATCTAATATTTCAGTGAGAGCTTCTCTTCTTGCTTCCGGAGTTTGGTCTCTTGCCCCCTGCTTAATCCTATCAAGCGCAAGGAATACCGTATTCGATCTGGGCCTGTAATATCCTTCAGTCTCTTGACGGATATCCTCCCCTTCCTTTCCGGCAAGTATCAGCTCTCCCTTTCTAGTTACTGGCCCAATCTTTAACTCATCAAGAACCCTGACACGGATGTCATCTAGACCCATACCCTTGAGGTCTTCATTAAGCAGCTTCTCAAGATTGGCCGCATCTTCTGAAACGGTCTCAGCGTATGGTTTTATTTCCGGCTCAAAGCGTTCTGGCGCGGGCAATGTTGTGCGCGTAACGACTTCATCTTTGTTGTTGATTAAGCCAGTCTTCTTGATCGCCTTCTGCAAATCAGAAGCAACCTTCCTTGTTCTTTTGGCTGATCCAATGTCTCCGATCTGGCTCTCGATGTTCTCTACAGTGCCGTCACCTGTCTCAGTAACGTACTGAACAGCGGCGTTGTATTGTTTTCTTGTGTATGTCTTCGGCCTGAAGTCCGGCAAGGATGCTGGCTGAGCAACAACAGGAAGCTTTCTTAATTCCTGAACGAGATACATGCGCTGAGAAGGGCTCATGCTTTCTACGTTGGTTTCGTTAACAATCTTTTCTAATAGATAACCTACCTCAGGAGAATCAACACTTGATGCAATGTTCTTTTCTTGAAGAACAGAAGACACTTCTTCTAGGGTTCTTTTTTGATCTTGATACTCTTGCCTGCTAGCCGCTAGGCGAGCGCCAACAGAGCCAAAGTTCTCCGTTGTTTCCGTCATGTCTGGAGAGCTAACCCCTACCAGCACATCAAATACATTTGAGTATTTATCGCCCAATACTTGTTTGGCTTCTTCAAGCGTAAACTCTTGAACCTCAGGTAGACCTTTCTTTCTTCGATCAAAGTTAATTTCTTGAGCGGCTGTTAGGTTTGAAAGATCTCGATAAAGTTTTTCACCCTTATCTGAGTACGGTGGGACTCCATACTGATTGGTATGAAGTTGATCTATTGTTTGATTCTCTTGGTAAGGAGACTTAGGAGACTGAGTTGTGCCTGCAGCTTCGTTAAGTACCGCTGAAGTAACAGTGAAACGCTTTGGCCTGTTTAGTTTTTGACCAATAACATACAAGCTTTCTGATTGCTCAGGGGTGTAGGCTTCCGGGGCAAGATCAAGGGAGTCTATTACGGAATCGTTTACTCTTCTGTTGATCAGCTCTTGATTAAGATTTGCCATCAAATGGATAGCAGATTCTCTTTCCTGCTCAGGCTGTCCGAACTGCTCACCTGTCTCAGAATGAACTACCTTAAAGACAGAACCTCCCGGCAATTTATCTTCGACAATGTCAAACTTGCCTGACTCTGGGAAAGCTCCGTCTTTTTGTATGCCGCTTCTTGCTATCTGACTAGCGTACTCCGCAGCCCTGTCAATCATGTTTACTTGTCGGCCAAGATACGGCTGTGCTGGGTCGAACTCAAACTGCTCGCCTTCAAAAGTTTCAGTGCCATACAAGGGATCTGGAACGACTACCGAATCTCTTTCTACTTTTAGCTTGGCAGCTTCTGCCATGTCATAGAGGTCTTGGCTTGCCTTTTCATCTTCGTCTCTAAATGCTTGCTCTCTTTCTTGCTCAGCATCTAGAACCATTTTAGATCTGCGCCGAGTTACACCGCTGGTAATTGCATCTAGCAGGGCACCAGAGCCAGCGCCTACAGTGAAGTCGTCCCATAGAGATTCTGTATAGTTAACGTTGTCAGAATAAACGCCGTCTTCAATAGCGTTCTGCAACAAGCTTGCGGCTACTTCCTGAGTTCCTTCAACAGCGCCCTCAGCCACCGCGCTACTAACAGCATTAAAAGCCTCTTCGTTTTTCCTTGGGTTCTTAAACCTTGCTATCTTTTTTAAAACGTTCAGGGGCGCAATGGCTTCTGATGCCCCAACAAAACCACCAAGAGCTATAGCTAAATCTTCTTGTCCCGCAGATACTTCTTCTCCTCTGGCTCTGGCAGCAGCTACCCTATCAGCTTGCTCTGAAGCTCCGGCACCAACGCCTGCTCCAGTTGCGCCAACCGTGGCCGCAATTCTCTGCCCTCTTGCTGCTGCACCAAGACCTTTAGCTCCAAGACCAAAAGCACCGCCCGGAACAAAGAACGAACCTATAGAGCCTAGACCTTCGCTAAGCTTTACTAGATAGTTATCTTTGTATGCATCGCCAAGACCAAGGCTTTCATTGAGAGCCTGCTTGCCCTCATTCGCTAGCCGAATAAGTTCGTTTTCATCGCCGCTATCTATTAGATCATCAAGACCTATCAGGTCTGTGCCTACATCAGCAAGTTCTGCTAGACCAGCGCCAGCAGAAAGAAGGCCAGAACCAAATCCTCTGACCAATCCTTTTCCCATCTCAACAGGAACACCTGCGTAATAGTCAACGCCTTTGGGCTGATTAAAACCCATTTGCCTGTGATACTCCTCAAGATCTAAGTTTGAGTAGTATTTATTGTACAGACCATCAACAACTTCTTCGTCAGTAAGATCCTTATACTGAGGATATTTTTCTCTGAAAACAGTTAGACCGCTCATTATGCCGTAGGTATCAAATCGGTAGGATTAACATCATCGAATGGAGACTTTGTTTTTGGCTGACCAGAACTTGGAGCAGCAATGTCTTTAGTGTTTAAAATACCTTGAGTGAATTTTTGCAAAGCAGCGTTCCATTCTGCAGGAGAGTGTTCAGGATTGTCCGTAGCCCAGTTTTTCATGGCCTCGTCTATTGGTTTAACATAAAGCCTAAGCTGAGCAGCCGTCAAGTCTCTCTCAGAATTCTTGGTTATTTCTTTGTATCTTTCTACTGTTGCCTGAGCAATAAGATTTTGCAATTGCCTGTCGCTTTCCGCTTTACTTGCAGCGTTAATTGCCTTGGCAATCTCCGCTTCAAAGTTTGCTCTTGCAATAGCAGCGTCCTTATCCATACCTGCAGCTAGAAACTCCTTCTGCCGCTGGTCTGCATAGTCTGCCGTTACTGCATCAAGTTTTTTATTGTAGTTAGCAACGGCTGCTTCTCTTCCTTTAACGCCCATATTCATCTGAGCTTCTTTTGAAACCATCTCCATGCGACGAGCTAAGCTGTTTTCAGCAGATGATTCTGCTCTAGCTTCTTTCATAATATCAGAAGATACTCTGCTAGCGCCTCTCAACCCTTCGGATACATTCCCTTCTGCAATGCCTGCGCCTAACTGAATCAACGCTTGAGCGCCAGCATCTTTTTTAGCATCTTCTTTTATTTTTCTAACTCTTCTTTCTGACTCCGTTATAAGTCCTTTGTAATCAGGGGCAAAGCTTGAGTAATCTGTGCTAGGCCTTTCTCCGCTTAACTTGCCAAGCAATTCTATGTACCCAGTCGATGTGCTGTTTCTTAGATTTTCAGCAACCGAGTCTATCTCATTGATTCTTTCTTGAGCTTTAGAGAAATCAGTAGGAACAACTGGTTTGTTTTGTAGCCCTCTCAACCCTTCGGAAACAGCTGCGAAACCGGATGGGTCTTGCATTGCATCTATCACGGCTGAGTGATCAAGACTGTATTGAGGATCATTCCTCCCAAGCCATGACTCTTTTTGTTCGACGGTTGCGTTGGCAGGAGGCTGAGCAACAGCCTCGACAATGTTAGTGCTGGCAGGAACTTCAGCTACACCATTGTTTAAGTACTGGTCGAGAGCCCCTGTCCGTTCTATGTATTTATCAAACTGAGTTCTTGCTCTTTCATCAGCTCTAAAGGGACTAGAAAAAGCTCTTGGCACATTTTCTCCAAGAATTCTTTTGTACATCTCCCCTCTAGTTTCAACTACGGGGTCTATTGTGCGGTCATAAAACGTTCGTGAACCTTTAGTGTAGGGTAACTCTGAGTTAAAAATACTGTCTGATAATTCTTCTATTGTACTGCCCTTAGGCTGAAACAGCTTACTTTGATCAGTCTCCACTTTAATCTCAGGACTTGATTCATTCATGGCAGCATTGATCATTGCGTTATTCGGCTGGGTTCCAGAAGAAAGCGCCAGCTTTTCTCCATCACCTATTACCGCGCTACTGTCTCTTACCTTGGTAATAAGACTCTCAAGAGGCGCGTAAGATATTCCGGGATTAGTTCCCATTAGTTCTTTGGCCGCAGTGCTGTCTGGGTATCTACTAGCTAGGTTTTGAAGCTGAGAGGCTACATCGTCAGGCTCAGACAAGTCTCCTACTACACCGGACATAAAGTTAGGGTTGAGCCCTAACTCACCAATCTTGTTGCTTATCTCGTCAGGACTAGCCATTGCCAACAAAGTTTCTAGCCTATCATCTTGAGAATAATCACCAAGCGTAGATCCATATAAGTCACCTACTTGATCTTGAATACCTAGGCTTTGTTTCCTCGCAGTATTTCTTTGGTCACCCCTAAGCTGTAGAGCTGCTCTCTCTAGATCACCAATCTGTTGACCCATAGGCATAACTTCTTGATTGTATGCCGCCAAGTCTTGTAAATAAGGGCTGGTAAAAGGTGCGTCTTGACCGCCAGCCATTCTAACAACACCGCCCGCAGCCATACCCATTGGCTGTTGCATGCTCATCTGAGGAGGCATACCCATTGGCGGTTGACCCATTGGAGGAGGTGGCCCCATTGGAGGCTGGCCCATCTGAGGAGGCATGCCCATCTGAGGAGGTGGCCCCATCTGTGGGGGCTGACCCATTGGAGGTTGGCCCATCTGTGGAGGTTGGCCCATTGGGGGTTGAGAACCTAGTTCAGCAATGCCACCACTAAGAATCTGATCCTTTACAGTTCCTTGCGGAGACTGCTCACCCTGTTGAGAAAACCTTTTCCTCATGTCCTGTCTTCTCTGTATTTCGGACACAATAAGATACTGAGGTAGCGGGCCAGAAGGACGCTGAGCTTCCTGCATTAGAGATTGATCCGGCAGTCCTTTGATTAAATCTTCTTGCTCAAATATGTTCATTAACCACCGCCTCCTAAGGCTCTATATAATCCGACTCCACCAATACCTGCTCCCAAAGCCTCGCTATAAGGACTTGGTTGTGATCCATACGAAGCCGTGGTCGATCCCGGAGTAATCGGCAAGCCTCTTAGTATATTGCTAAACATACTTAGTTGCTCTCTTGGGAACGCTTGTTGTCTCAAGAAGTCTTGATAACCCATGTCCATGCTGCGCTGACCCATATCTCTCTGAATCTGCCCAGCGGCCTGAAGATTACGCAATCTTTCATAGCCCATCTGCTGCTCTTGTCCGCCAAAGGTGCCAAGCATTCTTGAAGCCTCAAGCTGCTGATTCCTTGTTGCTTGATCTGCGCCAAGTCCAGCCAATCCAAGCCTAGCCGCTGTTTCTCCAGATCCAACATTAAACTGTTGAGCATCCATTCGCATTTGATTTTCAGCTTGTCTTGCAGCATCTTCTTGTTGCTGTGCATTAAGGCCAAGTCGAGATGCTTCCTGTCTAGCCTGCTCTCCAGCTTGATAAACGGCTCTTTCTTCTTGTTGTTGAGCAATCCTAAGCTGTTCGTTTTGATTAAACTGATTTTGTCTAAACTCTTCTGCAGCTCTATTAGAAGCATCTTGCTGTTCTTGTGCGCTAAGCCCAAGCCTTGCTGCTTCTTGTCTCGCTTGCTCTTGTATCTGAAACGTTTGATTTTCAAACTCTTGAGCTTGCTGACTAGCTTGTTCTGATTGCTGGAAAGCAGATTGTCTATATCTTTCTGTTGCTTCCCTGCTAGCTTGCTCTTGCTGTTGAGCATTCAATCCTAAACGAGCGGCCTCTTGTCTTGCTTGCTGCCCTGCATTGAAGGCATCTTGATCAAACGATTCTTGCTGCTGCCTAAATGATTGAGTTTGTTGGAACGCGCTTTGACGAAACTCTTCAGAAGCTTGTTTTGCAGCTTCTTCTTGTTGCTGGGCATTCAATCCTAGTCGGGCAGCTTCTTGCTTTGCTTGCTCTCCTGCATCAAAAGCCTGTTGATTTATTCTGTCTTGTTGAACTTCAGACTCTAATCGTTGGCTTTCTGCACTCTGTTTGAATTGTTCGATAGCTCTTTTAGATGAGTCATCTTGTTCTTGAGCAGACAATCCTAATCTAGCTGCCTCTTGCTTGGCTTGTTCTCCGGCTTGAAAAGCTCTTAAGTTTATATCTTCTTGTTGAACTTCTGCTTGCAGCTTTTGTCCTTCAGCTGATTGTCTAAATTCTTCCTGCGCTCTACGAGCAGCCTCTTCTTGTTCTTGAGAAGAAAGGCCCAACCTTGCAGCTTCTTGGCGAGCAGACTCTCCAAGCTGGAACACTTGGTTTTGTAGCTCTTGCCTTGTAACTCTTCCGGCTTCTGACTGCTGAAAGGCAGATTGTCTAAACTCTTCTTGCGCCCTACGAGATGCTTCTTCTTGCTCTTGCGCTGAAAGCCCTAGCCTTGCTGCTTCTTGACGAGCAGATTCTCCTGCCTGAAAAGATTGAACATCCAGCTCTTGTTGTCTTACTCTTCCAGTTTCTGTTTGCTGGAACGCAGACTGCCTAAATTCTTCTTGGGCACGACGAGAAGCTTCTTCTTGTTCCTGTGCCGAAAGTCCCATTCTGGCTGCTTCTTGTTTTGCTTGTTCGCCAGCCTGAAAAGCTCTCAGGTTTATATCTTCCTGTTGCGTTTGAGCCTGTAATTGTTGGCCTTCTGAGCTTTGTCTAAACTGTTCTTGAGCTTGCCTTGCCGCTTCATCTTGCTCTTGCGCCGACAATCCTAGTCGAGCAGCTTCCTGTCTCGCAGCCTCTCCTGTTTGATATGCTTGAGCATTTAGTTCTTGCTGTCTTACTCTGCCAGACTCTGTTTGTTGAAATGCAGATTGACTAAGTTCTTCTTGGGCCCTCTTAGCAGCTTCTTCTTGCTGCTGGGCATTTAAACCTAAGTCTGCAGCTCTTTGACGAGCCGATTCCCCAGCTTCAAACGACCTAATCGCCATGCTTTGCTGTTCTTGCCTAGCTTGCTCAGAGGTTTGAAAAGCCCCTTGACGAAGCCTTTCCGATTCTTGTCTAGCTCGATCCTTTGCCTCACCTGTACTTAGCCCAAGTTCAGACTCTTGAAGTCTTGCTGCTCTATCCGCTTCAAATGACTGAAGAGCTTGCTGATAAGCTGCTTGACCACCCTGTGATTGAATGTCTGATAGTTGCTGGCCTAGGTTTCTTTCTCTTTCAGACTGCATGATGGCTTCTCTATATCCACCAAGGCCGCCAGATGCTGCTGCTTGTTGAGATATCTGAGATCCTGCAATGTCAGATTGTTTTTGCGCTTCTCTTTTTTCAATGTCCGTAACTAATTGTTGATACGGATTCATGTATTTTTCTAAAGTTGCAGCATCAGCTACAGTACCCGCTTGAAAAGCTGGGCCTGTATCAATATCTCCTGCGTACTGACTTTGTAATTCTCTAGCTGTATAGTCTTGACCGAGTTCTCTTGCAACATATCCGGGATCAAAATCTCCGGCTTGATAACCAGACTCTAAATCCCTTGCTTGATAGTCTTGTTGAAGGTCTCTTGCTTGATAACCCGGATCAAAATCTCCAGCTGTATATCTGGAATCTCCGGGAACAGTAAGTCTTCCTGCTTCAAAATCACCTGCCTGATAACCCGGATCAAAATCTCCTGCAGTGAATTGTGAGTTTAAGTCTCTAGCCGAATAACCTTGACCAATATTCCCGGCAGAATATCCCGGATCAAATGTGTCACCAATAAAATTAGATTGAAAATCGATTGGGGCATAACCTTGATTCAAATCTCTTGCTTGATAGCCGGGATCAAAATCCCCGCCATAATACTGAGAAGCGCCCGGAGCAGTTATTTGTCCTGCAGCAAAGTCATTAGGATTGTATCCCGGATCAAACTGAGTGCCTTGATATTGATTTCTTCTAGGCCCAGAAAGCTGAAGACCCTCTCTTGTAGTAGCATTATAGCCGGGGTCAAAACTTCCTGAATCATACTCAGAGCTTAAATCGCCAGCCTCATACTGACTCCTTCTTTCTCCCGGCCTGTAACCAGAATAAAAGTTTCTGTCCTGAAGGTTACTGTCAATAGAACCCGGAACATATCCTTGAGTAGCGGTGCCTGCATCATAGCCAGAATCAAAAGAAGTTGGACTGTATTCGGCTTGCCTTTGCCCTGCCTCGTAACCTTGACCAAGTTTTCCTGCTGCATAACCGGGATCAAACATGCCCGCTTGATAATTAGATGCAATCTGCTGGGGATTAAAACCTCCAGCAATATTCATCCCCATATTAGAATCTTGATATCCTATTTGAGAAGCAATATCCGAAGCTTGCCTCAGCTGCAGAGGAGTGCCTGCAGAAGCCATGTCGAACATGCCTTGCATACCCATTTGCTCGTAAGGAGTAAAGTCTGCTATTCGTTGACCGGGATAAGCTTCGTATGGACGAGTAGTCTCATACATGGATCGACCAAGCATTTCTTCAAAATACGGACGAGCGTATTCTGGCAAGTTGCTTGTTGTTTGAACAACCTCTTGTGGCCCGCTTGAGCCTCCGCCGCCTTTACTCATTCTTCAAGCCTCTTTTCATAAACAACGTATGATCTTTCAAAATCATCTTGCTTTAGCCACTGCCAGAATCCCATTCTAGCTGTAGCTTCTATGCCTTTGCAGTTGTTATCTCTAGCCCAGTCATGAAATCTATCAAGCATATCCCAGACCCATTCATTAAACTTATCGCCACCCAAGAACTGTATAGCAAGCATTCTTTTATTAGGATAATCAACAAGCTCTGTTGTACCAACACCACTGATATTTTTGTCTGAATCGAAAGCAACCCAAAGATGTTGCTGCCCATTTAGTATGGATGCAAAAAGCATTTCCATGCTCCATCGGCCTTTAGATCTAGCGATAGCTTTCGCTAATTGCTCGCTTACATCAGGCCACAAAGTAGCCAAGTAATTAGACGGAACCAAAGCAATAGTATGAGTAGCCTCTCCTCGCTCTGATCTAGACTTTACTTTAGGCTCCCTAGAAAGATCCTTTATATTTTTTAGATTAGAAAACTCTATAGGTTTTATCATGCGGGTAACACTCCTCCTATGCTCATTGGCGCTGGCTGTCTTAACGTTCCAGTTCTTTCTTGTCGAACTCTATCAAGCATCTGATCAAGCTCGCCAACACCAGCATCGGTACTACCATCTCCTAAGCCAGAAACAACATCAGCAGGAATAATGTATTCACCGGGACTAACAGCTACAGGCTGGCTATTTCCTATCATACCCGGAACCATGTCATCCATCCCGCCTCCTGCTCCAATAATTTCTCCTTGTTTTTGAGAGCCGGGAACAATTTCTTCTAATACTTTTTCTCTAAGTATTTGAAAAGCTTCTGGGCCAAATTGATCAACAAAGCTAGCAATTATCGCACTAGACTCTTCTTCGCTTAATTGACCGGATATTGCTTGTACTGCACGTTCAATAAGTAATTGACCATTTGCTTCTGCTGTTTCATTCATTGGCATAGATTCAAACTCTCCACCTTCTGCCATTAATTTCCTTAGTTTACCTTCCGATTTATACCCGCCTCTTCCTTTTTTTGTTTGACGAGGAGGAGCCGAAGAATTTTCTTTTACAGGCTGTCTTGAAGAAGGTGCCGGAGTTTTAAAAGCTCTCAATGCTTCTAAGTCTATATCACCAGATCCTTTGTATACCTTGGGGCCAGCAGTGCCAAGTCCATCTGGGCCTATTCCTCTACCACCCAAAGTTCCAATCATATCGTTAACTGGAGAATTAATGCTTGGAGGGGGAGAAACGGCAACAGGTGGAGGTGGCATCATAGGCATTGGTGCAGGCTGAGGAATAGGTGGCGGTGTCATTGGTGCAGGCTGACGAATAGGTGGAGCAGGTGGCATCATTGGCGCAGGTGGAGGTGCAACAGCAACAGGTGGAACAACTGGCGCTTGTATCGGAGGAATAACTGGCGCTGAAACAGGTGAAGGCTGCTGCATAAGCGAAGCAATACCTTCTCTTTCCTCAAACCTTGGCATAGGCATTGGCGATACTGGAGGTGCCAAGGTATACATTGTGTCTGGGTTATTAGATTTTCCGAGGGCTTGAGAAATATCTGACAGCTCATTAGGAGCCGTCATTGGTGGAGGTACTGGCACTTGAACAGGTGAAATGATCGGTGGAGATGCTATTGGTGCAGGTGCGGGTGCAGGTGCAGAAGCGGAACGCCTCGCTGCATTTATTTTTCTAACCCGCTCATTATTAAAATCATAAGCATTATTCCTAGCATTTAAAAATGAGGCTTCATCTAAAAATCCTTCTGAGCCAAAACTTTGAACCATGCTCCCGTCATCATTATAAGAAACAGCATAAGGTTCAAAATTATCATTTGTCGATACTGGTGCAGGCGGAATAATCGGTGGTGGTGCAACAGCGACAGGTGGAGGCATTATTGGTGCAGGCTGGGGTGCCATTGGCGGAGGTGGAGGTGCAACAGCAACAGGTGGAGGAGTATTATTCCCCACAGTTCTCGTTGTTTCAGCCAAGATGTCATCGTAATTAATTGAAGGCTCATTTCCTATGCCTTCAGAAACATTGTAATTATACTGAGGATTCACTGGTGATTGGGCGGAAGCTTCTTGATTATTTAGTACTTGATCAATAGATCCGACTGTTGCATTGCCTTCTGGGGTAGATAAATAATCACTAATTTGTTGATTAAATCCACCAAGACCTAGCTGAGAAAGATCTAAGTTAGAAAAATCAACACCAGACAAATCAACTCCATAATTAGAATCTCCAGTAGGTTCTAAAATAATATCTTCTGGGCTTTCTGGAGTTCTTTTTGGAAAATAATTTATCTCAGCATCAAAACCGGGGCGAGTTCCTTGAAGTTCCGCTGAAGAAATAGCTTTTGGGCCTCTGATTCCAGATTGTCTTTGTGCAGACCCAAAACTTCCAACTGGCCCAGAGTTTCCAAAGTTTAAGTTATTAAATATTTCACCACCAGTAAACATTTGAACAGCGCCGCCAGCTAATTGCTGCAATCCTTTAACACTTTCTGCGTAATGGTTAGGGTCTATCGAGGTCACACCCCCCATTGAATATCTTGGAATTTGGTAATCTTTGTAAGCGTAATCACTTTCTAACTGATCGTAAGCACCGCTCATATTGCCAAGAGCCCTTTGATACTCAGCTTCACGATCTCGTTCAAATCTTTTGTTGTCTTCTTCAGCAAGCTCTCTTGCTTCAATTTCTGCTATTTTCCCTTCTCCAACCCCAACAGCGGCCAAGTTAGCTGGCTTCATTAAAGCTTTGCCAAAAGCTCCGGGCTGTTTGAACGGAGCAAGAAATCTATCCCCTGCAGTTTGATCTAATCTGAGAGAATCAATCTGACCTGAAAGGTCTGCTACCTTTGCATTTGCTGCATTTTTAATTCCTTCTGCACTAGTAGAAGATATTGCTGGAGACATTTGCAATGCTTGATTTGTTGCCGATCCTGTAATCGAGCTTGTTCCTACGTTACCTGCATTCTTTATTGCTTCGGCTACAGGGTCTGCAACTTCTCCTGCAGTCAATGCTAAGTTTTTGCCAGCTTCTGCAGCAGCTGTTGATGCATCTCCTAATGCTGCTGTAGCGTCAATTATTTCTGGGTTTAATGCATCTCCAGCAGCGCCTAAAACTTGACCCAAACCAAAACCAGTAATGCCAGAAAGCAATCCTTTTTTAAGATCTCCTGTTACAGCAGTAGTAGCAAGGCCAGAGCCAATAGCACCTGCTGCTGCAGAACTTAATCCAGCTCCACCTAATATGCCGCCTAAAGTTGATCCAGCAAGCAACGAAGATCCAAACATGCTACCTAATATTGGCGCTAAAAATGGCAAGAAGGCTTCTGGCTGTCCCGTTACAGGATTAATTGTTAGCTTTCCTGTTGGAGACAAAGCTGCTATCCCTTGCACTTCTGCAGGGTTCATGTGAACTAGCATACTGTCGCCATAACGACCATAGCGAGCCATATCCTCAGCTCTTGCCTGTAAAGGCGGTTGATTTTGATACATATTAACTAGTCTCCACTCCGAACAAATTGAAAGATAAGTCAGCAGAACTTGCGTAAACCTTTACAACGTCCGTTTGATTAAGACACATACCAATAACCACTGTTTGTGTCGTATTACCTGCTAAGGATTGATCGTAAAATAAATATTGTTTGTTGTCTGCAGAAGCTCCAGCTACATGAACAGACACTCTAAATGTTTGTGCCGAACCGCTTCTATTACATATAACTAAAGAACTAATGGTTGTTTGAACTAAATTAGGAGCAGTATACAACGTTGTCGTTGTCGTTGCGCTAGGAGCTGATTGACCTAATACTGAGATTACGTCTGTCAAGATGCCCCCATTAGTAAGAATTGAAATCTTCTTACTGCTAAAGATCCGGTTTTATCGCCTTGCGTTTTTGCTAGCTCAACATCGTTTTCTAAAGTTTGAAAAGCAAACTCAATTGTTCTTCTTGTTATTGCCTCGTTTTCTCTAACATACTCTTCAGTTGGAACAGGAAGAGGAACCGTTCTTCTAGAAGCCATTACCTTCTCCCGTCTGGTTGCATGTCAAATCTTAAGTCCCCAAGTCTCCACCCATAGCCTGATCCTGTACTTTCAACCCTAACAATAGAATGCCTTGCTCTATTCCTTACATAAGACTGAGTGCTGCTAGGGGTAACAACAGAGGTAGACAAAGTTGTTGCAGCTTCTAATGGAAAGTCGCTGCCTTTTATAACTATATTGGCAGTCGCATCTGACTGATCACCGTTAAATGTAAAGTCAGGAATTATCCTGCTCATAAACATAAGGTATTCACCCTCAGCCATTTCTAAATCGCCAGACTCTATGTATGCAGTCATAGCTTCTCCATCAGCATCGTAACCAACTTCCTGTTCATAAAGATAATTATTGCCTCCATCAATCGCCGTTGTTGCTAAAGGATATTGCCTAGTTGTTCCTCCAGCCCAAGCGCCTCTTGATAAAGTTCCGACTGACCACAAGTTTTCAGAGTAATTATAAGTAACGTAATTTGTTACTTCTGTGTCATCAGACCCTATAGGATAAAACCAAGTGACTTCATTGTAGTCATTGTTTTCTGCGGCAAAAACTTTATATGCCTGATCTTGATTTAAGTTAGAAAACACAAAGTCTTTTACCGAACAAGGTAATGGCTGCACAGATCCGTTGTAAACGTAAAAGTTTTTTCTGTCCATAAAGTAAACAGATCCCCTTGCATTAACAGCAGCATTAGGAGAAATCATAGAAACGTCAGAGCTAACTCTTGTAAATTCAAATATAAATGGAGCGCCAACAAACCTCATAGAGTGTAGGCTGACATCCGTCCATATTAATATTTCTTGTCTGGTTTGAACCGCGCCAACAATTAAAGACCCGGAGTTTATTCTTACACCACCAGCCGAATTGGTTGCGGTTGGAGTCCAATCAGCAACGTTTTCTTGATCTGAAAACCTAATAAAAAGAGGATCTATATTAGATGATCCAATAGGATTTACGCCAAAAGCTATTACATGCTGATCCGTATCAGATACCATGACTTGTAAGGCAACCGTAGGAACATTAGATGCTCCGCCAAGGCTGGTAATATTTACAGCTCTAGCACCTGTACCACTAGATTCATCCCAATAATAAAGACCACCACCTCTAATATTGAACAGCAAATCTTCGCCAAAATTATCTTGACTCCACAGTCTAAGCTGACCAGCAGAAGATACTGCGCTAGAGCTTCCCCATGTACCAAAGCCCCATGTGCCAGCACCCCAACCAGTACCACTAATAAAAGTATTTAATCCTGTGTTAATTTGATAAGCGCCAACTGTGCTTGACCCACCGTTTCCTGTATCACTAGCGTTTGCAGAGACTGCATTTCCATCAACATCTTTAGCTGTGATTGTATAGGTGCTTGTTGTTGGCACAGAAGCAATTTGATACTCCTGATTTAATACGGTTGCAGATATGTTTCCACCTAACGTTGCTGCATCTGTATAAGTAACAAAATCATTTACTACCGCTCCGTGCGCGGTGTCTGTAATAGTTAAGGTAGAAGAACCATTTACTGCTGCAAAAGTTACATCCCCGGCTGACGTTGTTAATCTAATCGGAGTAACATCATTAAAGCTACTACCTTCTGCCACATAAAATTTAAGATTAGTTCCAAGACCAATATACTTAATAGACTCCAATGAAGCCCAGTCATGTATTGATCGACAAACTCCTAAGAAATAATCTTCAGTAAATTTTCTCCATCCACCTATTTTTTCTGGACGACCTTTTCTAAATCTAATCTTGTCAGAGTCAAACCAACCAGAATCTGCTGAATACTCAGTCCCTTCCTTGTTAACGCCCGGAGCAAACTGTATTTTTGTTAACGGCATTTTTTGTTCTCATTGATTTATATAAGAAGACAATACATCTTTATTAGGAAACGCGGTTTGCCCTCCGCCCATCATGCCTTTGCCCTGACTAGGATAATTACTAAAACTGTTAAAGCCTCCACCAAACCCCATTGAAGGTTGACTCTGATTTGAGGACGGCATCGTATTGCCTTTTCTTCCCGGACTATTAAATCCTCCGCCAAATCCCATTTGATTATACTGATTTGACAATGACGGAGGAGCCGACATAGCAGTTGTAGGCGCTGAGGTATACATTGTGTCTGCGTTATTAGAAAATGAATAATCGCCCGGATTTCTTGTATAGAGCAAAGCGTCTCTAGAAGAAATTCTTCCATCATTGTTCAAATCATATTGCATGTCCTCATCAATAAGTCCGGTAGACATTCTTAGTATGTTTTGAGAAATATCTGACTGCTCATTAGTAGGTGTTATTGGTGGAGGTGTAGGTTGCATAGACGCATTAGGAGTCGGGACAGAAGCTGAACTAGGAGCGTTTGTTATTCTTGCCCCTGAATTAAACATGCTGGAATTATAGGGCTGATAGTGAGGATTCTGGAACATGTTCAAATTTGAAGGAACACTCGATCCGCTAAATCTATAAGGATTAAATTGAGTTAAGTTGCTGGTCTGACCATAACCACGAGGCATCATTGGCTGTTGATAGCTAGGCATTCCCATTGGGCTTCCTTTTCTGCCCGGACTATTAAATCCAAAAGAAGGATATGTTGGCGAGCTAGGAGGTTGCGGGTAATAGCCTGTTGGCTGAGGCGCATTTCTTTGACCTTTCCTGCCGGGAGAAGGAAATCGAGGAGCTGGTTGCCTAGGCGGATAAAAAGGATCAGGCATACCCGGAGGCATCCTAGGTATTCCATAGGTAGGCTCTTGATATCTTTGATTTTGAGAGCTGCGCTGAAACAAGTTCTGCCTGTAGTTATTAATTCCGGGCTCTTGAAACATTCCGCCATACGAGCTATCTAATCCACGCAAAAAGTTGTCAGCAGAAAAGCTTCTGTTATTAAAAATAGGTCGTTGTGACATGTTACCTCTCTTGGTACTCGCCAGATTTAATCATTTGACAAAGCTCTAACGCTCTATCTCCAACTTGCTTTGCCCATCTGCTGTCGTAAAATTCATCTCCAGCTTTTTCAAAATTGTTTTCAGCCATGTAAGCCAATGCTTTAACAAACCCTCTTAATCTTGTTTGCCCAATATTAAATGACAAATCTATAAGAGCTTCTTTTCTTACCATATCTAAAGTGTTAAACCAAAAGTATTCTTTAGACAGCTCTTCTCGGCATCTGTTGATGTCGTTGTTTAGCATGTAATCTATTTCATCATCTGAAATACCAAGCCCAGATTCAGATATGTTTCTGCCAACACCAATGGTCTCGTATCCGGCGGAACACATGTAGACTTTGTCCCTAACTCCTTCATGCCTTCTGAGCATTTTTATCAATCTATTCATTTTTCATGCTTATGTGACGCGCCGTAATAAAAGCTAATGATCGATGAAACGATACCTCCCAAATAACCCAGCACAAGATTTACAATACCGTCATCATTTGCAGCAGGATCTTGCAAAGTAACCAATGCAATGTATCCACCAAAAAATAAAACACAAGCTACCGCAATAAACTTTGGAGTCCAATCTCCTTTAAAGGCAGACCTAGCATGCTGAATGTCTTCTGTTTCTAGCGCAAAAACATCTACATCTAGTTTTTTCATCTGAACCTGAAAATCAAGCTCGGCTTTTTTAAGCTCAGCAAGTTGCTCAGGCGTTGCTGCCTGCACTGCATGAACAATACTTTTCTCATCAGGATTGCAGCCAAGAACGCTAGCAATTGTTTGAGCTGCTGCCCCGCCTAAAGGCCCGCCCAAAGCTTGCCCAATAGTAGGAGCTACTGCGCCAATCAGTCCTTTAATCGCTTTAAGATTCATTTAGCTAACACCAAGCCAACAATGGCAACAAGAGAAGCTATCATTACAGGGTATATTCCCCAAATCATATTTTCTAACTTATCAAATCTTTTTCTTCCAGAATCAAGTCTTTCATGGATTGAGTCATACCGCAAAACGCACTCACGTTCATGAAGCTCTATTTTCTGCAACGCTTTGCTAGCATGAGTCTGAGCCATTAGCTTGCTTCCGATTCTATTTCATCTTCTTCAATTACTTTTATCGATTCCCGCAAAGCATTCTCGCGAAACCCAAGAGCAACTTGTAAATTTAAAGCTTGCTGTTGAGCTGCATTTATTTGATTATGCAACTGACTAACTTGATTTCTAAGATTAATTACCTCAACATAATGAGTCTTAGAATCATCTCTAAGATCGTTTACCTTATATTCTTGATCATCAATAGTTAAGGTTGCTTCTTGTATTTCTGCTTGTTCGGTCATAACTTCTCCTAGGTTTATTTTAAAGTCTAATCATTCTGCCATTATTTTTAACAAGTTTCATCTTGTCTTGTGTTTTTTGTTACTTCTTAAACAACAAAATGATAGTCCCAAGTATAACGCCAAATCCAATAATTCCTGCCGTGAACGCAACGCCAAGTTGTTTGGCAAAAGCAATGTTCTTACGCCTGCGGATCAACGCTATCCTTATTTGCTTTTCATGTTCCAAGCGACTCTCTTCGACCCTGTTCATCATTTCTTTATAATCAGCCCCTAAGCCCGCCATTGTGAATTGATCTTTGAGCTGCTGGTTAAACATTTTCAATTGCCGTTTTGCCATCGTTATCTGTAACGATTCTTTCACTGACAGCCTACCAACATATTTACTTTCTACATCTTGGATGGTTTCGTTAGCTTTGCTATACCGTTCCATGACAGAAGATATATCACTAGCATGCCCGCCAGCTTCTTTTAAAGCGCCTATCGCGTCATTTAGCCCCTTGACAACCGATATAACTGTAGCTATTTCGGCAATCATTAGTCTTTCTTGTTCCATAGCTCAAAGAGCATCTTTACCTTCTCTTTGATAGTCTCTATATCGCCATGCATCTTAGCCAGCACTATGACCAACGTAACAAAGCCCACCGCTATCGGCCACATTGTATTTACAAGGTCTAGTGCTTCCATGCTCTTTAATAACTAGGCAGCTTCAGCAGCAGCAATAGCAGCATTGATTGCGGACATATCTTCGCTGCCCCAATCGTCGAGTGCTACACCTGCTGACAGATAACCGGAGCTACGCATAACGCGCTCTTTCACTTCTTCGTCTGTCATGTCGTCGCAAAAGTCGTTGTCTGCGTCTAAAGCATTGGTGATAACGCTAACGCTGCCAAGCATTGCGCTGTACATTTGTGCTTTTTCTTCTGCTGTTCGTTCTATTTCGCTCATGATGCTGTGTATCCTTTTCCTGCGCTAATAGCTGCGTCAGTAGCTGTAAAACTTTCGCTACCCCAATCGTCTTTAGCTTTCATAAGTTCAAGGTGGGCTACATTTCTGTCAACACAATCCTGCCTGTCTGCGGCTTCTTCATCTGCCATAGCGTCTCCTGCGATTACGTCTGTGATTAGACTAATGCTGTGACCCATTGCCGTGAAGTCTGCGGCACATTCTTCTGATGTTCTATCTTCGCTCATAGTTGTTTATCCTTCTAAGGTTGTGATTCTTGCTGTTAATGATTCAATCAAGGCTTGCTGCTCTTGGATTGCTTTGACTAGGATGGGTATTAAGGCAGCTTCTGCTACTTCCTGAGAGCCATCTTCTCTATCGTCCCATAGTCTAAAGCCGTCTTTAATGCTGTCATCTGCATCTATAGCTGCTTTGACTTCTTGGGCTATAAAGCCGTGGTTGGTGTCAGAGTTTTTAAAGACTTCGGTTGAGTCAGCTTTGTAAGCTCTAAAGGTTTCAGGTAGTTCGCCAAGTGTCTTGTACTTAAAGGTACGAGGCTGTAGAGCGTTAATAAAGCTAAGACCTGCTGTAGAGTCTGTGATGTCTTTCTTGTAGCGTTCGTCAGATACTGCGGCCCATGTTGCTGTACCATGTGCGGCTCTAATGTCATTAGCATCAATACCAAGAGTTGTAAACCCTGCACCTGCTACAATGTTAAAACCTAAGCCTATGCAGTTGTTACTACCTGCGGCTTCAGCTTCAACCTGTGCGCCTATAAGAGTGTTTTGAGTCCCGCTTGTAACATTATCACCTGCAAGACCACCCACGAATGTGTTGTTTACGCCTGTGGTTACTGCGGCTCCTGCTGTATACCCCACGGCTGTGTTAAAAGAATCTGTAGCTGATGTAAAGTTTTGCGCTTCTAAAGCGCCTACACCAATCGCTGTTGTTTTACTTCCTAATGTATCTCCTGATAAGGCGTGATAGCCTAGTGCTACGTTATAATCAGCGTCAGTTAAAGCATCACCTGTTAATCCACCGATGAGCGTATTTTGAACGCCTGTGGTTACTGAATCTCCACATTGAAAACCAATAGCAACATTGTAAGCATTTGTAGCTGAAGTAAAGTTTTGAACTTGTAATGCACTACGACCTATGGCTACTGACCTTGAGCCTAAAGTATCGCCTGATAAAGCTAAATAACCTATAGCAACATTATAATCAGCATCTGTTAAAGCATCACCCGCTAGTCCACCAATGAGGGTGTTTTCTGTGCCTGTGGTTACTGCATTACCTGCGCTATAACCGACCGCTGTATTATAGGCAAGACCATCATAATTCTGTGCGTTTAATGTATAAGCACCAATCGCAACACTCCTGCCGCCAGTGTCTTCCGTTTGCAGCGCATTCAGGCCAAGTGCCACGTTCTGACTGCCCGTAGTAAGAGAGTTGCCTGATAAGCCACCCATAAGGGTATTGTTTGTGCCTGTGGTTACTGATTGTCCTGAACCATAACCCAATGCTGTGTTGTACATGTTAGCTGCTGAAGCAGGGTTTTGAACTTCAAGTGCATAAGTACCAACAGCGGTTGAGCGACTACCTACAGTGTTAGCGCCTAAAGAGCTATACCCGACAGCAACATTATTATCTGCATCAGTTAAGGCATCACCTGCTAAACCACCGATCAGGGTGTTCTGAACACCTGTGGTTATTAATTCTCCAGTGCCGTAACCAACTGCTGTGTTATAAGAATCTGTAGAAGTTGTAAAGTTTTGAGACTGTAGTGCGGCTCGTCCAATAGCTACGTTTCTATCGCCTTTGGTATCAGCACTAAGAGCATGGGTTCCTACTGCAACATTAGTGTTTCCGACAGTAAGCGCATCCCCTGCAAGTGCACCGATTAACGTGTTTTCTGTGCCTGTGGTTACTGCATTACCTGCGCCGTACCCGACAGCCGTGTTGTAGGTAGTAGTTGCCGTTGTAAAGTTTTGGTTGTATAGCGTTTCGTAACCAATAGCGACTGAGCCAGTTCCTTTAGTATCTAGCCTTAAAGCTAACCGTCCCATTGCTACATTTTGATTACCTTCTGTTATGCCGAAACCTGAGTCGCGCCCAATAAAAGAATTAGAATGGCCAGTAGTAATTGCATTTCCAACGCGTCCACCTACAAGCGTATTAGATGCGCCTGTGGTTATTGCTGCTCCGGCGTTGTGTCCAATGCCTATATTATAAGCAGCAGTTGAATCGGTAAAGTTTTGACTACCTAAAGCAAAATAGCCTATGCCAATAGACCTGCCTCCTGTTGTCTCAGCAACTAACGCAGACGAACCAATAGCTGCATTATAAGTACCTGTGGTGTTTGCTGATAAAGCATGATGTCCAACGGCAATGTTGTTAGAGGCGGTAGTGTTGGAGTTTAATGCGGCATCACCTAATGCTACATTAGCAGCGCCTGTGGTGGTTGCGCCTAACGCACTATAACCAACCGCTACGTTAGAACCTCCAGAAGTAAGAGCATCACCTGCAAGACCGCCGATTAGGGTAGCGCGGGTAGCTGTGGTTACTGTTTGCCCTGCATCGTAACCGATAGCAACGTTATACATGTCTGTATTTGAGGCAGGGTTTTGCAGACGTAGCGCATTATTTCCTATTGCTACTGACCTATCACCGACAGTGTTAGCATGTAAAGCTTGATAGCCCATACCTACATTGTGATCACCTGTGGTGTTCGCTACTAAAGCACTTTTACCCACTGCCGTGTTGTAAGAAGCGGTGGTGTTTGCGTATAGAGCAGTATCACCAACCCCTACGTTGTTTGCGCCTGTGGTGTTTGAAAGTAAAGCACTATTGCCAACTGCTACGTTATTTGCTGCCGTGGTATTACTACTTAAAGCTGCATATCCAAGACCAGTGTTTGTCGTACCTGTCGTGTTAGCGTCTAAAACAAAAGCTCCTAATGCGGTATTTCCAGCACCAGTATTATTTAAAAGAGTCTGATGGCCGACAGCAGTATTATTTGATGCAGTAGTATTGATTTGTAAAGATTGTCTACCTATGGCAGTATTTGCAGTTCCGGTAGTGGTACTTGTCAGTGCATTTTGACCAACTGCCACATTACTGTCAGCAGTAGTTACAGCATCTCCGGCAGCATCTCCTATAAAGACACTATAACTGCCTGTAGTAATAGATGAACCTGCGCCTTTACCCACCGCGGTATTTTGTGTGCCTGTGGTGTTTGCATTTAAAGCACTTCTACCCACTGCCGTATTGTTTGTGCCTGTGGTGTTTGCTGCTAAACCACCTGTTCCTACCGCAGTATTATTAGAAGCTGTGGTATTAGCACCTAAAGCACTTGTACCTACTGCGGTATTGCTTCCGCCAGTAGAGTTTGCGTCTAAAGATACTGTGCCTACTGCGGTGTTTTGTGTGCCGGTGGTGTTCGCGTACAGTGCGCTTTGTCCTACTGCAACATTCGCATTACCTGTAGTGTTTGATGCTAAAGAGGTATAACCAAAAGCTGAGTTGCCAGAAGCTGTAGTGTTTGCACCTAAAGAAGCATAGCCCACTGCTGTATTATTATCTGCAGTCGTGTTAGCGTCTAAAGAACCCATGCCGACAGCGACATTATAGTCTCCTGTGGTGTTCGCTACTAAAGCCTCTCTACCAAAAGCAGAATTTCTTACTCCTGTTGTATTTCCACCTAAAGCGCCATAGCCAAGGGCTGAGTTATAAGAACCCTCCGTATTTGCATCTAAAGAATTAGTACCCACGGCAACATTTTCAGTTCCTGTGGTGTTTGCGCTTAAAGAGTTGTAACCCATCGCTGTGTTGTTAGAGGCAGTTGTGTTTGCTTTTAGCGCCTGAAAACCCACGGCCACGTTACTAGCACCAGTTGTATTTATGTCCATTGCTAAATAACCAAGGGCAACATTATTGCTTCCTGTTGTGTTATTCCGCAGAGCGCCGTAGCCCATAGCTATATGATTGGAGCCAGTAGTGTTGTCCTCTAATGCTCTTCTACCTACGCCAGTATTAGTTTCGCCTGTTGTGTTGGAAAGCAGGGAATCCACACCAACCGCGGTATTACTAGAGCCTGTGGTGTTTGCAGTTAAAGTGCTTCTGCCCAAGGCAGTGTTGTTTGCTCCAGTAGTGTTCTGTCCTAAAGCAGAGCCGCCTACCGCTGTATTATTGTCTGCCGTGGTGTTTGCGTCTAAAGAAAAAGCACCGACCGCAGTATTTTGAGTTCCTGTAGTGTTTGAAGCAAGCGAGTTACTGCCTATGCCAACATTGTTATCACCAGTAGTAATCGCAGTACCTGCTTCATCGCCCACGACAGTATTATAATTACCACCGCTTACAATGCTGTTACCTGCGTTGACACCAAAGCGGACGTTAGAGGTTCCTAGCGTTGGTGTGGATATAGAGCCCGTGACTTCTTGATCGCCCACCACCTTTAATCCATGAGTGGGAGTGAGTAGAGTTTTGGCTGTACTGTTTTCTATTGAAATAGTCGCGCGTGCGGTTCCGCCGGTATCCATCAGTTTTATGAGCGGGCCGTCAGCGGTTGCGTTACCAGCATATAGAGCCGCTATAGTTGCGGAAGACGGTCTAAATGCGACGGTTGGCGCTGTTATTGTTTCCGAACTAGTAAAATAAGGCGCTGTTGCTCCGCCTGCGTAAACGTCACCGGAGAACGTAGCCGTAGTGGCTGTGATGCCTGCGTTAAACGTAGCCGCACCTGCTTCTGACATATCTAAAACAATAGCATTGATGCTTGAGCCACCGTCAGACCCGGATAAATAAATATCACCGTCTGATACCATGTTCTGCAAATACAAATTATTTGGCGTAGAGTTTGTGTACAGAGAACCCCAGTGAGTGCCGCCATTTAAAAGTTTGATGTCTGCACCATCCGCATCAAGGAGGATGTCTCCTGCAACGTCGAGGGTTAGGTCGCCTGAACTTACGTCAATCTCATTGCCATCTATCGTAATGTTATCTACTACTACACCCGCGTTGGCTGTTACTACGCCGCCTGCGACAACAGTGCCAGATACATCTAAGTTACCATTCAGGTCTACGGTGGTAGCAGCTATCTGAATCTCAGTGTCAGCAACGATGTCAAGCTGTCCGTCTGCGCTTGAGTTTATGTAGATTGCGGCATCGCGGAACTGAACTTTGTCTGTTGTGCTAAGTTCTATATTAGTGCCGCCGGAGGTGTTACCTGCAACCAACACTTCTGTCAGCGTATCTGTTACGCCCGGATCAACGCCCGCCATCGCATCAACTACCGCTGCGCCTGAGCCTGCACCATCTAAATAAACAATCGCCGTTTTACCTGTAAGAATGGTAACGTTAGCCCCAGAGCCTTGAGAGATTGCAATCGATTGTGATCCTGTAGTTGCATTCTCTATAAACATCACGCGAGATAAAGTATTAGGTGCAATCGTACAAGTTCTTGTTGCCGTCAAACTGCCAGCAGAAGTAATCTTAAAGTACATTGCACGAGCAGGATCTGAAGTACCATCTGCAACGGTAGTTGTTGCGTCAGCATCGGAACTAAACACCTGCTGAGTTGCATAACCTAGTGCTTCGCCAATTAACTCAAGGTTAGTATTTGTTGATGTACCCCATGTTCCGGCTTCATCGCCAGTGCTTATTTCTTTTAATCTAAGATCATTTACATACGTTGCCATTTAAGCTGCCTCTTCTTGCCAGTTTGGTGTTTGACTTGCTGATACTGAATTCCAACTTGGCGTTTGATTCGCGGATATAGAGCTCCAGTTTGGTGTTTGACTTGCAGATATAGAACTCCAGTTCGGTGTTTGACTTGCAGATATAGGATTCCAATTAGGGTTTTGATTAGGATTTATTTTACTCCAAACAAGTATCGTTCCGACTTGTCCTTGGCAAGAAACTCCAGCAACCGAAACATCAACATCAATGATAACAGTAACATTGCCAATGGAACCCGTCGAAGATACCCCAGTAACACTACAGTTTGCATCTGCAGAAACTGAAACCGTACCAATAGATCCGCTGACAGCCAAGCCTGATGGAGAAACATTTGCAGCCGCTGTAACAGTAACACTATTAATTCCCCCTGATGCCGCAACACCAGTGACAGAAACTTCTGAATCCGCAGAAACGGTAACACTACCAACTGAACCAGTAGCCGAAACACCTGTAACAGAAACATTTGAATCTGCTGTAATAGATACAGAGCCAACAGTTCCAGATGCAGATACGCCTGTAACTGATACTTGAGCATCTGCTGAAACCGAAACTGTGCCAAGCGCAGATGTTCCAGATAACCCTGTAAGAGAAACATTTGCATCTGCCGAAACCGAAACTGTGCCAAGTGCAGATGATCCTTGAGCAAGAGGAACGCTTTCTCCCCAGCCAGCATCGCCCCAGCTTTGGTTAGAACTGTTCCAACCTTGAAACGCAACAGTGACATTAGCCACTAAATATTCTACGCAATTCTTATAATGGCGTTACTTGCATCTGCTGTAGGAAAGGTAATTGTAAAATCACCAGCAGTAGATGTTTTATCTGCGCCAAAATCTAAAACACAAACGCTTGGGTCACCAGAAGCTGCTTCGTTAAAAATCAAAGCACCTCTTGCCGTAACCGAAGCCGAACTAAAAGTAAGGTCGTTAAAGTCTGTAAATCCAGTTGTGCCAGAACTAGTAGGTGTTACGCTTGTTAAAAAAGCACCCTTAGCTGTATAGCCACTACCACTGGACTCCCCGCTAGAAGTATAAGCTGTAGTCGAAGCTGCAAGACTTGCAGAGCTTGTATAAAGAGCAAGCTTGAAAACATTACTTGCTGCTGTAAAATTGTGCTTTGCTTCTAGCAATTCTTTTTTAAAAGAAGTACACATTGCCTGAGTAATAGCCATTATAGGCTCCTTATTATTTCTGCTATTTCCGGATATTCTTTAGATTCAAGTTCTGCAATCATTGTTGTCTTATTGCTATTAACAGCTTCTTTCATGTAGAAAGAAATAACATCTTTTATTTGGCTTTTAAAAACTTCAGCCTGCTCAGAGATAAGTGGGTGGCTTTTATCTCCTACCGATATTATAGTGCTTGTTGCTCTGTCAGCCCAATATTCAATGGGAAATCCTTTGTTATTGGTTGTTAGTACTTTAACAGAGCCAACGTTTCCTACTGTTATGTCAAACATTATCTAGCAGCCCTTACAGATCCAGACCTATAACTGTCTGTAGTACTATAACCTTCTCCAAGTGCTTTAAGGTTTTCTAAAGCTTCCATGTATCTAGTATTATAAACTTGCATTAAATCAGGATTTCCTTTCATAAACGTGTATGACTCAACAAGACATCCGTAAAGCAAACTGCTTTCTGCATTAGTGCCTAGCCAACTAGTGCCATCAGAAGAGACTGTTATAGACTCCGGCTTATAAAAGTAATGAAGCTCTACATTGTAATTGCTTTGGGGTGTAGGGCCAATAATAAAATTAGCATCAGAAAATAATCCATAGTATTTTGGAACACCTTCTGTAGAAGAACTTGGGTAAGCTTCTCTAATAAAGTTTACGTCTTTAAATAACAAAAACTCATAGCCACTGTTATCAACAGCTAATGAGTACGGAGCTAAAAAATCAGAAGGCGTTGCTAAGTAAGCATTACCAGAAGTTGTTATTCCTGTAGAATTTTTTCTAAAGTCTGGAAGCTGAACAGATTTTAAAATCCTGTCTTCTGCTTGCGTAATAATTACAGACAAATTATTAACAAACGTTGTTTCGCTATTTTGAGTATAGTCCTGAATAGCCTGCTTAAGAGTTGTAAACGTCCAAGCCATTACGTCACCACCGTCACATTGCCTATTTGGCCTTCAATATCTAATCCAATTGTTCTGCTGCCCAAAGCTGACACGCCGCCCCCAACTGGATTCCAAGCAAAATACTCTCTGCTTTCCTGCAAAGACTGATCTGGTCTTGGGTTTCTTAATGCTTGAGGGTCATCTAATCGAACCTTTCCTAGCTGCAACTGAGGTTGATCTTGATCTAAAACATCCTTGCCAACAAGCAAGCCTGTAGGTCTTTGATTAACAATCTGCGGAACCAAATCTTTTTTTGGATACCTGAATCCGGTTCGATCACAATAACCAAAAGCATACTTTCCGCTAGCATAACTCAAAACTGATAACCTCCCGGAGAAACAAAAAGAGAAGCTTTTTCTCTAGCGGCATCAGAAGCTAAGTCCCATTGTTCTTGGTATTCTCCTTTTAACAAAGGCGCTCTTTCTGCTGCTTCTGGATACTTTATAGCCAAGTTATAAGCTAAACCAGCAACAAAGCACGGCAAGTATCTAGCAGGAATGTCCATGTTATTGCTTGCTGGCTTACCAGCATCTTCTATTCTTTCCATATAATAGTAGCCAAAAGTGTACGTCTCTTGACCATCTGGAGTAGGCCAGAGATTTATGACAACACCTGTCGGCGTTCTTTGAACGTAATACTCTAGCGGCTTAGACTGAGTAAGCTTATTAGATAGGTGAGAATATTGGCTTATAGATATCCTAGACATGCTTTGATCAAACTGACTTTGCACATCTCCGGCATCTGTTCTAAGAAAACCTTCGACAATATCAAATATCTTGCCATCTAATGTATAAGAGTTTGTGCCCGCAGTTAAAGCTTGCGTTCCAAAGTTAACTGTCCACAAGTTTAAGCCACGGTTTTGCCACTCAAGCATTAGCAGATCAATGCTTCTTCTAGCAGTTTTGTAATCATAACCACTACGAAGTTCTAACCCAGCTCTTTCAAAAGCTTCTTCTATAGCTTCGCCAAGATCTAAGTTAAAAGAAAATGTGCCACTAGTAGCCATTAAACAAAGCGACCCTTAGTTTTTCCGCGAACAGCTAACCCATCAATAGGCTTTGATCTTGTTCTTCCGCCTGCTTTCATTTTAGAAGCTTCTGAAACCATACGCTCAGCTTTTAACTTTTCTGTTTCTTTTAATTCCATAGCTTCTGCTTCTTTTTTTTTGTTCTTTTTTCTTTTTTCAGTAAGCATCGCAGGAATGATACCTGCGTAATTCATAAGTCCTTCACCTTTAATTAAAGAGGCTGCTGGCGAAATGTCTGTTAATTTTAAACCCATTACTTTTCTCCAAATTTATTACTTTCGATTAGACTTGGCCCCAGAACACTTCCATCGTTTTCTAGAAAGATTGTTTGGCGTATTTGGATCGTTTTGTTTTTTCTTAGGGAGTCTTTTCTTAATGCCCAAACTTCTTGCACAATAGCTGTCGCCTTTGCTTGTTCCCGGCTTAACTCTTGGGCCACCGCCTTTTGCTTTACCCGCTTGTCCGTAGCTAACTTTCTTTCCAGTCGAAGTTACCTTAACCTTTGCTTTTCCTTTTGCTGGCTTTCTAGTAGCCATTATCTATGCCTCGCAGTTTTCCTTGCTATCTTTTTTGGCTGTGGTGAATGCTGCTTACCTTTTTCTTTGTCAGACTTTTTCTTTCTAGAAGTAGCTTTATACTCTTTGTCGGTTAAAGCTTTTATAGCTTTCTTTGGCAGATAACGCTCACCCGTAGCCGTCTTACCTTGGGTAGAAGGTTTGCCAGACTTGGTTCCCCACTTTTCTTTTGTCCACTTTTTAAGGGACTTCTGAGGTTTCTTAAGAGCCATTAGTCTTTATAACCTCCGCCAGCAGCCTTGTAACGTTTTGCTAACATCTGAGCTTTTCTAGCAGACCACTGGCCGCTTGATCCACCTTTAGATCCAGATTTAATCTGATTAAACAATCGCTTTCTTAAAGCAGGCTTGGTGTAGTTGCCCGCTTCATTAACACGAGACTTAGCTTTTTTCTTAGCTGGCGCTTTCTTTTTAGCTGCCATTATCCGTAACTCTTACTAACCTGCATAACAATGTTATAAACATCACCGCTGCTTGCGCCTACTGTAGTAAACGAAATGTCGCCAGTTTTACCTGCTGCAGAATTATTAGGGATACCTGTAAATCCTGTGAAGTCTAAAGTGTCTGACCAGTCAGATTGAAGCTGCCAAGCAAGAACATCGGTAGTTGCGTCAAAAAGTATCTTTACGCCCATACCGATAGTCACATAATAAATCTGCTGAATCGTTACGGAAGAGCAGGCAGCATTAGTCATAGGATCTGGAGCAAGGGCAGACGCATCTATCTTTACGACAGCCGCCTCTCCTGAGCCATCAGAAACATTTGTAAATCGAAAGATGGCCGTTTTGCCATCGTCTTGAATAGTTTGTGTCGCTACTGCATCAGCCATTGCGTCCTCCAATAAAGGGGGCAAAGCCCCCTATACAATTAAGAAAGGTTATTGTTTTGGATATAAAGGACAGTAGCTGTAGCTGCTCCAGTAGTACCATCTTCGTTACCCGCAACAAAGTCAGCATAAACATAAATGTCTGTCGTACCAACGTCCGTGGCTTCCGTATCAAGAGTACCGTGAGTAGTGGCTAGTGCCTTAACGTTAGTTGCAGATATAAATGCATCTCCGTCAGCAGAAGTTCCTACTGCTACTGTAGCAGTGCCGCCATCATTGCTTACAGTTGTAACGTTTAAAATAACATCCACAATCTGTGAGTTTGCTGGAACAACAGCAACTTGCTGATTTAAAGCGTCTGCGCCAATAATATCTAGAACGGCTGATTGCGCCATAACAACAGATCCAACGTTTGCTACATCAGTGCCAACGGTAGATCCAGTAGTATCTTTAAGAGTTCCAGCTTTAATTGGGCCAGAAAAAGTAGTAGTTCCCATGTGATTTCTCCTGTCTTGGGATTGTCAGTGTTTCATGTGAAACATCTGTCAGGAATTATTATAACAAAAAGGGGGCTAATGCCCCCCTTAAGTTTAACTTGAACCGGGAGACCCGTAAACTCCAAGTGGATCAGATACTCCAAACGAGTAACGTTCACGCGCTTTATAGCGCACGTTACCTGTATCGAAGTCACCGTCCATAGAAGTTTCAAGTGCGGTTCTTTCAAAGTGCTTCATACCATTAGGGATATCCGTAATGATAAAGAAAGCGTTGCTGTCGGTGAGGTAATGATTAACGCTATAACCTTCTGGGATTGCGCCCATATTGCGAATAGAGTTAATGTCATTATCTGCTGTGCCAACTCGCTGAGTAGATTCAAGCAAGCGATCTGCTGTAAACATCAAAGCGGGTGGAACAATCAAACGACGAGGGCGAGCAGCAATTAACAAACCTCTTTCATCAGTGAATGCTGCAATATCAATAATTGCATTTTCCAAAGATGTTTCATTAAGGTCAGCAGCCGTCACAGGACGGTTGTTGTTTTTGCCACCACTAACCAAGGGGTGACCATCACCTCCGGTTACTCCGTCACCAGATGCAGTGAACAGGTTTACACCATCACCAGACTGATAACTATTTGAGAAGCCATTGTTAAGAGGGAATACCGACTTAACTTGCTTCGTGTATGCCATAGCGCGAGCAAGAGCTTTGGTGTAGCGAGCAGAAAGCGAATCGTAAAGATTATCTTCCATTGCTTCTTCAGTAATACTGAAGCCCATAGCAATTGTTTCGTGGTTATAGCGAGCTGTAAAAGACTCCTGTGCAGAGTCATAACTGATGGCAGAGCCTTCAGCTTTAACTGGTGCAGCAGCAAATCCAGACAGCTTTACTTCTTCTTCAAAAGAACGATCAGAACTTTCTGTCTCATAAATGAGAGTGTGTTCATCTTCGTACTTCTCATACTCCAAACCAAATAAGGCATTAAGCCCCGGCAGGAGTTCTTTAAGCATTTGCGCTCTTGAAATAGCCATTACTTAATTCTCCTTATACGCCAAGCTTGGTTTCGTAAGCGTGACTCAAAGGCAGATAAGTCACGATGCAGTCAGTATAGGCATCGCCTACAGCACTGGTCGGGCCATCTACGAAGTCAACGATACGCAGTGGAAGTGTATTAGTCGTAGCAATAGAGCCGCCATCTAGCGCGTTTCTGCTTCGACCGATTGAAGTTGATCCAGCAGTGCTAACCGCTGAAACGTTGTTGCCTAATCCAGTCTGAGCAATTGCTTCGTCAGCCTGCATGCGGAACAGCAGCTTAGGATCATCAACAACATACGCAACAATATCCGAAGCGGCAGTTGACGCTGGGAAGTATTGAGCAAATGTTTTCTGGTTGGTATTAGGATCTGTGTAAGCACAACCTACAAAGATTCCAACGGTGCCAGCAACAACAGAAGTTGTTACAGCGGCTTTTTCAACAGTGCCAGCAGCAACTAACTTTACGAAATCGCCGTAAAAGATAGCAGTGCCATAACCACTTGCAATTTTGATATGACGAACTTTGCCCGTAAACGAGCCACTCGCACTCAAAGTATCAACTGGTTCGGCACCCATAGGGGTTGCAGTAGTAGCCATTATTGGCCTCCTTACTTATTAGAAGCCTCTCTTTTTGAGATTAACTTCTGCCAAAAGTTGTTCTCGTATTTCGCTCAGGTTTCATAAGCGGCATACGAGGATCATTTTCACGCAAGAAGTTGTTATCAACGGACTCCATCTGATTTGCTGCAACTCTTTCAAAGTGTTCAGTTCGTGACTTGATCTTCTCCGCAGGAGCTTTACAAAGTAACAAACCGCCAACTTCAACATTGCCGACAAATCTTGAGTTAAGATCTGACACAAGTTCTAGTTCTGGATGATCTTCTGCCTTTACAGGAATCCAACCTTCTCTCATTGATCTAGAAACGTTTGTGTTATCAGATTGACCCAAAATACTAGTCCGAATCCAACGAAATGTCCAACCATCCTGTTCCTTTGGTGTAGGCAAAATAGATGCCGGAGACCAACTGTCGTCTGATCGGTACTGTTCTTCTTTTCGCGTGTTGTTTTCTCTGGGGGTGCGCTCTGTTGCCATTACCTTTCTCCTTTAGAGTAGCTCGGCTTGTCGGGCATACTGTTCGTTTGTAACTCCAAGTCGCTTGGCGAGGGCTACTTGAGTGGCCGTTAACCGTACTTTGCGCGGTTTAGCACCATTGTTCCTTGCGGAAGATGCTACCACCGTCGAGGGTCTACCAGTTGTCACGGACGCGCTACGGCCATTCGTATCGCTTGAATCCAACCAGTCGTAATCTGGAAATGCCGACTTAACCTTGTTATCAATGTAATCAAAATATTCTTTTGATCTCACATCAACACCTGATCGAACGGCCTGCGTGTGCGCTCCATACGCTAACGCAGTCATATCTTCATAGCCTTCAGCCATGAACCAATTATTTTTTTGTGCCCATTGTTCTGCTTCAGGTGTAACTTGAGGCTGAACTTGCTGCTGCTGTGCAGCTACATTTTGAGCAGCTCTTCTAGCAATATCCTGCTGATAAGCTTGTTGTTGATAAGCTTGAGCATTCTGAGCTTGAGCATTTAAGTTGTTTTTATACTTTTCAATATCTGAAATTTCAGACTGAGCCCTAAGCATTTGCTCTTGAGTATTTACAACTCCATCCGTATCGCCTTCTTCATAGGCTTTACGATACCCTTCTTTTGCTTGAGCAAGATGCAGCTGAGCTCGTTCTCTAATTTGATCAACTAAAGCGGCTTCACCTCTTGTAATAAGAGACTCTTGCTCTTGAGCTTTGCTTGCATATTGCTGAGCAACCTTAACAGCTTCTTCCCGCATTCTTTCTGCGGACTCTCGCTGACGGCGCTCTTCATGATAATCAAACTTAAGCTTGTTAAGTCTTTTCTGAACCTTGTCAGAATACTGACCAAGTTCTTCATCATCATCTTCAGAAGATTGAGAGGCTTTTGCAGGTCTCCTGTCTTCTTGAGGACGGTCATCAACTATCTCAAACTCGTACTCGCTAGACTCAGAGCCTGTATCAGCTTCTTTCTTTTTTCCGTGCGTAGTTTTTATGCCGAAAAATTTATCTTCTGCGCTATGAGAAGAATCCTCAGAACTTTCGTTTTCTAATAATTCACTCATGCTTTAACAATCCCCCTTGGATCTTCAACTACAGCTTCGACACTGTCATCGTTGATTAACCTAAACTCTTTGCCGTGAACTTTGAATCGAGTACCTGAATAAGATCTCATTATGATCCAATCGCCATCTTTGCAAAAAGAGCCGGAAGGAAATCTGTTTGGATCATTGTAGCAATCTGGCCCCATTTTAAGAACCATGCCACAAATAGATCCAAGCTCTTCTTCTTGAATAGTCTTCATAGACTTAATAATCCCGCCATCATACTCTGACTCAGGATTTGGTAGCGCAATCAATATCTTGTAGCCCTTAGGCTCAGGCAGTTGAGTTGCGTTTCGAGACTCTTCAGTCTCTATTGGCTGAGCAGCTTCGCTCATATCTTCTCCTTGCATCGGGATAACGCCCGAAGTCGCTTGCACTAGGAAACGCCTAGAGTCGTTATTGCGCTCTCTCATATCGAGACTTAGCGTCCAAGATCTCTCGCTCTGCTTGAGCTAGACCTTGTATTATTCCGCAGCACTTAGTGTACTCCGGATAATCTTTACATCCACCACTGCTTATGTGGTCATTGATGTCTTTCATTTGATCGTTAACATTTGACCTTAAATAGTCAAACATGTCTACTTCTTTTGTCATTTATTACCCATAATATCTTTTGCAACTTCAACGCCTAACTTAGCGCCAGAAAGCTGATCTTGTGCAGCTATCCTTGCTGATTCAAGTTCTTCCCTAGAATTTGTTTCAGCTATCTTTGCGCCAAGCTTTGCTGTTTCTAGTCGCTCTTGTTGATCTAGTTTTTCTTTATCAAGCTGAGCCTTAGCCATTGCTTTTTGCATATCAAGCTCTATCTTAGCCATTTCTGACTGCGCTTTTTGCTGAACTTCCTGTTGTTTAATCTGAAGTTCCTGCATTTGCATTTGAACAATAGGGTCTTGCATATTCTTTTGTGCTTGTTCTGCTTGCTGTTCTTTTGCAGCTTTGCCTGTTATTTGCGCTGCAGCAGGCGCTACTAGTCTAGATATTCTGTATTCAATATCCTCAGGCAGCGATTCGTTTGGACTAGGAAGCTCTACGCCCAATTCTTTTTCGACTTCTTGTCTGTACTTAAATGCTAAATGCTCTTGAACATGTGCCGCCATTTCTGCAATTGCTTTCTTTGCATTAGGACTCTTGCCCATAATCTCCATAACCTGAGGGTTCTCAGTTAGGCTCATGTGAGTTTGAATATGAGCTTCGTGATCTTGGTAGATAAACGCCTTAAGCGGCTTGCCATTAATAATGTCCATGTTTTCACTGACTGGATCAGTGGGCTTCATGTCTTTTTCTGTAGGAACAATCTTATCTGCGTCCTGAATGCCTAGGATATCCAGCATTTGACGGTGCAATAACGGCATGTCGTACATTTCGGGTGCTTGAGCGGCTAATTGTAGCGCCGCTTGGTACTGCATTATCCTTTGAGCCATCGTTCCAGCGTTAGGATCACTAACGGGTATGATGTCTACACGGTCATCGAAGTCCTCGGACACTAAATCGTTGCTATCAGGCAGGTATGGGTACTTTTCTGGGCCAAAATCACGGACAAGACCGCTTAATATACGCAATTCTACCCGCATAGAAGCGTGTAATCGGGCCTGAATCGCGCTCATAACCTTCATTGACCGCTCTAGTATAGCCAATGTTGTCCCGACAGGTGCTTCTGCGTTCATATCTGCTGCTTTTACGTCTCCTGCGGACGCAAATCGCCTGCCTTCTTCTACAATGTCGCCCATTAACTGATATAGAACGTTACTTGGCTCTTTGTAAGGCAAATAACTAATGTTATCCCTGATTGCACCGCCCGGAACGTCTACATCCCGGAATTCTCCCGGCATAATTGGCGTATCGTCGCCTTTAATTCTAAGTCCTCTAGACTTAAGACCGCCCGGAAGGTTGGACAGAGTACCTGCGTCTACTAATTGGCGCAGCAAAGAGGTAGCAGACTTGGCTAATCCTCCAATCATGTGGATTAAACCAAATCCATAGAATCCTAGTCCGGGAACGTACTGGTAATGAACAAAATGTTCTCGCTTAATCTTAAGATCATCTCCTTCATACCAGTTTCTTCTTATAGACAGGACATCTCTAGAGCCTGAATCAATAGAAACAACATAAGGTAAGGCTATTCCGGTAGGTTCGCCGTTTTCTTCGTCTTCAAATCCCAAAAGATCTAAGTTAACTTGGATCTCAAGTATCGTGTGTCTAGAGTCAAGGTCATAACTGGCACTATCGCCAGTCAATCTGTTGTATTTTTCCTGTATTTCATCAACATTATTTGATGGTGCCCCAAGATCTATGTCTCTATAGAATCCTGACACTTGCAACTTGCGAATCTCATTAGACGAACGCTTCATTATATGCGTTGCTCTTTCACAAGTTGTTAAATCGGCAGCGCCATAGCTAACAACAAAGTCTTCAGCCGGGACAAACATGCTGCAGGGTCTGCCCATACCGGGATCGTAGTAAATTTTTCTAAACGCACTGCCTGCTAAGGGCAAAGAAAACAACATCTTTTCTGTTTCAGAGCGATACTCTGTCATCTTTTCTGTTAGCAAGTAGTTTAAATAGTTCTGGACTCTATAAGCCTGCTTTTCCTTATCGTCTGTGATCGTGCCAACAACAGATGTTTTTACAGGGCCGCTTGCAGGAAACAGTTCTTGTATAGATTGTGACTGGAACTTAATAACTGAATCAGATAGTAGCGGGTGAAAAACTCCGCAGGCTCCATCCCAAGGCGTAGTTCTGTCCTCGTTTTTTAGCCCAAGAAGATCAAGACCGTCAACGTAAGCTCTTTCCCAATCAGCCCTGCTTTCTTTGTCTGCTTTAAACTGTCCAATTAAATCTGAAGCAATTGTATTTAGTTCTGCCTCATCAACAACATCAGCTAGGTTAGCGTCATGAGGAAGCATCCCTAGTGAAGCTAGTGTGCTTGCATCCGGATCAAAATCTAAAATAACGCCGCCATCTTCTGTTTCAATAGAAACGGCTTCGGGATTTTCTATTTCAATCTCAAGACCCTGTCCTTCCCCTATTAAGGGATTGGAGCGCAAACTTCTATCAATAGCCATTAGCCATCCTTTCTAAATACTTGAGGTCTTGCTGCACCAGAACCACGAGCCATTGTTTTGCCTCCAGTCTTACCACCTTTAGCCATGCCTTTGGTTTTGCCGCCCATAAAATAACCCTTAGCGCCCGGAACTTTTCGACCAGCACTCATCTTGCCAACGCCATCAGCAGCAAAGAAAGGAACCTCTTTACCCTGTTTGTTGGTGGTCATTTTTAATTTACCGCCATTGGACATGCCTTTGGTCTTACCACCCGACATGTAACCTTTAGTTTTCTTCATTTAATCCTCACTGTACAAGTTGTCAAAAACTCGCTTTGTGTCATGAATATACTCTACATCATCTTTCGAGTTGTAGGTTCGTTGATTAGGTCTAAAGTCTGGCGCACCAACCCCAGTCTCAAACCAAGCTGGATGCGTAACTCTTACCCTGTTATTAGGCAGCGCAACAATATTTCCTGTGTACTCCCCAGCGTCAAGCAGCTCTAGCACATGACTTTGTTTGTGCTGTGCTGGGTCATCCGCTACTTCGTTATCGGTATAGTCTACAGTAAAATAATACTTTGCGGGGTAAAACTCTCCGTCTACTTTGGCAAGCCAAGGCGCTGGGCTTGCTCTTTCTATCTGATAAACCGCATGGGTATGTGACATACAGTCCCAAGGCTGTGCTGCCCAGACAGGTAACTCCTTAGGCCACTCTTCAAAAGGAGTGTCGCCTACTAATGCGGTGATGGGCATTCTTGCCCACATGGCCCCGCCATGAATGTTTTGCTGATCTTCCTCATCGTAAGTTTCAGCGCCAGTAAAAATAACCTGAAAGCTTAAGCATCTTTTTGGCATTGTTGTAACAGCCACAACCATTGCATGCAAAAACTCTCCATGATACTTCTGGTTGTTATGCGTGTATTCTTTTCTAACCCAGCATTTAAAGTACGGAATGTTACTTTGTAAGAAGGCCATTAGTAATACTCAGCCTTCTTGGAATAAAACGGCTCGTCTTCTTCGTCGCTATTTAGCTTTAAGAATCCACCTTGCCTAAATCTTAGTAGCGCCTGTGTAGAGGAATCCACTAAGTCATCGTGTTCTCCAGCAGGGAAAGCTGCAAACTCTTCTATCACTTCCTCTGCAAATCTTAATTCGGGTGCCCAAACAATCCCGGATGCAAACAAATCTGATACAGCATTTACCCTAGAAATCTTGTCGTTACCTCTAGAGGGGGTGTATTCAGAAACAGGTATGCCCATAGATCTTAATTCAAAGATTAACGGTGTGCCTGCCGCCTTGGCTTCTACAATAAACGCATCCGGTTGCCAGTCAACCCACATATCGTAAGCTTTTCTTTTAAGCTCTGGAAACTCCAGTCTTTCTTTATGGGCATCTAAAAGAATAATATTTGGCTGTTCAATGCCAGATCCGTCCGGGTGGTAAAATACGCCCCACGTTGTGCAAGCAGAGAAGTCAGCTCTTTGGGTTTTAAGAAAAGCGGTGTCCCAAGACTGAATAATAAACTCGCACATTGGCGGATTATCTTTTTCCCAGACCTTCCACCACTCTCTTTTAACTAACGCGCCTTCTTCTGATGTTGGATTCTGCTGATACTGAGCATTCCATTTAGGTGCAGGTAACTCATTCTTTAGCGCATCCAGCTCTTCTTTCGGCCAAAACTCAGGCCATAAAGGCTCATTAGAAGGCATTAAAGCCGGGAACTCTATAAGCTCCCACTCATCTGAACCTGCTCTTTGTAAAGATGATTTGAGAATCTGACCTGTCAAATCCCGTTTATGCCAACGAGTCATCACAAGTACAATAGCGCCTCCGGGTTGAAGGCGCTGTCGAGGCCCAGAGGTGTACCAGTCATAGACGCGATCAAAGACTGACGAGTCTGAGCTTTGACCTTCCTGCTCACTATGAGGGTCGTCGATCACAAGAAGGTCTGCGCCTTTACCTGTGACTGCGCCACCAACACCGATGGCAAAATATTCACCACCCTTGTTTGTACTCCATCGACCAGCGGCCTTAGAGTCAGACCTCAACAGCACGTTCTGGAATATAGACTTATAGTCATCACTGTTCACAAGGTTTCTAACCTTACGACCAAAGCCAACACTAAGCTCTGCGGTGTGAGCAGTTTGAATTATCTTCTTTTCAGGGTAGTTGCCTAAAAACCAAGCCGGGAGAAGGAATGAAGCAAACTCAGACTTGGTATGCCTTGGCGGCATATTAACTATTAGTCTTTTAAGATCCCCACTGGCAACCCTATCAAAAGCGTCCGCCATTATTTTGTGGTGCCTACCCTCAATAAAAGCAGGCCAAACCTTATTAACAAATCCTATAAAGCTATCCCTAGCGTCTTGCTTCTTTTCAGCATCATCCAACTCTTCAAGAAGAAGTAAGATCTCTTCCTGATCCTTAGCTGGTAGCTTATCAATATTCTGCAATAGACTAGGATCTATTCTATCTTCTATAGCCATACTTAAAACTTAGCCCTCTACTTAGTCTTAGTTGCCTACTTATACTTAGCAGGCTACTTAATAGTAGACTCCTAAGATATTGCACACCTAGTGTCGTTCCCCTCAAGGGAAACGACCTAGACTACTTCGTCTTAGTAGCCTACTTAGTACGCAGTTATCACTTTGATCTTAGCATATTACGCCGCTTGACAAGCAAGTCAACTATGAAGTCAAAAATTTGAAAAAAATTTTGGGGGCATGGGACTCCTGACGCAAAAGCTGAAAACAAAAGGGGCGACAAAATACATGTGACATGCATACTACCAGAAAAAAAGGTAATTATATGAGTGTATTACTATGTATATGCGAAGCAGGTACGGCCCGCGCTCAGGGGGGGGTGGGGGTATGCCTAGGGGCCTGCCCCACGCCAGCTTAATGCACCTCATCGCCTGCCTCGCGAGCTGGTTGCTGGTCATCGTCGCGACTCAGCAGTCCTGTTAGCTTACTCTGAAGCTCAGCTGCGACCTCGCTGGCATCTCTGTCACGAGTAGTCACGTTGACTTCCGTAGTGAACAGCCCAGCGGCCTTGCCAAGCAATTCAGCAGCGCGAAGCTTGGCTGTATCCGTGGGCTCAGCGTTGTCCATCCATCCCCGAAGTTTGCTCAGCACCTTGTCCCTGTCCGTGACCGCAGAAGCTGCTACAGCCCTCTCCCTAGCAACAATTAGCGCGTCCACCCTCGACCTTATCTCAACCCTGCCCATGAGCCGTGACGCTAGTGTATGGATGCTAGCAGCCGTGGTTGAGTCCGAAGGTTCGTAAGCCTCCCTGTATGCATCAGCTTGCGTCATGCCGGATGCAACGCATCGAGTGAAGTGGAGCATTTTTGGCGTTAGTTGTTTCGTTGCCATGTTCATTTACCCGTCAATGATTAATGTCCGGATTCTACATCAGCAGAAACGCTGATCACATAAACGTGCTACTTGTCAACGTTGACATCTGACAGCAAACATGCCTTTCAAGTTAACATTTATCACTTAATACTTGACACGCATTAGACGCATTCTGAGCCGATCTGAGGGCTTTTCAGACTACCCTTGATCATGGGTCTACTTATGACAGAAAACGCCTTACAGCGAATACGCCTTATATATCAATGACTTACGACAGGACAATATCTACCACTATATGTAGCTGGTTATTCATGACCTACAACTACGTTATGCACATCAGTGGTGACCGACTTACAGCACCCCAGTAATTAATTGCTGAACTCCACTGATCACAGTGTTTATTGTCATTTATCATCCAGTGTCTATTGCATGTCACATGTCTATGTGAGATATTCAAATTCCCCCACGGGACTAACATACTTATGTTGCACTGCAACAAGGAGCACTAACAATGTCAACGAGAGCCACTTACAAATTCGTCAGTGATTGGGCGGGCACTCACACTGCTTACATTCATCATGACGGTTATCCGATAGGTGCCGCCGGATATTTGAGCAACGATGCGGTTATAAATAAATACAACAGAGATGTAATGACTAATCCAATCATTGCACCGATAACCAATATCAACACTTTCATTAGGGCAAACGAGCAGGCTGAGATGACTCAGGATCACGACTCACATGCCGACACTGACTACCGTTACACCATTGCGGGAACGTACATCATCGCTGAGGAGCGAGTTAAGAAAGATGTCCTTGTTGATTTGGCTGACGTTGATTTTTCTGACTACGGAAGAGAAACATTTAAGACTTTTTGGGAGGGTGACATCGAAGATTTTTTAATCATTTTCTGCCCTCACGCCGACGATTTGAAATTCATTAACAAATAAGGAAAACAACTAATGGCTACATATACAGGCAAACAGGAAATTAGGCGTTCAATCATATCTGAAGCGATGCAGCGGATCATCGGTCAACTTAGCTTGGATCAGCTAAAAGCAATCTATGAGGCTGAGGAAAATGCATTGCGGGCATCTCAACAGCTAGGCATTAGCGCACAAATAGCAGCGCAGGATGCAGCGAGAACAGTCACTAGAGAAATATTTGCAGGGCTGTCAGATTACTCAATCGACCGAATGGAACAGGATATTAAAGTATCTGCCCGCGACCTCAATAAAATTAACAAACTATCTGGAGAGTAAGAATGTTATTAATTCACCTATGCCTTATCGGATTTGGAATTTGCCTAGGAGGGTCACTGACTGCCCTGTTCCTACTCGACAGGCTGACGGACAACGATGATTAACTGCACTGATGATCGGGGCCGGATACCCCGTGAAAGCCCTCAGGGGCTATGCAGAATCCACTGCAATTACTAGGAGTAATTTATATGTTTAGCAACATTGAAACAGTCACACTTAACGAGGCATCTCAGATTATCGAGGCACTATTGCCTGTCAGCAACAAGCCCGTGTTCCTGCATGGGCCCTTTGGCATTGGCAAGTCTGCCATCATTAAAGCACTGGCCGTGAGGCTGAATGAAACCACTGGTCAAAACTGGGGCTTGATCGAGATTCGCGCCAGCCAGATAGACAGCACCGACACGCGAGGCATTCCCGATACTGAGGACAGACGTACATTTTTTGCAACGCCAGACTGGCTACCCCGCGTCGAGCGTGATGGGCAATTTGGCATCGTCTTTCTAGATGAATTGCTACTTGGCTCAGAGTCCACCCAGCGAGCGTTGTATCAGTTTCTTGAAGGGAAGCTGGGAGACTATGAGTTACCTATTGGGTGGCGAATAATTGCGGCGAGTAACCGCCCTTGCGATGGCGCTGGTGTACGCGGTCGGCATGACGCTGCGTTGATGACGCGCTTTGAAACTCAACTCAACGTGACCGCTGACCCAGATGAATGGAAAGAATACGCGGTACGGGCACCTGTCGATCATCGCGTTGCTGGGCTTCGCAAGAAACTTGGGCTCGATGAAATGCCAGAAGGCTTTCACCCGTTCGTCGTTGCATTTATGGATTGGAAAGGCAAGCCAACTTTGAAGGGCGATGGCACGATTGATCAGGCTGGTCTGTTACTCGAATACCCTGACGGAGGCATACCAAAGGGCCATACGGCAGCTGCTCAACCCAGAGGCTGGCACTCAGTTAGCAACATTCTCTATTCATTGCTGCCACATAACCTATTGCAAGCTCCAATAGCTGGCGCAGTGGGCGTTGGCCCTGCAGCTACATTTATGGGGTTCCTGCAGATTCTAAATAATCTACCGGATGCCAATCTGATCCTCAGGAATCCAGACGATGCGGATGTGCCGTCAGAGAACGAGTTAGGTACTCGATATGCAATAGCGACCACACTAGCGCAGCGAGTGACCAGCAAGAATATCGACAACGCCGTGCGGTACATCAAGCGCATGCATGAGGAATTGCTGTCGGTATTCTTTTTGATAGCGACTAATCGTGACCCCAATCTGCAAGCAACACAGGCTTACATTAATTTCAAAATCGAAACTCAATCAACAGTTATCTAACGGAGATATGTCATGGATAAGTTACAAAACAACGCACTAATCGTGAAGGTTGAATGCACCAAGTGGAGCAACACCATCGAAGATAGAAACCTCAGTGTCGAGATCGTCAGCGACAAGAATGCTGAGGCTCGATCACTGAGGGTCATGAAGCCACTCGCCAAAGGGCCAGTGATCAAGGAACTCAACAAGCTCATTGGTCAGATTGGCAATCAGGTTGTCCGTCGATGGTGCGTTCCGTGGGACACGGGCAAACACCTTATCGTGGTCGATAACCTGAAAAAATTTGAAGATGACCTGAAGGCTAAAAATGACAGGCTCGAAGAGCTTAAGATCGAGTTACGCAACGAATGGCTGAACATCGTCCGCGATGATCAACTTAAACTGGGCGATGCCTTCAAGGCTAGTGACTACCCTAACGTCGAAGACATCGTTGATAAGTACAGCATCAAGTACAGCCTGTTCCCGATTACGTCTGGCGATGATGTGCCTGCTCAACTGAGGCTCCCAGCAGAGCGGATCAGACAGATCGAGGCTGATGTCGAAGCTGATGCAAACGAGCGCGTGGAAGCAGGCATGAAGGCTATTCACAAGCGTGTCACTAACGTGCTTAACACTTTCATCGATGGCATGGATCGTCACGGCATCAAGGCTCAAGGACAGCAGCGAGCGTCGAAGTTTAGTGACACAACAGTCACTGCAATCGAGGAACTCGCGGAGACACTACCGCATATCAACCTGACCAATGACCCAGCGTTGACTGAGGTAGCAAACGACTTGCTATCTAGAATGCGCGACCTCGATCCGCAGAAACTGCGCGATGACCCCGCTGAACGTAAGAACGCTGCAAAAACTGCTCGCGACATTGCCTCTAAACTCAACGGATTATTTGATTAAGGACACGATCATGACTGTAAAAATAAATAAAGCTAAGAGCCGGATGGTAACTGATCATCCCTTCTATGCCTGCCTCCTGTATAGGCTCAAGATGGTTGCTTCAGAAGACTTCGATACGATGGCTACTGACGGTAAGAGTATTTTCTACAACCCCGCGTGGGTTGATACGCTGCCTGTCGCTCAGATCACTGGCGTAATTGCTCACGAGTGCGCCCACGTTGGTCACGGCCATCACTTGAGGAAGGGTGGTCGTAACCACGAGCTATGGAATGTGGCATGCGACTACGCGATAAACGACACGCTAATTAAGGCAGGGTTTAAGCTGCCTGAAGGTGGACTATTTGATGCCAAATACTCAGGCTGGGCTGCCGAGAAAATATATGTGGCGCTTGAAAAAGAGCAGCGTAAAAAGCAACAACAGCAACAGGATGGCGAGCAGGGCGATGATCAGGGTGGTGACTCTCAGGGTCAGTCTACTGGCAATGCCCCTGCCAAGACTCCGGAAAAAGAATCAGGCTGCAGCTGGGGCGAGGTACTCGACGCTGTCGATGAGTCTGGCGATGCACTTGATGAGGCTGGCAAGGCCGCTGAACAGCGAGCAATATCTGCCACGCTAAATGAGGCTGAACTTGTCGAGCGCAAGGCTGGCAACACATCCGGCGGTCACGCTAGAGCAATGATAGAAACAACCAAGGGTGACATTCAACCGTGGAATGAAATTCTATGCGATGCATTGGTTGACACTATCGTGGTGGATCAGACTTTCGCGAGACCAAACAGAAGGCTGCATCACAAGGGCATCCGCATGCCAACTGATGTGACCCGACCTACGGGTGAACTGGTCATCGTTGTCGATACGTCTTGTTCATTGGATGATCATGAGTTATCGATCATTGGTCATCATGTCGATGACATCGTCGATGCGATTGACCCCACCGGCGTGATCGTGATCTATTGCGACCACACTTTGAACGGCGAGCCTATCCACTTTGATGCAGGCGAAGAGGTCAAGCTTAGCATTCACGGTGGCGGCGGCACTGCATTCAACCCGCCTTTCAACTGGTGCGCGAGAAACGACATCGAACCGCAGGCATTACTCTACTTCACTGATGGTGAGGCTGACGTTGGCCCTAACGCATGGTATGGCAGAGACTTTGAGATGCCTGACTACCCTGTGTTCTGGATCACCAATCACACTGATCCAGAGTTCTCCGGCTGCGAAGAGTTCGGAGAGATAGTTTACATCTAACTTAGCAGGGGCTACGGCCCCAAAGGAGAGCGTAGTGAGTACAACAGGCAGACCAAGCAGCGGATTAACGAAGAGTGAAATAGCCGCCAAGAGTAGGTTGCAAAACGATGTTAAGAATATATCTATCAATGGCGAGTTACTACAGAGGTTTAGTCGATACAGAGACGAAGAGTCCAAGCGACTAGGCTATAAGTTAACTGTTAAGCAATTCTTAGCTGTCTTGCTTAACAAATGGGAGAATACAAATCCAAGCTAAGAGGTTACACTTAAATAGCTGGCGCTCCTAGACCGTGGTGCGGCGCACGGTTAAGCCTGATCAGATGCCAGCTTAAACATTATCTGTCAGGTACTGTCGCATCTTGCATCTTATTGGACGTTGTGAGATATTGATCACGAGAACTTCACACACTCTCACCTACCTAGCCTAGCCCTGCTCTTAACGGAGCGGGGCTTTTTTATTGGTCAACCAATAGCTAAGCTCACCAAACCTACCCCTCTGAAACAATCCCTTTAAGACAGGTTAAACTAGGTCGTTAAACGTGTTACTGCTTCCCGACCAATAGCGGTGTTTTGTATACCTGTGATGGCGGACGATACTGCTATAGGATTGGGTGTAAAATTCTTCTGCAGCCCGCTGTTTACTTGCGCTTGAGTATCTTAGCTATCAAGCTGATGAGTGCGAAGTCGGTGGTGAACATACCATCAACAACATGATTAACGATAACCCGCTCACCTTCATGTCCAAATTTTTTGACCACCCACTTCATGTAACCAGCGTAACGGATTAGTCCGCTGTTCAGCATGTCCGGTCTACCACCGCCATGACTAATCGAATCCATTGAAGGGCTCTTGAGGTACACTTGAGCAGACACTGCGAGGTTGATTACCCGCTCAGCTTCCATGTGCTGGTGGACATCAATCATGTCCTTAATTAATAAGTGATCAATAAATAACTGGTCTTTGACCACGGCCCGACCAACGCCGCTGCCCGCATCCTCCACATCAACGGCGTGATGCTTACGAAGAAGCGGGCTACCCTTGTCATTGACCTTTAGGTCAGAGCCAGTCGTCATCGTTTTCATGCCAGCTCTTGTGCGGCTGCAATGATTGAGGAATTGGAATAGGTTTGAACAACTTCTCTGAATACCTCCCTGTCGGCACATCGTATTCAAGTTGCACCTTGCCAACCTTACCTATCCATTTGAATCGCACCTTCCAACAATGAATCTCAACGTCTCGATCTTTGTTCTGATGCACCGTGATACCAAGGTCAGCTTTAGCGAAGAAGCTGGCGCTGCCCGATATGTTCATGCCCTTGGGCACAGCTGTTGATCCTGAAGCATCCGTTGGCATCTTGCTGGGGTGAGCAATGAACCAGATGTGGACATCGTTTGCTCTGGCAAAGGCGACCAATCGTGTTAGCAGATCGTTGATACTTTGATGTTCGTTGTCGCTATTACTTTGCTGGGCAATGTAATTATACGGGTCAATGACTAACCCTCTCACCCCCATTCTCATCACCGCCTGTTGCGCCCGATCCAGCACTGAATCAATCGTGACAAGCTCGCCTGATCTTTGCTCAAGAAACAACCAATGATTGTGGATGTATGTCAGCGCGTTGTCTGCCTCTTCCTTGCTCATCCTACCGTTGGGCCCGTCGAAGAATGGCTTGCCAACAATTTTTTCTGCAAGCTTGGCGATGTGCAGTGGTGGTGGATTTTCAAAGGAAGCAACGGCGAACTTCCAATCATAGTTCTTGGCTAAGTTAACCATTAGCTGGTCAATAAACTCCGACTTACCAGATCCCGGCACCCCTGTTATAACGGACAGCTGCCCCTGAACTACGGTGAATAGCTCATCAACCACAGGCATCCCCGTCGAAAGACCTCCGATCACTCCGTTAGTATACAAGTGGGTCACCTCACTTTTGTAATCATCGACTGTGTATACGCCTTCAAGCGGGAGTGGCTCTGCAGCGTTAACAATATCAACGATCTTCTCTGCGCCGTACTGTTGCAACACATCGTTCATATCCTTGGTGCCATCTGGATACTCCACCTGATAACACTTGGCTCTGCCTATTCTTCTAGCTAGCTCCTCGCGCAACGCTTCACCTGCCTCGTCACTATCTGTTGCTAGTATAATTTTCTCAGCAGACTTCATCACCGCCTTTGCTTCCCAGACATAGCTAAACTTATTGTCTTCTTTCGCGTCTATTTTGCGATTAGCTACACGCTGAGGCGCACCGTTTGGCACACTAAGTATAGCTATTTGATCATCAATAATAGAAGAGGCCACTGACAAGCAGTCTACCTCACCCTCGCAAATAACAATGGTCTTTGCTTCTACTTTCTTTGCATGCTCTATGCCCCAGAATGTTCTCGCCGCACCATCCTGTGTGAACCGCTTATCATTCAGCGGTCTCCACTTCACCGCCTCCTTATCTCCGTACACAAATCCAATCGCCGGAAACTCCCCAGCGTTTAGCTCACCCTTGGCATTGAAGTATCGCTTGCCTGTTACCAAGGCGAACCTGTCTTTTATTTTGTCATGATCTATGCCGCGACCCTTTAGATACTGACTGACAATGCCTGAGTCAGATTCTTTTGGCACTGATATCGCCGTGACTTTCTTTGGCCGCTCAACATAGGTTGGCTTGTCCTCCGATCTCTTGCCTGATATCTCGCAGTGATGACAGAGAAACACAAGCCCATCGCTCTTAAACGACACGCTCAAAGTGCGCTCTCTCTGGTTAACTTTCTTCCTGTTTGGGGTGCATACTGGGCAAACATATCTGCCCTCTTGAGTAATGGTATTTAGAAACGTATCCAAAACCTCTTGCATAAACTTACCTCGCCTGTTAATTTTAAAATCCCCCGTAAGGGGGCACACTAAGTAGACTCCTTAAAATTAAGAAACCTACTAACTAAAAAAATAAAGTAGACTACTTAGGTACCTACTAAGTCTCTTACAATATTCCTGACTAACTTCTCTCTTCTTATTCCTTCATGACTGATTGCTGTCATGACTTCCTCTTTTATTTTTATTGGATCAACACCAAGATTCTGCGCCAGATTATTATGATTGTTACTGGCGAAAAATTCTATCGCATCCATCCGTACAACCTCCTCTTTGTCAAACAAATCCAGCACTGCTCTCTTTAAGATTCGTTGACCAATGACTCTATCGTTGTCATCAAAACTTCCGCTCGTGGATTCTCTCTGTCTAATCCCCATTCAATCACCTTCCTCTTAACTTGCCTGTCGTTCTTGTAAATTTTATCCTGCATGCAGTCGAGTATCACGCTCTCGTCTAGGTCAGGTCTACGAGTCGCGTAATAAATTTTTATCTCAGCTTGCAGGTCACCTTCGAGCATTGAGTCACCCATCTGTGGGCACTGCTCATCAAATAGTTTCACATAAGCCAACGCCTTCTTGCTTTTGATAAACGCTGGCCTTCCCTTGATCGTCACTAACCTGCGGCTGTTTGCTTTGCTGGCAGGTTCTCCATTTATTATAAAAAAAATACTTGATATCATGTGCTATTTGCCTTAATGTTGATCGTCCGTTGTGACTGAATACAGGACAATAGCAAATGGGAAAGATAAGTCAATGGTTGATTGACAAAGAAGAACGAGGAGAAGTAATTTATGACGAACAAAGAAAAAGATATCAAGATAGAGCGGGTGCCGTTGCCCGAAGTGCGAGTGAAGGAGATGCTGAATCCGAATGTGTTAGAGGCCATCATGAGTCTGGCACCGGAGGAATCCTTTTTCATTGCGACTGATGATGAAGATCATACCCAACGTAAGGTCAGTGCGCTACGACAAAGAGTGCATCGGATACAAATAGCTGCGCCAGATAAACAGTTTACGGTGCGTAAGCGGCACGAGAATAATCAAATGGGCGTGAGAGTCTTTAGGTTACCGAATGAAAATAACTAATAAGCACAAGCTGCCAGAGGTTGTCTTCAACGCTCTGACTTTTAGTGACTACACCAGAGGCGACAGTCTATTGTCTGCGACTCAGTTGATAGACTCACCGCGTGTCTCTCAGTTACAGCGTCAGCATGATGACGAGATCGAGCAGGATGCGGTTGACTTTTTGTGGTCACGGTTCGGCACCAGCGTTCATCAAATGTTTGAGGCTGCTGTTCAGGGCGATGACTGCATCAGCGAAGAGAGATTGTTTGCTGAGGTTAACGGCTGGAAGATCAGTGGCGCAATTGACCTGCAACACACGACCCCTGAGGGCATCATTGTCAGTGACTATAAAGTAACCAGTGTCTGGTCAGTGATGAATGACAAGCAGGAATGGCACAAGCAGTTAAACCTGTACGCTTGGTTGGTTAGACAGGCTAAGCAATTGCCCGTCAAGCAGCTAAGAATCATTGCGATTCTGCGCGACTGGGTCAGACGCAAGGCTGAACAGGGCGGTAACTATCCCGACTCTCCCATTCAAATGATCACCATTCCGCTTTGGTCGGAGTCTGATCAGGATGCCTACGTTGAAGAGCGTGTTGAGCTGCATCAGTCCGCTGACTTTGAATACACCACAGGTGGGGAGCTTCCTTTGTGCGATGCACATGAGCGATGGGAGAAGCCAACCGTCTACGCTGTGCATAAGAAAGGCAGAGTAAGAGCAATCAAGATTCATCAGCAAGAAGATGAAGCATCTGATCATGCCAAGTCCCTAGGCACCGGACATTACGTTGACACAAGGCTAGGCGAAAGCACTCGCTGCGCTCAGAACTGGTGCCGCGTGAGTCAGTGGTGTTCACAATTCAAAGAGAGCATAGAAGAATGATAAATAAGAATCAGCAAGAAGATTTAGAGGCAGAATTAGAACTGGCTCGAGAAGAAATGGACAAACAGCTTTATCAACCCGCCAAATCGATTGAGCATTTGAACGTTGAAGAACTTCTGAACGATACGACACAATTATTCAGGGCTTTAGATTCGATGAAGGTTAATGAGGTAATGCTTATTAAAAAAGATGATCAAGTAAATTTTTATCACTGGAAGAGGAAGCACCCGCGCAAAAAAATGATCAGTAAATCTGTTGGGACACCATCCGTGGTCGATCAAATATTCTTCCTCGATGATGTTGAACTCCCTCTCCCCAGTAAGAGCAGCGGTTATCTGATTATCAAACGAACATCCTAATTTGCGAGGAAGACAAATGAGCAAGGAAGAGGAATATGAAAGAATGCTTTACCAACCTCAGACACATATCGAGGGCGTAGAGTTCGCTTCAAAGCTTTCTGTAGGAATTAACGCGCTGAAGGTTGACGAGATGATGCTGATTAGAGGGTCGGATCGGCCACGATTTTTCACGATAGCGGGCAAGTTAAAGGATAAAAAGTTTATCAGTCGATGGGCAAAGATTCCTGTCGTTATTAATGGCGTAACTGACCCAGCGAAACTCAAGGCTGAGGGCCCACAACACAGGGACTCATTTGTCGCGGTGAAAAGAATCAAATGATAGAAGACGCAGATTTTTACAGGAAGATGATTGGACTTTGGCAGATCACAAAGATACCCATGCTGAAGGCATCAGTTATTGGAGATCAAATAGATTTCACATGGGCTCAGGGCGCTGGTTTATCGTTGCCTGTCAGCATGTTTCTCAGGCTAGAGCCTGTTGAGATACTTGAGATTCTAGAAAAAACTATCGAAGAGCGATACAAAATTAATGCCAAGCAATGGCGCAGTGACTTACGCGGCTTCACCAAAAAACCGCTAACCTAGGAGATACAAAATGGCAAGCTACAAACAAGTTTGGGAAACCCTGAGTGCTATCGACTGCTCAGCATACACCAAGAAAAAAAATGATCTGTCCTATTTAAGCTGGACATGGGCATGGGCACAACTCATGGAGCAGTACCCTGATGCGACCTACGAGTTTCAAGATAACGAAGTTCACGGGGATGGTACTGTTTCTGTCCATTGCACAATCAATATTGGTGAGCTGCAGCGTAGTATGTGGCTTCCCGTCATGACCGGATTTAAGAACGCGGCGTTAGCAAACCCTAGCGCAAGAGATGTAGGCGATGCCAAGATGCGATGCCTAGTAAAGTGCATGGCGTTTTTCGGACTGGGTCATTATATCTATGCGGGCGAAGACCTGCCGCGTGAAACCAAATCTAAACCAAAGAAGAAGGAGGATGTTTTCGACAGCGCGGATCAAGTTGTCGAGTCAAGTACGTTAGAAGAAGCGGTAGAAAAAACGATGACAGGCGCAATGACTGACGAAGATGCAAGGAAAACTACTGAAGTGGTTCTTGTATTTGCCAGACAAACCGACACAATTGAAGGACTTAAGTCTTTGCACACGGCAAACAAGAAGGCGCTCGATGAAATTAAACTGTCGCATCCTGACGTTTACGAAGCGTATGTCAACGAGTTCAAATCAATCAGATCAAAAGTAGAATCTTAGGAGAAATACAATGGACAAAGAAAACGTGGCAAAAGGCGACGAGTTCTACATGAACAGCAACAACAGGAAGAACGCGGAAAATCACCCAGATTTTGTTGGCAAGCTCATGATCAACCAAGAACAGTTGCGGGCGTTGATCGAGATACATGAGCGAGCAAGAGAGCAAGGCAAGCAGCCAGTACTTCAGGTAGATGTTTCTGGTTGGAAAGGCAAGAGCAAGAATGATGGCAAGCCTTATCTCTATTGTAGGCACGAGGTTTACTCTGGCCCTCGCAAAGACCCAAGCGAGAAGTCTTTTGCAAAGACAGTTAGCACGGACGAAGACTGGCTATGATTCATTACCACATTCATCCATTGAGTCATGATAACGTCATGGAGCTGATGCGGTTGCTGTCGAAGATCGATGGCTCAAAGATGGATGAGGTTACTCATTTAGTAAAGAATGCTGATCTGGGCGTTAAGCTGACGGTTGATAAGATTAAAAGGCAGCGCACCAGACAGCAGGAAAACTACTATCACAAGTGGGTCAATGAGTTTGGAAAGTTTTGCGGCATGACGCACGATGAAATGCACGAGGAATTGTTGTGTCGAGCTTACGGTTCAGAAGATGTGAACACCAAGTTCGGATTCAAGCGCAGACCATTGAAGCGTTCAAGCCAAGCAAGCAAAGCAAAGTACTCTGAACTTATCGACACGCTCATTATTACCGCTGCCGAATTAGGATTTGCGGTGCCAGAACCTAAAGGAGAAGAAGATGGAAGAACCTAAATGGACAGGATGGGCAATGCTGTTGGCCTTGTTTGTTGGAATGGTTATCGGAGCGGCATTCGGATGACAGAGACAAGACAAGAAGAGATGCGCGGACAAGTGATTGCTTTTCACGAGGATCACCCCGAAGTCTGGAACTTGTTTTGCGGATTTACTTTCGAGATGATATCTAGAGGGTATACTCATTACTCAGTCAATGCTGTATTTGAAAGAATACGATGGGAGATTGATGCTGGCGGCGATGGAACCGACAGCTTCAAACTAAACAACAACTACAGGGCGTTCTACTCTAGAAGATTTATGAACACATACCCTGAGTACGCAGGTTTTTTTAGAACGCGAGAGCAAACTAGTAAGGATAAGTCTGCTACTAAATTACCAGAGTTAACACCGGAGTACTATGAGCAAAGATAATTCTGTCAGTGATGACGTAGTCATGAATGTAAGTTCAGAAGAGCAATTAATAAATCTTCTTGACTTGATCTATACAGAACTAAGCGGTATCAACGATGGGTTTAATCGCATCATTGACCTGATAGAAAAGGAAAGAAGTGAAGACATCTAAGATTCGGAAGTCTGCACGAGGAAAGATGTGCGCCTTACAGATTCACCCGTACTGTAACAACAACACAGAGACCACAGTGCTGGCGCACTTACCAAGCATGGCGAAAGGCATGAGCATTAAGTCACCAGATCACATAGCCGTTTACTCCTGCTCAACTTGCCATGACGTAATAGACGGCAGAATGAAAACAAACCTGAGCAAAGAAGAGTTGCTGCGCTGTCAGCTAAGAGGACTTGAAAGAACTTGGGGTGAGTTAATTATTGAGGGTTTAATAACTATAAACGCATGACAAAGCTAACACGGAAGCAAGAAAAAACTATACAGCCTAAGCTTAAAACTTACGCTGAGAAAGAAGAGGCAAGGCAAGAGATGCTGGATCAGGTTGATCAGTTCATAAAGAACGGAGGCGAGATTCAGGCAGTAGAACAAGGTGCCACTGCTTTGCGCTACGGAAAGACAACTAAGTGGAGGCAGGAGCTAGCCGACAAAGGTAAGTCCGGCGCAGCCTCTACTCACAAAAAGTAATCAGGAAAAATTATGCTGAATAAGATACTAGAGTTCATAGAGTTGATGACTAGTCGTTCGTTCTGGCCCATGTTTGCAATGTTCTTTTTGTTGTTAGCAATGGCAGCTTACACATTACTGGAGTCAATCTAATGGTAGTTAAGAGAAATAAAAACGGGTTGTTCGTTGCGACAGTGAACGACAGAGATGGTAATTTGTGCGCGGGATTTTCCAAAGATAGAATTCAAGCAATGATCTTTTGCTTTGAGTTGCTTATTGAATGAGCTACCCCAAAGACGAGGGCTGGAAGAACCTAAGCTACCCGAAAGAAGAACTTACTCTGGAAGAAATAAAGAAGATGATGCAGAAAAAAGAAGACAGAGAGAATGCAAAGAAGAGGCCGCTTAATTAGTGCGCCCAACTTTCTTGTCATAGGATTTGTTAAACCTATTATAGACAGAGTTCATTCTATCGTAGACTTCTTCTTCCGCTTTACCCATCTTCAAAGCATCCTGTGGCGACCTTGAAGCAATAGCTTTAATTCTTTTGCGTTGCTCTCTTAATTTTCTTAGCTGATCTTCTGCTCTTTCTAAATCCCTAAGCGTTCTTAATTTTTGCGCGTTATTCTTTCTAAAGTTAATACGGTCAGCGCCTCGCAACACATCCAGCCTAGCTTCTAACTGCTCAAGCTTAATCTTTCTTTCGTAGAAATCTCCCATGCTAACTCTTTCGTCGGGCTCGCCTTTGATTCTACGAAGGAACGGTATCTCTCTTGCCTTAAGGTCTTCTCCCTTCTGCCATTTTTCAAACGCATCAAGATTACGCATGCCAAATGTTCCGGCACCGCCCAATGCAAACTCAGCTAGATGCTCTAGTACATCTGGCGAAACATCCAGTGCCCCAGACTGTTGCTCATTACCACCTATCAAAGAGTTGGAGAGCTTAGCCATCCACTTGAACGGTGTTCGCGTTGTAGACATTGACATAGAAGACTCTGGTAACTGAGTTCCTGTCGGGAAGTTCTCCCTATATATAGGAGAGCCGAAGAAGTTTTCGTTCTTTGCTATCTCTATAAAAGGCTGAGCTATTGTCGGCGCAGGAGAAGAGAATCCTATCGGGGAGAACGATCCTAGGAATGCACTGGTCACATTAGACGTTGCCTTAAGTGGAGATATGTGGCCGTTGCTCATCTCAAAAACATTCTGCCCAAGAGAATGAAACACGTTGTATCCGTATGGCAGCGGGATGGTGTAATGATTCTTCCCGTCATCGGCCATGATCACTATGTTTCTTTCTTTAACGTAGTCTGGTATCTCGGAGTAGTAAGACCTTCCCGTCTCTGGGTTCTCTTCGCTCTCTTCTTCTGCTCTTAAGGCAGACAAAGCGCCGAACATGATCAAAGATGTAACTGCCCCCTGCTTAACGCGACTAGCTTCAGAGCTAAGCGGATTCATATTAGGCCCGAACAATCCTCTTGCGAAGTTAGCTGTGCCCTGAACACTAGCATTGAAGAACAAATAGAGAGAGTTAACCAAGTCTCCGGCGTTGCCCTTTCGATTAAAGTTGATTGTCAAATTCTTAGCGAGTGACGCAGCTTGAGCCAAAGCTTCGGGCCTTGGCACCCCAGCATTAAGCAGCTCATCACGCGATGCTTTGAACGTGGCTAGTCGCACAGCGTTTTCAACAGAGGCATTGCTGTCTTCAACAAACTTCATGACAGACTGATATCTTCGCTGGAAGTTTCCTTTGAAGGTTCCGTTTGCCATATCAATCATAGATTGAATAGTCTTGGTTTGATCTTCGGGGGGTCTTGAGTGGAACCAGTCAGCTTTTGCCCCAGACTCCATGTACTCTCTGACATCTGCCTGATCCACAGGATCTATGCCGGATAAGTTTCCTACAAATGTTCCGTCTTTAACTGAGAAGTTTCTTGCTGCTTTATAAAAAACGCCCATCGAAGGAATGACATCTTTTATAACCTTAGCTACAAGCTTCTGATCTTTCGCTTTACCTTGAGACATATCCTGTTCGCCAAGGATATTAAAGATAGCTGTCTGCACATCACGAGAGAAGTTGCCAATAACAAACTCGGGGTTAAGCGATGTGTTCATCATGGATAGGAATCTATTAACAACACCAAACTTCTGAATAAGATTGTCTGCTGTGCCGCTGTCCATGCCAAGAATGGCATCCCTTAATCTTTTATCTGCAAGCTCAACGTAAACTTGCTGACCATCTAGCTTCACGCCAATTAAATCTTTATCAAAACCGGGGCTAAGGTTGTCTCTCTTTAGCACTATCTTCTGTATGTAATCCTTTCTGTTAGCGTCCGGCGGTATCTCTGAGAACGTCTGGCCCTGCAAGTCTTTGTCGTTTCCAACGTAGGTAAACTTCTTCTCAAAAGCTCGCATGTACCTAGGGTCTTCAGGAGATATGACCCTCCAAAACTCCGCATCCGGACTGCTCTTTACCAAGTTAACTAGGCGCTCACCGAACTGTTTATTCTTTGTGCCCCTAGCCATTGACCGCTCAGCATTTAACAGAACATGTCCTAGTGGTGACTGAGCAGCAGACTCCCTGCCCATAGCTCGCAGAAATTCTTTGCCTTTTGTACTGATGCTACTGCCTATAATCAGGTTCTCAGCGTAGTCATCTTCTATGTCTTTGCCTCTCAATGGCGCGTAGTATTTGTAGGCACTCCTGATTCCTTCAGCGGAGTCTTTGTCTATCAGTCCACCTTCAATCGTTCCGTCTATGGTTTCATTGACTATCTTATCAACGTCCGCAGCAACGCTTTGAAGTTTCTTTCCTCTCCCGTTACCACCTGACCATGTGCCCGTGGAACTATTCCAGTCCATGTCGTAACGCTCTTTCATCTTGCGCTTGACAAAACTATTGGTGAGAGCTTGTCCGGTCTTAAGCTTTCCTGATCCGGGATTTAGTTCTACGTCTCTTTGTGAATCCCGAATGGCAACCTTTTCATTCCGCTCAATAGCGTGTCTAAGAATAAGAAACTCATCGACTTCATCTAGACTGTAACCAGAGTCAGCAATCTTCTTTGCCAAGGGTTTCTTTCTTTCATCTTCAAACCGCCGCATCTTGTTGCCAAGAATGCCTGAAATACTTTCCTCTCCAATGTAAGCAGACTCTGTTGCCTTGAGAGGGCTGAGGCCAAGACTGGCCCTGTATTTATTTATCTCTCGCTCTGCATCCTTGAGTCCGGTGAACTTATCAGCAGCCCAGAAGACAAACTTATCCTTAAAAGAATAACCTTTTGTTTGAAAACTGAATGGCTCGCCAAGTATTTCTTGGTCAATAATTGATTGCTGAACTTCTGGGGAGTTGTCCAGTGAGTTCATTATGGTGCTGGGAGGATTCCTTTCTGAAAACTCTGCTGCTTTTTGTTCTGCTGCTTTTAATTCGTCTTTAGATTCTACTCTGGCCCTAGATTCTGTGACAGGATCTTCATACTCTAGACCTTCTGTCCATGTCCAGTCCGGCATAAGACCTATTTTTTGCTCGGCAAATACGGTGTCTTCTATCTTTGCCGTTCTGTTGTTCTCAGCATAAGGCCCATAATTTAACCAACTATTTTGACCCCTTGTTTCAGAAGTAAGAGCATGCAAGGCTGGGCCAGTAAACAATTTAGCATGAGCCTGCCATGCGTTCTCTTCCCCTCTGGCTCGGAACCCACTTCCTTCTATGCCGTGCCCGAAAGCATCATGCACAGCGCGAAACAAATCGTTGGCAGTGACAAGTTTTCTATCTCCACTCTGATCCTTCCACCTCAGCCCCGTATCTTCTAGCATCGGATTGTTTTCTATTTCAGAATCAGTGATCCCTTCTGTGCCATAACCATCATAAGTTCCATAAACTGCCATGCGTTTGGTAGCGCGAAGGTCTCGCATAGCGTTGAAAGGATTGCCGTCATAAGGGTCTGACTCAGAGTCATAGAAAGTAAACTCATAACCAGCATCTGTCAGAGCCTTATATTGGTTTTTAGTTTGCCTTATAAGATCTTTATATGCTTTCTTTACAGCAGGATTTTGCGGGTCGTTACGCATCTCATCATACGCTTTAGCCAGCCTCTCGCCACGATCCTTTGGGACTTTTACATAGGATCTTTGTTTTCTTTCAGGGAGTCCGTAGTCTTCTGCGTATTCTTCTGCGATAGCAACGATTTCTGGGATTGGCCCTGTCGCCCCTTGAATAGCTGGCGCACCTTCAAGCGGCGTAAAGCTTCTGCTCTGTAACCGTCTTCCTCTGTCTCTATTTCGTTGCCCCAATCTTCTTGCTTGCTCATCAGAAACTCCTCCTGTGGTATCTTCTTGTATTGTATCATCTGTTCCCTGTTTTGAGAACATAATATCATCCGCGTATTCGTACCCTTGCGGAACACCTGATGGATCGTACTGAGCATGTACACCTTTGATATCTGATGGCTTGAACATAGCGATGCCAGTTGCCATGTCCTGTATGCTATTCTCATAGTCAACGTAAGAATCATACCCCGCGCTTCGGACAAAAGGAGACAAGGCTTCCAGCTCTGCGAAGCCAACATCTGAGGGTCTTTGTGTAATGCTACCTACAATTTGTTGAAGCTGCTTTCTTCTACCATTTATTATCGAATCTCTAGCTTCGGTGTCTGAAGCAGGGTAACCCATCTGCTCCATCATCTTATCTGCGTAGCTCTTGTAGACAGGACTAGATAAGTTATCCACTTCTCTAGACAAAGCTTGAAGCTCACCTCCGGAATCTTTTTCTCTGGAAATTCTGCCCGGATCAAAAGAGTTTCCTTGTCTTAAATAGACGGGGTATACAGTGCCCGCGTCTGCCGCATTCTCTGGATCAGAGAAGTCAGATCGATCCGGCGCAAACATATTTGCAAACTCTGGATTGACAGTAAAATGACCAGCTATGATGTCATTAGTGGCTGAGTCAAAGCTACCTGCAAGATTGCTCCTGAACTTCTTGATGTTGGTTTTACCAGTGCCATGATAATAGGTAGTGTTGGTATCGAATCCCTGCTCTGCTGCCCTATCTCTTTGCCTCGATGCAGATATCTCTTCCTCTTCTGTCTCCGGCGTAAGTACTTTGACATCTCTCGATAGACCTATGCCTCTGTCCGGCACTGCGCCTAATCTTTTCTCCGTAGCTTGAAGCGTTCTTATCCGATCTCTTTCTCTTGAACCTATCTCTCCTTTCTCAAGGCGATTTAATACATCATCAAAGCTCTGGAACCCTGTGCCACTTAATGCATTACCTGTCTTCTCGAAAAAACTATACATCCTTTCAACAAGACTCTTGGGCTTGCCAGTAATAAGCTTCTTATCTTTTCTTCCGTACCTGATAATCTCAGCAACGGCTTCTTCCATCTGTCCGACAGCTGATAGGTCGGGGTATCTTTCCTGAGCGTCATTGAAAAAAGTAACGTTACCCCTGCCCGGAAATATTTTTTTCCTTGTCAAGTTTTCTAGCAGCCGCCATTCTTTTTCTTTCCACAGGTCAAGGTTTCTAACGCCGTGAACAATCTCGTGATCTAATATTTCAGTGAGAGCTTCTCTTCTTGCTTCCGGAGTTTGGTCTCTTGCCCCCTGCTTAATCCTATCAAGCGCAAGGAATACCGTATTCGATCTGGGCCTGTAATATCCTTCAGTCTCTTGACGGATATCCTCCCCTTCCTTTCCGGCAAGTATCAGCTCTCCCTTTCTAGTTACTGGCCCAATCTTTAACTCATCAAGAACCCTGACACGGATGTCATCTAGACCCATACCCTTGAGGTCTTCATTAAGCAGCTTCTCAAGATTGGCCGCATCTTCTGAAACGGTCTCAGCGTATGGTTTTATTTCCGGCTCAAAGCGTTCTGGCGCGGGCAATGTTGTGCGCGTAACGACTTCATCTTTGTTGTTGATTAAGCCAGTCTTCTTGATCGCCTTCTGCAAATCAGAAGCAACCTTCCTTGTTCTTTTGGCTGATCCAATGTCTCCGATCTGGCTCTCGATGTTCTCTACAGTGCCGTCACCTGTCTCAGTAACGTACTGAACAGCGGCGTTGTATTGTTTTCTTGTGTATGTCTTCGGCCTGAAGTCCGGCAAGGATGCTGGCTGAGCAACAACAGGAAGCTTTCTTAATTCCTGAACGAGATACATGCGCTGAGAAGGGCTCATGCTTTCTACGTTGGTTTCGTTAACAATCTTTTCTAATAGATAACCTACCTCAGGAGAATCAACACTTGATGCAATGTTCTTTTCTTGAAGAACAGAAGACACTTCTTCTAGGGTTCTTTTTTGATCTTGATACTCTTGCCTGCTAGCCGCTAGGCGAGCGCCAACAGAGCCAAAGTTCTCCGTTGTTTCCGTCATGTCTGGAGAGCTAACCCCTACCAGCACATCAAATACATTTGAGTATTTATCGCCCAATACTTGTTTGGCTTCTTCAAGCGTAAACTCTTGAACCTCAGGTAGACCTTTCTTTCTTCGATCAAAGTTAATTTCTTGAGCGGCTGTTAGGTTTGAAAGATCTCGATAAAGTTTTTCACCCTTATCTGAGTACGGTGGGACTCCATACTGATTGGTATGAAGTTGATCTATTGTTTGATTCTCTTGGTAAGGAGACTTAGGAGACTGAGTTGTGCCTGCAGCTTCGTTAAGTACCGCTGAAGTAACAGTGAAACGCTTTGGCCTGTTTAGTTTTTGACCAATAACATACAAGCTTTCTGATTGCTCAGGGGTGTAGGCTTCCGGGGCAAGATCAAGGGAGTCTATTACGGAATCGTTTACTCTTCTGTTGATCAGCTCTTGATTAAGATTTGCCATCAAATGGATAGCAGATTCTCTTTCCTGCTCAGGCTGTCCGAACTGCTCACCTGTCTCAGAATGAACTACCTTAAAGACAGAACCTCCCGGCAATTTATCTTCGACAATGTCAAACTTGCCTGACTCTGGGAAAGCTCCGTCTTTTTGTATGCCGCTTCTTGCTATCTGACTAGCGTACTCCGCAGCCCTGTCAATCATGTTTACTTGTCGGCCAAGATACGGCTGTGCTGGGTCGAACTCAAACTGCTCGCCTTCAAAAGTTTCAGTGCCATACAAGGGATCTGGAACGACTACCGAATCTCTTTCTACTTTTAGCTTGGCAGCTTCTGCCATGTCATAGAGGTCTTGGCTTGCCTTTTCATCTTCGTCTCTAAATGCTTGCTCTCTTTCTTGCTCAGCATCTAGAACCATTTTAGATCTGCGCCGAGTTACACCGCTGGTAATTGCATCTAGCAGGGCACCAGAGCCAGCGCCTACAGTGAAGTCGTCCCATAGAGATTCTGTATAGTTAACGTTGTCAGAATAAACGCCGTCTTCAATAGCGTTCTGCAACAAGCTTGCGGCTACTTCCTGAGTTCCTTCAACAGCGCCCTCAGCCACCGCGCTACTAACAGCATTAAAAGCCTCTTCGTTTTTCCTTGGGTTCTTAAACCTTGCTATCTTTTTTAAAACGTTCAGGGGCGCAATGGCTTCTGATGCCCCAACAAAACCACCAAGAGCTATAGCTAAATCTTCTTGTCCCGCAGATACTTCTTCTCCTCTGGCTCTGGCAGCAGCTACCCTATCAGCTTGCTCTGAAGCTCCGGCACCAACGCCTGCTCCAGTTGCGCCAACCGTGGCCGCAATTCTCTGCCCTCTTGCTGCTGCACCAAGACCTTTAGCTCCAAGACCAAAAGCACCGCCCGGAACAAAGAACGAACCTATAGAGCCTAGACCTTCGCTAAGCTTTACTAGATAGTTATCTTTGTATGCATCGCCAAGACCAAGGCTTTCATTGAGAGCCTGCTTGCCCTCATTCGCTAGCCGAATAAGTTCGTTTTCATCGCCGCTATCTATTAGATCATCAAGACCTATCAGGTCTGTGCCTACATCAGCAAGTTCTGCTAGACCAGCGCCAGCAGAAAGAAGGCCAGAACCAAATCCTCTGACCAATCCTTTTCCCATCTCAACAGGAACACCTGCGTAATAGTCAACGCCTTTGGGCTGATTAAAACCCATTTGCCTGTGATACTCCTCAAGATCTAAGTTTGAGTAGTATTTATTGTACAGACCATCAACAACTTCTTCGTCAGTAAGATCCTTATACTGAGGATATTTTTCTCTGAAAACAGTTAGACCGCTCATTATGCCGTAGGTATCAAATCGGTAGGATTAACATCATCGAATGGAGACTTTGTTTTTGGCTGACCAGAACTTGGAGCAGCAATGTCTTTAGTGTTTAAAATACCTTGAGTGAATTTTTGCAAAGCAGCGTTCCATTCTGCAGGAGAGTGTTCAGGATTGTCCGTAGCCCAGTTTTTCATGGCCTCGTCTATTGGTTTAACATAAAGCCTAAGCTGAGCAGCCGTCAAGTCTCTCTCAGAATTCTTGGTTATTTCTTTGTATCTTTCTACTGTTGCCTGAGCAATAAGATTTTGCAATTGCCTGTCGCTTTCCGCTTTACTTGCAGCGTTAATTGCCTTGGCAATCTCCGCTTCAAAGTTTGCTCTTGCAATAGCAGCGTCCTTATCCATACCTGCAGCTAGAAACTCCTTCTGCCGCTGGTCTGCATAGTCTGCCGTTACTGCATCAAGTTTTTTATTGTAGTTAGCAACGGCTGCTTCTCTTCCTTTAACGCCCATATTCATCTGAGCTTCTTTTGAAACCATCTCCATGCGACGAGCTAAGCTGTTTTCAGCAGATGATTCTGCTCTAGCTTCTTTCATAATATCAGAAGATACTCTGCTAGCGCCTCTCAACCCTTCGGATACATTCCCTTCTGCAATGCCTGCGCCTAACTGAATCAACGCTTGAGCGCCAGCATCTTTTTTAGCATCTTCTTTTATTTTTCTAACTCTTCTTTCTGACTCCGTTATAAGTCCTTTGTAATCAGGGGCAAAGCTTGAGTAATCTGTGCTAGGCCTTTCTCCGCTTAACTTGCCAAGCAATTCTATGTACCCAGTCGATGTGCTGTTTCTTAGATTTTCAGCAACCGAGTCTATCTCATTGATTCTTTCTTGAGCTTTAGAGAAATCAGTAGGAACAACTGGTTTGTTTTGTAGCCCTCTCAACCCTTCGGAAACAGCTGCGAAACCGGATGGGTCTTGCATTGCATCTATCACGGCTGAGTGATCAAGACTGTATTGAGGATCATTCCTCCCAAGCCATGACTCTTTTTGTTCGACGGTTGCGTTGGCAGGAGGCTGAGCAACAGCCTCGACAATGTTAGTGCTGGCAGGAACTTCAGCTACACCATTGTTTAAGTACTGGTCGAGAGCCCCTGTCCGTTCTATGTATTTATCAAACTGAGTTCTTGCTCTTTCATCAGCTCTAAAGGGACTAGAAAAAGCTCTTGGCACATTTTCTCCAAGAATTCTTTTGTACATCTCCCCTCTAGTTTCAACTACGGGGTCTATTGTGCGGTCATAAAACGTTCGTGAACCTTTAGTGTAGGGTAACTCTGAGTTAAAAATACTGTCTGATAATTCTTCTATTGTACTGCCCTTAGGCTGAAACAGCTTACTTTGATCAGTCTCCACTTTAATCTCAGGACTTGATTCATTCATGGCAGCATTGATCATTGCGTTATTCGGCTGGGTTCCAGAAGAAAGCGCCAGCTTTTCTCCATCACCTATTACCGCGCTACTGTCTCTTACCTTGGTAATAAGACTCTCAAGAGGCGCGTAAGATATTCCGGGATTAGTTCCCATTAGTTCTTTGGCCGCAGTGCTGTCTGGGTATCTACTAGCTAGGTTTTGAAGCTGAGAGGCTACATCGTCAGGCTCAGACAAGTCTCCTACTACACCGGACATAAAGTTAGGGTTGAGCCCTAACTCACCAATCTTGTTGCTTATCTCGTCAGGACTAGCCATTGCCAACAAAGTTTCTAGCCTATCATCTTGAGAATAATCACCAAGCGTAGATCCATATAAGTCACCTACTTGATCTTGAATACCTAGGCTTTGTTTCCTCGCAGTATTTCTTTGGTCACCCCTAAGCTGTAGAGCTGCTCTCTCTAGATCACCAATCTGTTGACCCATAGGCATAACTTCTTGATTGTATGCCGCCAAGTCTTGTAAATAAGGGCTGGTAAAAGGTGCGTCTTGACCGCCAGCCATTCTAACAACACCGCCCGCAGCCATACCCATTGGCTGTTGCATGCTCATCTGAGGAGGCATACCCATTGGCGGTTGACCCATTGGAGGAGGTGGCCCCATTGGAGGCTGGCCCATCTGAGGAGGCATGCCCATCTGAGGAGGTGGCCCCATCTGTGGGGGCTGACCCATTGGAGGTTGGCCCATCTGTGGAGGTTGGCCCATTGGGGGTTGAGAACCTAGTTCAGCAATGCCACCACTAAGAATCTGATCCTTTACAGTTCCTTGCGGAGACTGCTCACCCTGTTGAGAAAACCTTTTCCTCATGTCCTGTCTTCTCTGTATTTCGGACACAATAAGATACTGAGGTAGCGGGCCAGAAGGACGCTGAGCTTCCTGCATTAGAGATTGATCCGGCAGTCCTTTGATTAAATCTTCTTGCTCAAATATGTTCATTAACCACCGCCTCCTAAGGCTCTATATAATCCGACTCCACCAATACCTGCTCCCAAAGCCTCGCTATAAGGACTTGGTTGTGATCCATACGAAGCCGTGGTCGATCCCGGAGTAATCGGCAAGCCTCTTAGTATATTGCTAAACATACTTAGTTGCTCTCTTGGGAACGCTTGTTGTCTCAAGAAGTCTTGATAACCCATGTCCATGCTGCGCTGACCCATATCTCTCTGAATCTGCCCAGCGGCCTGAAGATTACGCAATCTTTCATAGCCCATCTGCTGCTCTTGTCCGCCAAAGGTGCCAAGCATTCTTGAAGCCTCAAGCTGCTGATTCCTTGTTGCTTGATCTGCGCCAAGTCCAGCCAATCCAAGCCTAGCCGCTGTTTCTCCAGATCCAACATTAAACTGTTGAGCATCCATTCGCATTTGATTTTCAGCTTGTCTTGCAGCATCTTCTTGTTGCTGTGCATTAAGGCCAAGTCGAGATGCTTCCTGTCTAGCCTGCTCTCCAGCTTGATAAACGGCTCTTTCTTCTTGTTGTTGAGCAATCCTAAGCTGTTCGTTTTGATTAAACTGATTTTGTCTAAACTCTTCTGCAGCTCTATTAGAAGCATCTTGCTGTTCTTGTGCGCTAAGCCCAAGCCTTGCTGCTTCTTGTCTCGCTTGCTCTTGTATCTGAAACGTTTGATTTTCAAACTCTTGAGCTTGCTGACTAGCTTGTTCTGATTGCTGGAAAGCAGATTGTCTATATCTTTCTGTTGCTTCCCTGCTAGCTTGCTCTTGCTGTTGAGCATTCAATCCTAAACGAGCGGCCTCTTGTCTTGCTTGCTGCCCTGCATTGAAGGCATCTTGATCAAACGATTCTTGCTGCTGCCTAAATGATTGAGTTTGTTGGAACGCGCTTTGACGAAACTCTTCAGAAGCTTGTTTTGCAGCTTCTTCTTGTTGCTGGGCATTCAATCCTAGTCGGGCAGCTTCTTGCTTTGCTTGCTCTCCTGCATCAAAAGCCTGTTGATTTATTCTGTCTTGTTGAACTTCAGACTCTAATCGTTGGCTTTCTGCACTCTGTTTGAATTGTTCGATAGCTCTTTTAGATGAGTCATCTTGTTCTTGAGCAGACAATCCTAATCTAGCTGCCTCTTGCTTGGCTTGTTCTCCGGCTTGAAAAGCTCTTAAGTTTATATCTTCTTGTTGAACTTCTGCTTGCAGCTTTTGTCCTTCAGCTGATTGTCTAAATTCTTCCTGCGCTCTACGAGCAGCCTCTTCTTGTTCTTGAGAAGAAAGGCCCAACCTTGCAGCTTCTTGGCGAGCAGACTCTCCAAGCTGGAACACTTGGTTTTGTAGCTCTTGCCTTGTAACTCTTCCGGCTTCTGACTGCTGAAAGGCAGATTGTCTAAACTCTTCTTGCGCCCTACGAGATGCTTCTTCTTGCTCTTGCGCTGAAAGCCCTAGCCTTGCTGCTTCTTGACGAGCAGATTCTCCTGCCTGAAAAGATTGAACATCCAGCTCTTGTTGTCTTACTCTTCCAGTTTCTGTTTGCTGGAACGCAGACTGCCTAAATTCTTCTTGGGCACGACGAGAAGCTTCTTCTTGTTCCTGTGCCGAAAGTCCCATTCTGGCTGCTTCTTGTTTTGCTTGTTCGCCAGCCTGAAAAGCTCTCAGGTTTATATCTTCCTGTTGCGTTTGAGCCTGTAATTGTTGGCCTTCTGAGCTTTGTCTAAACTGTTCTTGAGCTTGCCTTGCCGCTTCATCTTGCTCTTGCGCCGACAATCCTAGTCGAGCAGCTTCCTGTCTCGCAGCCTCTCCTGTTTGATATGCTTGAGCATTTAGTTCTTGCTGTCTTACTCTGCCAGACTCTGTTTGTTGAAATGCAGATTGACTAAGTTCTTCTTGGGCCCTCTTAGCAGCTTCTTCTTGCTGCTGGGCATTTAAACCTAAGTCTGCAGCTCTTTGACGAGCCGATTCCCCAGCTTCAAACGACCTAATCGCCATGCTTTGCTGTTCTTGCCTAGCTTGCTCAGAGGTTTGAAAAGCCCCTTGACGAAGCCTTTCCGATTCTTGTCTAGCTCGATCCTTTGCCTCACCTGTACTTAGCCCAAGTTCAGACTCTTGAAGTCTTGCTGCTCTATCCGCTTCAAATGACTGAAGAGCTTGCTGATAAGCTGCTTGACCACCCTGTGATTGAATGTCTGATAGTTGCTGGCCTAGGTTTCTTTCTCTTTCAGACTGCATGATGGCTTCTCTATATCCACCAAGGCCGCCAGATGCTGCTGCTTGTTGAGATATCTGAGATCCTGCAATGTCAGATTGTTTTTGCGCTTCTCTTTTTTCAATGTCCGTAACTAATTGTTGATACGGATTCATGTATTTTTCTAAAGTTGCAGCATCAGCTACAGTACCCGCTTGAAAAGCTGGGCCTGTATCAATATCTCCTGCGTACTGACTTTGTAATTCTCTAGCTGTATAGTCTTGACCGAGTTCTCTTGCAACATATCCGGGATCAAAATCTCCGGCTTGATAACCAGACTCTAAATCCCTTGCTTGATAGTCTTGTTGAAGGTCTCTTGCTTGATAACCCGGATCAAAATCTCCAGCTGTATATCTGGAATCTCCGGGAACAGTAAGTCTTCCTGCTTCAAAATCACCTGCCTGATAACCCGGATCAAAATCTCCTGCAGTGAATTGTGAGTTTAAGTCTCTAGCCGAATAACCTTGACCAATATTCCCGGCAGAATATCCCGGATCAAATGTGTCACCAATAAAATTAGATTGAAAATCGATTGGGGCATAACCTTGATTCAAATCTCTTGCTTGATAGCCGGGATCAAAATCCCCGCCATAATACTGAGAAGCGCCCGGAGCAGTTATTTGTCCTGCAGCAAAGTCATTAGGATTGTATCCCGGATCAAACTGAGTGCCTTGATATTGATTTCTTCTAGGCCCAGAAAGCTGAAGACCCTCTCTTGTAGTAGCATTATAGCCGGGGTCAAAACTTCCTGAATCATACTCAGAGCTTAAATCGCCAGCCTCATACTGACTCCTTCTTTCTCCCGGCCTGTAACCAGAATAAAAGTTTCTGTCCTGAAGGTTACTGTCAATAGAACCCGGAACATATCCTTGAGTAGCGGTGCCTGCATCATAGCCAGAATCAAAAGAAGTTGGACTGTATTCGGCTTGCCTTTGCCCTGCCTCGTAACCTTGACCAAGTTTTCCTGCTGCATAACCGGGATCAAACATGCCCGCTTGATAATTAGATGCAATCTGCTGGGGATTAAAACCTCCAGCAATATTCATCCCCATATTAGAATCTTGATATCCTATTTGAGAAGCAATATCCGAAGCTTGCCTCAGCTGCAGAGGAGTGCCTGCAGAAGCCATGTCGAACATGCCTTGCATACCCATTTGCTCGTAAGGAGTAAAGTCTGCTATTCGTTGACCGGGATAAGCTTCGTATGGACGAGTAGTCTCATACATGGATCGACCAAGCATTTCTTCAAAATACGGACGAGCGTATTCTGGCAAGTTGCTTGTTGTTTGAACAACCTCTTGTGGCCCGCTTGAGCCTCCGCCGCCTTTACTCATTCTTCAAGCCTCTTTTCATAAACAACGTATGATCTTTCAAAATCATCTTGCTTTAGCCACTGCCAGAATCCCATTCTAGCTGTAGCTTCTATGCCTTTGCAGTTGTTATCTCTAGCCCAGTCATGAAATCTATCAAGCATATCCCAGACCCATTCATTAAACTTATCGCCACCCAAGAACTGTATAGCAAGCATTCTTTTATTAGGATAATCAACAAGCTCTGTTGTACCAACACCACTGATATTTTTGTCTGAATCGAAAGCAACCCAAAGATGTTGCTGCCCATTTAGTATGGATGCAAAAAGCATTTCCATGCTCCATCGGCCTTTAGATCTAGCGATAGCTTTCGCTAATTGCTCGCTTACATCAGGCCACAAAGTAGCCAAGTAATTAGACGGAACCAAAGCAATAGTATGAGTAGCCTCTCCTCGCTCTGATCTAGACTTTACTTTAGGCTCCCTAGAAAGATCCTTTATATTTTTTAGATTAGAAAACTCTATAGGTTTTATCATGCGGGTAACACTCCTCCTATGCTCATTGGCGCTGGCTGTCTTAACGTTCCAGTTCTTTCTTGTCGAACTCTATCAAGCATCTGATCAAGCTCGCCAACACCAGCATCGGTACTACCATCTCCTAAGCCAGAAACAACATCAGCAGGAATAATGTATTCACCGGGACTAACAGCTACAGGCTGGCTATTTCCTATCATACCCGGAACCATGTCATCCATCCCGCCTCCTGCTCCAATAATTTCTCCTTGTTTTTGAGAGCCGGGAACAATTTCTTCTAATACTTTTTCTCTAAGTATTTGAAAAGCTTCTGGGCCAAATTGATCAACAAAGCTAGCAATTATCGCACTAGACTCTTCTTCGCTTAATTGACCGGATATTGCTTGTACTGCACGTTCAATAAGTAATTGACCATTTGCTTCTGCTGTTTCATTCATTGGCATAGATTCAAACTCTCCACCTTCTGCCATTAATTTCCTTAGTTTACCTTCCGATTTATACCCGCCTCTTCCTTTTTTTGTTTGACGAGGAGGAGCCGAAGAATTTTCTTTTACAGGCTGTCTTGAAGAAGGTGCCGGAGTTTTAAAAGCTCTCAATGCTTCTAAGTCTATATCACCAGATCCTTTGTATACCTTGGGGCCAGCAGTGCCAAGTCCATCTGGGCCTATTCCTCTACCACCCAAAGTTCCAATCATATCGTTAACTGGAGAATTAATGCTTGGAGGGGGAGAAACGGCAACAGGTGGAGGTGGCATCATAGGCATTGGTGCAGGCTGAGGAATAGGTGGCGGTGTCATTGGTGCAGGCTGACGAATAGGTGGAGCAGGTGGCATCATTGGCGCAGGTGGAGGTGCAACAGCAACAGGTGGAACAACTGGCGCTTGTATCGGAGGAATAACTGGCGCTGAAACAGGTGAAGGCTGCTGCATAAGCGAAGCAATACCTTCTCTTTCCTCAAACCTTGGCATAGGCATTGGCGATACTGGAGGTGCCAAGGTATACATTGTGTCTGGGTTATTAGATTTTCCGAGGGCTTGAGAAATATCTGACAGCTCATTAGGAGCCGTCATTGGTGGAGGTACTGGCACTTGAACAGGTGAAATGATCGGTGGAGATGCTATTGGTGCAGGTGCGGGTGCAGGTGCAGAAGCGGAACGCCTCGCTGCATTTATTTTTCTAACCCGCTCATTATTAAAATCATAAGCATTATTCCTAGCATTTAAAAATGAGGCTTCATCTAAAAATCCTTCTGAGCCAAAACTTTGAACCATGCTCCCGTCATCATTATAAGAAACAGCATAAGGTTCAAAATTATCATTTGTCGATACTGGTGCAGGCGGAATAATCGGTGGTGGTGCAACAGCGACAGGTGGAGGCATTATTGGTGCAGGCTGGGGTGCCATTGGCGGAGGTGGAGGTGCAACAGCAACAGGTGGAGGAGTATTATTCCCCACAGTTCTCGTTGTTTCAGCCAAGATGTCATCGTAATTAATTGAAGGCTCATTTCCTATGCCTTCAGAAACATTGTAATTATACTGAGGATTCACTGGTGATTGGGCGGAAGCTTCTTGATTATTTAGTACTTGATCAATAGATCCGACTGTTGCATTGCCTTCTGGGGTAGATAAATAATCACTAATTTGTTGATTAAATCCACCAAGACCTAGCTGAGAAAGATCTAAGTTAGAAAAATCAACACCAGACAAATCAACTCCATAATTAGAATCTCCAGTAGGTTCTAAAATAATATCTTCTGGGCTTTCTGGAGTTCTTTTTGGAAAATAATTTATCTCAGCATCAAAACCGGGGCGAGTTCCTTGAAGTTCCGCTGAAGAAATAGCTTTTGGGCCTCTGATTCCAGATTGTCTTTGTGCAGACCCAAAACTTCCAACTGGCCCAGAGTTTCCAAAGTTTAAGTTATTAAATATTTCACCACCAGTAAACATTTGAACAGCGCCGCCAGCTAATTGCTGCAATCCTTTAACACTTTCTGCGTAATGGTTAGGGTCTATCGAGGTCACACCCCCCATTGAATATCTTGGAATTTGGTAATCTTTGTAAGCGTAATCACTTTCTAACTGATCGTAAGCACCGCTCATATTGCCAAGAGCCCTTTGATACTCAGCTTCACGATCTCGTTCAAATCTTTTGTTGTCTTCTTCAGCAAGCTCTCTTGCTTCAATTTCTGCTATTTTCCCTTCTCCAACCCCAACAGCGGCCAAGTTAGCTGGCTTCATTAAAGCTTTGCCAAAAGCTCCGGGCTGTTTGAACGGAGCAAGAAATCTATCCCCTGCAGTTTGATCTAATCTGAGAGAATCAATCTGACCTGAAAGGTCTGCTACCTTTGCATTTGCTGCATTTTTAATTCCTTCTGCACTAGTAGAAGATATTGCTGGAGACATTTGCAATGCTTGATTTGTTGCCGATCCTGTAATCGAGCTTGTTCCTACGTTACCTGCATTCTTTATTGCTTCGGCTACAGGGTCTGCAACTTCTCCTGCAGTCAATGCTAAGTTTTTGCCAGCTTCTGCAGCAGCTGTTGATGCATCTCCTAATGCTGCTGTAGCGTCAATTATTTCTGGGTTTAATGCATCTCCAGCAGCGCCTAAAACTTGACCCAAACCAAAACCAGTAATGCCAGAAAGCAATCCTTTTTTAAGATCTCCTGTTACAGCAGTAGTAGCAAGGCCAGAGCCAATAGCACCTGCTGCTGCAGAACTTAATCCAGCTCCACCTAATATGCCGCCTAAAGTTGATCCAGCAAGCAACGAAGATCCAAACATGCTACCTAATATTGGCGCTAAAAATGGCAAGAAGGCTTCTGGCTGTCCCGTTACAGGATTAATTGTTAGCTTTCCTGTTGGAGACAAAGCTGCTATCCCTTGCACTTCTGCAGGGTTCATGTGAACTAGCATACTGTCGCCATAACGACCATAGCGAGCCATATCCTCAGCTCTTGCCTGTAAAGGCGGTTGATTTTGATACATATTAACTAGTCTCCACTCCGAACAAATTGAAAGATAAGTCAGCAGAACTTGCGTAAACCTTTACAACGTCCGTTTGATTAAGACACATACCAATAACCACTGTTTGTGTCGTATTACCTGCTAAGGATTGATCGTAAAATAAATATTGTTTGTTGTCTGCAGAAGCTCCAGCTACATGAACAGACACTCTAAATGTTTGTGCCGAACCGCTTCTATTACATATAACTAAAGAACTAATGGTTGTTTGAACTAAATTAGGAGCAGTATACAACGTTGTCGTTGTCGTTGCGCTAGGAGCTGATTGACCTAATACTGAGATTACGTCTGTCAAGATGCCCCCATTAGTAAGAATTGAAATCTTCTTACTGCTAAAGATCCGGTTTTATCGCCTTGCGTTTTTGCTAGCTCAACATCGTTTTCTAAAGTTTGAAAAGCAAACTCAATTGTTCTTCTTGTTATTGCCTCGTTTTCTCTAACATACTCTTCAGTTGGAACAGGAAGAGGAACCGTTCTTCTAGAAGCCATTACCTTCTCCCGTCTGGTTGCATGTCAAATCTTAAGTCCCCAAGTCTCCACCCATAGCCTGATCCTGTACTTTCAACCCTAACAATAGAATGCCTTGCTCTATTCCTTACATAAGACTGAGTGCTGCTAGGGGTAACAACAGAGGTAGACAAAGTTGTTGCAGCTTCTAATGGAAAGTCGCTGCCTTTTATAACTATATTGGCAGTCGCATCTGACTGATCACCGTTAAATGTAAAGTCAGGAATTATCCTGCTCATAAACATAAGGTATTCACCCTCAGCCATTTCTAAATCGCCAGACTCTATGTATGCAGTCATAGCTTCTCCATCAGCATCGTAACCAACTTCCTGTTCATAAAGATAATTATTGCCTCCATCAATCGCCGTTGTTGCTAAAGGATATTGCCTAGTTGTTCCTCCAGCCCAAGCGCCTCTTGATAAAGTTCCGACTGACCACAAGTTTTCAGAGTAATTATAAGTAACGTAATTTGTTACTTCTGTGTCATCAGACCCTATAGGATAAAACCAAGTGACTTCATTGTAGTCATTGTTTTCTGCGGCAAAAACTTTATATGCCTGATCTTGATTTAAGTTAGAAAACACAAAGTCTTTTACCGAACAAGGTAATGGCTGCACAGATCCGTTGTAAACGTAAAAGTTTTTTCTGTCCATAAAGTAAACAGATCCCCTTGCATTAACAGCAGCATTAGGAGAAATCATAGAAACGTCAGAGCTAACTCTTGTAAATTCAAATATAAATGGAGCGCCAACAAACCTCATAGAGTGTAGGCTGACATCCGTCCATATTAATATTTCTTGTCTGGTTTGAACCGCGCCAACAATTAAAGACCCGGAGTTTATTCTTACACCACCAGCCGAATTGGTTGCGGTTGGAGTCCAATCAGCAACGTTTTCTTGATCTGAAAACCTAATAAAAAGAGGATCTATATTAGATGATCCAATAGGATTTACGCCAAAAGCTATTACATGCTGATCCGTATCAGATACCATGACTTGTAAGGCAACCGTAGGAACATTAGATGCTCCGCCAAGGCTGGTAATATTTACAGCTCTAGCACCTGTACCACTAGATTCATCCCAATAATAAAGACCACCACCTCTAATATTGAACAGCAAATCTTCGCCAAAATTATCTTGACTCCACAGTCTAAGCTGACCAGCAGAAGATACTGCGCTAGAGCTTCCCCATGTACCAAAGCCCCATGTGCCAGCACCCCAACCAGTACCACTAATAAAAGTATTTAATCCTGTGTTAATTTGATAAGCGCCAACTGTGCTTGACCCACCGTTTCCTGTATCACTAGCGTTTGCAGAGACTGCATTTCCATCAACATCTTTAGCTGTGATTGTATAGGTGCTTGTTGTTGGCACAGAAGCAATTTGATACTCCTGATTTAATACGGTTGCAGATATGTTTCCACCTAACGTTGCTGCATCTGTATAAGTAACAAAATCATTTACTACCGCTCCGTGCGCGGTGTCTGTAATAGTTAAGGTAGAAGAACCATTTACTGCTGCAAAAGTTACATCCCCGGCTGACGTTGTTAATCTAATCGGAGTAACATCATTAAAGCTACTACCTTCTGCCACATAAAATTTAAGATTAGTTCCAAGACCAATATACTTAATAGACTCCAATGAAGCCCAGTCATGTATTGATCGACAAACTCCTAAGAAATAATCTTCAGTAAATTTTCTCCATCCACCTATTTTTTCTGGACGACCTTTTCTAAATCTAATCTTGTCAGAGTCAAACCAACCAGAATCTGCTGAATACTCAGTCCCTTCCTTGTTAACGCCCGGAGCAAACTGTATTTTTGTTAACGGCATTTTTTGTTCTCATTGATTTATATAAGAAGACAATACATCTTTATTAGGAAACGCGGTTTGCCCTCCGCCCATCATGCCTTTGCCCTGACTAGGATAATTACTAAAACTGTTAAAGCCTCCACCAAACCCCATTGAAGGTTGACTCTGATTTGAGGACGGCATCGTATTGCCTTTTCTTCCCGGACTATTAAATCCTCCGCCAAATCCCATTTGATTATACTGATTTGACAATGACGGAGGAGCCGACATAGCAGTTGTAGGCGCTGAGGTATACATTGTGTCTGCGTTATTAGAAAATGAATAATCGCCCGGATTTCTTGTATAGAGCAAAGCGTCTCTAGAAGAAATTCTTCCATCATTGTTCAAATCATATTGCATGTCCTCATCAATAAGTCCGGTAGACATTCTTAGTATGTTTTGAGAAATATCTGACTGCTCATTAGTAGGTGTTATTGGTGGAGGTGTAGGTTGCATAGACGCATTAGGAGTCGGGACAGAAGCTGAACTAGGAGCGTTTGTTATTCTTGCCCCTGAATTAAACATGCTGGAATTATAGGGCTGATAGTGAGGATTCTGGAACATGTTCAAATTTGAAGGAACACTCGATCCGCTAAATCTATAAGGATTAAATTGAGTTAAGTTGCTGGTCTGACCATAACCACGAGGCATCATTGGCTGTTGATAGCTAGGCATTCCCATTGGGCTTCCTTTTCTGCCCGGACTATTAAATCCAAAAGAAGGATATGTTGGCGAGCTAGGAGGTTGCGGGTAATAGCCTGTTGGCTGAGGCGCATTTCTTTGACCTTTCCTGCCGGGAGAAGGAAATCGAGGAGCTGGTTGCCTAGGCGGATAAAAAGGATCAGGCATACCCGGAGGCATCCTAGGTATTCCATAGGTAGGCTCTTGATATCTTTGATTTTGAGAGCTGCGCTGAAACAAGTTCTGCCTGTAGTTATTAATTCCGGGCTCTTGAAACATTCCGCCATACGAGCTATCTAATCCACGCAAAAAGTTGTCAGCAGAAAAGCTTCTGTTATTAAAAATAGGTCGTTGTGACATGTTACCTCTCTTGGTACTCGCCAGATTTAATCATTTGACAAAGCTCTAACGCTCTATCTCCAACTTGCTTTGCCCATCTGCTGTCGTAAAATTCATCTCCAGCTTTTTCAAAATTGTTTTCAGCCATGTAAGCCAATGCTTTAACAAACCCTCTTAATCTTGTTTGCCCAATATTAAATGACAAATCTATAAGAGCTTCTTTTCTTACCATATCTAAAGTGTTAAACCAAAAGTATTCTTTAGACAGCTCTTCTCGGCATCTGTTGATGTCGTTGTTTAGCATGTAATCTATTTCATCATCTGAAATACCAAGCCCAGATTCAGATATGTTTCTGCCAACACCAATGGTCTCGTATCCGGCGGAACACATGTAGACTTTGTCCCTAACTCCTTCATGCCTTCTGAGCATTTTTATCAATCTATTCATTTTTCATGCTTATGTGACGCGCCGTAATAAAAGCTAATGATCGATGAAACGATACCTCCCAAATAACCCAGCACAAGATTTACAATACCGTCATCATTTGCAGCAGGATCTTGCAAAGTAACCAATGCAATGTATCCACCAAAAAATAAAACACAAGCTACCGCAATAAACTTTGGAGTCCAATCTCCTTTAAAGGCAGACCTAGCATGCTGAATGTCTTCTGTTTCTAGCGCAAAAACATCTACATCTAGTTTTTTCATCTGAACCTGAAAATCAAGCTCGGCTTTTTTAAGCTCAGCAAGTTGCTCAGGCGTTGCTGCCTGCACTGCATGAACAATACTTTTCTCATCAGGATTGCAGCCAAGAACGCTAGCAATTGTTTGAGCTGCTGCCCCGCCTAAAGGCCCGCCCAAAGCTTGCCCAATAGTAGGAGCTACTGCGCCAATCAGTCCTTTAATCGCTTTAAGATTCATTTAGCTAACACCAAGCCAACAATGGCAACAAGAGAAGCTATCATTACAGGGTATATTCCCCAAATCATATTTTCTAACTTATCAAATCTTTTTCTTCCAGAATCAAGTCTTTCATGGATTGAGTCATACCGCAAAACGCACTCACGTTCATGAAGCTCTATTTTCTGCAACGCTTTGCTAGCATGAGTCTGAGCCATTAGCTTGCTTCCGATTCTATTTCATCTTCTTCAATTACTTTTATCGATTCCCGCAAAGCATTCTCGCGAAACCCAAGAGCAACTTGTAAATTTAAAGCTTGCTGTTGAGCTGCATTTATTTGATTATGCAACTGACTAACTTGATTTCTAAGATTAATTACCTCAACATAATGAGTCTTAGAATCATCTCTAAGATCGTTTACCTTATATTCTTGATCATCAATAGTTAAGGTTGCTTCTTGTATTTCTGCTTGTTCGGTCATAACTTCTCCTAGGTTTATTTTAAAGTCTAATCATTCTGCCATTATTTTTAACAAGTTTCATCTTGTCTTGTGTTTTTTGTTACTTCTTAAACAACAAAATGATAGTCCCAAGTATAACGCCAAATCCAATAATTCCTGCCGTGAACGCAACGCCAAGTTGTTTGGCAAAAGCAATGTTCTTACGCCTGCGGATCAACGCTATCCTTATTTGCTTTTCATGTTCCAAGCGACTCTCTTCGACCCTGTTCATCATTTCTTTATAATCAGCCCCTAAGCCCGCCATTGTGAATTGATCTTTGAGCTGCTGGTTAAACATTTTCAATTGCCGTTTTGCCATCGTTATCTGTAACGATTCTTTCACTGACAGCCTACCAACATATTTACTTTCTACATCTTGGATGGTTTCGTTAGCTTTGCTATACCGTTCCATGACAGAAGATATATCACTAGCATGCCCGCCAGCTTCTTTTAAAGCGCCTATCGCGTCATTTAGCCCCTTGACAACCGATATAACTGTAGCTATTTCGGCAATCATTAGTCTTTCTTGTTCCATAGCTCAAAGAGCATCTTTACCTTCTCTTTGATAGTCTCTATATCGCCATGCATCTTAGCCAGCACTATGACCAACGTAACAAAGCCCACCGCTATCGGCCACATTGTATTTACAAGGTCTAGTGCTTCCATGCTCTTTAATAACTAGGCAGCTTCAGCAGCAGCAATAGCAGCATTGATTGCGGACATATCTTCGCTGCCCCAATCGTCGAGTGCTACACCTGCTGACAGATAACCGGAGCTACGCATAACGCGCTCTTTCACTTCTTCGTCTGTCATGTCGTCGCAAAAGTCGTTGTCTGCGTCTAAAGCATTGGTGATAACGCTAACGCTGCCAAGCATTGCGCTGTACATTTGTGCTTTTTCTTCTGCTGTTCGTTCTATTTCGCTCATGATGCTGTGTATCCTTTTCCTGCGCTAATAGCTGCGTCAGTAGCTGTAAAACTTTCGCTACCCCAATCGTCTTTAGCTTTCATAAGTTCAAGGTGGGCTACATTTCTGTCAACACAATCCTGCCTGTCTGCGGCTTCTTCATCTGCCATAGCGTCTCCTGCGATTACGTCTGTGATTAGACTAATGCTGTGACCCATTGCCGTGAAGTCTGCGGCACATTCTTCTGATGTTCTATCTTCGCTCATAGTTGTTTATCCTTCTAAGGTTGTGATTCTTGCTGTTAATGATTCAATCAAGGCTTGCTGCTCTTGGATTGCTTTGACTAGGATGGGTATTAAGGCAGCTTCTGCTACTTCCTGAGAGCCATCTTCTCTATCGTCCCATAGTCTAAAGCCGTCTTTAATGCTGTCATCTGCATCTATAGCTGCTTTGACTTCTTGGGCTATAAAGCCGTGGTTGGTGTCAGAGTTTTTAAAGACTTCGGTTGAGTCAGCTTTGTAAGCTCTAAAGGTTTCAGGTAGTTCGCCAAGTGTCTTGTACTTAAAGGTACGAGGCTGTAGAGCGTTAATAAAGCTAAGACCTGCTGTAGAGTCTGTGATGTCTTTCTTGTAGCGTTCGTCAGATACTGCGGCCCATGTTGCTGTACCATGTGCGGCTCTAATGTCATTAGCATCAATACCAAGAGTTGTAAACCCTGCACCTGCTACAATGTTAAAACCTAAGCCTATGCAGTTGTTACTACCTGCGGCTTCAGCTTCAACCTGTGCGCCTATAAGAGTGTTTTGAGTCCCGCTTGTAACATTATCACCTGCAAGACCACCCACGAATGTGTTGTTTACGCCTGTGGTTACTGCGGCTCCTGCTG
>JGI20158J14315_10000027_pt1 | contig 86323 bp, 50 predicted proteins | sample COG_08_FD_14315 | JGI IMG/M metagenome (IMG submission 14315)
TTTTTTTTTTTTTTTTTGAATTTCTGTCTGTTCTCGTGGTTGTTGGTTTCTTTTTCGAGTGTGTTTGCCCACATGTGTGAGAGAGAGCGTTTCAAAAAGACACAAAAGAGCAGACGGTATATTATTTTTCAGGAAGATTTTTCGCGCTCGCGATACTACTACACTCTTTAAAACGCCGATCTCTCTCTAGATCTAGAGCACACAACAAAGCTACGCGAGCGTGAATGCTACTTTATTACGCGCGCGCCTTCTTTTTCTCTCCGTGTTGTTTTATACGAACGCGGCGCCGCAGGTTTGACACGAGCCTTCTTTTTCGCAAAAGACGGACAAACAGACGGAACAGACGAAGCCTTTGCTGATTCGATTGCCGTGACAGAAACAGGAGGAACGGAAATCGATCGAACCCGCTCTCGGTGGACGTAAGAAGCGTCGAGTGTACCTATCCGGGAGAAACGAACATAACGCTCTCTCGAGCAAATCTTCCCGCGTCTCTTCTCCTCCTCCTTTTTTCGATTTCTCCGGTTTCGCGTATATGCCGCCGCTGACAAACGCCGCTTGTTGTAAAAAACTAGACTCTTTCTCATTCAGGCATAAACAGTCGATGAGAATGTTGCTCGATTGCGCGGCGAACATGGCGTTCATCATCGGCACGTACTGTTCGGCGTCGTCTTCGGACGCTTGAACGACCAACACTCTCGATTTTACGCGACCCCGTAAAGACGGATCTCGTTCTATTCTATTCGCGTAGGTTAAAGCTAACGATATCGCGCCAGCTATTGGCGTCGCGTGCTGCTGCTCCCGATTCTCGTCGTCGTCGTCGTCGTCGTCGTCGTAATTGACGACGTCGTTTTCATCGCTCAACGCTTTCAATCCGTCGAAAAACGCTCTCCGAAACGTCGTCTGTAACGGTTCTAAACCTTTCGAAATATCTAAAGCGTCCACGTCTTGCGCATCGTTCGCGAACCCGCCGATGTCGTCGCACTCGTCGTCGCCGACGAACGTCATTCGCGGGTTCGTCGGCGGTTTCTTTCTCTTCTTCTTCTTTCTTTGTCTTCTTCGTGTTATCTCCTTCTTTGTCTTCTTCGTCTTCTTCGTCTTCGAGAACAACATCACCTTCCAAGTGCGACCGGAACAAAAACGTGCACTCTTTCCTCGCGTGCGCGGCCACGACCGCGATTCTGTTCGCTCGATTGCACGCTAAATACGCGGAGGAAAACGCGGCGATGTCTTTGCAGACTTTTTCGAACGCGTATAAAGAAGTCGAAGGAGTCGAAGGAGTCGTCGTCTCTCGTTGTTTCCGGGAACGGGGAAACCAAAACTGCGAATTCGTTTCGAGGACGACGACGAGGAGCGAGACGTCGTCGTCCACGTCGTCGTCTCGGTCCATTTAAACTGCTAATACCGATGCTCTCGCGCTTCTTCGTGGTCGTCTTCGTCTTCCGCGATGATGATGATGATGCGCGAGTGAACTTTATTTTACTTTATTTCGTCGTCGTAAAAATTATGGAGGAGGAAGAGGAGGAGCCAACAAGGAGCGGATGGCGCGGGAGAGCGAGACGGGTTTTGAGGTGAAGCATTTAATATCACGCCAAACGCGGCGCCCAAATCTATTACTACTAAATTACTATTCTAAATCGCTTCGTACGTCATGACCTCTCTCGCTTTCGCTTTCGCCGCTTCATCTTCTTCGACGGATTCGCCTTCGCGCTTCTTCGTCGCTATTTCTTTCGCTTTTTGTATGACGAGGTCTTTACCGGAAGCTGCAAATTCGACGATACTTACCGGTGCGTCGCAGATGAGCACTGGATCTTCTATTGGGTTGTTGCCGGTACCGTCGCAGCCTTCGTAATGTTTCACCGCCGCGGCGGCGGATTTAACGCCGTAAAATTTTACGAAACCGTACGACTGCATATCAAACAAACGAACTTTTGAGACCTTTCCAAAACGCGAGAACGCGTCGCCGACGTCGCGTTCGTTCGCTTCGGGTGGAATACCACCGACGAATACTTCCGTGCCTGAATCTCCACGATGATCGTCGTCTTCGTGGTCGTCGACTTCTTCGTGTATTTTCTGACCGACGCCGACGGCTTTCGCGGTTTCGTCGTCCAAGACGGCCATTTCACCGGCTTCGACATCTCCATTTACCGTCGCTCCTTCACTTCCTGCCATATCACCGGCCTCGGTGTCGAGGTTTCCTTCCTCGAGGTTTCCGACGCCGGGGACGATTTTCGGCACCGGCGGTAAAAGTTTCTTCGGCGCCAGTTTCGGTCGTTTCTGCTGTCGTTTCTTCGGCTTCAACGCCTCTTCCTTCTCTATCCGCTCTCGCTCTTCTCGTTCTTTCTGTTCTCGCTCGTACCGTTCGTTTTCCTGTTTCAACCATTCCGGATCCAACTCTCGCTTCCTCCCAAACTTCGGAACGATAATTTTCGGAACCGCGTTTGCTCGCTCTTCCTCCTCCTTCCGACTCGCCTCTTCTTCCTCCTTCATTTTTTTCTTCAACTCCGCCTCCTTCTCCTCCTTTTCTCTCCGTTCGTTTTCTTTCTGCATCACGAGCTTAGCTTTGGCGATCGCTTTCGCCACCGGATCTTCTTCTTCTTCTTTCTTCTTCTTCTTGGAGGCGGCAGACGCGCTCGCGTCTTCTTTCGAAGCGCCCGCCGGCGCTTTCTTCTTGAACGTAATTTTCATGGCGCCGGTGCTTTCCTTCGCCTTTCCTTCGTCTTTCCGCTTTTGCTGCTCTCCCTCCGTCGTCGTCGTCGCGTCCTTTCTCGTCATCATTGCTTCTTCTTTTTCTCCTTTCTCCTCCTCAACCGTTTTCTTCGAATCGTCTTCATCTTCTCCGTTGTTTCTCGATGTCGTCGTCGTCGTCTGAATCGTCGTCTTCGCTCCAACCGCTTTTTCTTCATTTTTCTCGTTTTCGGCGGTGTTTGTTCCATCATCTCCTTCTTCTTTCATCGTGGTCTTTAAAATCATCTGTTGTTGTTGAGATTGTTGTTGTCCCGGTCGTTTCATCGCTTTCGTCGTCTTCTTCTTTTCCTCTCCTCCTTCTTTCATCACGTCTTCCTCTCCTTCTCCTCCGTTTGTCTTCTTCTTCCCGTCGAGAGATTCTTCACCCTTTTTCGTCGTCCTTTTCGTCGTCCTCGCGTTCGTTCTTCTTCATCGTCTTCTCCGTTTTCGCTTTCTTCTCCGCGTCTTTGACCATCTTCTTCGCGAGTTTCAGTTCTTTTTTCTTCCTCAACAAGTCGTACTTCGCTTCTAACTTTTTCTCCTCGGCGGTTTGCCGTCCCCCGTGTTTTATTTGTATCCTGGGGCCCATTGTGACGACGAGAACAACAACAACACCTTCTCAAAGAGAGAGAGAGAGAGAGAACGCGGTGTTTGTTGTTCTGCTACTCTCTGGTGAGCACAACAGCGCGCAACAAAAGCTTCTTCTTTACTCTACTACGAATGGGGGGAGTTTTGAAACGTCCAATATGTTCCTCGATAGTGTTCTTCTGTCTTTGTAACGAAACAATGTACGCACAACTCAAACACTTTTCACTCTCAAATGAACGCAATTTTGGTGAAAGAGAGCGCGCGAGAGAGAACAGATCGGTGTGTTGTTACGCTCTCTGAGAACAACTAATGAGGCGTTTTGAAATGTCTCATTTTCTTCATTTCTTCTCCCAAATATGCACGCGAAAACAAAATGAATCGTTCTTCTTCTTTCGAGGACTCCGTGCGCGTGACGGAGAATTTCTTACGACCACCCAAAAGCGATTGCGATGCAGAAGACGCGGTAGTCGCGTTGGACGAGATTGATGCGTTTTTAACCGAATACGTGCGCTTGTTCGACCAAGGTTTGCTCGAGAAGAAGAACGAATCCGAATCCCTCATCGACGGGGAAGAGTTCGTCTCGGGAACGTATTTTTGGCCGAAGAAGACGAAGACGAAAGAAGAAGACGAAGAAGACAACAAAGAAGAGGAGGAGAAGAGGGAGAAGACAAAGAAGAAGAGGATGATAATCGAGAGATATTGCGAACGGCTCGCGAAATTTGTCGCAGAGGAACAAAAACTGTTAACTTGGGAAAGTTTTGCAGGGTGCGAGTGGTGGGTGCAAGACGTCGCGCACGACGAACCTCCGAAAGCGTATCACACGGATTGCGTTTTAGAAGAAGACAAAGACAAGAGGAAGAAAAAATATTATCCGCTCCTCTCGACGGTGTATTACGGGAAGACGGAAAGAGGCGGCGCGACGGTCGCGTTCGACGAGGAAGAGTACGACGCCATGCGGAAGTGCGTTTTGGTGAAACCGAGAGCGAACAGGTTGTTTACGTTTCGGGGGGACATGTGGCACGGCGTCTGTCGAGAAGAAAATAGCGAGAGGAAGGAAGGCGAAGAAGACGCGTATCAGCGGGTGACGCTTTTGGTGAACTTTTGGAAAGAGCGACCGAGTTGCGCGCGCGATTTTCCGAGAGAATTGTTTAGCGACGATAGCAGTAGTTTTAGTAGGAGTTCTGGTTTTAGCGGTAGACGCGGCGATGACGACGACGAGAAAGTTCCTGAAAGGGAAGTGATATCGTTGAAGACGGCGGACGATGATGAGAGAGTGTTTAAGCTGAAAAGCGACGAGAGAAAAGCGCACTTTGCCGCTTGGGAAGCGCAAAATCCAAGCGCGTTTCTAGAACCGTCGACGTCCTCTTCCTCGGTAGTACTCATTGAATACACGTCGTAGATACGTAAATATATGATCAAAATAGAAGCAATAGAAGGTATATTAGTAGGTAAAATGCATATTTATGTCACATAACATCAAAGTCTGAGTAATAAATTCCTGTAGCATTCGTCTTCTCTCTCTTTCTTTCTTCTCTTCGTTCGCGACGCGCGTGTAGTACGCAAAACGGCAAATGATGTGAAAAATTAAAACTCAATCGGTTTTTCCTTGTACATTCTTTGCTTAATTTCCCCTTCCAACTCTTTAAAATTCGGCAAACTTCTCAACTCAACCTTCTCGTCGTTTCGTAAAGTAATCACCATGTCCCCCCACGCGCCAATACCTCTCCCGATCGAAATGACGTCCTTAATCTGATCCATCGGCACGTCCGTGCGTTCCTTTCGCAACGGCGAGTTCGATATGACGCACACTCTCTTATCCGTAATCTTATACGACGCCCACAGCGCTCTCCCCGCGGCTTGAATCGTCAGCGGTAACCAAACCACCGTCCAAGACATCAACACGTTCGCCACGACTTCTCCTCGAGCTGGCGGGCCTTCGTATAAAATCTGCTCTGGTCCCCAGTCTTTCGTTTTCGGTTCCTCGGTGAAATCGGACATGAAATCTCTCACGCCGGGAAGTCTCGATGAAGAACTTTTCGTCTGCGTTTTCGGTAAACCGGTCACCATGGACACTTCGTCGTCGTTTCCTCCTTTGGATCGTTTCGATCGTTTTCCTCTCAAAGCGCCGAGTTTCGCCTCGAACTCATCCTCTGTTTCTTCTTTAGTAGTAGTGTCATCATCATCCGTCTCTGCTTTCGTGACGATGATGCTTTTTTGTCGTCGTTGGTGTTGTTTGGATTGTTGTTTGGAAAAAACGCCTCCTCCTCTCACGACTCGCGAAGAACTCGTCTGAATCGTCTGAATCATTGTTGTTTTTGTTGTTATTCTCGTCGCTCTCTTCTTCTTCTGGCAGATGTTGTTTAGCGCACGGAGTAGTTTCTCTCGAATCAATGTAATCAATCAGGATATTTGATATGAGCGTTCGAGAGCCACGAAAAGAAAAGTGTGAAAAAAATGACGTGGCAAACATTTAGGGTTTGAGTTAAATTAGGGTTTAGAAAAGCCAGAAACCCTAAACACCAAAAGAGAAAAGAAGAAAAGAAGGCCGCGGAAGAATCAGTCGGCATTCCCGCGCGAGAGATACATCTACTCGCGAGATATATCTAACGATCGTTCGAGAGAACCGCTGAGACCGCTCGTTTGCCGAGAATATAAATATGGGTGGTCGCAATGAAATCGCGTGTGCCGTTATTGGGACGGCTTTGTTGATGACTTCTTCGTCCTCATCATCGATGGTCGAAGCCGCGCAACAAGGATCGGTCCAATCGTCATCGAATCAAACGCCGAGAAGAGCGGCGTTCGTACGAACGCCGATAACGAACCACCAACGCGCGCAATATCTGAGACGCGCGCAGCAACAATCGACGGAACAGAAAAGATTGCAGCTCGAAAGAAACGCGAAACAGAAACTCGCGGCGACTGAAAAGGTGGAACGAATGCAAGCGGAAGCCAAAGGGAAACTGGGGTTGTCTTCGAAGAAGAAAGCAGCCGTGGCGGAAAAAGATGACGAAGAAGAAATGGTGCCGCTGAAAAAGTCTGCCGCTAAGAAGGAGGAGACCGATGGTATGACCACCACCACCAAAAGCACGACTTCTTCTTCCTCCTCCTCCCACGTCAAAGTGCACTCGCACGCGGCGCCGAAAGCGTCCGAACTCGAAGAAGCGGACGAATTCGAGTCGTTCAACCCGCTCGACTTGTTCGCCGCGTTGGAAGGCACGAAAAAGACACCGTTCGAGAAGCAAACGACCGCAAGTGGCGAAGTGGTTGAAAACGCGGTCTTGAACAAGAAAGACAAGCTCTCGTCCGTGTTTGCGACCATGCTCGGGTCGATGATGGAAGTTTCGAGAGGCGTGGACGAGTCGACCGGGACGACGGTGTCTTCGAACAACTCGTGCGTGAAGGCGACGAGAAACGTCGCCGTATCGTGCTTTAAAGAGTACAGCGCGATCAACGAAGACGTGAAAGCGGGTAAATTGTCCGCGGACGAGTCCACGGAAAAGATGGAATTGTTGCGAGAAACGTGCGCGGACAAATCGAGAGTGATCAACACGCAGTGCGTGAAGCCGATCGCGGAGATGTGCTCGAGCCAAGTGCAAGAGATCAAGAAGGAATGCGCCAAAGGCATCGTCGGCTCCGAGGAGTTGACGTTGAACAAGGCGTTGGATTCCGCATCTGCCGCAGCGCAACAGTGCGCTGCGCAAGCGTCTTCTTTGTTGAAGTCGTGCATGAAGCAATCGAAAACGCTCTCGCCGGATTTGAAGGAATTGGCGATGATTGACAGCAAAGCGGAAGAAAGAGCGAAGGAGATTAAAAAAGAAAAAGAGATTCAAGACAAAGTGAATGAATCCATGAAGGACTTGTCCTTCTCTTCCTCCTCTTCTACTTTGGCCCAGAAAGAAGAAGTCGTTACGATGCCGCAGCCGGGAGAACAAGTCGAAGTCGTCGCCGCGTCCAAGCCGGTGATTGTTGCTCGACACCACTCCTCCTCACTCTCGAAGATGAAATTACCGGTCGTTACAGAAGACGTTGAGGAAGTTGAACCGGCGGCTACGACTGTGTCGACGACGACGCCGACGGCTACCGTGCAGACGTTGAGCGTGCCGCAACCAGTTTTATCGACCGCCGCCGCCGACGCCACCGCCACCACCACCACCACCACCATCGAAGAACAACCAGAAGAAGAAGAAGAAGAAGAAGAAAAACAACAACAGCAACCCGAAGAAACCGAAGAAGAACAAGCCGTCGACGAAGAAGCCGATTCCGGATGCGCGGGCGCCCTCTCCAAAGTCACCGCCGACTGCCAACTTTCGTACAAACAAATCAACGACAAAGTCAAGTCTGGCGAAGTCGAAGAAGCTGCCGGTAAAGAACAAATCGCGGTAGCTGCGAGACAGTGCGTCGCGAAGACTATGTTGGCGACTTCCAACTGCGTGGACAAAGTCCAACGCCGTCGCTTGATGTCTTTGGCTAAGTAAGAGTGGCGTTCTCGAATACGCGCTGCGTGCACATTCACGCACACAACATCTTCTGTAAATGATACTATCGAACACAGCGTAAAAGTCGTTTTAATTTACTATTATAACCACACGTACCTGGTACCATATCTATATACTGCGTTTAACTTTTAACATTGCACTCGCGTAGTCTATTTTCGCCTCATAATACGAACACGAACTTCACCACATGGCAACGTAGAGAGAGAGAAAATGTCCTCCTTCTCCTCACCTTCTTCTTTGTCTTCTCTCCAATTTTGGTTCTTACCTGAGCTCAAACGTGCCTTCCCTCTCGCAGAGGATTGGTTGCTCGACGGATTATCTCAAACCTGCGTCGCGAGCAGGTCGGTTGAAGAAATGTGCGACGCCATGCGGAATTTTATGGGAGAAGAAGAGGCCGTCGCGGAAGCGCTGCGATTGAGCGAGATGCTCTTCGAAAAGAAGAAAGAGTATCAAGAAGAGGAGAAAAAGACGAACTCGCCGTCGTCGTCATCGTTTCGCGACGATGGTGAATTAAAGCTCAGAAAAGTGAAAGAAAAGACAAAAACGACGAGTGATGGTGATGGAGGGAAAGAGGAGGACCAAAAGAAAGGCGAAGCGAAAGCGTACAGGAAATACGACTCGATCGAGAAACCGTCGCGCACTAACGACCAAACGTCGTCGAAAGCAACACATTCGGTGGTAAGAGAACATCGTTCTATACTGGTGAAGATGTCGAAGAAAAAGAGCAGTAGCGCGGAGGACGTGGGGAAGCGGAAGGACCGGATGAAAAATCCAGGCGACGCTCTCGAGGTTGGCGATTTGCTCAAGCCGCGCGCCGCGAACTGTTTGCGATGCGGGAAGATTTTTCGATTCGATTTGGACGCGTCGGGGGCGGTCGCCGAAAACGACGCGAGGGTGTTTTTAGAGAGCTCGGGGAAGTGCACGTTTTGCGACGCGTTTGTGAATGTGAAGTTACGCGACGGTTTGGTTTGGAACGGCGAAATCGGGTACGCGACTGAACAAGAACAAGAGGAAGACACAGAAGGCGGGAAAGCGGCGGCGGAGAGATTAAAGGACCAGCTGGTATCGTTTGATCGTTCCGGAGCGAGTCGAACGAAGGTTGTGGACGACCAGTCGGAGTGGTACGATCACGGGGACGTGGACGCGGAAGCGTGGTTGGCAGAGGACGAGCGAAGAGCTCTGAAACACAAACGCGACGCGATGGATCAACAGCAAAGAGAGAGAGAGTTGGCGAAAAAGAGAACGTTCGGTATTGACATACTCGGACGCAAGACGATGATTTTGGACGAGGAGGAGTTGCAATTAATTCGCGAGCGAGACGAACGCGCGAAATTAGCGATGGAAAGCGCCGCGTTGAATTCAATGAGCGAGTTCGCGCAAGGCGGTGGAAGCGCGGTGGCTACCGCCGCGGAAACCGCCAGAGAGTTAGAGAGTAGACTACTGAGAACCGAGCAACCGACGTCGGAGATTAAAGATTTAGCAGATGAACGAAAAGTGCGCGTGCCAAAGAACAAAACGCTCAATCTTGTCGCGACGTTTGTGAAATCGTTCAAGGACATTGCATCATCAAACGCCCCGCTGGAAGAGAAGGAGAAGCGTGCAAAGAAAAATGACAACGACGACGACGCGTTCAGCCGCCTCGAGGCGGACGCGCCGAGACGAGTTCTCGATATCAATCCGTTTGACCAAATAGCGCAAGAAGCCGCCGACGCCGGATTAGGATTCGTTTTATAGAAAGTCGTAGAGTGCTAGCTAGTATTTTTTAGAACAAGTATTCGGTAGTTTAAAGATTACAACGCACGAATGCACATTCAAACGCCAACATCATCAAACGTGTTGTTTGTTTCACTGCTCTTTTTTTTATTCGCGTAGTAGGCTTTGTACGCATCGTTTTCTGCGTTTTCGTTAAACGCGTCGAGCATGCGATTCCCTTGCTCGAAACGAACGCCTTGCTTCGAACGACGGGTGGTCTCTTCTTCTTCGCCTTCGATTTCGTCTTCTGGGACCAGTCCGCTAGTCCCCGCGAGAAACATCGAGAAGGTCATTTTGACAAAAATCGGCGAGAAGAGTTGAAACGAGGTGAACAAGCGATTGCCATCGCTACCCAAACCGGTGATTGGGTTGAACGTTTTCGAATCCGCCCATCTCGTGGCCACCGCAACGGAGGAATCAGATAGATTCTCGATGCAATGCCACCACCACGGTGGGTTCAAGAGGACGTCGCCGCGTTCGAGAACCGCGGAGTAACGAGGCACAACGCGCCACAACGGTTTATAGCGCTCGAGGAGCGTATTTGGATCTTTAATCGCGCAACTTTGGTAAATTGCGTTTCGATTGATTGCCGGGAACATGAACATCGTCCATCGCGGATCGACAAACGTCCACTTCTTCACGCCTTCGATTTGGAAGAAAAAGTTATACGCGTTGGCACAATGAAACGCGGTACCTGTACCGCCTCTGCCCGCGAAGAGTTGCAACGGTAAAGGACCAAGCGTCGGATGGTCGTTTGCGATTCTTTTATTCCCGGCGAGTTTCTCCAGTCTGTTCACTTGTAATTGCTTCGCCAACTCTGGATGCTCCAGAAATAACGATTCACAGTTGTGCAAATAGTTTGGAAACGTGTTCAAATCTTTCATTTTCCCTGGAACGTTATCACCGTCCTTCGTTTTCAGTTTCACCTCGTCCTCGCCGAAACGCGCGATCAAAGAATCCAACGTCCATTGGGTCGCCGCTGCCGTCTCTTTGGCGAAACCTTTCAACACAACCGGATGCGGCCGTTTCACAAAATCGTGAAAGAACTTTTCACAATCAAACCCTGATAAATGCGCGTCGTAAATTGTCGGTATTTCCTGCACGAACGCATCTGGCACGCTCTCGTTCGCCTTTATCAACTTTTCGTAACACTTATCCACGTATCGTCTTGGAATCTCCACATTGAAGACGCAATGCGCGAGCGAATACACCTTCAACTTGAACTCTTGCCATCGTAAAACCTTTGGATGAGCCTTTTTCTTCCCAGCATCTTTCGATTCGTACGCGCTTATTGGCAGTAAGCACGGGTACACCAACCCGAACCCGCTGAAAACGACGTCCAAGATTTTGAACAGCGAGAAGATAATCAGCGTCCAAAAAAACCGGTTCCCGTTGGCGATTCGGGTGAAGAATTTCGCTCCCGCTGAAGGTGAAGATGAAGAAGAAGACGCAGGAAAGGCAGACGGGGTTTCCATCGCTCCAAACACGCCTCGTCCGAAGCAGCAGCGCGTTCTTTAATGAGGAACATTTTTTTTTCTCAATCCCCTCGGATTTTTTCTTTCTCTCTCTCTCTCTCTTGGGAAAAAAATCATCTGCTCGAAGCAGCCGCATCGGTACTCGCCGCCGCCGCTCTCCTGTGTTTATACTCGAACGGATCTGTTCTTTCAACATCTCCTCGTCCTTTGTTGTTATACCTTCGGTCGTAATATTCCACCCCGCTCGCGGCCAATAAAGCGGATAAAGTTATCGCTTGCGAATACAAACGCGAGTGAATAACTTTCACGGAAGTTCGCGTTTTGGAGTTTTGCAACACGTGTTGCCAGAAAAAAGTGCCGGTCATGCACGTGAGCCAAAGACCGCCGACGCAAGCGAGCTTGTTCTGCTGGAACCAGGTTTTATTGTTATGCGTATTTTTGGAGGAGAGGTCATCGGATGAGGAGAAGGACATGACGTGTTTGCGCGTCAAAAGTGTGTCGAGAAGTACATCGAAGATTAGGGGAGAGGTTCTTAAAAATTCTTCTCGCGCTCGCTCGTCGGTATTACGAACATTATTATTATCTATACAAGTTCTCTCTATTCAACAACTAATCCTGAACGCCGAGCTGAATCTTCTTCTTAATCGCCAGCGAGCCTTTATACACCACCTTATCGACGATTCCGCTCACCGCGAAGACGCCGCCGACGCTGGCGCATACCTCGGCTAAAAATTTCCAAACGCTCGTCCTGTACTCGGCGATGTCGACTTTAATCGGCGATAAATCGTAAAAGAAAAACACGCCCGGCAAGTCACTGCTACCTCCTTGAATGGAAGCCGCGTCCACGGGTTTGAAATGGTCCACCACCGAGTATTGGTTCGTGCTGATATCTTTCTTGAACGGATTGAGATAGGTGTACGTCGTCGGGACGATTCTAAAAAAGTACTGGTACACGCCGGTTTCCGCGGGAAGTTTCAGCGTTCGTTTCGTACCATCCAAAGGGTCGACTTTCCCCGGGTACCCTTCTCCAAACGATAAGTGTCTCACCTCGTGCGAAAAGTTGAACTTCCCGTCCGGAAATGGCGATAAATCGTGCACGTGTTGTTCGCCTTGTTGAAACGACTTCCCCGGCGCGATGTGAAAATTGCCTTGCACTTTATTCACATCCAAGAACCCTTTGAACTCGCACCCTTCCTCGTGCACGTTCCCTAACACCTCCGAAAACCCTTCCCGTTTACACTGCTCCATACTCGACGCGCCAGTAAACGCCCACCCGACTTCAATGTACGCCTCTCTCACCTCCTCGCACGTTTGACAACACCTTTGCTCTCGCCCTCGATTCGCTCCGCTCACGTCCGCGCCGTAACACGAACCGCAATACTTCGTTTTACCGTCTTCCATATATCTCGGAATCAACTCCTTCGCCGTTTTCTTTGTCTTATTCTTTCTTAAACTACTCGCAGTTTCCGTCTCGTTGCTGTCAAACGCTTTCTCGTTCACCACCTCTTCCTTCCCGTGTTCGTCGTTCAAGGCATCCGCCAACTTCACTCCGTACCGATCGTACCTTATTTTCCGCATCTCGTGATCCACCACGTCCAGGTGCGTTTCCCCGCTCACGTCCATCACGTCTAACCCTAAGCTTCCACAGCTTAAGTTTGGAAAGAACACGTCCACGTTAATTCGCATGGTTTCTCCTCTGCCGTTATCGACGTATAAATCGTGTTTCACGTGCGTTTTGAGGTACAACTTCGTTTCCGCGAGAAGGAGCGAGACGGCGACGATATAGGTGACGACGGTGATTATCCCACCCCCGAACGAGCGCGAGTAGAAATCCACGTCGACGAATTTTGGAAACGCGTCGAATTTGCGCAGAAAGTCTTTCGCGTTCCTCGATTTCTGTTGTCCTCCGGGAGACTCCATCGTCGTCTCGTCTTCTTCGTCTTCTTCTTCTTTTCCAAAAGTGACGAATTTCCCCACAAATATCTCTCCCGAACACTTGCGCGAACACAAACGAGAGAGAGAGAGAAAGAGCGTCAGGGATGACGACGAGGACAGTAACACCGTCGAGGTCGTTGTTTTCTGAGAATGGTTTTAAAGGTGGGTCGATGCAGCGCTTCGCGCCCTCGTCTTCTTCTTCTTCTTCTTCGAGAAGAGGTCTCAAAAGATATCTCAAAATGCGTATCTCGAGTTGCGGGGAATCGTCTTCTTCTTCCTCCTCGGAAAGGACGATTCAGACGACGATTCCGACGACGACGAAGAAGACAAGGAGAGCGCGGAAGAAGGAGAACGACGGGGGAAGCAGAAGAAGCAGAAGAAGCAGAAGGACGCCCCGCGAAGACGACGAGGACGAGGTGATGATGATGATGCGAAATGAGAGTAAAACCGAGGAACACCACAACCAACACCAACACAGACGAGAAGGCGGACGAGCGGCGGGAGAGATGAGTGCTGCGTTTTTGGGCGAGAAAGAAAAGAACTTGACGACGATGGGTTTGGACGATGATGGTTATCGATACAATCGACACCGGGACCGGTCGGAGAGGTTTGATTTGTCTTCCAAATTGACGGAGTTTTACCCGTCGTATCAATCGTTTCAACCTTTTGGGGAGGATCCGGAGAAGAACGCGCAAGAGAGCGAGAAGTGGTTGAAGATTGTGGAGAGAATAAACTCGCCGAAGAGTAAAGCGACGTTTACGTTATCGCTGTTAACGTTTGCGTACGTTCACTGCGCGGCGAGCGGGTTTTTAGTGTCCGCGTTGTTGCCGGCGATTGGCGGTGATTTAGAGTTGTCCGACGGGCAAGGCGCGTTATTGACGACTTTGTTCACGGTCGTGTATAGTTTATGTTTGCCGTTGATTGGTTTAGCGGCGGATAAGACGAACAGAAAGAATTTATTAGCCGCTGGAGCGGCAATTTGGACCGCTGGAACGGTTATGACTGCAAACGCAAACACGTTTACCGAGTTGGTGGTGGCGAGAATAGTCTTCGCCATCGGCAACGGGCCGCAGAATCCAATCGCGTTTTCGTTGTTGCCGGAACTGTTTCCGAGGAATAAAAACGCGGCGATGAGTTTGTACAACATGGGCGTTCATTTCGGTCGCGCGATATCGTTCGCGAGTGGGGCGATGGTCGCCGCGCCGCAAATGGCGACGGATTCGGTGTTCAATCCTGACTTGCCGATTACGATGCCGATAGAGTTTTTGAGCGATATCAAAAATCTTGGCTCGCATACGATTTTATACGTCACAGGTGACTCGGTCGTGTTATCCCCAAACGCAGGAACGGCGATGGAATCTGTCGGAGACGCGTTGATGGCGAATACTGGTTTGGGGTGGCGAGAATTGTTTGAAGCCGTAGCCATCCCGGGTTTCATCATAGCGCCGGCACTCTTTTTCATCGTGACTGATCCCGGAAGGAGTAAAGATGGATCGTCTCGCGCGGTGCGAAGGAAACAAAGACGTTCGCAGAAGCGAATGTCGGACGCGAAACGATTAATTCGTAAAGCGAGATTTTCGGGAGTGTTAAAAGACGAAATGACTGGGAAATCGAAAGAAAAACTCGTATCGGATTTGAACATCGTGTCTCTCGTCGCCTCGTACGACGAAGACGAAACGACGGACTTGATAATGCGAAAAGTGAAGAAGAAGGAAGAGGAAGCCGTTGCAAACGTAACTGCGTTAGTCATGCGCAAAGCCATCAAAGCGGATGAAATAGAGGACTTGTCCGATATCATCGAAAGTCGCGTAGACTACCAAATGAAGAAAGAAGGGGAGCAGGAGAAGAAAGAAGAATCCTTCTTCGATTCCGCGGTGAATAGATTTAAAAATCCGAACTTTCGCGCGCTGACGTTGGCGGCAACGTTAACCGATGTTGCGAGTTGGTCAATGATTGCATTCCAAGCGACTTTTTACCAACGAACGTACGGATTGGAAGCTTCGGAGTATAATCATCTCTTGGCGTTTGTCATTCCAGTCTCCGGCGCCATCGGAGGTTTGACGTCTGGGTATTTCTCCGATCGATTAAACGCGTTTCAGCGTAAACTTATGGTTGCTGGTGGCACCATATTGTGCGCGCCTTTAATCGCGGAATCGTTGGAGTCAAGCTCGTACCAACTTTCGATGACATACTTATTCTTTGGGTTTATGTTTTCTGAATTTTTTCGATCGCCGACGGCGGTGATGACGAGAGAACTCGACCCGGAAAACCCATCGGCGACGGTTGCTGCGCACCTGGCGGTGAGAAACTTAACCGCAGGCCTTGGACCGTTAGCCGTTGCGGCGTTGATTAGCAAAGGCGGTTTGGAAATTAAAGACGCGATGTTATTCGCGCCTGTGATGTACATCTTAGCCGGAGTCGCGTTCTGGTACGCCGATAGTTTAATCGAGAAAACGAAAGCAGAGAAACAAAAGCGTAAAAGCCTTCAAGCGGTCAGCAGATAAGTAGCTTATGTATAATTAGTAGTATTTATAGCCTTCTCTCTCATATCATTGAGTGAGTATTGTAATAAAACACATAGCCAAGCAGCAGCAGCAGCAGCAGGAGCAGCAGCAAGCTCTTTACGGGTACTAGAAATGTCAATACGCTAAAAATACAAATCACAAGAAAGTAACACATGACGCGTTCCGACCGATTAAGCGTTCAATGTCGGTGAACGCACCTCCTCCTTTTTCAAAACACCCAACGGCGATTTCGTGTTTTTAGTCGCCTTTGGCTCCGTCGCCTTCTTCTTCTGTTTCTTATTTGACGACAGAGGCAACGGTAACGGAGAATTTGGCGACGAAATACTCTTCGCTTTCTTCTTCTTGTTTGGCGAAGGCGTATTCGCCGCCGAAATCGCTTGCACAGACTCTCGCAAGTGCACGGCTAATTCATCGCTCTCGACACCTCCTTTCGATAGGTCGGTCTTGATTGGCGATAGTACGGGCGACGTTGGGACCGTCCGCACGTGATTCACAATCGCGGAGTGAATATGTGCCGCTGTTGTGGTCGTCGTCGTCGTCTCTGCCAAAATGTAATCGAACGAGGATAAATTCTGGCTACATCGAAACACGACTGCCGTTACGTTGTCTCTCGATCGTCGCTTGATGGAAACCGAAGTCAACGTTTCCGACGACGTGCGCTCGTTTCGAAGAGTCAAGTCTTTGTGCGGTGATCCCAGTCTACTATTTCGTCCATTCTTTGTCGCTACCTCGTTGTTGTTTAAACTCATTCTTCGTTTCCGTCGTTCTATCCGCGCGCGCTTGTCGTCCTCGATGGTTTTCGCGACCAACGAGCTCACGTCTTCCGTATTCATCACGTCCGTCACACCGTCCGTACACAAAACAACCGTCCCACAATGTTCAATCGGGAACTCGAAAATTTCCGGCACCGCTTCGACAAACTGTTTAATCCCGGCGTTGCCGAACGCTCGCGTCACGGCAAGAATGCCTTCCACGCGCGCCGAACCGTCTCTGGATTTCAAAAATTTCCCTCCAATATTATTAATCCTCGTTCGCTCATCTTCTCTCGCCGGGCGCTGGTCGGGCGTTTCGAAAAATACTTTGCTATTATTCTTTGCGTGATCGCTATTTGTCGTTTTCAATTGTTGTCGTTTTCGCGCCGGCGTTGTCGATCTTTGTTTCACTGGTGTCGACCGGTTGCTGTGCGACAACGACTGTCGCCGCGACGATGCTCTCGTAGGCGTGTTGTTATTATCCTTATTCTTTCCCCTCGCTCGCACGTTTGCGTCGTTTTCGTCGTTCTCTCTTTCCTCTTCTTCTTCTTCTTCTTCTTCTAATCGAACTACGGTCGCTTTCGAATCTCCGACGTTCGCGAAATACACCTTCCCCCACGAACACACCACGGCGACAATCGCCGTCGACCCCGCCCCGGGGCTCCCCAACAACTTCCCCGACACCTGACTCCTCCGACACTTCCCCGGATTTTCCTTCACCGCCACCTCGTCCACCTCTCGAAACGCCTCCGCGATGGTCTCCTTCGGTTTCCTCTTCAATCGACCGACGTCTCTGGTAATCTTCTCCCCGAGCGTCTTCGCCAACAGTTCGCTCACTTGGCATCCGCCGTGGCCGTCGTACACGCCAAACACCGCCACGCGGTTACACTTCGATCGAACGACGTTCCATCGGTCTTCCATGTATTGCCGCTCGCCTTTCACCGAGGAGCAATCAAACACGCACGCGAATTGTTTACCATTCATCTGTTTTCTCTTTCCCAAAATCATCGCTTTTGACGATGATAACGATGCCCTTCGTTTCGTCGTTACATCTGCTTTGTCTCCTTTGTTGTTGTTGTCTTCTTCTTCTTTGTCTTCTTCTTCTTCTTCTTCGCGCTCACAAGAGCCGTTTAAAACAAAAGGGACTTTCGGCTCGCAGTTCACGCTGGACCCGAAATCTGCGCTTTCTCTCGCGAAACTTCCTCTTCTGTGTTGTTGCTGTTGTTGTTGTTTTTGTCCTCCTCCTACTCCGAACAGAACGCGGCCATTCAAAATCATCGCCTCTCACTTCTTCTTCGTCTTCTTCAGATTCTCTTCCTCGAGAAATCGCGTGTACCGTTCGTACTGCGCGTCTCTAAACTTTGTCTCGTAATAGTTTTGGACGTAAAAACCAACTCCGGCACCGACGAGCGTGAAAGAAACGAGCGCTTTTAACGACGTAGGGGGCGAGGACATTCAAATGATGATGATGATGATGATGTGTGTGTGTGTTGTGTGTTTGCGCGTGCGGAGAAGTCGTCGTGTGGAGAAATGGCGATCGTTTTGCTTCGTTTTGAATTCGAAAACTTGGGAAGGAAAAAGTGCTCAGATTTGAATACGTAAAGGCGTTCGCGGGCGGTGGTTTTATATACACGTTTAATCTCTTAATCTTTTTTAATCTCTCTCTTCTTTATTATTTCTTCATCATTTTGTCGTCTCTTTGCTTCAAGAGCTGCTGGACTTCCTGGATCAACTTTTCGTGTTCGAGACACGGCGTTCCGTTCTCTCTACCGCGAACGCATACGTATCCGTTCAAGGAGTCGATTTCTAAAAGCGCGCCGGCGTCGAAATCTAACTTTGTGCTCGGGAAGTGCGCGCCGTACGTACGCAAACCGGAAAAAACGACGTCGTAGAAATTTTTGGGCATTTTCTTGAATCCTTCTTTGTGTGATGGTTGTAACGCGGCGTACATTTCGTGGTACAAAACATCCATGCGCGTTCGCAAGTCTTTCGTATCCAACAACCCGTCGCAGTTGCAGTCGCCGACGATGGATAACAAGTTCGCCACGCAATTGATGAAGTATTTCCTCAACAGAGTGTACTCAAAATCCTCATCCGGTTGCGAGTTCGCGCCAATCGACGTCAACAGCGCGTGCACTCTCTTCGCCTCGTCCGTGTTCGGCATCGCCCACGGTTTCTCTTCGTTTTTCACTTTGATGGTAAACCTCTCGCCTTTCCCGTCTGACGCGTCGACAAAGTCGTAACTTTGCGGAATCACGCACGGTACGTACCCGTCTCCTAACCCCTTAAATATCGGCTCAACGATCCCGTTGTGCAACATGACGGCTATTTTTGGCGTCGGAATATTCGCTCGCGTCATTTCCTCCACCACTTTGTCAAACGCGTACGTTTTCACCGTCACGAAAACGTAATCAAATCGAAACTCTTCTTTTCCCTTCTTCTTCTCTCGCATCACCTTCTGGAACCTCTCGTCCTCGTACGACTCGATGTGCGAAATCTCGTGCTCTTCCACCAACTTCGCCACTATATCTCTCGTTTTATCACCACCAACTCGTTTCCGTCGTCCCGAGCCTTTCAGAAACACCTTCGCATTCTCCTCTCGCATTTCCCCGCCAGCGTCTTTCTGATTTTTGGCGAATTTCACCGCCAACCACGTCCCCAATCGCCCCGCGCCGACGATTAAAATCGAAACACCACTTTTACCACCACTACCAGTATCACCACCTCTCACAGGTGGTGTTTCCATCGTCGAGGCGGCTTTAGAGGAGAAGCACACCGGGCAGAATCCAAACATAATTATATGTCTCTCACGTCTTGCAGAGAGTTTTCTCCCCAGAGACCGACGAGAGAGAAAAAGAAAGAAAATTCACCTACTTTTTTCAAACCCTAAATATAAAAAGTCTCTCTCTCTCCGGATAAAAAAACTCGAACGAAAGAACTCGTCGAGTGTAATATCTTTCGTCACTGTTATTGTTACTAATGTCCTCGTTCTTTTACGCGGTCGTCCCCGAGGAGATTCAGGAGCGGCGAGATTTATGCGCGTTGATTCGCCTGTGTGGAGAAGGTGGTGGTGATGAAGCGTTGGATGATGCGTCAAATTCGTCGGAAAAGATGATTTCCTCTTTGCTCGAGAAGAAACCGTCGTTGGTTTCGGTGGAGATGCACGGCGTGACGCCGTTACTCGCCGCAACTTCGGCGAATAATTTAAAACTGATCGATGTTTTGTGTCAATTTGCCGAACATCACGGCGAAGGTGGCGAAGGTTTCGTGGAGTACGAATCCATCGCGAACGACCAGACGGCACTGATCGCTGCGAGCGCGATGGGGTACGAAAAAGCGGTGAAAAAATTGTGCGAAGAATACAAAGCGGACGCGAATAGAATCACGAAAATCGGAGGGAGAACGGCGATGATGGCAGCGTGCGAAAACGATAAACCAGAGATTGTGGTTTTATTGAAGGAGAAGTTCGGGGCGGATGTGAATTTGGAGGTGCGGAAGAGTTCGCGCGTTCGAGACGACGACGACGACGAAGAAGAAGAAGAAGAACTTTTTTACTCGAACGCGACGTTACACGCGTGCGCGAATAACTCCGTGGCATCTATACACGCTTTGCATCATTGCGGTGCCAATTTGGATTTTGAAAACGAGAAAGAGCTGTTTCCTATTTTAGTAGCCAGTCAAAGCGGAGCGACGGAAGCGGTAGAGGCGTTGGTCGCGCTCGGCGCGGATGCCAACGCTTGGGGGATGACGACGGGCGTGTCGCCGCTATTGGTTGCGGTTATGGCGAAAGATGAAAAGACGGCGAAAGTTTTAGTCGAACAAGGAAAGGTGGATGTGAACGTGTGCGGTCCGTTAGGACGGACCATCTTTTGCGAATCCGCCGCGCGAGGCGACGTGGACGCGATGAAGTTATGTAGAAAACTCGGAGGACGATTGACGTTGGAAACGCACACCGGGAGGACGCCGTTACACGACGCTGCGGTTTTTAACAACGCAGAAGCATGCGCGTGGTTGTGCGAACGCGGTGCGAGAGTAGATAGGGAAAACGCGCTCGGCGAAACGGCCATGTCCGAAGCGGCGTTGCACGGCGCCGCAGACGCCATGCGGTTTTTGAAAGCCAAAGGCGGGTCGGTAGATTTTGAAACGAGCACGGGCGTGATGCCGATTTTAAACGCGAGTTTGAGCGAGCACACGACGAAGGCGTTGAAGTTCTTAGTCACGGAGTTGAAAGCAGATCCGAAGAAACGCAACAGATTTGGTGAAAGTTGTTTGACGGTCTGTTCGAGAGAAAACAACGTGAAGGGAATTAAAGCGTGCGTGGAAGTTTTCGATATGAACGTAAACGACGATAACGAAGGCACGGGCGAGTTACCGTTAGTTTCTGCAGCGAGAGGAGGTGCAATCGACGCCGTTTGGAAGTTGTGCGAGTTAGGTGCCGACGTGAATAAAATTGCCAAGAAAACAAATGATTTCGCGCTCGGCGTGGCGGCGAAAAACGCGTTTTGGCGCGTTTGCGCCGAGTTGTATAAGAAAGGCGCGGATGTGTTTTTAGAAAACGCTATTCACGAAACACCGTTACACTGCGCGGCACTGAGCGACGACGAAGATACGATTGCGTGTTTGCTCGGCCAGTGCGGTGCTGTGGTTGATCATCAAAACGAACTCGGAGAAACGGCGTTATATTTTGCCGCTCGAGGGAATAAAGTAAACGCTACGCTGGCATTGTTGTCGCACGGCGCTGCGGATGGCTTGACAACACATGAGTCTGCTTACACGCCTTTGATGATTGCTATTGAAAACAAAAATATCGAATGCGTGGAGGTTTTGCTAGAAGCTGGAGCGAGCGCTCTACAAGTAGACGCGACGAACGAAACGGCTGCGATGAAAGCCGCGAGAGCGCAGAATTGCGACGCGTTGCGAAGGATCATCGAAATTGTAGACACCGAATCCGATTTGCACAAGTATTTATCCATTGAATCTACGACTGGTGAAACAGCGTTAACTATAGCGGCCAAATTGAATTACGTGGATGTTGTAGAAGTTTTACTCGACGTCGATGCGACTTTGTTGACACAAGAAACGACCGCGACTTCGCAAACGGCGTTAGTAGCCGCCGTGGACGGAGACGCAGTTACGACGTTGGAGTTTTTCTTCTCTCGTCTGCTCACTGCGGGTGACGAGGGCGACGCCACGTTGAAGAAAATTGCAAAAGATATCGTCGACTACGAAAATAAAGTTGGACATACGGCGTTAATTAAAGCGTGTTTGCTCGGCCACCAGGATTGTGCGCGAGTTCTACTCGACGCAAACTTGTGCGATGTGAACCGAGAATCTCGAGTACCAGCTGGCGAGGCGAGCATCACGTTGACGCCACTTCTTGCCGCAATTGAAGGTAAAAACGCGCGTCCGATTGTATCCGGTTTGTTCGAGAAAGGATGCGATATCAATTATACGAACCGAGATGGGGTTACCGCTGTCATGCACGCAGCGAGTTTAGGCCGGACGCAAATCATCGTTTCCCTCGCCGGCTACGGCGGCGATGTGAATCAAGCGACGCTAAAGTCGATGAGCGAAGAAACTCGATCATCGAGTGTAGAAGAAGTAAAAGCGATCAAAATAGAAGAACCATCGACGAGTGAGCAGCGCTCAGTTTTGCCAAATGTTTCACGAAACTCAGCTTTAATCGCTGCTGTTTTGAGCAAAAGTTACGATATCGTTGAATCTCTGAACCGTTCGGTCGCCGAGCGCGACGTTGAAGTAAACAGCACAACTGCGCTCATTACCGCCGTTGAAAACGCAGTAGATGAAAAGATGGTCAAGTTACTCGTAACACTCGGTGAAGACCCGGCGTTTGAAACCAGCGATGGTCGCACGCCGTTATCCGTGGCTTTTATGAGTGGAAAGTATGACATTGCAAAGTTTTTGTTGAAGCAACAATCGAAAACGCGAGGAAAATTGAACATCGACTCGCAAAATCGTGACGGCTTGACAGTTCTGTCCATTCTCACTTTAGCTGGGAAGAACGATAGTATCAGAGCGATATGCGCGATGCCTTTCAGTGCTAATCCGAATCTTGTAGATAGAAATGGTCGAACGGCTTTGACCTTAGCGGCTCGATATGCGAACGAGGCTAGAGCTGGACCGTTTCCGTGCGTCTGGCGCAACGGCGATAAAACCCTTCGAGTTGACCCGAAAACGACGTTTGAAGCTCTCCTTTCAGCAGGCGCTAAGCTTGATCAAGAAACACCGTTACCGCACGCGTATAACGTGATTCATGAAGCGGCAAAGTATTGCAAAGACAAAAATACGATTAGTATTCTGATCGAATTAGGCGCCGATCCGAACGCGATCGATAGCCTCGGGTTCACGCCGCTCATGAGGGCGGTAGAATTCGGGAATCTCGCCGCGTGTGAGGGGTTGTGCGAACATCCGAAGACGGAGAAAGATAAAGTTTTACCTAGAAAAGATGCGAGAAGAACGTCACAAGGAATGGAGTGCGCCGCATCGCACTCCGCTTTAACTTTAGCGGCTACGGTGGACGATCCGAACAACGTCGTCAAGAAATTGCTCGATCTCGGGTGCGATTACGAACGCGAAACACTCGATGGTGATATCGCCATTTACTTTGCCGCGAATGGTGGGAATTTAAGTGCCATTTGTGCGCTACTCGCCACTCAAACCATGGCCAAGAAAAGCTTACACGCTACGATTCTTTGTCGAATCGCGTCTGGAGATGCATCGGCGGCGGAGCCGTGTCGTACAATGCTCTCGTTCCCTAACACCGTCGATAGTGAAGTTGAGTGCCCAATTCAAAAGCAAACTGCGATTGTTTCTGCGTGTTTTAACGGTCACGAAGAGATCGTGCAGGCTTTAGTAGAATCTGGAGCGAGATTAGATAGTTTTGGGTCGAACGGCATTGTGCCAATCGTCGCGGCTATTCGCCGAAAGCGACATTCGCTCGTGAACTATCTCATTTCGAAAAAATGCGAGATTAACATGATACCTACTGCGTTTGAATCGCCTTTGAGAGCTGCCGTAAAAGGGGACGATAGCGTGTCTATAAACGCTTGTTTAAACGCAGGTGCAGATATTGAAGAGATTGATGCGGCTGGTTTATCGTTGCTTCAAGAGGCGGGTCGATTAGGTAATATTTTTGCGCTAAAAACGCTCATCGCTCGCGGCGCGGCGGTGAATAAGGAAACGCCTCTTGGCTCGGCGCTCATCGTCGCCTCGCTTGCAAAACAAATTGAATCTATCGAAGTGCTGAAATCTTTTGGAGCAAGATTAGACGCGGAGACGTCTAACGATGATGTAGTCCAAATAGTCGCGGCGACGGTGAACGATTCTGAACTTCTGCGGAAGCTGAATCAGCTCGGTGCGACGATGAACTTTGAAACCAGAGATGGGCGAACGCCCTTGAACGTCGCTTCGCGAGAAGGAAACGTCGATGCCATCACAACTGCTTTAGATTCCGGAGCGACCGTAGATTATGAAAATAGATTTGGTGAAACCGCTTTAGTGCTCGGTATTCACGCTGAGCGCGAGGAAACGTGCAAAATTTTGCTCGAGCGAGGAGCCAACATCAATTTTGAGAACACAAAAGGCGAGACCTTTTTAATGATGGCGGCTAAGGAGAACGACGTGAAAAAATGCGAACGATTGGTCAGCAAGGGCGCATGGATTGATAAAGTGTCTAATAAGCACGGATTCACCGCGCTCATGCGCGCAGCTGAATTTGGATCGGTCGATGCCGCAAGATTTTTAATCGACAAAGGGGCGAAGCTCTACGCCGAAGCGACGAAAGGGAGAAACGCGCTTTCTGTGGCGCTGGAAAAGGGCGAAGTTGAAATTTTAAAACTTCTCGCGCGCGCTGGCCACGAAATCGAAGCGGAAAACTCGCAGAGACTCACGCCGCTCTGCGTGGCATCTGCCATGGGTGATTTACGCGCAATGGCGTGTCTGTTAGACCTTGGCGCAATCGTCAATAAGGAATCTTCAGCCGGCGTGACACCGCTATGCGCCGCGAGTGAAAAGGGGCGTGTGGATGCTATTCACTTACTTTGCGATCGTGGTGCTGCTCTTGACTACGAATGTGAAGTGTCGGGCGTGACTGCGCTCATCGTGGCTGCGAAGAACGGTCGTCCGGCAGCTATTAGGACACTCGTCGAGCGCGGCGCGAGTGTCGACTTGGAATCGTTCAAATTAGGAATGACTGCGCTCGGCGCAGCCGCTATATCTGGCGCATTTTCTTCCGTACACGCTTTGAACCAAGTTAACGTGAGCGTGAACTATGTCGGAGAATCGAACGGGAAAACTGCGCTCATACACGCAGCGGAATATGACGACCCGGAAGCCATCTCCGTGTTATTAGAAGTGAACTGCGCGATTGATTTTGTCTCTGGATTTGGTGCCAGTAACCGTCACTGCGCGCTGACTGCTGCGGCAAAAGTTGGCGCCTTGAAATCGCTTCAATTCCTTCTCAACAACAGTGCGAATTCATCCGTGGAACCAACGATTGGTCGAACTGCGCTCATTGAGGCTGTCGACAATAATCAACTAGAAGCGGTTGCGTTCTTGGCGACAGCTCTGAAAGAGAAAGATTACGAAACCTCCGCGCGATACACCGCTTTAGTTAAAGCCGCAATGAATGAAAATATAGAGGCAATCAAAGTGTTGAGAAAGTGTGGTGAAGACATGAACTATGAAACCTCCACTGGAGATACAGCTTTGATCGTTGCCTCTCGACTTGGGAACGTGGCGATGGTTGAAGAGCTTCTGGTACCTTCTGATGACGAAAGTTTATCTAACGAGGCCACTAAAACGGACGTCTGTCGAAGAGTGAGTGCCGTCGATTACGAGTCTGTTAGGAACGGCGAGACTGCGTTGATTGCGGCTACTTTGAATAATCACATAGATTGTATCAAATTTCTTCGTCGCGAAGGTGCCGTTTTCGACCGCTTCAACCACCGCGGATGCACCGCGCTTTTCACTTGCTGCGAATCGCAAGATACCACAGTCGAGGTTCTTGAGTCTCTCTTATCGAACGGTTGCAGTGCTGACGTTCGACGCAACGGTACTGAAGCGTCGCCTTTGTTCAGCGCCGCGGAAAGTGGGAGAAATGATTTTGTTTCCTTATTGATTCAACGAGGGGCGGATATCGAGCACGTCGACTCAAAGACTGGTTTGAATGCGCTCGCTGTTGCGATTCAAAACGACCGCATTTCCGTAGTCCAAACTTTAGTAGATGCAAACGTGAACGTAGGTTTTGAGTTACGCTCAGGGGAAACTGCTTTGACACTAGCCGTTCGTTTTGGACGCGCGACCATTTTAGAAATCTTAGTAAGCGCAAAGAGAAAGTGCGACGTGAACAAAAAAACGTCCACCGGCATAGTGCCCTTGCATTTAGCCGCATCGACGGGAAGATTCGAATGCGTAGACGTTCTCGCCAAAGCATACGAAGCTGATGTAAACTTTGAGTCGAAGATCTTCAAAGAAACGGCGTTGATTTGTGCCACCAAAAGCGGCAACTCGGAGATGTGTAGGCGACTCGTCGAATCTGCAGGCGCGGAAGTAGATTTTGTGACTAAATCAGACGGTCTTTCCGCACTCATGGTAGCCTGCTCCATCAACGAACCTGATGTTATTAGAACCTTAATTGATCTCGGGGCGGATCCAGAACTTGAAGATGAGATAGTTTCGAAGCAAACGGCGCTTCAAGCTTGCGTGAAAGCGAGTGCGATTGATAGCATTGTCGCCTTGATTGAGTGTGGCGCTGATCCAAACTTCGAAGCGTCTTCAACTGGATTCACGGCACTTCTCACTGCCGCGGAGTTGAACTTGCCGCGGTGCTGTAAAACACTCGTCGCACTCGGCGCCGATCCGAACTACGAGACGAAGGCTCGTGGTTTCACTGCGCTTACGATTGCGGCAGCCTCCGCTTCGCATGACGCCATTAAACGTTTGATTGCCTTGGGTGCATCGGTAAATAACGAAGACGCTAAGTACGGGCGCACGGCATTGATTTCTGCCGCTATTGGCATCGAAGACGATGAGTTATGTGCTGCGACGTGCGAGTTGCTTGTCCAAGAAAATGCACAAATCGATCTTGAGGCGAACTTCGCGATGTCGCCGGAGATGTCCAAAAGACCGCAAACTGCGCTCATGAGCGCAGCTGGAAGCGCAAAGTACAGAACGAGGGAATTAACTATGCGTAGACTCGTATTTCTTGGCGCAAAGCTCAACTTTGAAACCGTGGAAGGCGGCACTGCCGTACTCTTTGCTAGCCTCGAGAAGAATTTCGAAAACCTAGACATACTCGTCAAGGCTTTGGGTGCCGACGTCGACCTTGAGAACAAGTTCACGTTGACTCCGTTAATGTCGTGCTTAGAATACGATTTATACGAATCATGCGCGAAACTGTTAAAGCTTGGCGCAGATCCATTGAAGGAAAACCGCCTCGGACATCACGCCATGTCTGTCGCGGCGAAATGCGACTCGAGATCGTCAATCTTGTGCTTACAAAAGGATTTCAAGCTTGACGTAGATGTGCCGTCAAAGATGACAGGCGATCGACCGTTGGACGTGGCCGTGAACTTTGGCGCGAGAGATGCGACGAAGTTGTTACTTTCCTTGGGCGCCGACGTGAACGCGATAAATCCGATCACGCACGAGACGGCTTTGATGCACGCGGCAAAATCTGGTCAGCTCGGATGTTTAGGGCTCTTATTGCGTCAGCCACATTCTGCAAAAACTAAGCTCGTGAACGTAAACGGTGATACTGCGTTGACACTCGCTGCTACTCATGGTCGTTTAGATTGCGTGAACGCTCTGATTGAGAAGCTCGAAGAGGCCAACGAGGTCTTGCACGAAACGAAGAATGGGGACACGGCGTTGACGCTTGCAATTGAAAATGGTAACGAGAAGGTCGTTTCGAGTTTGTGCTTGGATGGCAAGGCGCGAATCGAGTACGAATCGAATTCGGGGAAGACTGCGTTGATCGCGGCGGTGTCTGCGGATCGCCCCGAAATGATTCGATTACTCGCATCACTTTCCTCGAAGCAAAAGAAACAAGGCAGTGCGAATGAAGCTTCTCTCGATTGCGTAGATTACGAAACGACGCGAAACGCACCGGAATTCGTCAAAGCATTGCATTATGCCTCTTTGATGCATCGTCGTAACGCGTGCATTGAAGCGCTCGTAGCTGTTGGTGCCAACGTGGACGGTGAACTATCGAGCGACTTCTCTGCTAAATATGGCAACTACACGCCGTTGATGTGCGCTGTGTTAACAGACAATGTCTTGGCAATATATCAGCTCACCAAACTGGGCGCCAGCATCAATCACGAAAATGCCGCGGGTTTATCGCCGTTGATGTTAGCGTGTGAAAATCGTAATGAAGGCGTATACTTTGCTTTGCTAAAAAAAGGAGCGAATCCTCGTTTTGAGACCCGCTTAGGTAAAAACGCACTCGTGGCGTCATTCGCGCCCGACAACAGCGAAATGTTAGAACTCATTTACCACTCGCTCGGTTCCGTGCGAGATGAAGAGTCCATCATTACCGGTGCTACACCTTTGATTCACGCGTTGAATTCTCCGTACTGCATGGAAGCGGTTCCGACACTCTTACGTCTCGGCGAAAACATTGAGCACGAGACACGAGACAGCCGCACGGCTCTCATCGCTGCTGCCTTATCCGGTGTCACTGATCGCGTCGCTTTATGCTTACGAAACGGTGCAAAAGCGAATCAAGAAACGCGTACAGGCGCAACTGCTATGTCTGCGGTGATTAAAAAGCTTGGTATGCCTATTCAAATGGCTACAGAGGAGTCCTACCAAGACGATATCAACGGCGAGAATGTCTTGAAATTTCTACTTACCAACGCCATCGATAAAGCGAACGTGAATCACGAGAACAAGAACGGTGTAACTCTGTCTATGTTTGCCGCGCGCGCATTTTCGAATAATCCTCGAGTTCTCGCGTTACTCCTCGATCACGGAGCGGACAAAAACGTCGAAAGTTCGAAAGGGTCGACGCTTTTGCTGGATGCGCTTCAGTTTGGCTGCGACGATGCGGTGGATTTGTTGATTGTCGAAGGTGTTGATGTAAATTACGAAACTCGCAAAAATACCGCGGAAGTGTTGACGCCATTAATTTTAGCAGCCAAGCGTGGTTCCGTGTTTCAAATCGAGCAACTCTTAGCGGCTGGAGCTGACATTAATTACGAGACAAAGGCTGGAGAAACTGCGCTCATGGCGGCGGTTTCAGCATCACGAGCCGACCACGTGTCCGCGTTGATGTCCATCGGTAATGCAGATGCGAATTACGAAGTTAAACACGGAAAGACGAAAGGTGATACCGCTATTGTTCTAGCTGGTCGTTTAGGTCACAAGGATGTCATTCAGCGTTTGATTTCTTCTCACAACGTCGATCCGTCGCGAGGCTTGAGCGATAAGACGACGCCGCTTATCCGCGCGGTGGTTGATGAGGATGCCGACGCGGTGAAGCACATGCTTCTTGCCGGTGTCCCTATCAACGTCGAAAGCGCCGAAGGTTACACACCTCTCGTTGAAGCTGCGAAGAAGCCGTCTCGGATGCGCTGCTTGGAGGCTTTGTGTGACTTCGACGCGTCCATCGTCGATTTTGAAACGAGTCGAGGCTTTTCAGCTCTACACGAGGCGTGTAAAGTCGGTAACGAAGAAGCTGTACTCGCCATGTGCTTGAAATACGGTGCCAATTCGAACAGAGAGAGTGCTCGAGACGCGACAACACCGTTGATGACGGCTGCAGAATACGGCCAAGTTACCGTTGTGGAAACGTTAATCAAGAAGTGCTCTGCAGATGTCAATCGAGAAACAGTCGCATCGAAACACACGGTATTTACGCATTGCGCCTTCAGAGGTAAAACATCTGCATTTTCTGCGTTGGTTTCCAACGGTGCGCTCGTCGACAGAGAAACACAAGATGGACGCACTGCTATTTTGTACGCCATAGCGAGAGATGACGCGAAGACGGTCGAAGCGCTTGTGAAAGTTGCCGGCGCAGACGTCGAGTTTGATTCCTCCTTGGGCGTTACGCCACTCGCCGGCGCGGCGACGGCGAATAAACCGAAATGCGTCGAAATGTTGTTGAGTCTTGGCGCTAAGCCGTTGAAATCGTCCAGGTCGAACAAGGTTCCCGTTTTACAAGCCTGTTTGATGGGTTCGATTGAAGCTATGAAAGCTTTACCGTCCGGCGCGGGGTTTTGGGACTCAGATCCTCTCGGTAACGGCGAGACGCCGTTATTCTGTGCCGCGCAAAAAGGAAAAGATGTCGCAAAAGTTGCCATCGCGTGTGGAGCGACCATTTCGTACGAGCCAAAGAGTACGAAACGGACGGCACTCGCTATGGCTGGGACTATTACGAAACGATCGCGAGCTTTTGACGCCTTAGTCGCTTTGGGTGGCGTCGCGACGAGCGTTTGCGGAAGTGGCGAAACGGCTTTGGATGTTGCGTTTGCGAACAACTGCGATTGGTGCGCGCCAAATATTCTAGTCTACACGGCGAGTGCAAGCGACCCGAGCGGTGACGTCAATTACGTTTCAACGATGCCAAATGAGACGGGGTTGATGTACTGCTGCCGTCGCGGCCTAGTAGATGGTGCGAAAGCTTTAATCAAACTTCCCGGTATTGATGTGGACTACTCCGCGGCGAAAACTTCACACAGAACGGCGTTAATAGCGGCGTGCGATAGAGTTGAGAAGTCGTCTCTCGCGAACGTCGTCGGTGGTGACATCGAAAATGCCTTGCAAATAATCGATGTTCTCGTCAACGACGCGCGAGCGGACGTCGACTTTGAAACCGAAACCGGTAAAACAGCGCTCATCGTTGCCGCGATGAATAACAACGACAACATCATCCGCAAACTCGTCGACGTTGGCGCAAACGTGAATCGAGAAAACAAGTTTGGTATTTCTGCGTTTTCGGCGTCAATTGAAGCTTCTGCAGATGCCGCCGGCGCTTTACTCGTTGAACTCGGCGCCGACGCGCATGCCGGTGATAAGATCAGTCACGATACGCCGTTAATACGAGCCGTTCGTATTGGCGACGTCGACGCGGCGAACTACATCTTGGTGAAAACCAAGGCTGATCCGAACGTAGAAACGGAAGTCAGCGGCGAAATCGCATTACTCGTTGCGTGTAGAAATGTCGACGTATCCATGGTGGAACTGTTACTCAACTCAGGTGCCGATGCGAGCCAAAAAAGCTCCGTGACTCGTCTTTCACCTCTGGAAGCGCTGTGCACTTCGAGCTCTTCGACGGAGAAAGCTGACGACATGAAGAATATCGTAAACATGCTTCTCGCGACTGAAATTGTTGATCCAAGTGCCATCGATAAAGTGACGCTCGAAACACCGTTGATGGTTGCGGCCAAACATGGCGACGCACTTGGCGTCGAATGTCTCATCAAACACGCGAAAGTCGACGTGAACGACGAGCGCACCGGTCGCACGGCATTGATCAGAGCGTGCGGGTGTGGTGACGTCGCCGCGCCGGCTGTTGAAAAGCTTTTACAGTTGGGCGCGGACGCGACATTAGACGTGACGCTCGAAGAAGGGAAGACTACTCAAGTCGAGAAAATCGGTGACACCGCGGTGCACTCCGCGGTTCGATCGAAATCTAACGCGAAGATTTTCATCGCGCTCGCTTCTCTCGGCCAAAACGTCCTCAACGTTGAATCTTCCGATCAAGACGGCTTGACGCCTTTACAACTCGCCGCGTCTTTGAATAGAAACGATGCCATGTCGCATCTCATCGCGGCCCATACAAAAGTCGACGCCGAATCTCGAATCAACGAGCACACGGCGCTGACGTATTGCGCGGACACGGACAACGCGACTGCCATGATACATTTGGTTAAAAAATGCGGCGCCTCGGTCGATAACGAAACTTCCGCGCACGAGACGGCGTTGACGGTTGCGTTGAAATCTGAAAAATGGCGAAAAGTAACGGACGCGTTGATGAATAACCTCAACGCGAGCGCGACTTTGGAAACATCCGTTGGGGATTCCGCGGTTTCCGTCGCGTTCGACTCCGACGACGAAGATAAAATTTTAAAAGTCCTGCGCGACGGGAAAGTTGACGTGAACAAGTATCCGTTCACGACTGCGGGAGAGACCATGTTCGGCATGTGCGCCAGACGAAACTGCGCTCAAGCCATCTCGACGATTTCTAAATTCAAAGACACAGAATTTACGAACATTGACCTAAACGTAACTGATGCTACGTCTGGGAACACGGCGCTTTGCCTCGCCGCGGCTTTAGGCCACAGCGAGGTTGCGCGAGCCTTGATTCTCGACGCAGGCGCGGACGCTTCGTACGCTCCGAGTGAAAACGGCAAAGTCGATCCGCTCTGCGACGCGTGCGCGGCGTGCCCAATTGACAAGTTACTCGCGACGATTAAAGTTTTGATTGAGATTGGTAAAGTAAACGGATCGTTGTCCAAAACTGAAGCCGGATGGACTCCGTTGATGCTCTTGGCGGATCGTCCAAACGATTTTGAAGGCGTGGACGAGAACGTCGCGAGCGCCATCATTGATTACTTGGTTGACCAAGGCCAGTGCGATCCGACGAAAGTGTTTGACGATAATGGCGCACCCAGCGGGTACCACGCGTTTTCTTGGAGTCAACTTCGAAAGAATCTCGTCGTTAGAGATGCGTTATCCAAATACTATCGCGAAGGCGGCGGTACCGAAAGGAAAGAGAAGACCTCCGTCGGGGCGAAAAATAACGTCTCGGATATCACCGCTTTGCGTAATTTTTTCAACGCCATCGCGAAGGACGATTCCGAAACCGTCGATGGTTTATTGGCGGTAGGGACCGTTCGCGACGCGAGCGTTTCTTTAGTTCTCGACGACGACGACGGATCGAGTGAACGAGTGAAGGCTATTTTACACGCCGTTCGATCTGGAGCGAATAAGTCCATCAAAGTTTTGGCCAAGCACAAGTGCAATCTCGACGGAGACGGCGCGACGATTCCGATCGTCGAAGCGACGTTTCTAGGTAAACTCGACGTCGTCAAAACGTTGGCATCAGTTGGTGCGAACGTGGATTTGTGCTCAAAAACGCACGAAGGCGCGAACGCGTGCTCCATGGCTGCCTTAATCGATCGAGACGACATTTTGCGTCTCTTGTGCCAAGACTTCAAAGCAACTTTGAACGCTGCGAACTGCGAGAGTAGTTTCGACACGCGCACGTTTCAAACTTCTGCAGACCGATTACAATTATCACCGTTGATGTATGTCGCCACGCGCGATAAAGGTGCGGCCAGTCGTAGACACGCGTTGGAATGTCTCGTGAACAGAGGCGCCGCTGCCGATTTTGAAGCGCCGGAATCCGGCGAAACCGCGTGCACGCTCTTGGCGAGATTGAACAGACCGGAGGTCATATGCGAACTCGCCGTGGTTTCTAAAATCAACGCCAACCGTGAATCGACGTTGTTAGCCTTTACCCCGTTGATTGCAGCGGCGGAAAACAACTGCGAAGACGCCGTACGAATTATTTTGGAACACTTGAACGCGTCTCTCCATCTCGAAAACTCGCGAGGCGACACGGCGATTCTCGCCGCCTGCCGAAACGGATCCGTCGGAGCATTGAAAGTGTTGTTGGAACATGCCGCGCAAAAGTCAAGCGACGATATCTTTTCCGTCGACGATCGAGGCAAAATCTTACTCAACAACTCCTACGGCGTGCACCCGATCATCGCCGCCTCTATGGGCGCGAGCAAAACTTCCAAAAACGCCTTTGAAGGCGTCTTGGACGTCTTGAAACGTAACGAGAAAATATTCGCGTTCGACCCAAACTGCGAAGCGTTCAACGGGCAAACCGCGTTGACCACTCTATTCGTGGACAACCAACCTCAACCAGGCGACGATCACGCAATCAACGAACTGCGAAAGAAAGCTAAAGTGCTTCTCCGCTTCTCGGCCGACGCGTCTCACGAAAACGCATTCGGTAAAACCTCCCTCGACGTCGTCGTCGAAAACGACGACTTTGTCGGTGCCGACATCCTTCTCACCGACTTGCACGTGCAACCGAATCGAGAGAGCACGAAAACTGGATACACCGCCTTGATGCTCTGTTCAGAGTTTGCTTCTTTAAAATGTTGCGAAACGTTGTGCCGAAAAGGCGCAGACGTCGCCCAACTTTCCGTCATGCTCGAATGCGACGCCATGGATATCGCGCACCACAGAAAACACGCGGAGGTTAAGCAGTGTTTACTCGGATTTGGCGCCGTTCCAATCGCAGATGATGATTAATAGTGCAATACTACTACTACTACTACACTACTCTCTTTTGAACGCGCAAAGCCGCTCGAGAACACACGACATCAAAAAACAAACAACTTTCACGAAAAAGAAAAGAGAGAAACATTCTTCCCACGAAAGAAAACACCAACACGAAATCAACAAAATCTCTCTCTCTCTCTCTCTCTCCATTTCGTTGGTCTCCTTCTCTCTTTCTGTGTCTCGCTTTTTTTTATCCAAAAATTTCGGCGAGAATGTGTTGAAACGTGGCAGCCAAAAAACAAAAAATTTCGCTCCTTTCCTCACATTCGTGCTTTCTCGTCTTGTGCGAGCCCCGAGACAGACGAGAGAACTCCTGCCTGCGCTTACTCTCGCGAGAAAGAACACTACCACAAAAAGCATATCAGTATCATCGTTAAAATCATGTTTGCCATGCGAATGATGCGCTCGAATGCTGCTCCGACGACGACGACGCACAACCAGAACAAGACACACAATTTTCACCCGAAAAGGCTTACTGCGTTTAAGGGGATCCGGAGGCAACGCCGATGTCGTGTGCCTCTCGTTGCGATGTCCATCCCGCAGCAAGGAGGAAACGCGCAACCACGTGAGTCTTATATATTGTTTTCTCTCTTTCTCTCTTTCTCGTTTATTAGAGTATTCTTAGTGTTCGCGCGATAGTATCGAGACGTTTTCTCGACGCCGCCGTGAGTACATTCTCTCTCTCATCTCTATCCACTTCTGGTGGGAGGTTTGGATAAAACTGACACACAAACTCTCACACAAAAATTTTTACGACGCGACGACGTCGCAGTGAAAAGACAACCGATCGAAGCGCGCGAGGCGATCCGCATGGGCATTCCATCCAAAGGCCGCATGGCGGAAGACACGCAAGGGTTATTGAAATCGTGTCAACTTTCCGTGCGGAAACTAAACCCGAGGCAATACGCGGCGGAGATTCCAAACGTCCCCGGCATGGAGGTGTGGTTCCAAAGAGCGACGGACGTCGTGAGAAAGTTGTTGACTGGAGACGTGGATATTGGGATTGTTGGGTACGACATGTTGAGGGAAATTGGTAACGAGGACGAGGATTTGGTGATTGTGCACGACGCGCTCGGGTTTGGCGGGTGTCATTTAGCCGTGGCGGTGCCGCAGGCGTGGGAGAACGTGAACTCGTTGAGCCAATTGAAATCAGACCCGAGATTTTCCAAGGAGAGACCGTTGCGAGTGGTCACGGCGTACGTGAACGTCGCGACGCAGTTTTTTAAGGATCAAGGCATGGAGAACGTGGTTATTTCCACCGCGGATGGGGCGTTGGAAGCTGCACCGGCGATGGGTGCGGCGGATTGCATCTTAGATTTGGTCTCGAGCGGGACCACGTTGAGAGAAAATAACTTGAAAGAAATTGAAGGCGGGAGAGTGTTGGATTCGCAAGGGTGCTTAGTAGCCTCGAGAGAGGCGTTGTTGAAACGACCGGGAGTGTTAGAGATTGTTCACGAAATGTTGGAAAGATTGGAGGCGCATTTGAGAGCGGACGGGGTGTTTATGGTCACGGCGAATGTCCGAGGCTCGAGCGCCGAGAGCGTGGCGGAGAAGATTTGCGGCGGGGGGAGTTTGTTGAGAGGATTACAAGGGCCAACGGTGTCGCCGATTTACACGCCACAAAGTGACGGAGCTGTCAAAGAAGGTCAATTTTACGCGGTCTCTATCGGCGTCCCGAAAACGAGGATATACGAAACGGTGAAGAGTTTACGCAGAATGGGCGGCAGCGGGGTCTTGGTCTTTCCTATGACGTACGTGTTTGACGAAGAACCACCGAGATGGACGAGCTTGTTAACGCAGCTTGGCTTAAAATCGGAAGATTTCAACCACTTGGCTCGCGGGGAGGCGCCAGTGGCGAGATAATACTATGAAAAGCGCACGATTGATTAAGTTATATCCTAAGCTAGACACGATTTTTTAAACAAAAAACACAACGTTACCGAGATGATTCCTCCCGCAAGATGGCTTATGTCCATATCTGCATGATTAATACAAAATGCTATCTACTTTTCAGAATATTTTTCTCACGCGAACGTGCCGCGCGTTCTGTTTGATGATTTTCTCTTTGTTCTTGTTGTTCTTGTTGTAATAGTTGTAAATCTCAGTAAAGTTTTCGTTTACGCCGCGTATTTCTTCGCCGGCGTTCTAGTTCTCGTGCTCGTTCTCGTCGGGCTCACCAAACTCGCCGCCGCCGTCGATTTCTTCGCCGCCGAAGAGCTCTTCGGCGTCGCTTTTCTCGCGGACGACGAAGTTCTCTTCGACGCAGAAGCCGGGGCCGCCGCTTTCGCTTTCGGCGTCGGCTTCTTCGCAGAGCGAGTCGAAGCCGCTCTCTTCGATCCGCCCTTCTTCGCCTTCGTCGACGATACCAACAACGGTTTGATCAACTGAACGAGTTGTCCCGCGCAGCCTAAAACTAAAGCGATGACGACTACCGTGGCGGCAATTCCCAGTGGATTGCTGAAATCGCCGATCAACGTCAGTGGGTTCTTCGAGATTGAGGACGCTTTAATGGCCATTTTTTAATTGAATGTTTTTATCTTTACTCTGCGTTCGCCAAAGTGCGTTTCGTGTTGTTTTTGGAGAGAGAGAGGACGAGTGAGGGTCAGAATTTGGATTAATTTTGAATGCACGTTTTTCAAGTTCTCACAGTGCTCTCCATCAAAATCGGTACGTGCTCAGAGACACCTTTTGCACGCATTCAAAAACACCTCTTTCGCGCGGTTGTTGTTGATCGGATGCTTATTTTAACGCTTTTCGTTTGCGAAAGAGAGAGAGAGAAGGAATAGGGAACACCCCTAATTTAAAATTTCGATCGTTTGCGCCTTTTCAAATTCCAATTGAAACATCATCGTAATCCTCGTCCGAGAAAGGAGAGACAGAGAGAGAAAATACACGCCGTGCAAAGGTGGATCGTCAGAGCGTACCTGTTGTCAAAATGAGACGAAGTTTTGTTTTTAAACGTTTGCGTTTGTGTTGTTAATGTTGTGTATCGTATACGAATTATGAAGAGTTTTTTGTCTTGCATTTTGAGAAAAAGAGCAGAAGGAAGAGATCTGGGCGGAAAGGCAAGACGCGAAGCGCTTTGATGCGGTAGTGCATAAAACAGAATAATAAACACTTTGAATTTACACTGGCTATAAACGAACTCGAGAAAACAACGAATACTCAGAACGCAAACTTTTCGAGGTCGCTTTGTGCGCTCCGTCTTAACTGCGCGTCGTTGATTTGCGCGTTCAACCAGGATATCATCTTGCCGTCGCTCGCTTTTTCGTCTTCGAGTTCGGAGATGCGTCGGTCTTTTTCGCTGAGTTTGAGCTTCACGCGTTCGGTTTCTTCTAGTAAAATGTCCTTTTCCTCCTCGGTTTGCCGTTTCGCGTCCAAGGCTTTGTCCAGTCTGAGCTTTTGTTCCTCTAAGAGTTGTTCTTGTTGTAAGACGACGGTGGATCGGAGTTTGGATTTGGATTTGACCGCTTTCAGTTCGTTCGCTAAGCGTTCGATGACGGAGTTCCCTTTTTTTATTTCGTTCGCGTACTCAATGGCGATGGACTCTGCTTTCTCAGTTTGTTCTCGAGACTGGTTCCAAGATTTATCCAGGGATTGAATGTGCGCTTCAGCTTGTTCTAATCGTCGTTTAACGAGCGCGTTGACTTCGTCTTTGTCGTTGAGTTGCGATTCGAGCCATTCGACGCGGTGGAGTCTAGCCATGTGTTCTTGGTCTTTATCGCGAAGCTTAACGTCCGCGTTTCGAAGTTGCACGCGCGATTCAGCAACCTCGTCGCGCAGGGATTGCAACTCCTCTTCTAAAACGCGATTGCGCATTTCGATTTCGGTTTGCGTTTGCGTGCGCAGAAATAATTCGTCGCGTAAATCTCTCACTTGTTTATCTAACGCTTCGTTTTTGGTGTGCAATTGCGCTCGTTCGTTTTCCAACTCCGTTCTGTTTGCTGCCGTTTCGGAGGCGTATTGCATTTTCGCCAATCGCTCTTGTTCTCTCGCGATCTTGACTTCTTTCTCGGCGTCGGCTATACTCTCGCGAAGCTCTTCGGCTATTTTTTGGTACATGTTTCGGTCCTCGTTCGCATCAAACAAGCGTCCGGCTAATAACTTCTTCAGCTGCTCGTCCGAGGCGCGCGCGAATCGCAACGACAACCGTCCAACCGTGTTGAATTTGTTGGTTTCGTATATCGTAAATAACGAGAAATTATTAGTAACGCTACTCCCTCCGTCCTCTCGCCCGGCCTCCGACGGGTCCGTCGTTCTTTTCATCTTCTTCTCCTCCGGCACCGTCAACACCGCAAAAAACGCGTTCTTCTTCCCGTCCGTACTTTTGTTCACCTTTTGCGACTTCCTCGAACTGTTCCTCGTCGTCCTTCGAAACAACAACACATTTTCGTCGGCCGCGGTATCTTCCTCCTCTTCTTCTTCCTCTCCGTTCCCGTCCTTATCGCCGATATCGTCCTCCGCCATCCCGTCTAAACACTCTCTCAACAAATCGATAAAATGCGTCGGAAACTGGTTAAAATCCACTCGTATGTTCTGTTCTCTTTTCAAGCGAAAGTTAAACTCCTCCTCGTTCACTTCCATCGAGTGACTGAAGAATGGATTTTTCTCCGATTGCACGTGCACTCTCAGCACTCTGCTCTTTGAACTCGTTTGCGTGTTCCCCGTTGGGCCGAGCATGACTCTCACCGAGCATATTTCCACCCGCTCTTCTTCGANCTCCTCTTCATTCGTAGTCTCCGAATAATGCTCCTCTTCCTCTTTTCCTCGAATCGCCACCGGGACGTGTTCGTGAAACAAGACTTTCGAGACGTCTAAATCGGTCATCGGGTCCCAGTGTTCGTTCGTTTTCCCTTCGACGATGAATGCGCGAGAATGTTGGGTGACATTTTTGTTGTTGTTCTTTTTAATATTCGTGTTCTCAGAGGAAGAAAAAGAAACCCCAGGCGTGGACGCGTTCGTGTTCCTCCTGCGCGTGTTCGGAGTCACCACGTACTCCATTATTGTGTGTATTAGTAGTACGTTTCTTTAAGTTATGAAGGAAAATGTTTTGAATTCCTCCCGAAGTTGTTGTTGACTTTTCGAGACTTTTCAAGACGTACGTAATTTAGGCGGGAAAATTTTTGGACGGATAAAAAAGACGTGTGTGTTTGTGTGATGTATCTCTCTCGAAGGTGAATTCTCCATTCTTCTCGCACATCACATCTCTCTCTTTGCTGTTGTTCTAAAGAAGCAAGCGCGAGAAGAGAAGACGCGCTCGAACGCCTTCGAAGCGACGATGCTCGAAAAAGAGGACGACGAGGAGGTGTACAAAGGACCGAGTTTACCACCACCACCAAAACCATCGCTCCGAAATGGAAAACAACAACAACAACAACAACAAATCGTCAAAGCCGCCGCAGCGGTACACGCGTCGCTTTGGTCGCACAACAGGAACGACGCGACTTTGAAACGAAGCGGAGGCGACGATCCAAACGAAAACGACGATGACTTTGCAGAGGTGAACGAAAATTCGCACTGGTGGACGCTCGAGGCGCGATCGGTGGCTTTATCGAGGGAGGCGAAAGTGCAATGGAATCCAGAGGTGGATTTACCGTGCGAGGACGCGCGAGAGAGGCAAATGAAAGCGCAAACCGGGGAGTTTAACGTTTGGTACGGGAAATCTGCGACGACGCCAGGGGCGATGTCGTATCACGATCGGAAACCGGCACCGACGAGGTGCGTGGCGGCGTTTGATTGCGGGACGACGAAAGCGGACGCGTTGGCGGATACGACGGAGAATACGAGTATTTATTGGTGTTTGCACTTTGCGAGAGGGAGGTGCACGTACGGGAACTGTTGCGAGTATATACACAGGTTGCCAACCGGCTTGGACGATGCGAAGAGAAAGGATTTGATGTACGATTTGTTCGGGAGGTCGAAGCATGCGTTAGAAAAAGCGGACAACAGCGGCGCGGGGAGTTATTTGAGAGACGTAAGGACGTTGTTCATTTACTACGCCGGGTCGGTGCCGGAACATTGGGGTTCGGATCGAATGGAACGAGAGATTAGGAAAGATTTCGGCGAGTGGGGAGCGATTGAAGCCGTGGACGTGAAACACGATCGAACTTTTTGCTTTGTGAGGTATAAGTTTCGCGCGAGCGCGGAGTTTGCGAAAGAAGCGATGGAAGGCCAGAGGATTGGCAACTCAAAGATTCACGAGTTGCCGTTATCCGTGAGATGGGCGAACGACGATCCTAATCCCGTGGCAATTGTGAGAGTGAAGAGAGAACGCGAGACGTTAGTCGCGGATGCGATTATTCGTGGGATTGAAAAGAAGCAGAGAGAAATGTCTGCTAAGGACGCCTTGGAACAGAAGATGATCGCGCAGGTGAAAGAAGGAGAAGAGTATCCAGACACGTCGGCATTCTACGCCGACGACCAAGGGAAGAAAGCGATGGAAGATGCGGAGAAAGAGAAGAAAGACGAGGAAGAGAGAAACAGAAAATCGTTCAAAAGTAACAACGTCGAGGAAGAAGAAGAGGAAGAGGAGGACGATGACGACGGAGTCACGTTCGATCCAGACGATTACGAATAGCTATCTATAGCGTAGCAGGTACCTGGTAGTACAACGCAGTAGTAAATATGCAATTGAAGACAAATACTTTAGCAACTATAACTAACTAACTAACTAATGTGCTAATTCTATCTATATTACCATCCGGTCCTAACAAGTACGAGTTCGTGTTGTACAATTCTTCTGGTTCCGCTTTTTTTGTATTATTATTAAACAAAGTTCCAAACGCACGCGCCGAAGAAAGTATCCTCGAATCTCTTCCAACGACCAGTTCCTTCTCCATTTGCACGGCTTTCGTGAACGCTAACCGCGCGGGAAAGTATTCAATCACACCGCCACCTCGGTGTGGCGACAACACGACCAAATCTCTTTGGTTGATGAATCCTACGTCCGAGTCGCGACATCCTTTCAGCATACTCCGCATACTCAAATTGCCGTATTTGCAATCGTACGTGCTCACTCGTCCGAGTAAATCAGTCGTTGCGAGGAAAGATCCGTCGGGAGAGTTGAGAATAGTATTGATTTTTCTCGGTCCGTCGACGATGGCGGATTTCCATTTCGACGGTTTCAACGCCGTCTTGTTTTCAGATTCTTCTTCGGATTCGTTTTCATCATCGTCGCCATCATCACCATCGGCGACAATATCGAATCGCTTTTTTTGAATATCTTTCGTCTTCTTCGCGAAAAACGAAAATACTTTCTTTGCCGCCATGGATACAGCTTCCACGGCGCCAAACTTTGACCCACCAGACGCTTGCACGAACGCAATCGTCCCGAACTTGCCGCAAGCGACGAAGCCAAACTTGTTTTCATCCTTCTCGTCGTCGTCGCTGTCCGAGTCGTCGCTGGTATTAAACAACAATGTATTCAAACGACTTTTACTTCTCTCGCGCAAACCAACTTCTGAGCACGTCAAAGGCACGTTACCTACGCACACGCCGTCGCGAATAGGCGCGATTCTTTTAAATCCGTCAAATTTGACCATCCCGGTTAACGTGTTGTAATCGTCCTTTTCCGGTTGAAAATCTTGCGCGTATTGCTTTCGAGCCATTCGTAACCGGTGTAAATGTGATTTCATCTCCAATGCATCTATTCGCAGCACGTCCCCATTTTCCGCGAAAATCGTCACGTCCTCTTCTTCTTCTAAGACCGCACTTTCGTCGTCGTCGTCGCTTTCCTTCTTCGGCCCGAGGCGTTGCCCGTACGGCCGCGCTCGAATAGAAACCAAAGGCGCTCTCGAAACCTTCCTCGAGAAGAGCAATCGCGGCGAGCAAACATCCGCACAATCGTACCCTTCCAAACGACCAGTAGACAACCCTACCAGTAAGAACGGCTTTTCATCGTGCGCAAAATCGACAAACGCCAACGAACGCGCGCAAATGCCGCCGTGTGTGCGAATATCTTTATTCTTCGTTTTGTTCTTCTTGGTTGCTTGTATTTCAATCACACCTTGGTGTTGTCTCGTGTCGTTATCATCACCACCTTTCTCGTCGGCGTCGTCGTTGCAAACCGAGCACACGACCAAAACGTTTAAACGACTTAAAGCTATCACAGTCGCGTTCGTGTTGAGTGCAATCCTCACTCGGTCGTTCTCCTCGTGACTACTCGATGTTGTTGATGATGCAGACGATGCAGATTTCCTCAACGGTGTTGCATGTGTAGGACGCAGCCACGTTTGCGAACGCGTCAAGACCGGGTCNTCCGCATCGTCTGGAAACAAAATCGAGACGACTTTGTGGACGTCTTTGATATGTCCCAAGCGAGTGAGAAGAATTTCAGACGGAGGTTTATCCTTCGTCGTTTTATTCTTCTCGGTTGACATGTTGGATATTATGTGAGGACACTTTCCGTGCGAACGAGAAGTGAAACATGTGAGGATGTTTTAGTAGTACGTATTTGTGCGAAAGAAAACGTGAAAAATCGAAGAGAGAGCACGAGGATATACGTTCTATCTACTCTAGCACTCATTGTTCAATCAGTGAAACGCCCTTTCGGTCGCGTCTAAGAGTTCGTATTGGCCTTTTCTCAGCAACCGAATCGCCCGGAGCCATTTTTTTCCAACGCTCCGTTCTTCTCCACCTTTTAACAACGCGGGTTCTCTTACCGCGACTTCATCCAACGTCGCTTTCTGCTCTGCTATGGAGTCTAACACTTCATTGCGGTTGTATTTAGAGACGAAGTCGTCCTGTTTTTGCCCGCTTCTGTTCTCTTCCAGAAAGAGTTCGTCGACGGTTTTTCGATCTACTTTCAAAAACGTATTCGATGCGCGTAAACGAACGTCGATGGAATCGTTCCGGTTGTTTGGCACGCAAAAACCGTATTTTCGCAATAATTCGTCGTTCGAGCGATGATTACCGTAGGATATGGTGCACTCTTCGTCGTTCTCTATATCGCGTATCGCGTACACTTTAATACTTGTTGATGCGTTATTCTTGTTCGATACTAATCGAATCTCGCAGTTCGCGTTGGCGTCGTGATTGAGTAAATCTACGCCGGGAATGAACGAATAGAACAAAGAATCAATGTTCTTGTTTTCCGAAGACACGGACAAAGCTCTCGAGAGAACCGTCGATATCGCCCACGCAAACATCTCGTAAGAGACCGCCTTATTCTCTTCCCCGAATATCCCCGCGTGNGCGTTCTTCACAAACGTCTTCCTCGTCACGACGCTTTCAAACGTCGGCGTGCCTCGCAACAGCGCGATTTGTGAAGCGTCCCATAACAAAGGCACGGACGGGTCCAGTTGACCCGTCAAAGGAGGACACGATGCGCGATACGAACTCGAATCGAGCAATAAATTCAACGCCATCGACGCGTGCACTTCAAATCCAGACGCCACTCTTTTCGCCGCCTCGACGAACCGCGGCGCTTTCGTCCGCGCCGAGTTTATGGCGAATGCGGACGATAACGGGTAATATAAATCCTTCTCCAACGTGAATATCTTTGCATTGATTTTAATTCCTTCACTACCACTCGCAACAAACACTCCCAGAGATTCTTCTTCCGTTTGTTCTTCTTCTTCTTCTTCTCTGCGGACGACGACGTTTGAAGAAGCCACGAACGAACTCTTCGCGTCGGACAAAAGCGCACGCAACGCTTCGCCTCTCCGACCTGAACCTACTAACGAGTTTCGAAACGAACAAGACATCATAAAGTCATGTCGACTAATTCGCGAAGCGCTCGTAATCGTAATCGCGCGTCCGATAACAAGTGTCCAATGTCGTCCGTTTTCAAGTGTTTGTGCGTCTCGAATTGCTCTCGAATTTCCCCGAACAATTCCTGTTTATGTTCTTTCCCAGATTTCGTTTGGGAGGCTATTCGTAAAGCTTTTCGGTACAAGGTTAAAACGTTCGTGCGGTTGATGAAGTGCTGGAGAGATTTCGTCGTCGTCTTCGTCGTTGACATTTTGTCGTACGGACAAAAGTGAGGGACGACAAAAAACAAAAGACAGTTGTCTATTTTTCTGAAGCCCTAAATAGAAAAATGAAATTTATAAATATCCTAAACCCTAATTCATTGCCATCGCTTCGGCGATGGCATTTGTTAAACGGATAAAAATACAGAGAAGATTAGGTACGACATTCCTAAGTTCATTGCATCGCGCAGTCGATATTAATTCGATTACTCCTATAGCATGGCCCCTGCGCAAGGATGACACATGAATTTGATTGGAAAAGATCACCGTTTTTTTTTTGCAGCAGTTGTATTATTATTATTCCTTCAAGCTTTTCGTCAACTTGGTAATTTGAAAAACCACATGCGTATTCACACGAACGAGAAACCGTTTGAATGCCATGTGTGCGAGAAGAGGTATCGTCATACTAGTAGTTTAAAGTACCACATGCGTACTCAACATTAACTCTTTTAAAGTCCAAGTTTACATACACATACCAGTACAGCAGTACCTTATACTACAAACGCACCACTCTATTCTCCAACATCAAATGATTATTACTATGGCTAACGACTAACACCGTTCTTCCTTTACTCGCTCTTTTCAACGCCTCGATGACTATCTTTTCGCTCTCCGCGTCCAACGCCGACGTCGGTTCGTCCAACAAGAGAATCTTCGGATCCGCGAACAACGCTCGAGCGATGGCTACGCGTTGCTTTTGCCCGCCCGATAAAGTGCATCCTCGCTCACCAATCTTCTTGGAAAATAAATCCAACGCGATGTCGTCGTAAATCAACGCCGCTTTGGCCGCTTTGACGACGCGTTCGTATACCTCTCTCGGAATGTTGCTCTCGTTTCGTCCGTTTCCATCAAATACCACATCAAATTCATCCGAGCCAGCCATAGACGATGTTGTCGAAAATAGTCCCGGAAAACAACACCGGTTCTTGCGAGACGATCGATATGACGCGTTTACGCAACCATTCCGAGGATAAGGAGTCGATGTTTACACCGTCTAACGTTATCGCGCCTCGATTTACTTTGTAAAATTTTTGCAACAGGTGCAAACATGTCGTCTTGCCTCGTCCCGAAACGCCCTGTAATTTGACCACTTCGTTCGGTTTGACTTCAAACGATACCGAATTCAATACGTTCGTTGTTGTTGCAGAAGAAGAAGTGGAAGGATACGAAAACGTCACGTTTTGAAACTGAACGTGACCTTTGAACGAGTCCATTTTCATCAACTTTTTGTTCTTCTCCTTTCCTATTTCTTCTTCTTCTTCTTCTTCTCCTTCTTCTTCTAAACAATTAAAAACCTCCGTCGCGCTTCCGCTCGCTTTGAATAAACTCGTAAACGCGTTCAAAAGCTGCCCAAAATACTCTTGCAACTGAGATTGGTACAACATCGCGGCGACCAACTTTTCCGCGCCCATGTCCTCGTCTAAAGCTAATCTCCCACCCACGTATAATATCATCACCGGAACGAAACACGACGATATCAAGCTATAAAATATGGTAAAGTACCCTCCCGAAAATATCGCTTGCTCGACGCTTTCTTTATACCATCGACTCACCGCGAATCCATATCGGTCGTTCTCGTACGCCTCGTTCGCAAACGCTCGCACCGTTCTCACGTTCCCGATCGCCTCGTGCGCGACATCGTTCGCGCTCGCCAACGTTTCTTGCACTCGAGCGCTATTCCTCGCCATCCACTTCCCGTAAAAGTGATTCGCTATCGCCGACGCCGGCACCGCCGCCGTCGCCAACGCGCCCAGTCGGTAATCCAACCACACTAAATACGCCGACACCCCTAAAACTCGCACCACGCACTCCACGCAGTTTCGAAACACCCAAGACAAATCGCTCGCAATTTCCCCGCAATCCGACGAGAGCATCGACGCCACTCTCCCCGTCGTCCTCGAATCGAACCATTCGATTTTTTTCCTCAAGATTGAACGAAACACGTCTCGTCTTAACCGTCGCACTATTCTCGTTTGCGCAAAGGAAAACAGAAACACGTTCCAAAAGTCTAACAATCCGTTGATGACGCCGGCGCATAAAAAGTACTGGACGTTTTTCATAAATTTTTGCTGGTTTCCGTCGACGACGGCTCCTACAGTCATCGCCACGAAGTGTGGCATGGAAACGCTGAACGGTAAGCGGACGAGCAAGGACAGGATGCCAAACAGAATCCATCGGGAATCCGGTTTCGCCAATTGGAGAAGTTTTGCGAACGATGCACGTTTGAGTACTTTCTCTCTCGCTTTTGTGCTTCTTCTTCTTCTCGCGAGCAAGCGCGAGGTTGAGAGCTCTTCTCCTTCCTCTTCCTCCGAGTCGGAGTCGGAGGACGGTGACCTCTCGTCGTCGTCTGAATCGTCGTCAGACGACATGTGTCTTTCAACTGTTTTTGTGTTGTGAGGGAAATTAATTGGAATTTCTTCATTAAAGATATCAAAACAGAACGAACCCGTCGCGAGAGATGCCGAAACCGCGAAAATGGAAACCCCGCAAAAGAACGACGACGAGTGCGATTTTCTTCGCTCTGGCGTTTTTAACGCGCGTTTTCACCGTCGAAATCAGCGCGAACGAGGATGCGCTCGATGGGATTGAGAATACAATCGATTTACTCGAAAAGCAGTTAAACGAGATGACCGGCGAGCAAACATCATCAAAGAAAGGAGTTCTTCTAGACGATGGCACGACGGAAAACGCACGAGGAGGGACGGAACTCATGTCAAAAGAACTACAAGATCGCGTCCCGAAAGTCTTACTCGACCGATGGCACGTGGTGAAGTCGCGCGTGCGAGATTTAAGCGAGGACAAGAGAAAGCCGAACGCTTTATGGTTTCACGATTTGCCGAACGACGTGGAAAGCGCGCACCTGAAACAGCAGTGGTCGAGGGAGAGGTTTGATTTGTTCGTATTCGTGAGCGAGTGGCAAAGAAAGGCGTACGAGTCGGTGTTCGGGGACGTGTTCAAGGAGAAGGCGGTGGTGCTGCGGAATGCGATCGAACCTTTCGCTCGATCGAGGAGAACGGAGAGCGACGAAACGACGATCCGGTTGATCTATCACACGACGCCGCATCGAGGACTCGGGTTGCTCGTGCGGGCGTTTGTGCGGGCGTACGAGGCGCGAAAAGGTAAACTACGTTTGGACGTTTACTCGAGCTTTTCAATTTACGGATGGGGTCATCGAGACGAGCCGTTTGAAGAACTGTTCGACGTCTGTCGCGAGCATCCCGGGTGCGAGTATCACGGCGCCGTGTCGAACGCAGAGGTGCGAGAAGCGCTCACGAAGGCGCACATCTTCGCGTATCCGTCAATCTGGCAGGAGACGTCGTGTATTGCCGCCATCGAGGCGCTGAGTGCGGGCGTGCACGTCGTTACCTCGAATCTTGGCGCGCTTCCAGAGACGCTCGGTACTTTCGCCACGATGTACCAATACGTCGAGGACGCGGAAGAACATCTCGCCGCTTTTGAGCGAGCACTGAGCGAGGCGATCGATAGTTACTGGTCGCGAGAGAAGGTCTCCATGCGGCGCACGCAACAGGTGTACGCGTCTCAAGTTTTCGGTTGGGGAAATGCTGGATTCGCCGGGCGCGCGGACGATTGGGTCAGAGTCCTCGGCTCGGCGCACGAGCTGTTCAACGGCAAGAGAACGCTCGAACGACGGGATTTCAACTCGGACTCGGAATTTGCCGACGCACTCTTCGTCGCAGGTCGAGTGAAAGAAAATCGTGGAGATGTCCATGGAGCGATGGCGAAGTATCGTCGGGCTCTCGAGCTCAACGAGCTCAACTCTTACGCGCTCGTTAGCCTAGGTGTCTTGGAAATGACGTCGGGCGATAATACGGGCAATCGCGAGATGGCAAACCGCGGGGTCGAGTATCTCGAGTTCGCCATTGATAACGCCGAGCGTCTGAGTCCACCTCTCAAGCCGGATTCTGCGGCGTATTACGGAGCCGCCGTGCGTAGCGGGTATTATCGGGAAATCCGTTATCAGCACGCTCGCGCTGTTAAGAGTTTCGATTTGGGACTGAACACGTCGCAAGCTGGAGATAGCGACTGCTGGGACGTGTATCGCGCCACCATGGTGCCACACTTCCCGCTGAGCCCAGAGGAAGAGAGAGAGACGATTCGAGGGTTCAACGCTATGGTCGATGCGCTTCTGGCCCGGGATGACCTCTTTTGTCAACGCGAAAACGCACTGGCCAACGCATTCTCCGTCGCGTATTACTACACCGAGTGCGATTACAAGGAAGAATACTCCAAATGGGTTCGGTTGAAGGCAACGTTGAACAAGAACTTGGAGTACTTTTCTCCGCGACTCGCGTACGAGCGCGACGACAGGTACTTAACGAGCCGGGAAAGCAAAGCGAGTTTGAAACGTCTCAAAAGCCGCAAGATTAAATTGGGGGTCGTCTCTTCTTTCTTCACGCCCGACTCGAGCATCTGGGGGAACTTCGGATACGTCGTCCGCGGCCTGCAACAAGACAAGCGCTTTGAAGTTGATTTTGTTTACTTCCCGCGAAACCCAATCACAAAGGAGGACAAGCTGTTGTCTCTGCATCCCGAGTCTAACATTTACCTGGAGGCACATCAAATGGGTCAATCGGTGTTGGATGCGAACCGAAAAAAGATTGAGGCGCGAAAGTTTGATGTTCTGCTCTATCTTGACCTGCACATGACGGGTGAGATGCACGATTACGCCATGGCAAAGCTCGCGCCCGTGCAGATCACCACGCACGGACATCCGGTGACATCGGGCATTCCTGAGCTCATCATGGATTACTTCCTATCTTGGGATCTCGCCGAACTTCCCGACAAGTTGCGGGCGCAGACTTTCTACACCGAGAAATTGCTGTTGATAAACAGTAACAAGCAAGCGTGGGAGTACTTTGTGCCGAGGACGAAGGATGAGGTTTCCGTAATCAAGGGTCACGCTCCGTTCTCGCATTTCACTCGAGAAAACATCGACTTCATCCCCGATGAAGGAATGAGAAAGCTCTCAGTCGAAAACGCGACGTGGTACTTCTGCCCGCAAGCAGCGTTCAAGTATCACGTCACGTTTGATAGGATACTGGGCGAAATACAGAAGCGCGATTCGAGCGCCGTCATCATCCTGATGCAGCTCACGTCTGACACCTTCGAAGATTTACACTTCAAGGTAATCAAGAGACTTTCGACGCACGGCGGAGTCGATCTCATCCGCGTCGTGTTCGTTCCACGTATGCAGCACTATCAGCTGATGGCGATGTACAAGTTATCGGACGTCGTCCTCGACAGCGTGTATTTCGGAGGAGACACCACGACGCGCGAGGCCTTTGAGGTCGGATCACCGGTCGTCACGCTTCCCGGTAAGACGATCGGACAACGATGGACGCAAGCATACTACAAAGTCATGGGCATCCTCGATTACGTCGTCGACACGGCGGATGAATACGTTTCCGTGGCGACAAAGTTCGCCAACGCCGACGGCGAAACGAAGCTGCGAGCTCGCGAACGCATCAAGACCGCGTACCACGAAAAGCTCGTCGCCAACCCCGAGGCACCGAAACTATGGGGCGACGCGATATTTCGCGCCGCCACCGCGCCGACGAGATGGCATTGGCACGATCAGGTGGGAACGAACGCAAAAAAGCGAACGCGCGATGAATTTTAGCATCCGCGTCGTGCGTAGACTCATCTCTCTTCCAAAAAAATTCTCTGCATGCAGCAAACTGGCAAAGAAACATCCGCCATTATGAATAAATAATGCACTCTTCGTGTGCGGGTATTCAAGTAGTCGCCCGAAAAACGGCGACTACTGCTCCTACTCTTCGACGACAAACGCGAGTACGACAATTTTGCAACGCGTCGTCATCGTCGAACGGGGACAACGATGAGTGGCGAAAACTTCGTAAACGAGAACTCTCCGAAACGCACGAAAAGGCGAGGAAAATGATTCAGCGGGGAAGTCGATTGATGGACCGCTTAAAAAATCTCGAAATTGGCGCGAAACTGGCGATGAAACGGAACGACGAGACGCAGTTACGACAGATTGCGAGAGATAGGGTGGTGGTGAAAGACGGTTTGAAAGAGTTGGTGAGGAAAATTGAAGCGCAGAGAGAGTTTGCGGAAGCTTTGGAGAAGGTTTTGGATGATGAGTGTGATGGTAAAAGGACTGGGCGTGCTTCGTATTTACCGTACGAAACCGAGGAGGAAATCGAGGAGAAGTTTCGAAAGCTGGAGAGGCAACAGGAACGCTTAAAAGTAGATTGGCTGGAAAACTTATGATAATAGCAAGAAGCATAGATGATTTAGCAGTAGTGTGTTAGATTTTTAGTATAGTTTACAACGCTATTGTATTACTATTTATTGACGTTAGTAGTATTAGTATCGTCGTCGGCCCCGTTATTATTCTCGATTTCGATTTTGAAGGTTTGGTTTTGGAAGAGTAACCGGAGAGGTTGTTTGTTTCCCGGAGTTTTGTTATAATTTTTCGACGAGGATGGCGTCAGGTTTTCTTTGCCGCCGCCATTGCGTTCTGCTTTCTCTGAAATCGATTGGTTTTTGTGCTCTTTTCCTTCTTCTATCTCGTCTTCTTCTTTGTTGGATTCGGATACCGAGGAGGAGCGCAACGAAGACGCCGTGCCCGGTTGATATTCCAAGTCATCTTCCTCCTCCTCCTCCTCATTGCCGAAGAAATCGGGTTCCATGTGCTCCGTCCCATGGCTACTGCGCGGCGTTTCAGATTGCGGCAGGTGTTCTTGCTTCTCTCTTTTTTCTTCTTCTCCTTTTTCTTCCTCTTTATCTCTCTTCTTCTTCATCGCGCTATTCGCGTGCGAAAAAGTTTTGTCTGGACTCAAAGAAAGATTTACGCTCGAATCCAACGAACTCGCCATGGAATAGTTCGTTCTCTCGCACGCGCTGACAAACTTTTCAATCTTTTCCAAACTTGGCGAGCACTTCGTCCCGGCGAGCATTTCCCGCACGTATTCTTCCATCTTCTTCAAACTCTCGATTCTATTCACTTCCATTTGACTCGTCTCTTTGACCAACCTCTCGTATCGCTTCGCCACCCACCGCTCGGCAATCTTATGCAGACCAAACAACCACGGTCCTCGAAACGCCACTCGAAAACGCACTTCGCACACTTTCACGCATTTACTCGCATCCTCCGGGCACTCTTTAATCACCGCGAGTTCCTCGCACACGATCATCTTCCGTAAACTAATATTCCTCGTGTACGTGTACAATCGCTTCTCCTCCTCGCGCCACTCGCACATCTCCAACCCTTCCAGCGGCGCTTGTCTGTTCGCGACCGCATTAAACGGGAGCTTCGAAAACCACTTCGGCGCGTCGTTTCTGGACCAAAATTTCCTTTTCCTAAAGTGCCAGCCATTTTTCGTATCTTTCGAAGGCGCCACCGTCGGGACTATTTCGATTTTATACACCGTCTGGTCGTCCGGGGACACGCACGACGTCCTTTGCAAAAACGCGCGAATAACGTTCAGAGCGTTCGTGTTATACGTCACCTCGTGCGTGCGTTTGGTCCCACCAAGTTGTTGCGATTTCTTAAACAGTTCGCCGATGTAATTTCTCGGCGGTTTGATACGCGTCGTCTGAGTCGTCATCGCGTCTTCTGAGGAAGAAGAGCGTTCTTCCATCATCATCATCGTCGCAGTTTTCTATATATGTTACCGTTGGAATGGAAAAATATTGACCACAAACGCGCGGTCTTTTTTTAACGACCAAAAATGGACCAAAAAGAACACGCCAACAAAGAAAACACACTCTATGATGAGGTGCAAAAAGAGACCACGAAAGCGCGACCACCGGTGGTGCTCTCTCTCTCTCTCTCTCTCTCTTTCTTCTGTCGTCGCGTGTTGTTGGAGAGACGAGAGAGAAATCGAGATTGTTTTTCTGGTAATGGATATCTCTCTCGTGTGATGTTTTCACAAAGAAAACACACGTCAGTTGGGAAGAAGGACGACGAGTTGCGAGAAAAAGCGAAATTACGATGAAAGAGAAACCACCGGTGCCGACGTTCTTCGAAGAAAAACCACCACCACCGAGAGGAGGAGGAGGAGGAGGACAACAACAAGAACAACAAAATCGAGAAGTTCGTGAAAGTGGCCCGGAGGAAGAGGAGATGATGCCGCCGTTACCGGTGTACGTCGCACCGGAATGGTCGGGGCCGCCAGAAGGACAAACGTCGTTCAGTTTGGAAGTGTTAAAGAGCGGCCAAGTTGTGGATTTAATCGTTTTAACAACAGCAACAACAACGTCGAAGGTGGATGATGATGATGTGGTTCCTAAGAGTCGCTCGTGCGTCACGTTTGGGCGACATCCGCTGTGCGACGTTGTCATCGAGCACCCGTCGAGTTCGAGATTGCATTGCGTGTTGCAATTTAAGAAAAACACGAAGGAAATGTACCTGTTCGATCCGGGGTCGACGCACGGGGTGTTTGTGAATAAACGGAAATTGAAGAAAGGAATACACGCGCCAATATTTGTCGGCGATCAGATTAAGTTTGGGGAGAGCACGAGAGATTACATCGTGCAAGGAGACGAGGCTTTAATGCCCGAGTGCGGGTTGACGAACCGAGAGCTAGAGAAGGTGAAGGAGATTCAAAAGAGGCGAGAGATGGAACAGAGGAAAGACGAGGAGGAAAAGAAGATGGAAGAAGCCGCGGTGGCGTGGGGGATGGCCTCGGAAGAGTTTGAAAAGAAAAATATGGACGAAGACGACATCGATTGGAGAACGCACGACGTCGCGAAGTTTACGCAAAACATGCGCAAGGCGATTGAGAAAGTGAGGCAGAAGGAGATGAAAGCGGAGAACATGCGTTCGGAGATTGAACGCATCAAACGAAAGGAAAGTTCCCAAGAAGGTGGTCTCACGCACGGGCAAGTGCAACAAATGCACAAAAACGAAACCGCGCTTGAGTTGCTTCAAGAGCACATAGATGAAGCGGACGAGCGGTTGAACGAGTCGTTGAGGGAAGTTTTAGGATTAGCGAGTAGAAATAAGACGAAGGAGAAGAGAAAGAAGAGGAAAGCGATAGATTCCGAGGACGAGGAGGAAGACGGGTTTTACGATCGCACGGAAAAGCGCGCGAGTAAGAAGGAAGAAGAGAAGAACAACAAGAAGAAAAAGAAGAATGCAAAAGCAAAAATCTTTGTCGAAACGGAAACCGCGGCGTCGCTGTGGGAGAAGAAACTAAACGCCGAGTCGACGCTAAAATCGTTGCAAACGTCTTTGGAAAAAGCGAGAAAAGATCAAGAGAGTGCCAGAATCGAAAGAGAACGCTTAGATGCCACAGAAGATGCAGATGCGATGGATATTTTCACCTCGGACGCTCGAAAAGAGGCGTGCGCAGATACCATCCAACGCTTGCTAAAATCCATCGACGAGAAGGAAGAAGAGTTGGAACGTCACGCGTCTTTGTTGGAGATTGCGGACCCGCACGAGGAGTTCAAGCCTGGCACGAGTAAAGGCGATGCGCTCAAAGCCGTCGTCGAGAAGGAGAAGAAAGAGAAAGAGGAAGCGGAAAGGAAGCGCAAGCAAGAGTTGATTGAGAAAATGAAAGCAGAAAAAGAGAAACAAATGAAAGAGCACGAAGAGCGACTGAAAGTACAAAAGTGGGAAAAAGAAGGCCAACTGTTGGAAAAGAAGACGTTCACGGGAGGTGCTGATGGTATCGGCGGTGCAAATGGCGGCTCGGGGCAAGACAATGCAAAGGCGGAAAAGAAGAGAAAAATTATCGAGCGCGTGGAAGACGAGGCGCCCGTGGTGGTTGACGAAGAGGAAAAGACGCGCAAAAAGGAAACAAGCGTGAAATCGTTATCGCCACCACCACCGCCACCAGCGACAATCGTATCAGAACCGAAAAGAGACGCAATCAAACTCGACGATCCGGGAGATGGTTTCTTGTCGCCGGCTCAAGTCAAAGCCTTGGCGGATAAACAAGGCGGCTTTGGTCTCCAAATCCGCAAAAAACCAACCGTCGCCAAAAATTCCTCGTCAAATCCGCGAACGACGACGACAACCACATCTCACCTCGGTAACGTCAAAACCGACGAACAAATCCGTTCTGAAGCTGAACGCAAAGTCGAATTAGAGATGCGTAAAATCTTGAGCGGCGGTTTCGGTCAAGATGAACGCGACGAAGACAAAGAAGTAAACGCAAAAGAAAAAGAAGAAGATGACAACTGGGTCGCCCCTATCGATCAAAGAGGTGACGGTAAGACGCGCTTGAACGAAAAATTAGGATACTAGCACGCGTAGATTGAAAGAACGCCATAATACACAGCACGCGCTTTTGATGTTTTCTCCCCCATGTGCACAAAATTTCCCCTCAAAAAAAAGAACACGCCAAGAAGAGACGCAACGGAAGAACACGAGGACGCGCACTCTTTTGTCTCAAAGCACAAACGCCCCACGCATAAAACCGAGCGATAAAGAGAGAGAGAGAGAGATTTACGCCGCCGCCTTCTTCCAAAATACGACGCGGAGGAAGAGGAAGAAGAAGAAGAAGAAGAACGAATTGAGGAAATCATCCAAATTGGAATTCAAAAATCTCCCCCAACGCGCTTCTTGCATATACGTTTAGGTAGACGAAGAAGAGCAACACCATGAGCAGTAACACGGCGAACAATAATCAACAAACGGGGAATACGATCGTAGACGTGGACCAACTCCTCCAACTGGACAGTTTAGAAAAAGAACTCAAAGAAGCCTCAGATATCGTCCAAGAATGGACGACCGAACGTCTCTCCGCGAAACGAGCGCTGAAATCACAACACGACGGGGCGATGAAACAAAGCGAACAGTTTTACAAAAAATTGGTCGAACGCGAGCACGAGCTCTCGAATCAAGCGAAAGAGTTAGAGGAAGAGAAGGAAGAGCAAGAACATAAACTGAAGCAAATGGAAGAGGAAGCGATGCAAGCGAGAGAGTTAGCCGCGGATTTACCGGAACAGCTGGAGGATTTGAGAGCGACGGTGAGCGAAGAGCGAAGGAAAACGGAGGAGGAAGCCGGCGCGGTGGAAAAGTCAGAAGGGAAGCAACTGAAGCAAGTGGACAGTTTGCGAGTCGCGAACGACATGTACAAAGATCGACTGGGGTTGGAATTCATGAAAACCGAGGACGACGACATGAAGTTCGCGTTCACGTTGATCGATCGGTTCGAGATGGACAGAGAGTTTTCGTTCACGATTCGCGTTGAGGAAGGGTCGACTCGGTACCAGTTAATCGAGTGCGAACCCGCGGTGAGAGAAGCTGGAGAGTACATGAGAGAGTGCAATCGAACGGACGATTTGAGCAAGTTCGTGAGGAAAATGCGCACGAGTTTCGTCCGGTTGTGCGAGAGCGGTAACTAAACTTCTTAAACAACAGCTACATTGTATTAGCGCGTGTGTGTCTGTAAATTTTTGTAAACGTACTAAATAGACCAATCTTCACTTAAATCAAATGAAGGCACACTTAGTATCATCATCGCGCCTTCTTTTGCGCGAAAGTCTCGTCTCATCGCTTCGTCGAAAGAAGGAGAACGGTTTTAAGAGCGAAAAGTCTCGCCTCAAATCGAACGCGTTCGCCTCTTCTTCTTCTTCTTCTTCTTTGGAAAAGAAAAACAACGACGAAGAGGATGGGGAAATCGCAGACAAAACGAACCGANCGCAACAACAACAACGGAAGGAGCATCACACGCTTTCGCCGCAAACGCGCGAGCGCTTAAAAATCCTCTTAAGCGTGGACAACCAAGGCTTGGACACGATGTTGTCCACTTCAGAAGGCCGGGAGATTCTCTCGTCCACGGACTCGAAAGTTTTGTTAACGCAGCTGAAAGTTTTGCAAAGTGCGATACCGTTCGCGAAGGACAACTTGAGCGTTCTCGTGGTGGAGGCGCCGATACTTTTGCGATACGATGAACGCGCGATTGGTAAAGCGATTCGAAACATCGTCCCGTACAGTATTTCTTCGAAAGACGGAGGGGTGAAAGTGAACGTGAATTTAGTGTCGTGTGAAACGTTGTGTAAGAAGTGTCCGTCCGCGTTCGCGCACTGTTTGAGGTTGACGTTGCTCGACGTGCCTTTTCGAAAGTGGGAGTTGAGTTTACGAGAATGGATCTCGAGCGGCGGAGACGACTGGGCGCACTGTTTTACCGCCAGACCGATCGTGTGCAGCGAGTGGGGGTATAAGAGACAGATTCAAAGTTTTGAAAGGAAAAATCTTGAGGCGTGGACGAGAAAGGATAGGGATTCGAATAGGGTATACTCGGTGGGCGGACGTAAAGTCAAGTTGACCAGCGACCAAAACGAAGATGACGACGACTGATAGCAATAGATAGGTAGATTAGCGGTAGCGAAACGTTACAATCTCCTTGTGCGTGTTTATATTAATATTGTATGCCGTATGTTTATATCTTACAAAAAATAACTAGGGTGTTGCTGGTATATTTAAATGTTTATCAAGGAGCTAATTTCTAAACACGTGTTCCACTTTGTACGCTGCGGAGAAGCACGGTACAATGCGACGCATCATCTTAGAACAAAGCGTGGCCCATGACGTTCTCCGCAACAAGCAAAGAAACGATACCAATCATCGCCGCTCTCCCGTTCAACATTTCACTGTTCGTCTTGAAGATGGCAAACTCTCTGCTCTCGTCAAAGTTGTCTTGCGTAAACTTCGGCGTGATGGTGCCCAACGTCGCGATGGCGATGGTGAACGCAAACAAAGAGAAGTTTTGCGCGTCGATGACGTGCGTCGGGACGCCAGAAACCATCTTGGCCGGGAAGATCAACTCGAAGGCTTCCTTCTTGGTGATGACTTCACCCGCGATGGCGGAGACGAAGCCGACCATAGCCGCGCGACCGTTGATGAGCTGCGCGGTTTCCCTGTTGTTTCAAATGTGTTCACATCGTGAGATGGTGACGTCGTCAGAGAAGAGAAAAACGTTGGTCAGTTTCATAAACGGATGATGATGATGATGATCATTCTCGCGCAGAGACAGATCTCAAAAGGAACAAAAACACAAAAGTCACAACATCAGAGAGAACGATTACTTACGAGAAAACCGCGTTGCCCTTTTGCGCCGCCGGCGCTTGCGGAACGAACGCTTCCGGATTGGATGCGACGACGTCGTCGCCTTCATCTTGCGAGTCCATCGACGGCATGCTCACCGCCGCGCGGACTTGCACGGACACTTTCTTGGACGATTTGTTCAAGGAAGCCTTGTTGGCGTTCACTCTGAGAGTGGCAGATTGAGAGAATTGGGTGATTGATTGCATGTTTATTATGTTGTGTGTGTAGGTGTATTCGTGTGCGAAAGTGACGGATTTCGCCTCGTAACTGCCTTTTTGAGACGTCATCGCAGTCGCCAAATCCACGCACATTTCCACGCTTTACTTTGCGAAGAACGCAACGCATCGAATTCAATCGCACGAGAAAACCACACCAAAACATCGCATAANGTCTACTCGAGCGATGGAATGGAACAGATTTTGAGAAAACGAGTGCACGCGCACGTCATTGGTGGATGAAAGATGGTTTCGAGATGATTAGAGAGCAGTCGTCAATTAATGCTCTCAAAATGCGTGGCTCACAGTTGTGACAGCGTGGCAATTTTAAAAAGGAAAGGAAAAGTGCTCACATGCTATGGAGTTGCGTCGGCGAGTCCTATCGGTATTACTATTGCAACAGTTCAAAGCTACTATTCTAAAAATTATTAGTCAACGCGGTCAAACACGGCGACGGTTTCGACGTGCAAGGCGTGAGGAAACATGTCGCAAGGCTTCACGGAGGCGAGGGAATACGTGGGGAGAGACGATGGTCCGCCGGTTTCGTCTTCGTTCCCGAACAAAATGCTCGCGTCTCTCGCTTGCGTGTCCGGGTTACACGAAACGTATACGATTCGTTTTGGTCGTAACTTTCGTATTTCGGAGAGGATGTCTTTGGAACACCCCGGTCGAGCCGGGTCGAGGATAACGGCTTCGACGATACAGTCTGCGTCGCCTTCGTCGTTTGAGTTGTTCGTGTCGTCGACGTCGATACCTTCCAATGGACCGGGTTTGGTCAAATCTCGAACGTAAAACTCGCACGTGTTCGATAGATTGTTCATGATGGCGTTTTCATTCGCGTCGAGTACGGCTTCTTTGACAATCTCGTAGCCGATGACTTTGGAGATGTTTGGTATTTTATGTGCAACTGTTAAGCCGAACACGCCGACGCCGGAGAAGAGATCGAGAACAATTTTCTTTTGCTTTGTCGGTTTTTCTTCAAAAAGAGGTCGCAACGCTTCGACCGCGGCGTTCACCAAAACTTCCGCCTGCGTCGTGTTAGTTTGAAAGAACGACTCTGGCCTCGCTCGAAAGTTCAAACCGCCCAAAGATACCTCCCACGCGTCGTCGACGATTGACCCTGCTCCGACATCTTCCTCCTCGTCGTCAATCATGGTCGTTTTAGCTTTTCTGTTACTCTCTGGACGTTTCCCACTCTTCACGTTGCTTTGCTTTCTCCCACGTCCAGCTTGTTTTAAGTTCGCGACTCGATCGATTTGGACGTGCGTGACTGATTTTACGTTCGCCACCGCCAACGTTTCCGTCATCAATTCCTTCAAAGGACCAGTCTTCACCGCGGACTCTCTCGACGTGGATTCAATCTCCACGTCAATTTTCCCGTTCGAGTTTTCGCGAAAAGTCGCGGAACGCAACGTCCCATTCCCAGTTTTCCTATCGAACGATGGTAACGATTTCCCCGCTTTTCGCAACGACTTACTAATAGCTTTTAAAGCTTCGTTCGCGCTATCCGACTGTAACAAACACCCGCTCGGCGACGTCACGTCTACCACCACATCGTGCGATTTCGGAGGACGCAAACCAATCTTCGCGCCGCCTTTCTCCACACCGTTATCGACCCCAAACGCAAACGTCATCTTATTCCGAAACTTTGTCGGCGTTGCATCCGTTTTAGTATTATCATCACCATTTTTATCATCATTTGCCCACAATCCAACCGTCTTTTCAATCAACGCGTCCGCGGCGTCCACGCCTAACTTTCCGTTCTTCGCGAACGCTTCCACCACCATCGTTCGTTTCAAATCCAACTGTCTCTCGTATTTCACGTCTTGCCACGAGCAACCTCCGCACGTGTAAAAATGCGCGCAAAATGGTTGCTGATAATGCGTCGACGACACCCCCGCGGGTGAGACTTCCTCCTCCCCTTTTGTTTTCGCGAAAACTTTCACCCCAAAAGCAACCGTTTTCTTCACTTGTGTGATTCTCACTAAAACTTTCACCCCTTCTCTGTCCGGCGTCGCCCCTGCGACGAGACAGATCCGTTCGTCCGGAAGTTTGCACACTCCGGACCCATCGCTGGCAATGGCGTGACACTGTAACTCGAGGATAGAATCGACGTCGTAAGAAGAGTTTGTCGTCGTCTTTGCCGTTGATGATTTGGAAGAGGAATTCGCCGCCGCCGCCGCCGACGACACTTTACGAGGATGAACACCAACGTTCGAGAAGAGAAGAGCGCGTCGAAAGGAGAAGAAAGGGTCGGTGGTTACGACGCTGCGCATGACGAGGACGCGTGTGGTGACGAAAACGAAGAGGTGGGTGTATTCTGCGCGTGTGATGTGTTGTGTTTGGAATGAGGTGCAAAATGAAATAACCAACTAACTTTCATTATCTAAATACTCTAAGCGCTATTGTCGCTATTGCCGCTGCGCATAAAAAGGACAAAAAAAGGCGGCGAAACATCATCATCGTTATCTATCACAAACCCGGAATGACGTCCAACCCGAAAAACTTACCGACGCTTTGCACTAATTCCACGTTTACGTCCGTCATCGCTAAAGCGCCGGCGAGAGGATCCTTCACGTCGGCTTGGATTTCCCACGGCGCTTCCCAGGGGCCGCCGCCGACTTCCAGACAGGCGGTAGAGCCACTCGACGCGTTTTCGAATATTGGTGTTCGTTCCTTCTTGGCGTTGATTTTATACAGACTGACCGTCATGTCGCCCGAAAACGTTTCGCGACACAAAGGTAACATGCCGGATTCGGTATCAGGCGCCGGAGCGCGAAGGACGGTGGTTTTACATTTGGTCAAATCTTGCTCGCACGCGCCCGTGACGATGCACTCGTAGCCGTCGCCTTTCGCGACAACTTCCCAACGCCCCCACGGATGTACTTTCCATTCAAACGTCGTCGATTTCACGAGAACGTTTTCACCGACGTATGAACTATTCGTTTTCGTCGACTTGTTCGCGCCGACCGGAGAAAACTGTACGAACAAATCTCCATAGTGAATCGCAACCATTCCGACATCTTCGTACGTGCCTGGAGAGATGACCACTCCTCTATTTGCACCGGTGCATACTACGGATAAGTCTGGATACTGAGGAAACGAATTGCATTGCATCCAAAACCATTTACGAGGGAACCCTCCGCCGCCCCAATTTTTCTCCGCGTAGAACGGAACATCGGTAAACTCCGTCCTCTTACCATCGCACTCCACGTACCCAGTAGCTATCGCGTGCGCAAACAAAATCTGATAGTGCGGTTCGAGTAGCGGTAACGATGTCAACCATCCCGCGGGCGAAACACCACCATCGTTTTCCTTCTCTTTCCCCGCCGAGCCTCCTCCGTTCCCGGACCCGTACGTTTTCAACGGCGTCACGTCGATGTCCCATTCGATGTACTTTAAAACCGCGGAATTTTTCCACGGCGAATCTTCACTTTCCATATCGTTTCTGTTGCTTTCGTTCGTGGACAAATACCCCGCGTGTTTCGTGCCTCTCTCGCTCACTCGGTAAAAATCCGCTCGTCTTCTCTTTTCGTCTATTTTTGGCGTAATCTCGGAGTGGTCGTCGTCTAAAAAGTCTAACCGTAACGCCAATTCGTGTCCTTCCGCCTGGAAACTCTTCCCCACCTCGCGTGTCTCCTTATACACGTACTCTCCATCTGGTGCAATAATTTGTGCCCCGGCGGAGTGTCTCTTCGAACTCCTATCGTCCGGGTCGTACACGTGGTAAATCAAAGAGGCGGATTGCTCTCGCGAAATCGACAGGCGGAAATACCACCCTTCGAAGAACGAATCGTTCTTGTTGGTGTTGGTGTTGGTGTTATTAAGGCGACGACGATGGTAGCCAGAGTGCGGCGCGGGGGTGAACTTGAAGGAAGGACTCGCGCGACTCTCCGTGCTGCCGCTGCTGGAGGAAGAAGCGAAGAGAGAGAAGGATGCACGCATGATGGTGCGTGTCCTTTCAATGGGGGAACTGTCGTTTTTAGGGGAATTTTTAGCCTCGAAAAGAGAAAAAAGAGGAAATAACTTGTCACGCTCGGGGACGAAAGCGCTTTGAAACAACTGCGCAAAGAAGAACTAATCTTTAAAGTATTTTCATCTGTCGTCTAAAATGGTTGTTTCTCTAAATCTCTAAACGTGTTGGAACACTTTGTCGTCTTTTTTATCGCCGCTTTCTTAGTTTGCAGACGACTCCCAGCAACCGTGGAAAGTATACGGAACGTGATAGCTCGATTCCGCTCGGTAGACTTCGTCCATGGTTTCGGCGTCGAGAACGACCACGTCGCTGGCGTGACGATTGGCGGCGTATTCGATGAAGACTAAATACCCGTCGTCTTCTTTTTGCGCGTTTTTCTTAGGGACAAACGCAACTTCGGCTGGGAAGTATCCAGGTTTGGATCGGTATTCGAGGTGGTTTTCGTTCGCCCCTAAAGTCGTCGCTACTTTTTGGACGGTATCGAAATAACCGCCGCCGCTTTCACCGAAACATAAGGTGTATATAAACGCAGGCATCGATTTCGTTTTCGCGGCAGTTTGCGTCCACTTCGTAGATAAAATCGGAAATTCCATCGGTTTAGCACCGTCGCCGCCAATTTTCGTTTGCGATAAAACTTTCTTCTCTTTGACCGATAAACACACGTCGTACAAGTGATTATACTGTTTCGACGTCCACACGGAATTGTACATGTCCGCAAAATTCTTTTCCAGATCCTCTCGATCGCCTTCTAACTTGCACACCAACGCGTGAATGTTCCCTTGCTCGTCTTCATAAGCCCCGGCATTGTGGTAGGAACTGAAGTTTTCAACGTCCACCTCCATCGCGACGGTTAAATCCGATTTGCGCATGACAACGATTCGTGTCTTGGCGTTTGAATCGTAAGAAAACGAATGACCAAAACTCTCCACGCCAATTAACGCTGGCATNATTTCCCCAACCGTCGCTTTCCACGGAACGACGACAAAAACGACATAATTTTCCGTATCGCACGCATCGTGTAAGAGGAAAAAACCGAGCGGGTCCGGTAAAGGCACGTTGGTGGTTTTCAAAACCTCCCCACTCGGCGAGATTTTCGCAAACCTGTGCCCCAACGCCGGTGGCTTTGCTAGACCCCACGCGTACATGTACCCATCGTTCGCGTCTATTTTCGAATGTGCGGCAAAACCCATCGGAAAGCCACTCAAATCGCCCGTAAATTTCCCTGAATACTCGCCTTTCGTCTTTAACGTCTTCTTATCAATCTCAATCGGTGGTCCGCCTTCGCACAAGGCTAATAAACTCCCGTTGAAAACAACTGGACTCGTATTTCCTGGATTCGTTGGAAACTTTCCTAAATTGTCCATGATGTCCGTCGCTTGCGTCCACGCGCCTCTCGCCCCGACGATATCGGCGTCGCCTTTCGCCGCTCGCGTCTCTTGCGCTTTATACCGTTCCGTTTCCACCATCGCCGAACGCATCGTCACTTCTCCGTTCTCTTTCCCAAACCTAATTTCGTGCATGCACCCGTCGCCGTCGAACCAGTGCGCGTATTTCGTCGATCCTAATCGACATCTCCCCGGCCCGAGTCGGTATAACGTGCCTCCTTTCACTTCTTCCGGGACAGCCCCGAAAACAGTTTCACATTGGACGGGATGCGCAGAGTTTTCGATCGGTTCTAATCCACCTCTCCACGGATACTCGCTTATTGCCCGTTCAATCGATAACGGTGGTTTGTTTTTCCCCGCAGACGGGAGAGGGACCGAGATATCGTGCGGTGGCGAGAGAAGTTGTTTTCGTCGTTCGGGTGACGACGTCGTCGGTGACGACGACGCGAAGAAAACTTTTTGGCGATGATGTCTTGAACGCGTAAAGCGACGAAGAAGCGATGATGATGATGATGGTTCAGATGAGGAGGCCGAGAGCGACGAATATCGTCTGTCGTATTTAATCATCATCGAGGAGTGTGACGACGTAAACGACGACGTTGCTTTCAGCGAAGTCATCATTTCAAAAGTGTAGCAGGTATGACGACTGTAAAAGAAGTGAAGATTTTCGTCGTTGTGTCGAATAAAAAAATGTTAATATGTGATCTCGTGATGATACTCTCTCTCTCTCTCTGTTCATCAGTATGTGTATTAGTAGTACTGAGGTTGCGGCGCGTACCCGTTTTGGTCACCCATGCCACCACCACCACCGTACTGGTCTGCACCACCCATACCGCCGTATTGATCGCCGCCGCCCATCGGCGGCGCCGGCAACGCCGCCGGCATCAGTTGCGCGTACAGATTTTGTTGCATCTGCTCCTTCTCTTTGTTCAACTCTTCCTGTTTGCTCTCGTTTTGTTTGTCGATTTTATCTTGGACTAATTCGTCGACTTTGGTGGAATATTCTCGAACGACTTGGATCATGTACGGCATGACGTATTCGGAGAGACCGTTCATCCAAGCTTTTTCGAGGACGTAATCCGGCTTGAGTAAATCGTAACACGTGCATATGCACGCGGCGAAGCACTCTTTTTTACCTTCTTCGATGAAGAATTCGAGGAGTTCCTCCGCGATGTCGCGTTCGCCGGACTTGGCGGCGCATTCCATGGCGTCTTTGAACAAGTTATCTCGTTTGGACAACGCGACGGATTGCCGCCATCGCTTGTTGCGTTGGTAAATGTGACTGGCGATTCTGCGGAATTCAATCAACTCGTGCTTTTCGCAAGAGACGGCTAAGGAAATCTGGTCGCAGTTATCGTACGTGTCGATGGACGTTCTCAAAGTCTCAAAGTCTTCTTCTTCGATGGCGAGCTCGTTAATGGCGTCGTTGACGGCGGCTAAATTCGCTGGTTGAACCGCGACTAAATATGGTTTCACCAGCGCTAACGCTTCGAGTTTGCGCATCAAAGCGACGACTCGAGCGTGGTCAACTCTAGATTGTAAAACGACGAGGAGGTCGTTCAACTCTTTCGGATGGTCGGAGAGGTAGAACTTGATCGCTTTGTAGTAAACGTCCACGTTGGAAAGTTTGGCGCACACGTCTTTGAAGCGGATGTGTTCCCAGGCGTCTGGGTGTTTCATCATGACTTCGGCGGCGTTGTCGTATTCGTCGTATTGGACAAACAAGAAACAGAGCTCGTCCCAAGCGTGAACGTCCTCGCAAACGCGGATGAGTTTCGGAATGTTGATGCGCTGCGAAAATAACTTCAAGTGCTCGTGTAATTTGTCTCGCTTGTGATATGCGTACAAAATACCGAGTTCGGTGAAGATGCCCATGTGCGCGCGATCGAGACCGATGCCGGCTTCCATCAACTGAATGAGCTCCTCAAAGTTCCCGCGTTGTTGGTAAAAGTCCGAGAGTGCTTCTAATTCGTCCGCTTGGAGAATGATGTTCAAGCCGCACAACTGCGCGAGCCTGAACTCTTCCTCTTCTACGCACGCAAAGCAAACTTCTTTCCACGTCTTGGGCGTGTTCGCTTTTCGCGCGGCTTCCACTGCGGCTTGGAATTGGCGCAAGCGAACTAAAGTAGAAGCTAACGCACCCCAGTTAGATAATGACGTGTATAATACCTTGGCAGCTTCCAAAAAGTTTTCTTCGAAACACCGGTCGCCGACGGTTTGTAAATTCGCCGCGTTTGGTTTGGAAAGAAAATCTTCCAACGCGGAGAGTTCATCCGTTCGAGCGTACGCGTACACGATTTCCGTGTCTACTTTCGGATCTTTCAAACTCTTTCGCACCATCAACAAATACGGCACCATGGCTTCGTACTCGTCGAATTTCCTCGCAGCTTCGACGACATCATCGAAAGTGGTAATGTCTTTCGCCTTGATTAACGAAATAATCGCCGCCTTGACGCCTTCTTTACCGCCTTGCAACAGTTGCGCTTTACCGAGCTGGCACCACACCTCTGGCGTATCCACGCGCTCGGCGTATTCCATTGCTCTCTCGATGTCTTCGATAGACTCGATCAAAATGTTCATCGCGTCCACGTGTAAGTTAAACTTTTTGTAAATCGCCAGCGCTTCTTCGTACAACTCGTTTCCAGCAGCAATTTCGCCAACTTCCGGGCCGTTGAAATCGTCCAATCGGTTTACGTATTCCATCACTCTCGTCTTGTCCGCTTTGATGGCGGTCAAAATCAACAAGTTTTGCAAGTTTGGATTGTTTGAAAACGCGGAGGTTTGCAAAACAATCTTCTCTAACAGCTCGATTAACTCTTCTGGCATTTCCGCCGTCATGAACGCCTTGACCGTCACGGAAACTTCCTCTGGGTTCTTCGATTCCGGCAACGCGGTAGAGACGACTTGGTCGATCAATTGGCGTCTGTATTGGTTTTCGTCCGTCAAAACTTTCTCCCATAACTCTGGTTCCATTCTCGAAACCACGTATCGCGCTTGCACTTTGAACATGGAATTTACGTTCGTGCATTTGACGAGTTCGTCGTCGCAGTTCCCTAACCTATACGCCACACACGCCAAGTTTGGATCGCGTCGTTCGCAATATTTACCGACAACCGCGTGTTGATAAAATTTGTTCGTCATCAAAAAGTGTTCCGGGTTGTTGTTGGAATCGACGAGCATTTTACCGAGCGCGTTGTGTACTTCCGGATCTTGCGAACCTTCGTTCACCAAGTGCTCCAAAAACTCCGAGAGCATTTTTAAACGGTTTCTCTTTTCGACTTCTTCGACGAGCGGGCCAACCGGTAACAACGAACGCACAGACAAGATCAAGTTCTTGATGAACTCTTCGCTGCACTCTAAATCGATCAACGTGCCGACAACTTTCGGCGCGTTCTTCGGATTAACTTTCTGAACGTACCCTTCGATATACCTCAACATGTTGCTGTTGTATAAGAAGGTGGTCAAATCGGAAATAAACTCGAATCGGTCGCACACGTTGATCAACGGTCTCGCGTCCGGTAATTTCGCCTCCATCAAAAACAGTTTTACGCGTTCCGGGTCGTAAAAGTTACTCTCTCTCGTGACCCGTTCGACTTCCTTAATTTGCTGAACCTTCGACGCGGCTTCGATGTATCTAAAGTGAACCTCTTTGTTCTCCGAGGTTGGTAATAACGCGCCCAAGTAAAAGAACAACCCCTCGTTCGAGTCGCGTTCTTGAAACAACGACATAATCTCTTGAACGCCGAGTTGTTCGGTGTACTCTTTGGCAATGGTCACCGCAACTTGTAAGTTTTGTTTCAGGTTGGCATTCAAAAGCTCTTTCAAGCACTCTAACGCCCATTCCTTCGATAAGGTACCGAAAAATTCCACCAACGCGTTCGGTTCAATCGCGTGCGTCGCAGAAACACACCGTTTCAAATCGCTCAATTCCGTGTAGTGTTGTAAGGCGCGTCCGTACAAACCGGCCTTTTCGCACAATTGTGCGATTCTCGGGCGATCGTAATGGGATAATTTACCTTGCGCTAAAATCGCATCGGCGACGTTCGGGTACGTGACCAAGTTGATTTCCAAAACCTTCGTTTGTAACGCCGCTTGCTCTTCGTTATCATCCTTCAAGATGTCAAGCAACAACGACGTCGCCTCGCGAATCATGTTGCGTTGTAAGAACAAATCCGCCACGCCCTGCATATCAAGCGGCGGTGGCGTCATTTTCGAGCATCTTTGTGCTAAAGAAACCGCAGAAGGCGGGTCCGACATCATCAAACTTTGCAACATGTGCATGTAGTTTGGCGTGTAGTTCACGCGTTCGCAGTAAGCCGTGAGCGTCTCGAAATCACCTCTTTTCGCCAACTCCGCGCACACTTTCGGATTGGATTGTGCCTTTGAGTATAGCTTCAAAGCCATGTCACTGTCGACTGGAGAGATGACATCGCCCAACTCTTCGCTCGCCTCCAACTTATCCTCCGCGAACCACTGGTCGATGAGTTGTTTCTTATTCTGTCTCAATACCAACTTCGTCAACTCCACCGATTCAATTTTGTTCAACTTGCCCATTTGCAAACAAGCGCCGAAATATTGCAACGCTGGAGGAGATGAACCCGGTTGTTGCGGCGCTTGCTGAAACTTTTGAATGGTGTTCATCGTTCTCAAGGACCCGTATTTCGCAGCTAACTCGGCGGCGCCTTTGAAATCGCCAGAGTTGAACAATGCGTCAAATCTCGGCGTAATCAATGCCTCTGCGCCAGGTAACGACGCCCTTCCAGCGATCGATAGCGCTAATTCCATGTTATTCAACTGCTGAGATACAAACGGCACCACCGCGCTCTCGTTAATGGTCGCCAAAATGACTTGCCCTCTTCTGTTGACGCAATAAATGCCCCCGGTCTTTTCCGAAATACACGCGATAAACACCGGATCATTCGAAATCTTATTCCTATACACCGCGGCCCCAGTCTCGATGTCGTTCACGAACAACAAACCGGCTTTCGTGACGGCGTAAATCAACCCGTATTTTTTCGAGATTTGCATGCTCACCGGGAAATCGTCCGCAAACTCCGGCGGGAAAAACAATTCCGTCTGACACTTTTGAAACGCGTTCGTGTTTCCCGGTTGCATCCCGAGCTCGATGATATGCATCTTCGCCTGCACGCTCCCGTCCCCTGGATTGACCGTCTTTTGAGCGAAAGCTACAATCTGACTCTCTTTCGCGTTCCCGGGCACGTGGAACGTCCCAAACGTCGCGCCGTGCGCCTCCAACGCCTGCGATCTCTGTTGCGCCGCGGAATAAAGCTGCATGTTCCCTTTAACTAATGCCGGTCTCGACGCATCGCCAGGCGCGATCCCAATCAACGCGAACCACTGCATGTCTTGACTCGCTTTGTACGAAATAATTTGAGATCCCGCCAAATTTGCCGTTCGATCAAACACCTTCTCCGGCGTCGAGTCCCCACTCATCGACCAGTGATACACCGACGTATTCGTCACCACCCCTAGCATCGTCGCATCCAACCACTTCCAAAAAACAACCGGCTCGTCCATCTGGTGACTCTTCATTTTCGCCTTCTGCTCGATGTTGAATATTTGCAAGTGATCTTTCCCATCGCCCTCCGCCGTGGTCGCTTTCAACGCGATAATTCTCTTCTCTGGATTCATCAAAGCGGAATCCGCCGTGATCGGTCGTTTCAACGGTTGCGACGGCGACGCGACGTCGACAATCACCACCGCGTTCGCCGTCCCGGTTTCCCGGACGCAAATAAACTTTTCCGATTCCATCGTCACGTTGGTGAAGGAAATCATCGACGGATTGATGCCCAAAGATGTCAGCTGTGTTTGTTACGCGAGAATACACGCGCGAGAAAAGAAAAGCACATCGTCAGTACTTCGAACACGATTAGATCATCCGCGAAAACCTCCCCAAAAGCGAGAGAGCGAGAGAGAGTAGTCTTCTTTACAAAAAAAAAGGTGATCGAAGAGACGTAACGGGCGGCACCCAATTGGGTCAATTAACTGCCCCATCATCAAAGAGAGAAAACAAAAAACAAAACGCTCGCATCGATCTATCTGCGTCGCAGTATTCGTACCTGTATGGCCTCGCTCACGTTCACCGGCGGCGTCGCCATCTCGAGAGACTCTGTGTGTGTATAAAGAGAGAGAGAGTCCTTGTGTGGGTGTGGAATAAAAGTGATGGAATAAAAGAGTCAAACTGTTCTTTTTTGAAGCTTTTTTCGAGTGAAAAGACACACGCCTCATCAAAACTCCGAAAGGTGCTTTAGCGCTCCAAATAAAATACGCACGCGAACCGAGCTTAAGAAGTNCGCGTTTATGTTGCGTGTGAGAATATGTACTTGTAACTGGTACTGTGCTTTACTTTTATGTACTTTTATTGCAAATTAATCATCTTCGTTATTCTCGTCGCCGTCGTGACTCCTACTCTTACCGCTAGTACCGCTACTACTACTACCGCTACTTTCGTCGTATCTTTCCAAGGACTTGATGACCTGCGTGGCTTCTTTCATTCTCGATTTTTTCTCTCGATTGTGCAACTCGGTCGGCGACATGCACCTCTTTTCGCAGCCGCAGGTTTGGCCGACGGAGGCGATGCAGATGAGATCTGCTTTCGCGGATAAAGTTCGCGCGGTGGCTTGGGCGTCGTCCAAGACGGTTGGTTGCATGGCTCTTAAATACGTAGCTTCTTTCTCCATGGAGTCGTATTTTTGCGGCGCGTGGAGTTTGATGTGGCTGGCTTCGTCGAGCGCTCGCAACATGTCATGTTCGAGCTGGAAGGAGTGGTGTGGATCTTCGCCGAATTCTCGAGAGTTTTTGTAGAGCTCGGCTAAATCGTTTTCGAAGTAGTGCCAGGCGCTCCCTCCGATGCACCCGCCTCCGGCGGCGCCCCAACATCCGCCTAAACCGACGCCGTAAACGTCCACGGATTCGCAGAGTTGAATAGCGAGGAAGACGGCGAGCCAACCGGAGGAGGGAGATCCTCTTCCTGGGTAGGTTAAACCTCTCTTCGATTCAATGCGTTTGCGCAAGGTGTCTAACAAATCGCTCGCCGCAGCTGCCCCGGTTGGATTGATGCGAACGACATTGACGTCCGGTCGTCGATTTTTCAACTCGGAAACTACGTTGTAGAAATCCTCGCCGTCGGTTCTAGAAACGAGTAAAGTGGCGTTCCATTCTAGTGGAAGTCGCGCTAAGTTATACACCGATGCACCGTACGCTTTCGTCCAGAGATTATTCACGATTCGATGCGTTGTTTTCGTGCCGACGTACTTTTCAAATCCTAAAGTCGGTCCGTTGTTCATGCGAAATACGGTATCGTGGCTATCGATTTCCTCGCCGTACTCATGGATTAAATTTCTTTGCGAGTTTCCAACTAACGCGCATCTTTTGTATTCTGGCGGAGGCGCGACGTCCGGTAACACATCGTCGACTAACGCGGAACGAAACAATGTGTTTGAAACGCCGGTTGAATTCCCGTCTGCTTTCTTGACGACGCCGCCTTTGACATTTTTCGACCTTCGCGCGTTTTTGCGCGCGGCGTATCGAGCGAATTTGCCTTCCCACTGCAAAGGCCCTCCCTTTCTCTCGACTAATCCAAACACATGCGGCATAGCTCTTTCCGCCTCTACGGTTCTCGCGAAATAGTTAATCACGTCTTTCGGATTTTTAGTTTTCACTTGAACGCCTTCCACGATGGACGGCGTTAATTTCCTCACCGCTTCTTCCCATTCTTCGCTGTGTTTTTGCCGCTCGTCTGGCGTCCATCTTTTCGCGCCGTTTCTCTTCCCACCGTTCAACTCGGGAATCTGCAACAACTCGTCGATCCATGCCTCGTCGATTTTCTTATCTTCCGCCAACATCTCGTTCCTTGCTTCCAACAGCGCTCTCTTGAACACGATGGACAAATCCGCTTCATTCGCCGCACTCCCGACGCCGTTAAATACCGGCGACCCGGGATACTTTTTCGAATACGCTATTTCTCTTTCCGCGGCTAATACTCTTCTCCTCGCTTCGGTTTGAATAATTCCGGTCGAATCCAGCGTTCTCTCGTCCGTCCCGGCTGCAATCGCCGCCGTCATCACTACCGTCGCTCTATCCATCCATAACAGCCTCTCCGCGGCTAATTTTCCCGCGCACTGGTTCGCGCTCTTATCTCTGTTCGTCCACGCCTCTCTTTTCAAAGTGATGATTTTCTTCTCCAACCCTTTTCTATATTCGGCGAGCTTTTCGCACGACTCCATCCCGATCGGTAACTCTTGCCGCTGACATCCGTCGCCGCCGTACTCCAGCGTCTTCTCGCAATTCTTCCGGTCCGATATCGCCTGTTGCTCGCTCACTTTATACGTTCGCAACTTCGCCCGTAACTTTGCCAGTTCCGAGGACATCGTCTCCAACTCTTTCGCCAAGGGATCCTCTTTGGATCCGTTTCCGTTTTTCTTCGCCAGCGCTCTCTGAAGCTCCTCCACTTCTATTTTTTTCCTCTTCAACTCGATTTGTATCGCCGAGTCTCTCACGCGTCGTTTCGAGTCGCTGGACGGGCACAACTCGTCCGCGGATGGACACGATTCAGACGACGACGACAAATGTCCCGTCCTCGCGGCATCGTATCCATCGCCTTCACCACCCCTTCCAGTGGCAAAAGAGGAGGAGGAATAATCACCAATGGAAATCCGGTGGTGCGCGTGCGCGCACTTCTCGTGTTCGGACATCGATTTCCCGATCAAACCGACGACGGTGAGCAAAGAAAACACCAACAACTGTCTGTCCGTGCTCAAACTCTCCCATCTGCTGCTCGTTTTTCCTCCTCCCGGTGTCTTCTTCGTCTTGGACGAGAGAAGAGACATGGTGTTCAATCCGAGAGAGAGGTCGGAGTGTGCGTGTGCTTACTTCTACTCTGACCCTCTGTTTGAGCGAAAGAAATTATTCGCGTATTATTGTGCAGTCCAACGAGGAAGGGACGACGGAACGCGCGTTGTGTCGCGTCGTGTTCTTCGAATCGTCCGAGGAGGAAATAGGAAAGCGACCGAATAACCGACCCTCTGTTTGAGCAAAAGCTCTCGAGCTTCTTTGGGGAAAAAGTGAGGCATCCAATGCTTCCATTTTATCCACATTTTTATGCGCAACTAAACTCTCTCTCTTTCTCTCTCTTTTTGTCATCATGAGCTTCTTCTCGCAAAGCGTCTTCTCGGTGTCGTCCTCTGTGTCGTCGGGTGGTGGTCGTTGCCGTCGCGTAAAAGATGCCGCTGCGAGTACTACGTTCAACACGAGTTCGAAGATGAACGCAAAATCGCGGACTTCGGGAAGGAGATGCTTTACCCGTGGGGGAAAACGCATCGTCGTCCTCGCTGAAGACGAGGGTGAAGCGAAAAGAAGAATCGGTTTTAATGCGCTCAATAATATCAGCACAAAACGAGATAAAACGAGAGCGCGCGCGTTTGCAGAAGAAGAAGGAGGAGGAGATCCTTCGACGACGACGACGACGATTCCAACAGAAACAACAACGAAAGAAGAAGAAGAAGAAGGAGGAGGAGGAAAGAACACGAGGGGTAAAGCGACGAGTAAAGGCGCGACGCCTTTGCTCGTGGTGGACATGGAAAAAGGCACGGTGAAACTGGCGAAAAACCGAAGACGAGACAAGGCGAAACTGCAAGGCGCTTTGGCGTTGGCGGTGAAACGGTCGGAGGTGAAACTCGCGGACATGGGGTCGGCGAAAATAGGTCCTTTGGAGGAGGACGATTGCATGGACGCGACGAACTTAGTGATGGATTTATTCTTTAAGGTGAGACCGCAAGATTTCTTAGCGAGGAAAAGGTTGGCGAAGGCACAGTCGGATCGAGTGTACGCGGGGTTATTGGACGGGGTGCAGAATGCGACGGACAGAGTTTTAATAGCGGCAAAAGTTGGATCGAATTTAGTCGGCATCGCGGAGGTGTCGTTGCCGAACGGGAAGCGGTTCGGCGCGGAGAACTACCGACCGAAAGCACCGGCGGATAAACCGTATTTATCGGACGTCGCCGTCGCTACAACGCAGAGAGGGCGAGGGATCGGTAAAGCTTTGGTGTTAGCCGCGGAAGAGACGATGAGAGAGATGGGTGAGACGACGATGTATACGCACACGAAAGTGGATAATAAAGGCGCGCAAAAATTATTCGAGAAGTGCGGGTACGCGGAGCCAGAGTGGGCGAAAAAAGGGTTGACGCAAGCGCAGATCGCGCAAAGGAGTACCGAATGGAATCCGTTCGCCGCGGTTGGCCTGGTTGAGGTGGGGCATTTTATGCTCGAAAAGCCACTAGGACAATAATTACGATAACGGAGTTTCTTATTATCGGTATAGCGAGCGCGAGCTTTATCAATACAAACTACTAATATTACACTACTACTAATTTAAAATCGTTTTCTTCTTCCTCTTTTCTTTCTTCTCTTTCTTCCTCTTCTCTTTTTTCCGTTTTCCGAGGGTAACGAAAGGCTGAGCATCGTATTTCAATCGCATAGCGTGAATCACGCACGACCCAGCGCCCGTTCTTCGAAAGTCTGGGTGTAAACTGGACACCGGGACTTCCGCGCGGTCGAAATCTTCCTTCGTCGCCTCGGTGTAAAACGTCGTCTCAGCTAACGGATGCCCCGTGGGGTACCGGCGAACGTTGCCGATGAGAATCAACGTGTTTCTTCCAGCTAAGCGTTTGATAGTATCCACTAACGCTTTCCATTTACTCGTATCGTTGCCGTAAACGACGTCCGTGGCGAGGATGAAGTCTGGATGTCTCGTCAGTTCGAGAATCTCTCGAGCGTCGCCTGCGCCCCAGACAAGTTTCTTCGTCGAAGATCCTTCGCCCGCGTTCTTCTTCACGTTCTTTTTTAGAAGCGAGAGGACGTCATCGTCGCCTGTGCGAGTGAAAATAAACGAAACGAAAAGTATAATAACGTAAGTTTGCTTAGAAAATGTAAAGAAGAGTACCAAGATGAAAAAATGTACGAGAGCTACTATCAGACGCATCCGTGGCAAATTAAAGGATGTTGTCAGCGAAACTCCCCGGTGACTTTTCAGTCAACTCTTTTGTACGCTCTCTCTGAAACTCAACGGCCACAAAGGAAGACCAGTCGAGGGATTAACCGGAGCGAATATACGAGAACATAAAACACAAAGAATAAGAAACGAGACGACTACTATTTGTGAAAAAACGAAAAATACACGTACCGTCGGTTGCGATGACGTTTGCGCCGAGTTTCGAAGCCACGATGGAAGGCAATCCGAGCCCAGCACCGAGTTCGACGCCAACTTTTCCTTTACCGAAGAAAGCATCGCGTGCGTTCAGATGAGGCGTAAAAAACCCATCCTCGCCAAGTTTTTTCCATTTTGCATCGTTGCTGCAAAACGCGTGCAAATCGACGGTGGAAAGTCTTGATATCCATTCGGCTAAGACTCTCGAGCCTTCCCAAAGAGCGACGCCGGTATTTTGGCGCCCAAATCCGCCGCACGAGTCGTCCACCCTGTCAATTTGTTTAGACGCGTCGTTTGATGGCGTCGCCGAGCGCAGCTTTATCGCCGACTCGTCGACTAAACCGAGCGCAGGGAACGGAATCTTAACCGTCCTTTTCGAGCGCAGAAGTTCGTTCAATTTTTCGTACTTGTGCACATCTCCTCCGGCTCTCTCGAGCGCGCCGAGAAACTTTAGCAACTCTTGCGCGTTGAACGTGTCAAGAATTTCCGCAGCGCGTTTAGCAATTGTCTTCAAAACTTTTTCAGGCGTATCCAATCTTTTTGCAAACGCTTCGGTCACGTTCGCGAGATCACGCGCGTTGAATTCGTCGATAAAGTTTTCTTTACGCAAGTCTTTGTGCGCGGATTCAAAGACGTCTTTCGCCCTTTCATTCGTGGCAACATCGGGCACGCCGTTCGAAAAAGCCCAAAGAATCATAGAGAACGATCGAGCATCGGTTTTGGTTTTGAAGAATAGAGAAGANCTCGCATCGCAGAAGTGCGTTCTTGAGAAGTGTTCAAACGTAGATTTGATTCCTGTATCTTCGAAACCAACCACGTCGCCGATTTTCGCGAGCGACCAAAGAATGGTGGACGCCTGTCGTCCGTTCATGTTGGCGATACCGTTCGACTGCTCGAGTACGCGTAGCATCTCGTTGATGAAAACCTTTTCTTGTTTCTTTGCGATTTCCCCCAGGAGTTGCGGAAGTTTCGCGAGTGCCCAAAGGACGTTGGCGATTAACCCCACCTTACCGGTTTCGTCGTCGTCGGTTTCATTATTCGTATCGTCTGTGTACGAAGCGATTGTTTTTGTAAAGAACCGACACACTTCGTACGCTAATTCTTCGTCCTCTTCTTCGTCGTCTTCTCCACCGACTTCGCCGTTGCTCTCGTTTACTAAACTAACACCCACCATGACCATGGACAACTCGTGCGCGTTCATATTCTTTAAAACAGCACTTTTCGTCAACGTTTTCAACTTGAACCAAAATTTTGGATCTTCCGCGCACTGATTAACTTTCGCGAACGCTAAAAACGTATTCGCGACGTGCCTGGACTCAAATCGACCTTTGACAGTCTCCGATATGAGCAGCTCTTTCAATTCGAGCGCCATCTTATTCACCAAAACTTCTCTCCCTCCGTTCGCGTCTTCGTCGTTTGGCGCCTCGTTGAATTTTGCCATGGCCCACGCGACGTTGGCGAATTCCTGTGCGTTGAATCGTTTCGCGGGAGGACCAGAACACCCCATCTCAACCGCGTCTGATATGCTTTTCCTCACGTCGCACTTGTCGTCAACCACCCAAACCATTCGTTTTTTCCCATCTCCTTCCGTTTCAGAAGCCAACATCTTCGCCAAAGACCAACACACGTTCGAGACGCCTTGCGTCGTCCACTCGTTCAATTTGGACGCCGCAAACATCCTTTGCAAAGGCGCTTGCATTCGAACGATCGCATCTTCAACGCCTTCAAATACTACTAACACGCGACGATGATGACAACTACTACTCTTCTTCTTCTTCAACGCGGACGCGTCGCCGTAAATCTTCGCAGACGCCCAAAACAAATTCGAAATCTCCTGCGCGTTGAACTGCCTCTTTGCTTCGTAATACTCTACAAAAACGTTCGAAATCGCGTCTAAAACGTGCACTAATTCCTCTCCGAATGTTTCAAAATCCTCTTCGATGGCGAATACCATCACCAATCGCATTTTCCCGATCGACCATAAAATCGTGCTCAAATGTCTCGGTTCCAACTGCTTCTTATCGTTCGCGCGGAGCACGTTTTTGCATCGTTTAAGCAACGCAAAGAGAACTTTTACGTTCAACTCCTTTTTCTCGCTGTTTTTGTTGTTGTCGTTCATCTTCTTCTTCGTCTCCATCGCGCCGCCGCCGCGTTTGGACGATTCTGTTGATGATAAAATCTTCGCCAACCGACTAAACGCGGTCGCCACGTTGACGATATTGAACAGATGACTCGATTTCTCGATCGTCGCGAGCACGTTCGAAAGCGAGAACGACGCGCAGAGTTGCTTGTTGATCTGCTGCGGGTGGTTTACCCCCCGCATGTTGATGTTCCACTGGTGTTTTAGTGCATAGTTTTCCTCTGTTTGAAAGTGGAGCATTTCCCCAGAATACTAAGCTCTCAATACCAATACCACTCACTTCGATACACGAACACTCGTAATGTTGTCGATGATGGCATCGTCCTCGTCTGTCTCTGCGTCGACTACTGCGTGCAATATCGCTCGCGGTGGTGCCACAACGACACGTTCCAGGAGGGTTCCGATTCGATCCGTTCTCAACAACAGAAACTCATTTCTCGTAGCGAAGAAGATAAACACCACCAACACCATTAGTAGAAGAAAAAGAAACAACCGAGGCGAGTTAGTCGTGTCCAACGGCTTATTCGGCCTCGGTTTACCCGAGCTCGTCGTCATCGGCGGCGTGACCGCGCTGTTATTCGGGCCGAGTAAACTCCCCGAGTTGGGGAAATCGTTGGGGAAAACCGTGAAGAGTTTTCAATCCGCCGCGAACGAATTCAACGAAGAGTTGAAGAAAGAAGTGAAAGAAGGTGAAAAGGAGAACGAAGGAGCGAAGAAGGAAGAAGAAGAGGAGAAGTGAGTGTTATTTAATCGTCGCAAACAGAGAGCGTCAGAGAGAGAGAGAGAAGAGGTGCTTCAATCCGCGTTTCTCTTTAATTAACCGCATGGTGTTTGTTGTTGTTGGATACTCTACGTATATACTGCGAGTGCTATTTATATTCTCTCGTGTTGTTATTACAAACCAGCTTTCATCTTTGCTTTCCGTAAAGCGACGGCGGGACGTTTCTTACCACCCGCGGACGAGGATGCGCGTTTTTTCTTTGCCCCGACGAAAGCCGCGCTTTTTCCTTTTCCGTCGCGCTCTCGGTCGCCGAGAGCGCTCGCGGTTGGCGATTTTTTCTTCTCGAATTTAGCCGCTTTGTTCCCTTTTGCCGAACGACCGCCTTCCCAAGAGTTTATTTTGCGCTTGTTGTTGTTTTCGTGGCTACCGTTCTTGGTGTCTTTCTTGCTAAAGTTATTGCTCGCTTTCCCGCCGCGTTCTCGAGATTTGGTAACCTCGTTGCCTCTTTTCGGAGCGACGACGCCAACTTTCGTGACGCGAAGTTCCCGTTTGCCCATCTCAAAACCGTCCAGTAATAACGCCGTTCTCGCAGCTTTGACGGATTTAAACAAAACGAACGCGATGCCTTTACCCGTTCTCGTCGCCTTGTCCCGGACGACTCGGACCGCCTCCAACTCCGTCTTTAACTCTTTATACTCTTTATTCTTGGTGAAAATTTCGATGACTTCCTCGTCGGAAACGTCAAAGGGTAAGTTGCCGATAAAAACGGATTTCGTTCGGTCGTACGTCACGCCGCTGCCATCATCTCCTTTTCCTCCTTTCGTCGTCTGGCTCGATTTCGCCGCAAAATCTATTCTCAGCGTGTGCCCGTTAAACTTTTGCATGTTGCCCTTCTTCACCGCGCGTTCGCAATCCTTCTCTCGTTTCCACACGACGTACGCCGTGCACCCGCTCTTCGACGCCTCGTTGATGCTCCCACTATTCTCCGTATCCTTCTTCCTCTTTCCCAACGACCCCAAAATCTTCGCTCTCACCGGTACCTTCGCGTCCTTCTCGTCCGCGCTCTTCTTCAGCGGCACCGAGCGAATCCGCGCCGAAACCACCTCCGCTTTCGTCTTCTTCGTCTTCTTCTCGCTTTTACTCGACGACGACGACGACGATAACAACATCTCCTTAAAAAACGAAACCAACTCTTTCGCTTTTGTTTTCGTCGGCACGTTCCCGACGAACATCGTCCTCTTCAGTTCCTCGTGCATCTCTTCCTCCGATTTTTCCTTCTTCTTTGCGTTGACGTTACTCTTCTTGGCAGCAGCAGCAGCGCCTTGGTTTTGTTCGTAAAACTCGTCCGAATCGCTCATCGTCTCGTCTTCACGATCGTCTGCATGTAAAAGCCGCATCTTCGCGTCCGTCTTTCCCGCCAAAATGCTCTTATCCCTTCTTTTCTTTTTCTCGTTCAACTCTTCTTCTTCCTCTCTGTTCTTCTTCGAGGAAACGCGTTTCGCTTTTCGCATCGCCGCCGTCAAAAGGTGTTCGTCCTTGGTGTTCGACGAAGGAGTGAGAAGCGCATTCTGTTGTCGTTGTCGCGGTTTTTCATAAAATCGCGAGGATTCGCTGAACAGAGGGTGTTCGTTTTTACGCAGACGAGGAAGAGACGCGTCGAAAATGCCCATTATTATACGAGAGAGCAGAGCAGTGGTATTGCTTTGCGCACTTTTACTGAGGAAAGATTGGGGAAATTCCTCAGAGGAAAAACTTTGCGCGAGACTTTACTTTCGGAAGCTTTTGCACGCGCTCTCTCTGTCTCGCGAAAGAAGCGCTTTCGTCGAGGAGGAGATTATGGGGAGAAGCGACGACGACGACGACGACGCGCAGCGGCAGAAAAGGCGGTCGTTGGTGTTCAAAGAGCGCATCTCCTCCTTACTCTCGGAGTATTTTTCCCATCACGGAGACGTTTTGGAATTCGTCAACTCCTTGACGGAATCATGCGTCTCGCGAGAACAACAACGACGGAGGAAGAAGAAGACAAACGCGATGAACACCAGCAACAACAACTACTCTGACGATGCTTTTATCCTCGAAGTTGGCGAAATGGTGGTCGCAAAAGCGATTCGTTTGAGCTTAGACCGAGGGATGAAGGAACGGGAGATGTGCGCGAGATTGATGGAACGGTTAGCCTTCGGTGTGTGCTGCGTGAAGGGTGGTCCCGAGGAGGAGAAGGAGGAGACGAGGACGAGGAGTCATTTCAACATCGTCGTCATCATCTGCCAGAGTAACACACAGGCAGAATCACGAGGAGGAGGCGTCTGCGTCGTCTAATTTCTATTTCCCTCCGGAAGCGTTTGAAAACGCGTTCGATTATCTACTGTCCATGTTAGCGGACGTGGAAATCGACGTCCCGAAGGCGATGGAGGACGTGTCGAGATTTTTAGCGCGCGCGGTGATCGACGACGTCGTTTCGGTGACGTATTTAGAGGCGTGTTTGTCGAGACCGTCGGAGATTTCCACGCGAGGGTGCGAGTGCGCGAGGAAAGGGAAGGAGTTGTTGGAGCAACCCGGGGGGGATGTGGTTGTTCGGTTGGTGTGGGGCGGCGAGGGGTTGTGCGAGAACAGAGCGGACGATTTGAGAGAACGCGTGAAACGGTTGACGAACGAGTACTTTCAATCGTTGGATTGCAAGGAGTGTTCGAGAAATTTGAGAGCGTTGAATGTGCCGTATTACCATCACGAGTTTGTGTATAGGATATTGTCGGTCGCGATTGAACGAGACGCGATCGATAAGTTTGCGTGCGGGAAACAAACTATCGACGTGCTGAAGTATTTAGGCAAAGAAGGCGCGGTGAATTCGAGTCAGATGGCGAAAGGATTCGCACGGACAGCGATACGATTGAGAGAGTTGGCGTTGGATTATCCAAACGCTCCAGAAACGTTCGAACGATTGGCGGAAACCGCGAAGTCGCGAGGATTGTTACCGACCGGGTTGAGCTCGTGGGCGACGTTGAAAACGAGAAACGTGAGTTCGCACGCGAAGAAGCTGGGATTACGAAAACAGCTTTTGAGATTAGACTCGGCGGAAGATTTGTTGGCGTTGGCGCACGAGAATAGGCGTAGGTATAACCAATCGCCGTTAGGCAGTGTTGCCGAGGGAACCGCGTCGCAAGTAGCCGCACAGGCGAGAGGTGAACAACTGTCTCCATCCTCGGCGAGGTTTCGCGAGCGAACGAACCGAAGAAGAAATACTATGATGTCGTCAACATCATCGGCGGCGACGGCAACTAAAGCGTTGCATTTCGGAGGAGAAAACACGACGAGTGGTGATTCCGGCGAATCCGACAGCGGCGCCCGAAGTCGTTCGCAATCTCCTCAACCGATGAGTGCGGGTGGATGGCTATCGCCATCCGGGGCGCGAAATCGAAGGCGGATGCAAAATAACGCGGTTGACGTGGCGATGCTTCGAGCGCAACTTGGGTCGACGCACCTCATGCACCGATCGTTGAATGAAACCAGAGGAGCTATTATTGACAACGATGATGGAGAAGAGTCAACATCACAACGTTCTCAAAGAAGGAGACGCTGTATCGAAGCGCGTGAAGAAAACACGTGGCGGAGGAAGTTTTCCTTGAACAAGGAGCATTTACGCACGCTTCGCGAAATGCGAGCGAGAGATAATCACACCAAACACGTCGCCGAAGGCACGACGTTGAAAATGCGGCGTAGGAATAATGCCATGTATTATGCGAAAATAAACGAAAAGGCGTCTGCTGCGACGAACAACAAACCGTTCTTACGACGCTCGCACTCCGCCCCGGGGGGTCTGCGCGAACTCGACGAACTCGCCAGTTTCGTCAGCGATGTCGGTAAAGTCCACGATTACTTACCATTCAACGATCGTTACGAAGTTGGTGAAACTATGGGTAAAGGTGGCTTCGCCGTCGTTCGGAAAGCTAGACATAAAGAGTCCAACGAAATCATTGCTGTCAAGACTATTTCGATTAAAGAGGTTTTGGAATCAGACGACGATTCCAAAAAGTCCAAATCGGACGGATCCTCCGATGAAAATTCAGACGACGACGACAACGACGACAACAGCGAGGCCGGCAGCAACTCGGAAGAGTTCGAAGCGATGACTACTGAAGAAGTCTTAAACGAGCTCGCTTTAATGCAACGCCTTTCCAGTCACCCGCACATTGTTACAATCCGCGAATTCTTTACGGAGCAAAACGGTGCGGTCATTCACGTCGTCATGGACTTGTTGAAAGGTCAAGAACTGGAAGACGCGGTCGCAGAACAACCAAACGGTCGATTCCCTGAACACATCGCAAAAAAAATTATCCATCATCTCATCGACGCAGTCGCGTTTATGCACACAAAAGGTGTCATTCATCGCGATTTGAAACTGGAGAACATCGTTTTGAAAGAGAAGGACGATTACGACACGGCGACGATTGTCGATTTCGGTTTAGCGAAGGTTTTACGAACCAGACAAACGTCCGCGGGCGTGGACGGAACTGTCGCGTACGTGTCTCCCGAAGCTTTGTTGCAAGGCACGTATGGTCAAGGCGTAGATGTGTGGGCGTGCGGCATCGCGCTGTTCGTTTTACTATCCGGCGAATGGCCGTTCGAGGATGAGGACGAGGACGAGTTGATTGAACTCATTTGCGAGGCGAACATTGATTACTTCTTGTTTGATTTTAGCGGCGTTTCGGAAACGGCAAAAGATTTATTGAATGGATTGCTAGAGCCGAATCCAAAGAGACGCTTATCTGCGGCCGCTGCGCTCGAACACGAGTGGTTCAACCCGGTGCACGAGAAGAACGATTCGCAGCGGTTGCGAAGAGTCCACGGAAAATTGGAAGCGTACTCGTACGTGGAGCATCAACTCCCCGAAAGAAGGTTCGAAGAGGGCGAGTATTTATGCGTCAAAGGCCAGCCGTGCTTGGAGACATTTTTGATCACCAGCGGTGAGTGCACTGTCGAGGAAGGCAAAAGTGATGACGAGACGGGGAAAATAATGAGATTTCGACGAGCGTCCAACTTGGTCGGCGAAATCGATCCGGACGCGGAAACGTATTCGGTATCGGTCAAGGCGAAAGAAAATACGCGCGCGCTCGTATTCACAAAAGACGATATCGCGTGGGCGAATAAACGCGATTATCGCTTGACGCAAGATTTTAACAACGCCATAAGAGAACGCAGACGCGTCGTCGCGAAATACGAGGCGAGACTGCGAAATATTGCGAAGCAGAAAGAGCGCACGGAAACTCGCCATCAATCGGAATTTGTTCGCCGCTAAGAAGCTTAAATCTTAAAATTCTGTTATTAAAAAACACTGTACTGCTACTATTACAAATCTTCTACGTGTACTTTACTGCTACGAATACTATATCTAGGTACAATACTGGGGTGGAGGCGGTTGATCTGGAATCTGTCCAACTGCGAAATCTCTCGAGCCGAACGGATCGGCAGGATTAAAATCGGGCGTAAACTGATTCGCGGCGGCTGCTTGATTCTGCGGCGCCAAGGACGTGACCGTGACGACTGGCTTAGCCGCCGGCACGGTCGACGTAAAACCCGCATAAGAAGGAGATGCACTCGGCGTCGGTGGTACGTTCCCAAAACCAGACGACCGTCCTAATCCAATTTGCCCTCCTCCAAAAGATGTTTGTTGTTGTTGTTGCTGTTGTTGTTGAACGCCGCCAAACGGTTGGGCGGGAGAAGGACTCACCGCGCCGAAAGCCGCCGTCGCGCCTCCACCAAACGCACCAAAAATACCACCACCAACACCACTACTCGTTGCCGTCGGTACAATCCGTTCGTACGCTTTCCCTCCTCCTCCCGATGGTACCATCTGATGCTCAATCTTCCTCTCCAGCCCGGCCGGTTTCATCGTCCCTTGGTCCACCGAATCAAACACCTGTTTCAACTGCGTTTCCGGCATCGATTTCAACACCGTCCGATCGTTCTCTTTCAACCGCGCGTACTCTTTAAACGCATCAAACACTTGCCTGTGATCACCTGTTCTCGCTCGCGTCGCTCCACTGACCCATCTGAGTTCTTCCACGGACGTGTCCCCGCCCAAGAGATTGTTCTTAGACGCTCCGGGGCCGTAACTCGTGAGCGGCCAAAGAGGAAATTCGACGCCGAAATCGTCTCTTAAAAGGTCTCGTCTCGGTTGTTGGTTTCCCGCGTTCGTGCCTCCTCCGAATCCTCCTCTTCCTCCTCCTCGCGTTCCGGATCCTCCTCGACCTCGACCGCCGCCTCGGTGCCACTGGTTGGACATTTTTGACGCGTGATGTAATGAAGCGTTTTTCCTTCAACGAACTGATGACATTTCCCCAAAACGAACGCGTTCTCAGAGAGAAGAATGTCCCCCTTAACTGCCTCTTTAACGAGCGAAAACGACAGGACTGACATGGTGGTAAAGTCGTTCGATGTATTCCACGACCGCGTCGACCGCGCGTTTCATTCCATGAATCCATCCGATGTGTCGTCTTCAAAGTCGAAGGCGTTTTGGAGAACGAGCGCGGTGTTGGCGATTCGTCTCCCGGGGGGGAAACACAACGCGGAAGACGAAGAAGAGGAAGAAGAAGAACGAGAAGACAACAAAGAAGAGAGAAACTACGACGATTGCTTATTCGGCACGAAGAAAGAAACGCGGAAATCGATCGGGAAATGCGATCGACTCGATCGAGAGAACGAGTTCGACGGAGACGATATGATGGCAGTTGGAGCGACGGAAGAAGACTTTATGGTGGTGAGGAAAAAGCGGAAGCGACGCGTGATTCCAGATCACGAAAGGTTCCCGGAAAAGTACGTGAAATATAGCTTCGATGAACCCGTAGTCGTTGGGGGCGGTGAGAGTGGTATTTTAGAGAAAAAGAAACGGAAGAAGGAGAAGACCGACGACGTAAACGAGGTGCGAGATCTGGGCGTACCGCAGGACGCGCTCGCGAGAAGCGCGGACGTGGAAAAGACGAGGAGGGATGTAGGAGAACCTAGAATTATGCGCGGTAAGAAAAAGAAAGAAGGAGCAGATGTGGAAAAACAAAGTAGAAAGAGAACGAAGAGGGTGACGCGGTCTTTGTCGATTGCGACGACGAGCATAGCGGCGCAAGATGTAGAAGAAAACGGAGGAGGGTAGAAAATGTGACTCCTACTTTAATGCTATCTTTTACAAAGCTATACATCTACATCTACATCTACATCTACATCCCTGTGCTGATTAACAATACGTACTCGTTGGTAGGAAATACGTTTCCATCTCCCAGTACTTTCCGTGTCCAGTAACACCTTCCCAATCAATCTTGTCTACTTTAACCGATTCAAAAGTCGTCGACATCCCGCTCAAGTCCTTCAATTCTTTCGCTATGAGTCTATTGTACACCATGTGAAAGAAGATGTTATCTGGACAAAAACCGTTGAAATACGAGTACGTGCACCGTTTTCCTTTATCTTTACTCTTTTGAAACAACTTCGGTAAATGTACGTGAAACTCTCTGATTTCGTTATACGTCTCGCCGTAGGTATCGAAAAACGCCCCCGTGAACGAGTATTCTTTCGCCAAGTCCTCGATGACATCTTGCCACCGTCCAAACACTACGACGACATTTTCTTTCTCATCCCAGCCTTTCCTTTTCATGTGCGCGTACACATCCGGATGCGCTTCGATTATCACGTGCGTCTTCGGCTTCAAATCTTGAATGAAGCCGTCGATTATACCAAGCCCGAACCCGACGTTCAACACGACGGCTTCTGATTCCTTCCCATGCTCCACATCGCAAATCTTCTCCGCGTGCAATTTCATCAGAGGTGTTTCCCATTTCATCATCACCGCATCGCCTTGCGCGTCTAGCAATCGATCGTTTGCGTCGTACTTCAACTTTTCCGAAAGATACGACGTGTCCGTTTCGTACGCTCCACTCGTCCTGATTTCATCCCCTAATAGCAATTCAACCTCCACGCCATAATCCATCAACTGAGACGCGAGGTGAGGATACTTCTCCGCCGCGTATTCTCCCGCGCAGTGCCCATCGTCGTCCACTGCGTTCCATGGTGCCCCAGATGAGAGTAATACTTCAACGATAGATTCGTTCCCGTGCGTTTCGCACGCGCGCATGAGAGTGGTTTTGGAGTTGGAGATTCTCTTCAAGACGCAGTCTGTGCCTTGTTCGGAGATGATTCTTTGGACGAGCGCGAGGTCGTTGGCGTCGATGGCTCTGAAAATATCCTCCTCGTACTCCTCCTCGTTCGGAGGAGGAGGATCGTTTTCGTTGTTTTGAGGAGATGACATGTTTAGCTCGGCTCTTTAGATTGGAGACTACAAGCCAAAGAGGCAGCTTTGTGGCGTTTCCCCGTTAGGTAAAATTCATAAACAAACTCTCTATAGTAGTAGTAGTAGTAGTAGTCCTAGTAGTAGTACAACTTTCAAACGCTAAACTTGGTTTTAATATCAATCTTCGACTTGGTGTGATTACGTTGCATGAGCCAGACGAATACCAAAACCACGAACATGCCTGCGTGCGTCAGAGTCGGCACTTTCGGCATGCGCTCGATGTTGCTCAGCAATCGAGCGCCTAAACGGCAGGTGTACCAACTTAAAAGTAACGCGGCGACGCCGAGCCAGCGGTGGATGAAACGAAAGATTGGACGCGGAATCCAGTTGCGGATGTTTCCTAGCGTCATTTGGACGACGCACAGACCTAAGGTTTTCAAGCCGAAGGTACCGTGAGGCCCCCACGGCGTGGAGAAACCTCGGAGGAAGAGGATGCCAAAGATACCAAACAGAGTGCCGTAAAGAATGACGGCGCTCAAAGATTTGTGCACGGTGAACCAACCGGTGGCATTACCTTTACCGTAGCGAGCGATAGATGCCGAAACGGGTGCAAACACGACCCATAAAATAAACATGCACGCGCCGTGCGCGACTCTGCCGAAGGTTCTTCGTTGCAACGATTTCGTCTCTTCCGAAACTCGATCCGAGGCTTTCTTCGCTCTCAGTTTCGGGTCGACTATGTATACGTCTTTGTTGTCGCCTCCTTTTGCCAATTTACTGTGAAACGTTTTGTGGAACTCCTTCTTCTGTCCGTGTTTAGCTTTATATTGCGTTCCTTCTGGATCTTTCGCCGCTAAGAACGCCTCGCGACTCTCCTCTTCTCGTTCTTCGCCGTCGCTACTCCCGCTCGCATCGTCCGTTACCGTTGGCGCGTACCCACCACGCATCGCCGCTCCTAAACTCGGCGCTTTATTCCCATTTCTATCCATCTCTCGCACATCTTCCTCAATCAGCTTCAGCCCGTCCACCCCTCCCGCTCTCGCGCTCCCTCTCTCGTACTTCATCTCAAACGCGTACCACGTCTCGTACTCCTCCACCACGGTCACTTTAAACGTCACGCGCTCGGGAACATCCACCGGTACCACCCAAGGTAACACGTCTCGCTTTTGCCCTCCATCTTTCGAGTGTGAAATATCGTGCGTCGCGTGCGTTGGCCCGCACATCGGGTGGATCTGCGCCCGATTCGGCATGTCTTTCTGCAGCCATTTTCCAACAGGTTTGTTCGTCTTTTCATCGACCGCGTATATCATGAACCCTTTATAGTTCCGTTTTCCAGATATTTGCGCGTACACGGCCGCGCCTGGGACGTTAATCCCCGGTGAACCGAGCGTAAATGTGAAGTCGTGATTCAAATCGGACGGTTTCGTCGATGGAAGGCCGTGTAAAACGCCGTCAAAGTCGCAACTTCCCGCGCCGGAGGAGTACGCGTCCACCTTTCCAATCATCATCATCATCCTCGCGGATGGATTCTTTTCGAAGAAGAAGACGAAGAATACCGCGCGAGAAAAGAAGAAAAACAAAGAAAACGATTGAACGAGGGGAGCGTAACCATCGTTTTCTCGTTTTGTTCTCCTCCTCCTCTCGCTTCTTCGCACATTCGGCGCCATTTCTTCCCCCTCTTCTCGAGAGCGCTTTTGTGATGCATTTCCCCCCAAAAGTTCCCCAAAAACAGCGCGCGGAAAGGGAAACGAACGAACGACACATACCGCGCGACGAGAGATGACTCCGCCATCAAAAAGCGA
>JGI20158J14315_10000031_pt1 | contig 76063 bp, 45 predicted proteins | sample COG_08_FD_14315 | JGI IMG/M metagenome (IMG submission 14315)
TTTATCCCACTTGGAGAAATCAATGATGGGAGACATGCGAGATTTGTGTTTTTTTTTTTTGTGGGGTGAAATTCGAGCGTTTCGACTGTTCAAAATTTGTTCCATTGGCGCACAAAAATCTCCATAAAAACATATATCACATCACGTTTCAAACGCACGTAGCTCTATATACATAATACACATACACAATGGGATCATCACCGGACGACGACGTGAACGACGACTTTAGCGCGCGTCGCTTTGTCGAGCACGTTTCCGAGCGAGTCCTCGTGGGCGCTTTACTCGCGCTTTTTATCCACCAGAAGGAAAGCTTAATCATTTTAGCGCTGATGACCCTTTTGGAACCTGTGTTCCAGAAAGCTGTGGAAGCAGTCGGCGATATCCTGGGATGGCTGAGACGATTACATCATCTGAGAAAACTGAACTGCGCGCCCGGGTATAACGCGTTCATCGGGCACACCGTTCCTCTGTTCAAAGCGGTCGGAAAGTACCCGTGCACGTGGGATTTGTTCGCGTTTTGGTCGTCGGCGAAAGCGCCGAAACCGGTGAGAGTGCAAATATTTACGAGGCACTGCGTGGTCATCGCGGACCCGGAACCGATTAAAAGAGTGTTTAATTCAAACATTAAGAATTACGGGAAAGACACGGAGTTCGCGTATAACCCGTTCTTGGATATTTTAGGCACCGGTTTGGTGACGAGCGAAGGAGAGAGTTGGAAACGGCAACGAGGACGGATATCGCAAGCGCTGAGGATGGAAATTTTAGACGACGTGGTGGATATCGCCACCAGAGCGGTGGACAGGTTGTGCGTGAAGTTGGAGAAAATCAGAGGGACGGGGGAAGAGATTGAGTTAGCGGAGGAGTTTAGGTTGCTGACGTTACAGGTGATTGGTGAGGCGATTTTGAGTTTATCGCCGGAGGAGTCGGACGAGGTGATGCCGAATTTGTATTTGCCGATTATGGAGGAGTGTAATCGACGAAGTTTGGAACCGTGGAGAGCGTATTTACCGAATAAAGAGTATTTCGACCACAAGGATAGGGTAAAGAAGTTGAACGCGTACGTGATCAAGTTGATCAGGCAAAGATGGAAGTTGAAACATTCCGTGACGGCGACGCCAAACGCGGACGATTCCATCGATAATCCGCACGCGGATATTTTGGATCGCGTGTTGGCAGACGTGCCGAAAAGCGAATACGGGCCGGAAGTGGAGAGGCAAATGTGCGATGAGATCAAGACGTTCTTATTGGCTGGCCACGAAACTTCCGCGGCGATGTTGATTTGGACGACGTGGGAGTTGGCGAAGGCGCCGGAGAAGATGAAAATAGCAACCGAAGAGGCGAAAAAAGTGTACAAGAATAGCGAGAAAAAGAATAAGAAAACGCCTTCGAGAGATGATTTGAATGGGTTAGAATACATCGTCGGCGCGTTGAAAGAGTCTTTGCGTTTGTACTCCGTAGTGCCGGTGGTTACTCGTAAATGTTTAGGCGACGATTATTTAGGCGGCGAGTTCATTCCGAAAGGCACGACGGTTATTATTTCCGTCCAAGGCGTCCACCACAGAGAAGACTTGTGGGAAAACGCGCAAGCGTTTGAACCGAGAAGGTTCGTCGGAAACGAAACCGACGAGACCGGGAATTATTCATACCTACCGTTTATCCAAGGTCCTCGAAACTGCTTGGGTCAATATTTAGCGCTTTTGGAAGCTCGAGTGGTCATGGCGAACTTGTTGAGAAAGTTCAAGTTTACCTCGAGCCGAGAGACGAACGGGGCTAAACACACGAAGATGATTCCAATCGCCCCCGCCGATGGCATTTGGTTCACCGTAGATTAATAACGAAGAACAAGTCAAGAAGAAGTCGAGACATTAAAGAGAACTATTTATGAAGCGATGATAAAATACAACTCGCCAACACTATCGGACTATTATTCCTCGACTATTCCTACACAAAACTACCTACTACGCGCGCGAAACTACTCCTACCACCACTTTTCTTCTTCTTCTTCTAAAGGCGCTTCCTAAACTTCAACCTCGTCTCCGTCGCCGCTCTCACGTTCGCGCCGCCGCCGCCGCCGTCCTCCTCTTCCTCTTCCTCCTCACCGTTCGCGTTCAAACTCACCCTCTTCTTCCCCGAACGACCAGCACTGCTCGTCGCATTCGCATCCAACGCCGGTTGTTGCAGTTCCACGATTAAGGCTTCTCCAACCGTCCGTTCGTAATACCCCTCGTACGTTTCCCCCGTGGACGTTTTCAGTAAAGGCGTTTCGGTGTCTAAACGTTCAAACGTGAGCGTTTCCCCGGGGAGCATTCGGACGAGTTTCGGGACGTCCACGAGGATGAATTCTTCTTCTTCTTCCTTTAAAGTTTGTTCTTCTTCGTTTTTCTTCTGCAAATGATAATGATTCTTTTTCTGCTCGTAATCATCTCCAGGTGTTGTTGTTCCAGCGTTCTCGTCGCTCATTTTTCGCTCGCGGTCCTCCTCCTCCTCCCAAGTTCTTCTTCGCGATGTGTCGCGCTTTGCTCGCTCGCCTTTTTGCCGTTTTTGTTTGGGGACTGAAACCCTAAACACCTGTGTTTGATTTGAAGGAACCAACGCGCGCTGTTTCCTCACACAGTCGCGCGCGCACGACACACGCACGCACACACACACACACACACACACACACAATTGGTACATCGAGCAATATCGCTCAAGTTTGATTTTGTGCGCGTAAAGTGTGTCGTTTTTGAGAAGAGAAAAGAAATAAAGGTTTTCTCGTGTGTTGGGGAGAAACACATCGGAGAGACACATCACGCGGCCAATTGCGCGTCCCAAGAAGAAGTCATCGGTGTACTCTAAAGAGAGAGAAACACACGCACTCGTACTAAAACGACAACAGAAGAGAACGAGAGAGCATCAATACTATGGGGATTCCTGAATCCATCGCGAAAGTGATGTGCTGCAAACCGTTCAACGACCCGTCGTCGATCCGTGTCATCGGATGCGTGATTGGCGTCGTCGGCTCTTTGCTCGTCTATGGGGTGTTGCAAGAGCGCATCATGTCGCAACCGTACTCGGACGCCGGGAAGGATGAATTTTTCTCCTACTCGGTCTTTTTGGTGTTATCGAACAGAGTTTTGGGGTGTCTCATGGCGGCGGTTATTTTAGCGATAACGAAAGGGAACGTCACTCCAGTGGCTGGGATCCATCGATACGCCGTGGTGTCCTTGTCCAACGTCGTCGCGACGACGTGCCAATACGAAGCGTTGAAGTATTTATCGTTTCCAGTGCAAACGTTAGGGAAGTGCGCGAAGATGATTCCGGTCATGATTTGGGGGTTTCTGATCAACCAGAAGAGGTACGGGATGTCGGACGTGGGGATTGCGATCGCGGTGACCGCTGGCTGTACTATTTTTGGCTTGTACGGCGACGAGAGCACGTTGACGAGTAACGCGAGTAAAGGCGCGAACGTGCAGGAAACTTCAGAGTACGGAATCTTGTTGATGCTCGGGTATTTGTTCTTCGACGGGTTCACGTCCACGTTTCAAGATAAGTTGTTCGTCGGGTACAACATGGAGACGTACAACCAAATGTTGTGGGTGAACTTTTGCTCTGCGATTATTTCGGTGGTGTATTTGTATTCGGATGGGTCTTTCCAAGACGCGATTGCGTTCATCGAGAGACATCCGTTAATTACGGGCGATATCATGATCTTGTCTATCGCGGCGATGCTTGGACAGTTGTGCATTTTGTACACGATTAAGGAGTTTGGCGCGTTGTTGTTCGCGACCATCATGACGACGAGACAGTTCTTGAGCATCTTGTTGAGTTGCATAGTGTTCATGCACATGTTGTCTCCGATGCAGTGGTTAGGTACGGTGCTAGTGTTCGGTGCTTTGTATTACAAGTCCTTCGCGAAAGCTGCGGGCTCGAAGAAAGCGGTAGACGGGGAGAAGGAACCGCTCATTAGCGGCGGCGAGAACTCTGGCAAGGTGTGAAAAGAGGACTGATGATGATGATGATGATACGTGAGGCGCGTATTTTCATCGACGGATTCGGGAAGGAGGAGAATTTGAACGTTTTGTTATTTATATATTTATTAATTCATTCGCACTTTAACACTCGATGGTAAATTATAAAACTCGCCTCGTTTAGTATATATTACGTTAATCTTCTTTGCCGCTGTACCCGTACGGGTTCTTGCTCGCCCAATTCCACTGGTCCACGCAACACTCCTCGATCGTCTTCTCCGCTCTCCATCCTAAAATCTCGTACGCCAAATCGGTTTTCGCGTACACCTCCGCCGCGTCTCCCGGTCTTCTCGCTACCATCTTCATAGGAATCTTCTTCCCGGCCGCTTTCTCAAACGCACCAACCAACTCTAACACGCTCGTGCTCTTACCAGTGCCTAAATTCACTACAATTCTCCCACACTTCCCGTTCTCTTTGGCAATCTTCTTCAACGCCGCGACGTGCCCGTCCGCCAAATCCACCACGTGAATGTAATCTCTCCTCCCCGTCCCATCTTTCGTATCGTAATCCGTTCCAAACACCGACAACTCCGGTCGTCTCCCGACCGCGACTTGCTGCACGAAAGGCATCAAATTATTCGGTATCCCTTTCGGATCTTCTCCAATTTCTCCGCTCGGATGCGCCCCGACTGGATTGAAATACCTCAAAATCAAGCAGTTCCACTCGTTATCGCTCGCGTGTTGGTCCGTTAAAATGTGCTCAATAAACAGCTTCGTCTTCCCATACGGGTTCAACGCGCTCGTCTCGAATTCCTCCGTGCACGGTACCGTTTTCGGTTCCCCGTACACCGTCGCCGAGCTGCTAAATATGATCGATTTACACTTCGCTTTGACCATCGATTTCAACAAAACCACCGTCCCGTTGATGTTATTTTCGTAATATCTCAGCGGTTTCGAGACGGATTCACCGACGGCTTTTAAACCGGCGAAGTGTATCACCGCAAAAATCTCATTCGCCTCGAAAACCTCGTCTAACTTCTCTCCGTCTAAAATATCTCCCTCGATGGACGTCATCAGGTTTCCGTTTCCTCCGCTCAAGCGTTTCACGCGTTCTAAAGATTCGAACGAACTGTTGTCCAAATTGTCGTACGCGATAACTTTGCATTCTTCTTTTAACAGTTGCAAACACGTGTGAGAACCGATGTACCCGGCCGCACCGGTGACTAAAACAGTCTTGCCAGAAAGAGACATGTGTGAGTGTACCGCTGAGTTTCTCCGTTCAATGTGTATATGCAGAGAGGGAAAGCCGGAAAACGTTTGCGCGTTGTGAAGAATTTTTCCATTTTATCCAAAACCGTTTTGTTTTCCCCACAACAAACTCAAAGACTCTCGCGCGAGAGAAAGAGAGAGAGAGGGAGAAAAGAAGAAGAAAAGCAGCCGCGAGGAGGACACATCATCGGTGGTGGTAGTAGTGATGGACGTCCCGGACGATTGGGGTATCGTCGCAAACGATGACGATGATGACGATGGTAAGAAGAAGAGGTGGTTAACGCCCAATACGACTGCGGCGAGAAATCATCTCGTCGAGGCAAAAACGACCAACAAGAAGAAGGAAAAGGGAGAAGAGCGAGAACGAGAACAAAGCGAGGGGAAGGTAATCAGCGGACGATTGCTCGGACGACGCCGAAGGGCGAAGGAGAAACGGAAACGGATGGCGACGAATAGGAAGAATGATGGTGGCGGGTCCTCTGCTGACGAGGAGGAGGAGGAAAAGGAGGAGAAAGAGGAGGAAAAGAGAGAGAGGAGGACGAACGCGAATATGACGGAAAAGCAGAAGAAAAAAGCGGAGAAGAATCGAGCGAGGAAGTTACGAAGAGAGTGGAAGAGGAAAAAGGAGATGGAGGAGGAGGAGGAGGAAGAGGAGGAGAAGAAGGCGCGCGTTGAACACAATCCGGACGAGGAGGAGAGGAACGAGATGAAACGGTTGGCGAAGGAGTACGTGGCGGAGAAGGCGAAGAAGAAACGAGCGAAAATCACGACGACGAAAGGAGAAGAGAAACATGGTAATAGGAGTAATAGTAATAGCGAAAGTTCGGAGAAGAACGAGGACGAGGGCGAGGAATTCGAGAGCGAAGACGATGTCGCGCAGCAACGACGAGAACGAGAACGAGAACGAGAACGAGAACAAGAACAACAACCGGCGGTCAAAAAACAAAAGAAGCTCTCGTTGATTGATAAAATGCGCGCGAAGCTGTCCGGCGGTCACTTTCGCATGCTCAACGAACAACTCTACACGACCAAAGGCGACGAAGCTTTACATTTAGTCCAACAAAACCCGGGCGTTTTTGACGCCTACCACGAAGGCTTTCGAGAACAAGTGAAGAAATGGCCGAAAAATCCAGTCCATAAATGTTTCGAGTGGTTGCAACACAAACCATACGACACGATCATCGCCGATTTCGGATGCGGAGACGCCGAGTTAGCGAAACTTATCGGTAAATCGAAGAAGAAAGTGTACAGTTTAGATCTAGAAACGCCTTCCCACGCGCCGTTTGTGATTGCGTGCAACATGGCCAAAACGCCGCTCGAATCCAACTCCGTCGACGTCGCCGTCTTCTCTCTGTCCTTAATGGGCACCGACTATTACAAGTTCATCGAGGAAGCCTCTCGAGTGCTCAAAGTCAAAGGTAAACTCTGGATAGCCGAAGTCAAATCTCGATTCGACGGTAGAAACGGCGCCGCGTCCATCCCGAGTTTCGTCGCGAGTTTGAAAACCGCCGGATTCGACGTCGACCCGAAGAAAGTCGACGAAAAGGATAAGATGTTTTTCGTCCTGGAAGCGGTCAAGGCTAAAAATCACGCATCATCATCGAGTGGTGGTGGTGAAAAGAAGAACAACAAGAGTGGTAAGGTTGAGTGGCCGAAATTGAAAGCGTGCGAGTACAAGAAGAGATGATAGCAAAGAGAGAGAGAGAGAGAGAGATTTCCAAGAAAGAGTAGTTTGTATTTCCAAGAAGGGAAAAAAATACTCGGATGGACAAAAAATCCGAGGCTGAATTCATTCATTTCCACGCGCCTAAACGCGCGCAACAGCGCACATACACATCGCAAAGTGTTGTCATTTCGCATCACAGATGATCGNCGCCGCGCCAAACGACGACACCGTCGCGCCGTTGGAGCCTGCGGAGCCATCGCTTGAAAATGTAGAGCTGGAAGAAGTCCGAGAAAAAACAAGTTCGAGCGATAAAACAACTTCTTTTTTCCAGCGCGTATTCGCCTCAATCTCTTGGATCTATCGAGCGTTCGTGACCATTTTCATCATGTTCCTGTTCAAACTCTTCGCTTTTTTCAATTCGTGTTTCATGACGTTGCCGGTTTTATTGCCCATCAACGCGCATCCGAGCAAAGATAACACCCACCGAGAAGGAGGATCAGGCCCGATTGTTCCCTATTGGATCGAGACGAAAATTAAATTTTGGTGCTTTTTGCACATCGTGTTTAACATTCAAGTCCCGGCGAGTTGGGTAAAGGCTTCGTACGCGAAACTGATCGAGTTAAACAAAGACGTCCGAGACGCGGAGACGCAAGGTATGTTGTTAAGGTTTTTTTACGTGTGCTTATTTTTCTTTTCCCGCGGCTTCGCGCGACGGCGTAAAATATCTAACTTTCATCTCGACGTTCTCTCGTTTTGGCGGACATTTTTGATACGCGATAGAGATTCCGACGATTGTCGTTGGGCCGGATTTTGATTATAAAAAATTCTTCCGCGAGTACGTGAAACGACCGCACCCGGTGGTGTTGAAAGGCTTCGCGAAACAGTCGCCGGCGGTAAAGAAATGGTCCGTGGATTGGATAGTCGCGAATTTCGGGAACGAAAAAGCGTTGACGAAGACGTTGTTGGGTGATAACATACCCGGGAGAGTAAAGGATATCAACACCCCGGGGACGTATTTGCACAATTGCGAAGCGATTTTCGTGAATCATCCAGAGCTCGTGGAGGATTTGGAGTTATCGAAATTATTGCCGTTCGTTTCCGCCGACGGTAATCCGAAGAACCCGCATTTGGCGAACTTACATCCACGCGCTGGACCTTTGCCGATTCAGTTCTTTCTGGGACGAGGCGGAACTGGTACCGGTTTTCACTGCGCGAACGGCTTCAACTGGTTTTACATGATCGAAGGTTCTAAAAAATGGACCTTCGTCGATCCCCGTTGGACCATTTTGACGTTTCCGGCGTTAAACCGCGGCGCTCTGTACCAATCCTGCGCGGTGACCGATCCGAACACCGTCCTCGAGAAATATAAACCGCTCTGGCGCGTCTGCCCGCGTTACGCCGCTATCGTTGAACCCGGCGACGTCCTTTTGAACCCGCCATGGTGGTGGCATTGCATCGAGAACCTCACCAAAGATTCCACCGCCGTCGCCACTCGATGGATGGACACGAAAACATTACGTCCGTTAACCGGCATTGGTACCGACGCCAACCGTCTTTTCACCGCGTTTCAAATCTTCTCCCCGGTGTTTCTAAAACTCCAATTCTCGCTCATCATGCGAGGCATCCACGCCACGCCGGACGAACACACGCAAGTCGACACCGACGAAGACCTCGAAAAACAACACGCTCAGCGCACCGCCAAAGGCGCTCAACACGAAGACGCCACCAGAGTCACGGCCGCCTTAAACTCCAACGAAGAACAAGACGCCTACAAAGCGTACTACGCCAACAAGTGGGGATACGCCGACCATTTGCCAAAATCAAACGTCCAAAACGGTGAAACTCGCGACGACATCGAATCGAACAAGTTCGATCAAGGGCAAGGGAAATGGACCATGGACACGATGAACTTTCGAGGCCGTTAAAGATCTTAAAGAAAAAAGAAAGAAAAGAGTCAGTCCTCCTCGCGCAGTTCTCAAAGCCGCGAGAAGAAGAGAGAGAGACGTTTGAATTCCAAGAACAAAAATCCAATCACACATCCAATCACATAAACAACGTAAACAACATAAACACCGAGCAGCAGCTCTACCAGCACTCGCACTCGCAGCCTTCATCAATACCTTCAATCTCTCGCTTTTACGTCGAGTCGTATTTTTTGCATTTTTTTCGTAGAGTAAAGAGATCTCTCAAATGCATTTTCAGCCGTCCGATTTTTCGTCATTTTAAAGCGTTTTTAAACACCACGAGAGAGAGATGAATACGATGCGAAGAGGCGGCGGCATTGGAAGCGTTTTCTTGAAGAAGAACACCTTTCTCGACGGCTTGGTATCCTCGTTCTTCGTCGGTGGGCGCGCTACTCTCAGATCGTTCACGTCGTCCGGGACGTCCTCGTCTACGGCGTCTCCTCCGCCGAAGGATTGGACGAATGCAACGAAAACGGGACACCTCCTCCGGAGGGAAAACCTGACGCGCTTGACGAAAGATCTACACCTCATGCTCGCAAACAGGAACAAAATCGAAGGCCCGAACGTTCCAGACGCCAGATCTGTGCTCGTCCCACTCGCACTCGTGGACGAGCATCCGTGCGTCTTGTTGACCGTACAATCCACGCAATTCGGAACCCCTTTGTTGGCGTTTCCGAGAGGCCACNGAAGTCGACACAATTCGAGCTGCGTTGGATAAAGACGCGGTGGCGCAAGCGTGCGATCAAATCGGNGGGAGAGAACCGTGGGCGAACCCGGATAGGATTGAATATTTAGGCACGCACCACGACGCGGTGAATAGTAAAAGGACGTTGGCGATTACGCCGGGGGTGGCGTATTTCGGTTCGTTGACGAAACGGCAAGTGCAGGAGAGAAATAGGAGCGCGAATTGCGTGCTAGGAGTGGCGGCGATTAAGATCGAGGACTGTTTGGAACCAGACAACGTGAGCGTGGTCAAGTTAGAGGAAGAGGAGGGTAGCACTAGAAATACTGTAGAAGAAGATGGTGATAAGGAAGAGGAGGAAGAGAGGAGCATGGGACCGATGCCGGCGTTTACGGTGCCTCGCGCGAACGTCGTCGGGTGGGGCGAGACGAGCGAACCGTTTGGACTGAAGAACTGTTTGATTTGGGGGAGCGATGCGGCGATTTTGCACGGGGTGTTGAGAGTGATCGTTGGGTCGGACGAAAGGTATAAGCAACAGTTGTATGGACAGTTTGAGAAGATTCAGCGGGAAATGAACGAGCAGGCGACCAAAGTAGTAGCTTGACGGACGAATTCATAGCGTGTAATTTTTATTTATCAACGTTGTTTAAATACAACGTAAACGTCCGATTGGGACGTAGCAAAAAGAACACCAGCAGTAGCAATAGCAGCACACGAATACTGATAGTACTAATATTCGCGCGTTTTTTTAACTTCTCTTGCATTTTTGTTAATGCGAGTGCTCCCCGTCGAGCGACAGATTAGACAAAAGAATAACGCCAGCGCCGCCGGCGTAGGCGGTGAACAATGCCAATCGTTGCGATAACGACCTTCCCGCGTGTACTTTCTTTACGTGATCGCCTCCGTGTTCGTCGCAATCTCTATCACTCATCTCGAACTCATCGGCGACGATTTCAGAGGTGCCGCCGTATAAGAACGTCCCGGAAGCCAACGCCTCGAGAACAAACACGGTTTCAATACTGACCGAGCCTAAACCCATACCGATGAATATTCCACACGTCGTTGTCAACGAGAACACAATCATGGACGTAATACTGACCATTTTACTCGCCTTACCGTTTACGAACGACGAGCCGATCGATAACGCCGCCGGCGCTTTGTGCGCGGCGATGGCGGTGAAAATCGTCAAAACGTTTTGTCTCGATTTTTGCACGCCGAGCGTCAAACCAGCCAAGACAGAGTGCACGGAAATTGCCGCCAATAAAATGTACGGTCTTTTACTCTTACGCAAATCTTCGCAAGTTTGAGGTCCTTCGCTATGCTCGTGATGGTGATGATGATGATCGCTATGCTCGTGATGGTGATGATGATGATCGCTATGCTCGTGGTGGTGATGTTGTCCTTTCTTCTTCCCTTCCTCTGCAGAAGTTTCGCAACAGTGGTCGTCGTGTCCGTTCGGGTGTATCGCGTGCCCGTGAATGTGAAACAACACTCGCTCGATAAAAAATACCAACAAATACCCCGTCAACGCGAGCGCGAATCCAGCCGGATACCCAGCCGGCGTAATCTTCACCTGCTCCTGGTACTCCACCAAGTGCGGAAACAAGTGCGTCAACCCGGCGGATAAGAACACTCCGCCGCTAAACGCGTTCAACAAACTCATCACCCACCTCGCCTTCCTCCCGGCAACGGCTTCAGAAACCATCGGAATCATCCACCCGAACATGCTCTCGCCGAACACCGCTGCCGCCAATCCCGCTTTCAGCGTCGTGTACGACTTGGACGGGTTCTTCGTCGCCTCGTCGTGCTCCTCTTCCGCGTGCTCGAAAGCGCACTCCGCGTCCACCGCGCACTTCAACAGTTCCGGGCACGCCAAGGTAAACTCCGCCTCGGTCAAACTCGTCGACGAATCCCCTGAAGCGCCGTATTCTCGCAACAACTCTTTCGCCGAAACCGAGGCGGCGTGTGCCTCCTCCTCGTGGTCGTCGTGACCGGCGTGTGCATCCTCTTCCTCGGATTTCCCTCCAGTTTGCAACGCGTGTAAAAATCGATCCAATTCGTGTTCCTGTAAGATCGAATCTGTTCCCGAGAACGTTTCCATGATGTGTTCCATCGGCGTTTCTTCTTCTTCTTCAGAGGCAGAGACGAAGAAGAATAAACGACGATTCGATTCTTGAGTTTCCCGGCACACGCCGTCAAAATCGGACGAGGAGGAATACGAAGAGACGAGGCAACCAACGCGCCGATCATGATCGTAATCGTTGAAATGTGATGATTTTGATGACATCTTCGTCGTGGAGTACGGTTCGATGAGACTTGCATTTTAAATTAAGGAGTATAAGTAGTATTTTCGCGCGTCAGATGGACGATTAGAATGGAGAGATTTGACAGAAGGGCACACGCGAAGGGCACACGCGAAGGGCACACGCCGGGCGACATTTTTTCGAGAGAATGGAAGAGAAGCGCAGCATTGGTCGATACGTTTGCGTTTCACTACACTACGACGACTTATAAAGCGTTATTATTCGTATTCGTAGTATTGCTAGTATAATTACAATAAGAAGATTTGAGATTGAAATCTCAATGCGTCAGTCACGAAGCCGTCGTCTCTCTCAAAGCGAGTTCTCGCTCCAACTCGCGCACGCGCTCGCGATACCGCGTGGTCTTCATTTTTTCTATTTTTAACTGTTCCTCTAACAGATCTAACTCTTCGTCTCGTTCTTTGAACAGGGCAAAGTTATAGTCGTAATCTTCGGAGAGTTTCCGAAAGGCTCGTTTCAACGCTCGGTATTTCGAGAGGACTCTTTCGAGAGTATTCGCCTCGTCATCTTGTTGATTCCTGTTACTCTTTCTGCGCATCATCTCGTCGCGAGTTGCACTCGTGAGCCTCTTTTCGTTTTTGCTCCTCGAACCATTCTCGTTGTTGTTGTTATTATTACTATTCTTTTTGCTCGGAAAACCACCACTCCCGCCCGAGTTTAAAGCGTTTCCGCGCGGAATATGATGAACATGACTTTTCCCAACGAACGCTTTTATCGATTCTCTCAGCGGGGATGAATATTCACGCGATGAAGTCATCGTCGGCGCCGCTAAACCGTCGATTTCTCTCGTCAGCCGTTCCAGCATTTGGAATTCATCCTCATCCTCCTCCTCCTCATCTTCCTCTGAGATCACATCGTTGCGTTCTGGTAACATACTTCGTGTGCGCTTCTCTCTGCGTATCTCTCCGGTGGTAACGTGTTTCCCGCGAGCGCTTTTTAAGCACAGGGCGCAAAGCGATTTGGGTTTAAGACCCTAAACATGTTTTTTGTCTCCCTTTTTTTCTCCGGAGTGGATAGAAAAGAATTGGACTGTCACACTTCGGTACACATAATCGCGCGCTCGGAACGACGAGAATACCACGGAGGAAGAATCATGGCGTCGTCGTTATCGTCATCGTCTAACGGATGTGGGCTTTCTTGCGCGCATCATCTTCGAAACTCTTTGAAAGCTTCCGGGTCTTCTGTGCCCTCGAGTTCTTCTTCTTCTTCTTCTTCTTTGCATGCCTTCAAGATGAACACAAAAAGCAGCCGCTTTCTGCGTCAAAGGATGACGACGACGACAACGGCGAAGACGAATACGACTCGCGCGTTCAACGCCTCCTCTTTCAACGCCTCCTCTCGAGACAGACAAAGACGAGAACAACAACGCGGTGAAACGAAAAGTCGCACATTAAAAGCCGTACCGGCCTGGCATCCAGAAAACAAGAACGACGTCCCGTTCGACGAACCCACACCTGGGTTCAGTTCTATCCCAAGCGCTTTAGAGGAGATTAAAAAAGGCAAGTTTGTCGTCGTCCTCGACGACGAAGATCGAGAGAACGAGGGCGATTTAATCGGCGCGGCAGATTTGATGACGCAAGAAAGCATGGCGTTTATGATTCGACACACGAGTGGGTTAGTGTGCGTTTCGTTGGAAGATGAACGAGCGGACGCGTTGCACTTACCGCTTATGGTGGACTCAAAGGCGAATAAGGATTACATGAAGACGGCGTTTACGGTGAGTTGCGACATGGCGACAAGCACGACGGGGATTTCCGCGGGGGAAAGAGCGGAGACGATTAACGCGTTGGCGAACGATCTGACGAAACCGACGGATCTTGTGAGGCCAGGGCACGTGTTTCCGTTGCGATATCGCGAGGGCGGGGTTTTGAAAAGAGCGGGACATACCGAGGCGGCGGTGGATTTGTCCAGGATGGCTGGACGAGCGCCCGTCGGGGTTTTGTGCGAAATTGTCAACGACGACGGAACTGGGAGCATGAGCAGATTACCAGAACTGCGAGAGTTTTCTAAGAAACACGACTTGAAAATGGTGTTGATTTCGGATATGATTCGGTATCGCCGAGCGACGGAGAAGAATTCGTTGATTGAACGCACGGCCATCGCCAGGGTGCCCACCGAACACGGATCGTTCACCGCGGTGTCGTACGTTTCGAAAGTCGATGGAATTGAGCACGTGGCGTTTGTGTACGGCGACCACGCCACGGAGGAAGAAATTGCGGATAGTTTAAAGGAAAACGCGTTGGTTCGCGTGCACTCGGAGTGCTTAACCGGGGATATCTTCAAGAGCGCTCGATGCGACTGCGGTAACCAGTTGGAGATGGCGATGAAAAAAATAGCAGACGAGGGAAGAGGGGCGATTGTGTATTTACGAGGCCAAGAAGGTCGAGGGATTGGGTTAGGTCATAAACTGAGAGCGTATAATTTACAGGATAAAGGACGAGATACGGTACAAGCGAACGAGGATTTGGGTTTACCGGTGGATAACAGAGAATACGGCGTCGGCGCGCAAATCTTGAACGATTTAGGCGTGAGAAGCGTTCGGTTGATGACGAACAACCCGGCCAAGTATCACGGTTTGCGAGGGTACGGGATTACCGTGACCGGGAGAATGCCTCTGTTTGCGCCGATTACGTTGGAGAACAAGACGTATTTGGAAGCGAAGAGGAAAAAGATGGGGCACTTGTTCGGAGAAAGCGGCGATTTCGAAAACGTCGCCACCGCGGCGACCCCGATGTCCTAATAATAATGAATCAATCATCATCAAAGAAAATGTGTTTGTAATCTTTATATATGCCAAGAATAATCATCATCATTGGTGTTGTCACTGTGTGCATGTTGTAGTGTGTCCATATATTATTACATTACTCGCTGAGGTACAAAACATTTACGTGTCGTTTGTTCGTACGTTTGTGTTTCTCTTCTTCTTCTTCTTCTTCTTCTTCTGTTATACATTTTTCTCTAGAAGCTTCTCTTATTTATTCTGTTTCAACATGCCGAAATAACTTCCAACCTCGGGCGAATACGAGCTGCTCTCGCCTCGTTTCGTTTGCTTGAGCAAATCGAGCCCAATTTTTCCCGAAACCGTGTTCTGCTTCTGCGCGCTCATCGTGATCCCACCACCTTCTCCGGCGGGAGCAATGCTCGTATTTTTCTTGGCTGCTGGCGAGTAAAATTCCCCGAGATTACCCATCATCGCCGCGTCGTTTGTCATCATCTGCGATGGTCTTTGCTGCGAATCGTTCGATATTATGACTCCATCGCCCCCGTAGTGAATGGGAGGACTCGGTGTATCTGTCTTTCTATTCAAATCACGTCCTTCTTCATCGAGAGATACTAAACCGTATTGCGGGACGCGGTGATGTCGCTCTCGTTGTGGTCGAGGAATACAATCCGCGCTGTCGATGGAGATGCGATTGATTTTGTTAGGACTGTTGATGTTTCTCTCGTTGCTTCTCGTTTTATGTAGCTTTGATTTCGGCGTCGGTGATCGATTATTCGCGTCTTCCACCGCGTCATCTCGGGAATATAACGATTCCGATTCCGAATCAGAGTATTGTAGACCTTGTTTCTCGAGCGCGTGCGCGATGCCAGAGATGGAATCGCGTTCGTTGACTACGTACACTTTAGACGGCGAAACCGGTTCAGACGAAGCGGAACTTTGTTGAAGCAACTCCGAGGAGAGCGCAGATTTCAACGCAGGCAAAGGTTCCTCACCGCCAACGACACTGTCGGCAACACCGTGAGGAAGAACGCGTTCCGGCGAATTCGATTGCGACGCCGCGCTTCCCTCTCCGTTCAACGCGATGCGTTCCAAATTCTCAAGACATTTAAATTCGCAATACAGCACGGGACTCGCCGCGCCTAATTTTGGCGACATTCTTTCTGCCGTCCCGCCGTTCCCGTCCGCCGCCGCCGCCATGTGCGCCGTGTTCTGCGCGTCCAAAAACTCCTTTCTGGAGCACCTCCCTTTCGTCGGCACCATCGGATGCGTCACCACGAGACTATTCGGCGGCATCAACTGCCACCGCTCCAACCCATTCATGGACAACGGCTCCGACGAGACCAGCATGCTCTGCGTCGCGAACATTCGCTTCTTGAAAATATGCATAAACTCTGGCGACCGTCGACTTCGATATTTCGGCACGCCTCGGTTTTCTGAGCCTTCTTCGCCGTGGAGCATCATCTTATCGAAACCGCCTAAACCTCTCGCTTGTTTCTTCGGCGTCGTCGTCTTACCACCGCCCCCGATCTTTTTCTCGCCGCTTTCACCTCCCAAATCCCACGCTTTCTCCCCTGGCAACGGCCCTAAGTGAAAATACAACGACGGCGGATCTTCGTGACTGGAATTCCTATACCGCGCGGCGACGACCGTCTCCCCATCCGTAAACGCCAAATTCATCGAGCTCGACTTCCCTCCGCTCGCTCGGATAATCAGACACATCGCTTCCCTCACCGCGCGCTCCATCATCTCGTGCGATTGACTCGAATTCGTATCCGGTAACTGATTCAAAACCAGCGCGAACAACACCTCGCTATCCGTCGTCCCGCTGATGTGTTCAAACAAATCATCCCGCAACGTCGCCAACAAACTTCTCCGTATCTTCTTAAACCCGTGCACTTCCCCGTTGTGCATAAACATGTACCTCCCGTTATAAAACGGGTGACAGTTATACTCGTGCACGCTCGCCCCTGGTCCGGCTGCTCTCACGTGTCCGAACAATAAACTCGTGCTGATTGCTTTGCTCAAACTTCGTAAGTTCCTGTCGTGCGACGGCGCCGCAATCGTCGTGTAACAGCACGGTCTCGAATACGAGCACAACCCTTTCAAGTCTCTCAAGCCTTGCAACGGGTTCGACCCGTACCATCCGATGCCGCACCCGTGCACGTTCACCTCGTGGTTGCGACGGATGTCTCGTTCCACGCCTGGGGTGAACCCAGCGCCGTCTGCCATGTTCGCCAGACCGTGGTAGGCGCCGTAGATGATCTTGGAGATGCAGACTTCGTCGCCGTAATAGAATACCCATCGACACATGATACACAACCCGCGAGAAGTCGTTATCCGATTCCTTTAAATGTCTCTTTCTCTTATGCGTGTGTGTTCTCTTTGAGAACGCGCGCTCCCTTCTCGAGAAAAAGAGGAACGCGAGTCGAAGAACGGACTGCTCCCCTCGCGCGCTCTGCTGTTTCTGCTCCGATGGAATATATTTACGAGTCGAACGAATGATGATAAAAGAAATTGGTTTCGAAGTTTGAAGACATTTCCCCATGCAGAGAAACAAGTTAAGGAAACTGCACAAATGCGAGAGAGAGAGAGAAAAGCACGTGAGAAAGCGCGATACGCCCCTCCCTCCGGCCGCTGCCGCACACAAATCTGTCGCACATTCTGACATGCGCGTAGAGGAGGGCACCAATCCTGGTGCTGCTGCTGCTGCTGTTGCGAATACGAATGCGAAGAACACGAATGACGCTTTGCATTTGGACGAGATCGTGAAGCGGGACGGCTACTTGGAACGCATTGTTCTCGACGATGAGAAGACGAAGACGAAAGCGAGACGAGTTTTGAAGTGCTCGATAACCGGGCACGCGTTCACGCTTCCGTCAGAGAAGGAGGAAAAGGAGGAGGACAAAGTAGCCTCCGTTATAAACGTCCTGGAAAGTTTCTTGAACGGGAAAAAGCGGAAACGCTTACGAGAGAAGAAAGAAGAGGAAGCGAAACTGACCGAAGAGTACGCGCCGGCGCTCGTCCAATCGAAACATCTTCCGGAGAAGTTTTTCTGCCGAGTGACGGGGAAATACGTCCCTAAGATTGAGAAGCTCGTGGTGGAGCATTGCTCGGGGAAGCGGTTTACGGTCGGTGAGGCGAAAGTGGTCGGGAAGAAACAGACGCTGTTGGAGGAAGGAGATCCGCGGGAGGAGGAAGAGGCGAAAGAGAAGAGGAAAGAGGAGAATCGACGGGTGGCGGAGAAGCTGAGAGAAATGCGATTGAAAGAGTGGGAGGAGAGACAAGCGAGGAGGAAAATAGCCATGCAAGAGGAAGGCGAGGAGAGCATGGAGGAAGAAGAGGAAGAGGAGGAAGAAGAGGAGGAAGAAGAGGAAGAGGAGGAATCCGAAGAAGAAGAAATAGAAGAAGCGCCGAGAGAGAAGAAGCGAGCNAAGAGATGATAACTAAACAAAAATAGACCACAAACATCAACAGTGAAAGAATTCTGTGTAAACGCGCGCGCTATCTAAATCTTTTATACACGCTAACTGAACTCAAATGCTGCTACGCTACAAATCTGTCTTTCCATGTAGGCGACGTCCATGAGTCGATCCATTCGGAATTTTTCGTAAAATTCGTATAATCAACGCTGTCGAGCTTTGCCATGAGTTCTAAAAAACTCGCGCAGCACAAAGCTCCAACTGGTACAAAACTATCCATCAGTTTTACTAATTCCTCCTCATCGTCGTGCAATCGCAGCGGCAACCACACGCCGGATCCTTCTTGCACTTCGCCGTCGAGGAAGGCCATTTCATTCTCCGCCGCCGCGTCAAATTCCAACTTGTAACACTGACCAAATATGTTCATGTACTTATCGCTATACGTAAATTTTCGTATCGGTTGTAACTGCTTACTTATTTCCGCGGGAGAGCGCGCGTAGATGGACAACTTTACGCCTGAAATTCCGAGTTCTTCTTCGATTTCGCGAATCGCGCATTGCGCGTAGGGATCAAAATACGTCCGTCCGTGATCTTCCCACTTCACGAAATCTATCGCGGTCTGCACACCCGACGTGCACACGTCGTACATCCCGGGCCACACGTCTTTCTTCACGCTCCGCTTCGTCGAAAACACGGACAGGTTTCCCAACCTCGCGTTCCTCGTTTCCTCCAACGTCTGCGACGCTCGTTCCTCGAACATTTTCCGCAACCGAAACACAACCTTCCCCGTCTCGTACATGTCGTACCTTTCCTTGTCGATCTTTTCCGGCACGAACTTTCTCTCAAAGTTGTTCAGATAACTCGCCATCATTTTTTTAAACGCGTCGTCGTTTACGTCGCCCTCCTCTTCCGCTCTTCCTCTCGTAGTATTATTCTTGGTGGTTTTGGTTATCAACACGTAACTGCCTCTTCCTCTCAAGCGCTCTTTCACGGTCGTTTTCCTCGAGACAAAGTCAACCACGAAATCGTTCTCGTCCACTATCGCGCACAACTCTTCCTCTCTCCCGTTTTCAAACGCAAAGACCACCGACTCGGGTGGTTTCCCGAGCGTTCGTTCGCACCAAAAACCGTTGCGTTTTACCGCTTCCAAGAATGCGATTCGTTCATCTTCTTTGAGTACAGACGATACCGAGGACGACGCGAGCGCGCTTCTCCTCCCGTTTTTCCTCCCAATACCGATGCACCTTCTTCTCTGCCTTCGCTTCCTCGAAGCGAAGGAGGAAGAGGAAGACGCGGGAGACGAAACACCGCCCGCGAGAGGACACATCCTTGTCTCCAATTTGTGCCGAATTTTCCCCATAAATAAAGTAAACATGGACGAGGATGTCCTTCCGCACCCGCCGCGCGGGGTCCTCCTCTCCGCGGTCTGTGACAGTAACAACGTCGCTTCCTATCGGGACTACTTCGAGGACGTCTCGAAATGCGTGCCGTACTCCTCGTCGTCGTCTTATTCCGTGTCTTCGGGAGATTCGTGGGAAAGCGACGAGGACGACGACGGAGTGTTCTTGCGGATAACCAAAGCACACGAGCAGCAAAACAACAACAGAAACGAGAAACCTGCCGTCCAAGTTTCGTTTATAAACATTCACGACGTGATCGACGCAAACTCGCCGAACGAGTACGCGCAAACCGCGCAAAGAATCGAACGGGTAAAAGCGAGATGTAAAGAGAAAAGGATTGGGTTGGTGTTTTGCACGGTGAGTCCAACGAGAGAAGAGGAGGAGAAAAAGGATCGCGAGAATAAAGAAGACGTGACGTACGCATTGGAGGAGAGAGTTTTACAGGTTTTGAAAAGGTTGTGTGGTGTGGAAACGAGGATTGTTGCGTTGACGCGCGTCGGGAGCGACTCGCGGGAGAAGTGCTTGAAAGCGTTGGCGCGAGCGACGGAGGAGGTGAAGCAGGAGGTGCTCGTGAACGAAGGGAAACGGGCGATTGGGAAATGCGACGACGTTTTGAACGCGTTTGAGAGGGAGGTTTTGGAAAGTGGTGTCGCGGTTTTGGAGGAACGCGAAGTACGTTTGGCGAGATTGGAGGCGCGGTGTAAAGCGAGTAGGTATTTGTTTAAAGCGGCGAGTTACGCGGAGTTTAGAGGCGACAGTGAAGCCGCGATGAACGCGTTGGGTGAGTGTTACGCGAGCTTGATGGCGTACGTTGATGGAGCGTTGCCGGAAGTACTTCGCGGTAGTTTCGAAGAAAATAATAATACTCAATCGAGACGATTGTGGAGAGTGTGCGAGACGCTGAGAGTGTTGACGTATTGCAGATCGAGAATGTCCTCGACGCAATTGAGCCAAATTTTGAAGACTATGGATACGAGCGCGAATAGCGAGGTGAATAAAGCGATCCAAGAATTGGCGAGAGTGGAGAAGGAACACGCTTGTTTCGTTAAGAGGTGCTTGTCGATGAGAAGAAAGAATTCTTTTTTACTGAAAGCGTACGACGACGACGCCCCTCTCGGCTTGAAATGTTTCGCGGCGTATTTCTTATCTTTGCGCGCGAAAGCGGATAAATCGTTTGCAGACGTGCTCGCACACACGATGCACGCGAATCCGAACGTGTACGACGCAATCTTCAACGACAATACGCAGTTTCAACGCACCGCCGCGACGAAATCGACGAGCTTTGATTTGAGATTAGATCCAGGATTTTATTACCAAAGCGCGTTCGAAGCGCTCTCTTCGCGAAGAGAGTTTATGCAATCGTCGGGGTTAGGAAAGGATCCGTCCGTATCCGCTACAACAAACGCATCCATACTCACGCGAGGACGCTTTTTGGGAACTTTCGATCTCAAAAACGAAACGGTCACGGGTGCAAATCAAAGCAACATAGAAAATCACGGCAGAAACGCGCAAACCCCTTCTTCGATTGAGCTACGGCGCGCGTACGCGCGCTTTGAAAACACTTTCTCGCCTCTCGAAATGCTGGAAAAAGCGAAAGCATATTACGAAGGAAATCCAAGGTATAAGGCGTTCCATCGTTCATTAAACGCTATTTCGAGCGATTACGCGTTAGAACTTTTCTACGCGAACAACACGGCGACGAACAAGGAAAAGGTTTTGCACATATTGACTGCGTGCGCGGAAACCTATCGGAAAGAAGGATGGGAGGATTTACTCGAGGAAACTCTGGAGCGCACTTTGCTGTGTCTCGGAGGAGGAGGAAATGAAGCTGGAGAGAGCGCGTTAAAACATCGCATGGATGTTTTATTAGAGCTACACGGTATTCAATATCGCGAATCCGAAGGAAAGACGCGCGCTTCTCGTTTACTCGCAGACGGTGCGACGAAAACAAAATCTTTGCCCGTTGTGTTTGAGGTATCGCGCAAATCCTTAGCTTCTCGCGCACTCAAAGTGTCTTGTAGTTTTGGCCACGATGCGGCACGTAACGATTCCGTTCGCGCGGGCGATTGCGTCACGTTAGCCGTTCGATATGCTCTTCAAGGCTTAGTTGACCACGACATGTTTTCGGTGGTAAAACTTGAAGCGCACTTTTCCGATGGAACGAAGGCTTCGACAACAACTGCGAGTAAAGACGAAAACGACGTCGTAAATATTCCGTTAACTGTGCAATCGAAAACGCAAAGCGACTTTGTCTTGGAAGTTGACGCATTGGATGTACTTACGAAATCTGGCTTCACTTTTCGATTCCCGAAAGCTTCTTTCGAAACGCTCAAACTCCTCGGGCACACAAAATCTGTTTCCGTGAAAAAACTCGCCCCTCGCGCAGAATTAAAGATCATGGATGGAGAAAATGATAGCAACGAAACGACCATTTTGTTTGGCGAAAAGAAGACGCTGGCTGTTGTCGTCACCGCGGTGGACGGACTCGCAGACGCCATCGTAAATCTTTCCATCGACGAAAGTTTGCGAGAGATTTCCCTTGGAAGTGAAGACGACGGCGGCGAGAAGAAAGGCGAAGTCATCGCGAGCTTTGAAAACCCACGAATAGTTGTCGGCTCGCTCTCCAAAGGCGAATCAAAACGCGTGAACGTGACCGCGACGTTCTTCTCGAATCGCACGAACACCGCTAACGACAAAAAACAGAACAGGAAGAAATCTCGAGCGACAGTTTCAGCACACTTAACCTGTAACTTTGGTTCCCCGGGAGACGGAGAGGTAGAAGTATCTCCATCTAGACATCGCGTCGTGGCAGCGGAAACTTCAAAAACATTCGCGTTCACAGATGCGCTCGAAGTTTTAGATTCTGCAATCTATGCGCCGTGTGGCACGTCGCCGGTTTCCATACTCATCGCAAAAGACGATGTAGAAGACGACTTCGCTACGAAGAAGATTGACTTGAAAGCACAAAATAGAGCACTCCTGGACGAAGGTGACGTGCGCTTGACGAACATTCGCGCCAAGACGACAGGTTTGGTCGTCGTGGACGATGCAATCACCACGCGATTAAAGCCAGGAGACGTGTATACGCACGTCGCGACGAAAGAATACGTAACGAGCGTTTCGTGGTATCGCAAGGAGGGCACGCAAACAACGACACAAAAGACACAGTCGTCTTTGTCTATCGATGATGACGAGCTCATCGACGGTCGTCGAATAGAAATCATGAATATTTCTGCTCGAGTGTCTGAATACATCCAAGTCGGCGTCGCGTTCGAGTTCGTCGTCGAGATGAAAAATCTCGACCTCGACGTACCTCGCGATTTCGTCGTTTCGGTCAAAGACGCGCCTGGTTTTGTCATGGCTGGTGAATCAAAAACTACGAAAACGGCAAACCCGGGCGAGAGTTGTTTCTTGCGTTTGAAAATAGTCGCTGTCGCGAGCGGGGAGAGATTCTTACCTTCAGTGTCAGTCGCGTGTCCAAAATTAGCCGCGACTTGGACGAACACTCAACAACAAAGCGTGCTTGTTTTACCAGTAGCGCTGTAATACACAGAACACACGCGAGACGTACTGGATACACGACGCGTGTGTGCGCGTGGGTATAGTTTTTTTAGGGAATTAGTTTTAGAAGTTTGTAATATAATATAGTATATAAATAAACAACAGTTTCCTCATTACATCATGTCGACGACGTCCTCGCCGTCGTCAAAAACGTCTATCCACGCAGAAATACCTTCCATCGTCGGCTCTACAATTAACGCTTGACCTTCCACTCCAAACTCTTTGGCAGCATCGCTCATTGCCTCCGCCACTCTCTCCGCCGTAATCGCCGCTATCGTGCTATCGCCAATCTTCCCGTTCTCGTCCCCGCCAGTCATCGCCAACACCGTCGGTCCGGCGCCGCTCAAGAAGCAACAATGCGCACCGGCCCCAATCGCGGCCGCGATAATCTTGTCTAACCCAAACTGCTTATCCCCTCTTTGATGTTGGTGCATGATATCTTGCGTGCCAATTTTCATCAACCGAAAATCGCTTTGATTAAACGCGTTGATCAACGTCGCCGTTCTCCCGATGTTGAACACCGCCTCCGCTTGCGTCAACTTATCGCTCAGCGCCGCTCTCGTTTCGCTCGTTAAACTGTGAAAATCCGGAATAAAAAGAGAGCACAACATCCCCTCCGGAATGTTCACCGAGCTCGTGATCCATTCGTTCTCGTCGCTCAGCGCGATTTGAAACCCGCCAAAAATCGCCGGAGCGACGTTATCCGGATGCCCTTCCACCTCGCACGCTAAATTCAACAAATCCCTTCTCGCTCGCGCCGTGCTCACGTCTGACCCGGCCAACGTCATCCCCGCGGCCAATCCGCACACCAACGCCGCGCTGGACGACCCCAACCCTCTCGCCGGAGGAATTCTATTCGTGCTCGTAAACTTCAACGCGCTCACGTCCAACTCTCTTTTATCGTTCGATTGAAACCGGTACCCTTTCTTCACCGCTTCAATCACCGCGTTCGTCTCATCCCGAGGTAGAAAATCGCACCCTTCGCCTTTCAGTTCTAAAATAAACGTTCCCGTTGGAGAAAACTCCACGGTTACATCGTTCCTCAAATCCACGGCGAACCCGAGCGAATCGAACCCGGGCCCGATGTTCGCCGTCGTCGCGGGCACGGACACGGTCAAACATTCGTTCCTGTTTAACGCGATGCAATCGCTCGATTGGGATGTAAAATCTGGTTTTTCCCACTGGTCGACGTCGGAGGACCATCGAAGTTTCCTGTCTTTCGCGGGCATCCCTCCAGAACCCATCGCGGTCACGGCAACCCCCCTTCTATGGAATGCATTTTTACTTTTAACAACGGTGCTTTTCTGCTTTTTGTGAGGACGAGGACGAGGAGGATGCGCTCTCGCGCAGTGGTGAGAATAACTTGACGACGACAGCATCTCTCTCTCTCTGTCTCTCTCTCTCTCTCTTTTCAGACGTGTGTGTGCGCGTGTTCTCCCCTCTGTTTGCTTTGAGGAATTTCTCCATTTTATCCACTTTTCAACGTTGGAAAAAAACGAACAGAAAGCGTGGTCTTCGTCTTCCCGGGGCGATGTTCTGAACTCAACACCGCATTTCTTTACCTTTGCGAGACCAGAAAGAGAGAGAGAGGGACGGAGGATATGAGTAAATTTCTGGCCTCGCTGGTGAAACCTCTCGTCGATGCGCTTTTGCAACCGAACGTTTCTCAATTGCATTCCATCAACGAGATACAAAAAGCAGCTTCTGTCCGGTGTCACAAATACGTGTACGATTACATCGCCGGAGGCAGCGACGACGAATCGGCGCTGAGGAACAACGCTGAGAGTTTTAGAAATAAGTTTGACGCGTATCCGTTCGTATTGAACGGCGTCGGGCCGGAGAACGTGTGCACGAAAACTCGGATTTTAGGGACGGTTGCTGTGGACGTGCCGTTCATACCGGCGCCCATCGCCGGAAACGCGATGTTTCACACGGACGGAGAACGAGCCGTCGCGAGAGTTGCGAAGAGATTTGGAACGACGTACGCGTTGAGTACGCTCGCAACGACGAGTTGCGAAGAGATTAAGGCCTGTCTGGATGAAAATGACGGTGATGGTGATAAGACGCATAAAATGTTCCAGATGTACGTCTGGAACGAAGGCGAGTTAGTGGACGAAGCGTTAAGAAAAGCAAAAGAGAGCGGGTTTGAAACGCTCGTGTTGACCGTAGATTTGACGTGGTTCGGGAACAGAGAACGGGATAAACGCAACGGGTTTTCGATTCCACCGAAATTGAGCGACCCAAAATTTATCTACGAGTGCTTGAAGAAACCGTGTTGGACGGTGGACGCGGTGAGAGGATGGAAGAGCAGAACGTTCGAATACGCGGCTTTGAGGGACGACACGAAATTGATGGAGAAACAAAGAGACGATATGGCCGGTTTTGTCAGAGATGTGTTCAACCCGACTTTCGATTGGGAAGACGCGAAGGCGTTGCGAGAGAAGTGGGGGAAGAAATTCATTTTGAAAGGCGTGCACAGAGCCGACGACGCGGTGAAAGCGTTTGAGTATTTGAAGGCAGATGCGGTGTGGATTTCAAATCATGGGGGGAGGCAATTAGATGGTGCCGTGGCGCCTTTCGATGCGTTACCGGGTATTAGGAAAGCAGTTGGCGAGGATAAAGAACTAATCATAGACGGCGGTATTCGACGAGGCTCGGATATCGCGTTAGCTTTAGCGCTCGGCGCGAACGCAGTCGCGATTGGGAAACCAGTCGCGTTTGGCTTAGCGGCAGGTGGTGAGAAAGGCGTGGAAAGAACGTTCACGATTTTGAAAGAAGAATTGGAACGGACGATGGGTTTAGTCGGCGCGAGAACGATTGCGGAGTTGAGAAGCAAAGGCAACGAAATCTTCGTAAAAAGAGAACGGTTACGGAATTCATCATGATGAGTACAATAAAATGTATTTTAACGCGCGCTATCAAAAACTACCTGTACTCCTGTGTACTGCTTTAAAAAACATACACCGTTTGTGCGAGCTAATAAATCTATACTACGTAGCACCATGGTACTGGTACCTACTACATCTATTCACTGCTATTTGCTTCTTCCATTTTGACCATCACCTCCAATCGCCGGCGCAAATCTGGATCGTTTTTGTAATTCAAATCGTACCACTCTCGACTCATCCCGGCTTTTTCTCTCTCTTCGTGCGCGAACGGTCCTTTCAAAACGTCCGGCGCGCATCTCTCCACGGCCGATAAAAACCGCTTCCCTAATTCCTCCTCGTTTCCTCTCTCGATGTTCTCCTCTCTCGCGCAAATCTCTCGAAACCAATGCACGCCGACTGCGACGTGGTTCAACTCCTCCTTCGTAATTCTCTCCACAATCGCCGCCGATCGGTTATCGCCTCTCCCGACTAACTTCTCTCTCAACCTTGGCCCTGCGTCTAAACCTCTCGCCTCTTGCGCCATCGGCACCACGGCCATCCTGTCCAACGTATCCTCGCGACTTTCGAAGCATCCCAGCCACAGCATGTCATGCGCGTCCATCTCTCCGTACTCGTGCCCTAACTCTTCCAACCTTTGCAAACACCAACTCAAATGCCTCGACTCGTCGTCCGCGACGCGCGCGAAATCCAAGTAAAACTCTCTCGGTAACCCTCGAAATCGAGCCACGGTATCCCACGCTAAATCGATCGCGTTCAACTCGATGTGCGCGACGGTGTGCAACACGTGCGCGGAAAACGAAGACAAAGGCGTATTCTTCGGCGACGGCACGGAAAACGGCATCACTAACGTCGGTTTCGCCGGTCTCGCCGGTCTCGACGGGAAAAGAACCTCGAGATCTTTGTCTTTCTCGGCGACGATAACTTCAATCTCGCCTCGTAAAAATCGACCGAACGCTCGGTGCGTCAGCGCTATTTTGCTCTCTATGCACTCCGTGTCGTACACGATCGTTTTCGCGTACTCTTGCAAACATCGACACGTGTTCTCGCTCTCTAGGAGCGCGTTTTGGACGTTTCGTTTCGCTTTTGAGGACACGTATTGGCCTTCCGTCGGTTCGTGTATCAGTACAGACGCGGACTTCTTCTTCGTCGTCTTCGCGTTCGTTCCCCAGAGGCGGACGTTATCCAGCGGCAACGCTCGGTATTTCTCGATGATGTTCTCGTCGAAAAAAGAAGAAGAAGAAGCAAAAAATGTGCGTCGTCTCTTTCGCCCTCCTCTTCTCGCGGACGGTTGAGTAAAGGAGGAGGATCTAAAGGCGCAGCAGCGGTACCATCGAAGGGAACCCCTACTGCTCCACAGAAGCGTCATGTTCCCCCAAAAGTGTGAAGTCAATTCGCGTCACTTTGAAAGAAGCTTTGAAAGAAAAGAAAATGTCCTCGTTAAGAAGAGAGAAAAGAGAGGAGGAAGACGCGTTGCTCCGTCGAGCGGCAAACGCAGCGACAGATGCGACGAATGCGACGAATACGAACCGGTTTAAGAGTGGGAACGACTACTTCGAAGAGGAAGAGGAAGAGATGGATGTGGCGGCGATGATGGGATTTAGCGGAGGTTTCGGGAGCAAAAAGAAGAAGCATAATCGAGAACAACAACAAGAAGAACAACGAGGTAAAGGAGGAGAAGGACGACGGGAAGAAGAGATGGAGAGAAAGCAACAGAACGACGACGAGGATGATGCGAGTGTTATTGGAAGAAGAATGCAAAATTCGAAGAAAGAAGACAAAGAAGGAGCTTTGAATACGAACGAAGCGGATGAAGACGACGACTTGGAAGAAGACCAAGAGTACGAAAAACTTCCCATCTCCGACGAAATTGAACTCGGATCTGCGCACAAGAAAACCGTGACGACGATTGCGGTCGAACGGACCGGGTCTCGGTTCGTCACCGGCGCGCGAGACGGGTTCGTGAAACTGTACGATTTTAACGGCATGAGGAAAGATTTGCACCCGTTTCGAGAGATTGAACCGAACGAAGGGTACCCCGTGCACTCGTTGGACTGGTCGCCGAGTGGGGACGCGTTTGTCGTCGCGACTGGGTCGAATAAAGCGAAAGTGTTCGATCGAGATGGACGAGAGCTCGGGGAATTCGAGAGCGGCGACATGTACATTTTAGATAGCAAAAACACGAGAGGACACACGCATAACGTGACCAAAGCGTGTTGGAATCCAATCGAGAAGAATTTAGTAATTACGAGCGCGGATGATGGAACCGTGAGGATTTGGAACGTGGATTATCTGGGCGATCCGAGAGGCTCGCAACGGTCCGTCGTGAAGCCGCAATCGGTCAAACCCGGGAGATTTCGGGCGACGACGTGCGCGTTTAACATGGACGGGAGCTTGATTGCGATGGCGTTGACCGATGGAAGCATACAGTTATTCCCGGCAAATTCAAAGAGAGGAAATATTATGAACAGTAATGGTAGCAGCGCGAATAGAAATGGAGGAGGAGGCGGCTCGAACGCGTACAAATCCACCTCGGTAGGTTTAGTCTTACCGCCGAGTCAGCAAAGTCACTTGGATAACAACTGGACGTCGATAAACAGACCGAAACAGTTGTTCAAAAAATGTCACCAACCGGACGAAGAAATATCCAGCTTATGTTTCAACGAGGAAGATGGACGACACCAAATGCTCTCGAGAGCGACCGATGGGACGTTAAAAGTCTGGGATTTACGCAACGCGCAAAAACCGGTGAAAGTGTTTGACGATTTGCCGGCGTCGTACGGAGAAACGACGGTCGCGTATTCACCGAACGGGTCCAAGTTTTTCACCGGTTGCGATGGCGAGGACGATGGTAAAATCTCTTCCTCGACTGGGAGTTTACACGTGTTTGACTCGCAAACGTTAGAGCGCGTGGCTAAAATCTCCTCCTCGGAACAAAACGTCGTCTGCGCCACTTGGCACCAACGGTTGAACCAACTCTTCGTCGGGAGTGGAACGAACGACCGAAAGCTCGGATCTCGCGGGAAAGTGTCGCTCTTATACGACACTAATCTCTCCGCGGTCGACCGAGGCGCCATGTTAGCGATTGGCAAGAACCCTCGCTCGAAAAACGCGGACGATTTCTACCGCCGCGTGGACGTGCAAAACATTTTACACGTTCCAAACGCGTTGCCGTTATTCCAAGAACCCGTCGACAAATCCGGTCGTAAACGCCGGTTAAACAAAATCGAACGGAACGATCCAAACATCTCGAAAAAGCCACAGACCGACGGCTCCGGCGCCGGCGACCGCCCGGCGCAAAGAGGTTCGACGTTGCTCACGCAACACTTGTTACGAAACGACGGCATGCTCAGCGACCAAGACTGGAGATTGGGCGACGCGAGAGAGTCCATCTTGCGCCACGCGAAAGACGCGGCAGAGCACAACGTCCATACCAACGCGGAACCGAACGAAATTTGGTACGACTCGGACCAGGATAAAGACGATTCCGAGGACGAAGAAAAAGACGACGACGGAGACGAGGAAGCGGACGAATAGAATAGAGTAACGATTTTAAAATAGTAGTATAATAAAGTAGGCCACACAGAGGCATCGTAATAATAACAACGCACGAAGTATCCCGCAATCGCGAGTGTTTGTTTTCACATGTATTTCTCGTCGACGCGTTCACGTTTCGTCCGCTTATTATCATCCCTCTCCTTAACAGACAGACACATTCTTCATCCAGTTACAAAGCTTTCCTCACCAAAGCGGCGACGTCGCTCATATTTTTCGCTTTCAGTTTCGGGAACGGTCGTTTCTCCGTGATTGTCCACACGATTTTCTCGTTCACGAGGACCTCAAACGTCCCCGCGGAGGCATCTCGCGTGATCTCTAACTCGCCGTTGAGCTCCGCTTTCAACTGATTCGCGATGCGGACGAACGCTTGTCACATTTTGGAGACGGACGCTCGCGCGACAGTTTTTGAGGAGGAAGGAGTGATGCTCCGTTTAGAGACTTTCTTGACTGTCCCTTTGCTTTTCGACGCGGACGTCTTTGTCGTTTTCTTCTTCTTTGCCGTTGCGCTGGCCATGTTTTCCTCGCGGTTGATGAATGGAAAAATCTGAAGAATTTGAGGTTTACAGTTGAGTCAAAAAATGGTATATTCTCGCTACGTCATACGCGCTCTAATGATCTCTCTTTCTCTCTATCGAAAACTACTTCTTGAACCACTTAGGGACGAAGGATTTCTTAGCCTGGTCGCTCATCATCGGTTCGGCTTTTGCTTCTCGATCTTTGTCTTCTTCTTTCGAAGGAGGCTTAGGAGGAGGAGGAGGACGTATCGGCGCCGAAGCGGAAGACTTTTGGTCGTGCAATCGAAGCATTTCCAAACACTTGGTGCTGAGCAGCGCGGATTCCTCTATTTCTTCGAAGGAGGAAGTGGTAGTGGTGGTGGTTTTTAAGGAGAAGAAGATTTTCGCGGCGGGGGCTAAGCCGGCGTCGTATAAGGATTGGTTCGCGTCTCGGCCGTTTCGTTTCAAGACGCGTTTCGGAGGCGCGACGAAGAGTTCAAAGCTCGGCGCGTTTTGAGTACTTTTATCATCCTTGGATAAAATCTCCTCAACGAACGCGTACACGTCCTCGACGGTTTCTTTGTGCGCGTCGAACACCGCTTCCACGCACACGTCCGAAATTGGTTTCTGTTGAAACATAATCCGTATCGTCGCGTGTCGCACTTTCTCTCTTCGCCGTTGCGCTTCTCGCTCTCGATGCTTCTTCGTCAACAAGGCATTCCCGTTCTCTAATTTACGTCTGTTTGACGCCACAATCTGCGCCGCTTCCGCACTGGACAGCTCAAAAAACGCCTCCGGTAATTCCTCATTCGCGGAGACTAAACCGGTGGTTGGATCCATTTTGCGTTCCTCCGCTTCGGCGTCTAAAGTTTTCTGTCGAACCACCCGAGCCGCGCGTTTGCCGAGAACAGAAGAAGAAGAAGAAGAAGAAGAAGAAGACGTCGCTTTTGCGTCGTCGTCACTCAGAATTGCAGATCGTTCCATCGTTTCGTCTTCTTTTTTGTCTTTCTTCTCCGCCGCGTCGTTCGCCGCGCTCGCCGACGAGGCACCTTTAACGTGTAACGGTGGTGCTTCTCCTCCTCCTCTTCTCAAACTGCTCTCCTCATTCGCGACGACATCTGAACCAACCGTTAAAGTTCGTTTTTTAATAAACACTACTTTCAACTTCGCGTTCGTCGGTAAGTTCAAGTGCCGCAAAGGGCAGTCCATGTCGACTTTCACACCTCCCGAGGAGGAAGAGGAGCCTTTTCCCCGCGATTGGTCTTCTGAACGGAATTCCAACGCATCAACGTTTATGCTACTCTCTGATATCATCCCGAGCTTACTCGCGCACTCGAGCAAACAGTCCCTCAACGGTTTCATCGGCGGTAAAGATTTGAGGGTTATTTTCGATTTGCCGTCCTCGGAGAGGACGGTGATGGTGGTGGCCATGACGTGATGAATGTGTGGGTATTAATTGTGTGGTAAAATGAAACTTTTGAACTACGTGTCTACAACATTCGGCTACTATCTTTAATGACTAAATTAACGGCACTCTGGCGACGTAAATACCTTGCCTGGCTAAACTCTCTTCGACGTCTGCGCTTCCTTGTGGGGGTTCAATCTTGTAAAATTTACTGTACGCGACCAACACCTCGCACCCGCGCTGGAGCAGCGTCGGGTAGTGACTGCGTAAGGAACCGTCGACGTCCATTTCGAGTTCACGAATTCGAGTCCAGGTTTTACCGTCGTTTGAGGATACGGCGACTTTAAGAAAGGTGCGGCATCGGGAACACCCTTTGGCGGGATGTTTTGCGTGGTCGTTGAACGCGAGCGCGAGTAAACCCCTCGGTTGGAGACGAATCATGTCGATTTTCGAGTTTGGATTCGGGACGTCTTTCATCGCCGACGCGTCCGTCCACGTTTGACCGCCGTCGAGAGATTCCGAGCGGAACACGTACCCAGCTTTGGTTCGAAAGACCATCAGTAAGTGGTCGTCCGTTTCCAATTCGACGACGGCGTTTTCAATCAACCACGTATTTCGACCTCGAATGGTTTCGGAGGGATACCAAGATTCGCCGTGGTCGTCGGAAAGTAAAACGCCCGCGCCTTCTTTTCCGTTCAGTTTTGAACATTTCTCTGGATTGACCGATGGCGATTCTAACATCGCGCGTTCGTTCCAATACGGCAGAACCCATCTACCGGACCGTCTTAACACGATCGGTTTATTCGCGGTGACTTTCGGTATCCCGTCGTCAAAATCCTGACTCAACACGATCTTCTCCGTGTGCGTCCACGCGCCGCTAACTACGTTAAACTTCTTCGCCAAAATATCCCCTCCCGGCGCGTAATCCATCCCCGGCACTCGAGACCCGCACCCATTCGTTCTCGATTGCGAATAAAACAACCAAATCTCGTGGTTTTTCTTCGGATTGGCGAACAAAACCGGACCCCACACCGCGCCGTTTTCACCCGCGTCCGTCGGCACGCTATAACTCCCCACGTCCGCGAAAATCTTCCTCTGCTCGTTCGCCGTCAGCGCTTTAAACCGCAAATGCTCCCCCTTCCCGTCCGCTTCCGCCATCACTATCCTTTGTTTCGTCCCTTCAATCTTCTCGCTCGTTTGCCACGCGAGCAACACGTTCCCTCGCGCCGGTCCTTTCCACGGCAAAGTTTCCACCATCGCCATGTGCTTATAGTTCCCTTTCAAAACATTGTCCACGTCGTACAAAGACACCGGTTCGCCTGGGCACCATCGATCCTCCTCTTCCTCGTTCGTGTTGAAAATGTTTGCCGCGCTCGCGGTGCGCTCGGTCACCTCCAAAGGGCAAAAGGCTGCACTTTCACCAAAATCATTCAACAAGAGGTTAAAACTGTTATTATTCACTCGTTCTAAGCACCTCGTTTTCCTCGATTCTTGTTTCCTTTGCGCGATCGTGTCTTCCACGGAGTGGATTTCTCCGTGCCATCCTGGTAATCGATCGTGGTCGTGTGCTTTACTACTCTTCGCGAACACCGAAGATGCTTCGAACGACGAAAGAATCACCACAGAAAGAAGAGAGAGTTTGAAGACGATAGTAAAACGCATTATAGTAGTATTACTCGTCAAAGTCTCGCTCTTGTTCTTGTCTCTCTCTCTGGCTTAAAAGAGCGCCGGAACCGGCAAAGAAAGGCTCCTCCTTCTTCCTCTTTCGTGTGTTTTGTGTCTAAACTTTTGGGGAAAAGGTCGTCATTTCCCAAGCTCTGAAGTGCAATTTGTACACTTAAAGCGCTCTTTCTCTCTCTCTGAAGGACCTTTCAAATCGAAAGCGTCGTTTGTTTCCGGCGTAACGAGAAGTACCGCGTTCGTTTGTGTCGCTTCATCGTTCAACCATGGGCAAGAAAGTGAGCAAGCGCACGAAAAACTTCCAGAAGAATCATCTCCAATCGACGGTCGCGAACCGGCGGCGGCACCAGAAGATTTCGAGGACGGACGAGAAGAAGAAAAGAAACGAGGAAAGTCGCCTGAGACGAGAAATCGAAGAGGATGAAAACGAGGACGGTGAAGACGATGAAGACGCAGACGAGGAGGAGGAAGGAGGGTTCGCGGACGCCAAGAACACGAAGAACAAGAAGAAGAAAGAGTTGGAAGAGATGGACATCGACGAGTTCTTAGACGCGAGCGATGACGAGGACGAGGACGATGAAGAAGACGATTCAGACGAGGACGAGAGCAGCGAGGACGAGGACGATTCAGACGATGAAGAAGACGATGACGACGCAAAAACGAGAGAGGAAATGAAAGAACACAAGAAACATTTAGAGTCTCTGAAAGAGACGGATCCTGAATTTTACGAGTACTTGCAACAGGAGGATAAAGAGTTGTTGGAATTCGACGACGACGACGACGAAGAGGACGATTCAGAGGAGAAACAAAAGAAGGACGAGAGTGATAAAAGCGATTCCGACGAGGAAGGAGGAACAAACGACGAAGCCTCGAAGCGCGCGAAAACGAAGCGAAAGAAATCGGAGAACAGACAATCCGGGAAGACGTTGACGTCGGCGCTCGTGAAAAAATTGTGCGAAAACGCCAAAGGCGGGAAGGCGTTGGGCGCCGCGAAGCATTTGTTCACCGCGTATAGAGCGGCGTGTCACTACGGCGACGAGGAGAATGAGAACGATCAGACGATGTTGAAGTTGGCGAGCTCGAGCGCGTTTAACGATTTGGTGCAGTTTGTGTTGGCGGAGGCGGATGATATTTTTAGAGGCGTGTTGGGAGATAAGCCGGCGAAATCGACGCAAGAGCAATACGATTACGAGCCGATGAAATCAAACAGATGGAAGAAAGTTGAGCCGGTCGTGAAATCTTACATCGGGAACACGTTGCATTTACTCGGACAGTTGACGGATGCGTCGATGACGTCTTTGGTTTTGAGACGGCTGGCTGCGTCCGTGGCGTTTTTGAAACCGTTCGAGCGGTTGACAAAACGCGTGACGAGAACGACGTTGATGTGTTTTTCGAGCGGAGAGCCAAGATTGAGGGTAAGTGCTATAGTTTTACTGAGAGCGATTGCGGCGACGTGTCCAGGACCGGCTTTAGAGAGAGCGGTGAAAGGGGTGTACCGAGCGTACGCGAGCAACGCAAAGTTTATGAATGCGAATTCGGCGGAGAATATCGCGTTTATGAGCGCGTGCGTGGTGGAGATGTTTGGCATCGATCAAAATCAATCCTACGGGTTAGCGTTTGCGTACATTAGACAACTCGCGACGTTGTTGAGAAATGCTTTGGCTCAAAAAACAAAAGATGCGTTCAAATCGGTGTATTGTTGGCAATACATAAACTGTTTGGAATGTTTTGAGCGGATATTAACCGCGCACGCTTCGAATAGAGAGTATAGCAGCAAAGGTTCCGGCGAGCAAACAACAAAAGACGGATCTACTTCGGTTTTACGACCGTTGGCGTATCCGGTGCAACAAATTGCGCTCGGTGCGGCGAGAGTATTGCCTTCGGCGCGATACGCACCGCTTCGCATTCGTCTTTTGAAAATTCTCAATAGGCTTTCGAGGTCGATGGAGACGTTTGCACCAGTTGCACCACTCGCCCTGGAACTTTTGAACTTTTCCGAGTTGTACAAAGCGCCAATGTCAACGAAAGCGCCCAGTCCAGATTTTACGCTCGCTTTGAGAGTTTCTAAAACCGAGTTGCGCTCTCCGGCTGTTCAAGACGTCGTCGTCGAATCCGCGTTTGAGGAGCTCGGCGAACACCTCGAGCAACATGCGTATTCAGTCGCGTTTCCAGAGATTTCTCACGCAGTGACGAGAGAGTTGAAACGATTCAATAAGAAAACAACCGTTGGTAGATTTAAAAAACAGGCGAAGCAAATGTTGGATGCGATTGAACGCAACGCGGATTACATCGAGAGGAAAAGAGATGACGAGGCGGATTTTGCGCCGAAAGACATCGAGAAAGCGAAGAGTTTCTTACACGGAGAGAAAATGGAAGGAAAAGCACCGTTGACGAGGTACGTGAAACAGTTGAGAGATAGGGGGAAGGAAAGGCGCGCGGCAATGCAAGCCATGGATGTGTCTATTCGCTCGAACAAGTCTCACGGCGATGAGTCATCCTCTTCTGATGATGACGACGACGACGGGGATGACGAGGATGATGATCACAGAAGAGGTGACGACGAGGAGGACGAAGATGATGACTTCTTGAACGGAGATAACGACGGTGGCGACGACGACGACGACGACGACGACGAGATCATAGACGGAGACGAAGCGTTTGAAGAAATGAAGAAACGCAAGCGTAAGTCAGGTGTCGACGAAGAAGACTTGTACCTCGGTAAGGAAGATTTAGTCAAGGAATTGGAGCTCTCGTCAGACGAAGAGAACGACGACGAAGACGTCAAACCAGTGCCGACGAAAAAAGCGCGGAAGAAGGGCGGTAAGAAGTAATTAGTACGGGTTGAAAGTGTTTGTTTTTTATGAATACATTATTACAAAATGGTTCTCTAAAGTTATCAAAATAAATGTTCCTCAGTACTACGGGAAAAGTTATATAAATAGCTAGTTGTACAAAGAAGTATGTTCTCCTTCACAAACACGCAGTAAAATGGTAAATGTTATGCGCAAGATTAACTGCTGTTGTTTGTGCTTTTCTTGACTTCGTTCGTTTTCCTTTTCGGCGTCGCTTTCGCGTCCACCGCCTCTCCTCCGGTCAAATTCATCAAAAGGCTCGCGTACTGCGCAGCTTGGGCCGACTTACCGCCTTGTTGTTGTTGTTGTTGTTGAAGTAGTAACAATTGTTGTTGTTGCTGCTGCTGCTGTTGAAGTTGTTGAAGTTGTTGCTGTTGTTGCTGCATGAAAGGCGCTCCGCCCAAGTCATTCATCCATCGCGCAACCGCCGCTTGCTGTGCTTGCTGCATGGCAAGAATAGTAGCTTCGGGCGCAGATGTAGCTTGCGCGTTGACGTTGTTTCCCATGGAATCAACACCGGTTCCCCCCGAACCGCCTGAATTTCCACTTCCGGTGGCTTTCTTCCCGCCGCTGATGTTATCGTTGTTCTCGGTCTCGCTCTGCGGTTTCTCACTCGTTGTCGAGGAAGACATGGTTTGCAATATCGCGTTCGCTTCCATGGTAGCCTGAGATGTTACAATAGGCAGTTGCGCTTGCACGAGCGTATTGACGTCCGCTTGCACCATACCATGCTCAACTGACGACATTGCAATAGTTGAAATTGCCGTACCAATTCTCCATCCGGTGATTTTGGCCAACGTGACGACGCGTTCGGAAATATCCGCACCCGGGGAATCGCCGTGAATCATCTTTGCATTTCTCGCGATTTCTTCGCCAACTCTGGCAGCAGCGAATCCAACAAGAGATGCGGCCAAATTGACGTCGTATCCAGCGACGGAAGATAGCAACTGCGCAACCTGGGCGTCTGCGTTGGAAGCGCTGTGCATACCCGCGAGTACCGCGGCGTCCGCGTTGGCTCCCGGCTGACTCCCCACCGAGCCAAATCCACCACCTGCGGCGTTTCGAGCAGCGGTGGCGATTTGCGCGGCCGAAACGCCCGGAAAGTTGAAAGGAAGCTGATTGCTGCCGTTACTCGCCGTCGACGGAACACCAACCATCGAGTTGGGAAGCAAAACTTGCTGTCGAGCGACTGCAGCTGCCGCTGCAATATTCGGCGGTTGTCGCAGGAATGCTGGTCCAGCGCCTCCAAGCGCGTTGCCTGGTGCGCTCGCAAGTCCGGCTAAACCAGCGGCAGCATTCATGGCGGGTGTCTCGGTGTTGTTTCTGCCATCCGCTCCATCCCCATCACCACCGCCATAACCACTCGCATGGTGTACATTCGGAGCACCACGATCTTTGCGTCGACCAGAGCCCTTTGGAAGGTTGCGTTGCGTGCCGCCTTCTGTCCAATATCTCTGACACGCGCGACAATAATGTCGAGGTTGTGATAACAGACCGTTGTTGTAGTAGCAGAAACGAGTTTCGTTTGAGTTACATCTCGCGCAGGGGCGATGGTTGTTCACATCTTCGCGACCAGCAATGTTCTGCTCTCTTTCGAGCTCTTTTTGCGTCTTTTGTGGTTGCATTTGTTGCTGTTGCTGTTGCGCGTCTCGCTGCTCAATAATATCCGTCGCCGGCGTCATCGGCATGTCCCCGTTTTCATCCGGCGAGTTGCGATCTGCCTCGTCCTCGACATCTTCATCCTTCGTAATTTCTACCTTGACTTGCCCACCGCGATCTTTGTCACCTTCTTTCGGCATTTGAATGTTCAAAGTCGTCTCGGCCCCAGATCCGCCGCTACCATTGTTTCCAGACCCTCCGGAACCTTCACGACTACCCCCAGAATTTGCTTGCGGCGACATCCCTCTAGGGTTCGGTTCTTCCGAATTCTTCCCAGAACCACCGGCAGAACCTTGATGCTCGCCAGAATCTGTGTCTTTCTCGTTGCCAGTGTCGTTTCCTTCGTCATCGTCATCCGTGTTGTTCATATCTCTCGCTCCGCGACGCGACGGCGAGTGCCTCGTTTGGCTTTGGTTCCTCTTTGAGCGCTCAGATCTTCGTTCGGATCGATTCTTATCGTAAACATTCTCCAGCACGGTCGTTTCTTTCTTATTCGTCGCGTCTTCATTCGATATGCCGTCGGTATTTTCGTTGCCGGCGGCGGCGTTATCGCCTTCGTTGAAGTGTGCCCTTTTCGACTGATTGCCTCCTCCCACGTTGCGTTCGTTACTGCCGTACTTTTCCAAATCGTGTTCAGGCGCCGCCGACGTGGTTTCTCCCGAATGCGTCGGTCGAACTTTGTTACCGCCCAAACCCGGACTCGCTGCGCGTTTGTGCTTGTTGTTCTCGTCGTCGTTCTCTTCTTCCTCTTTCTTCAACTTGTCGATTTGATCCTGTTTCTTTTCTTTTCCAGCCTTCGCGGACATCTTGCCGCCCAATCCTTTCGATTGCGTCTGTCCTTTCTCATCGCTCGACGTTCCGTTATCAACTTCGTTGCTCCCTTTATTTCGAGTGTCGGTACCTTCGTTTGAACCACCTCGGCCTCCGCTACCTCCACCATCTGTGATTGGATCCGATCCTCCGGAACCTCCGTCGCTATTCCCTCTCTGTACCTTCGCCGGTGCCGCCAGCGTTGCTAAATTCTTCGTGCTATTATTATTATTATTATTATTATTATTATTATTATTGTTATTATTATTGATCTTTCTCGTTTTTTGGTCCAATCCTGAAGGCAAACTTGAGGCAAACATAATCGCAGCCGTCTCCATCGCGTCTCGAATCTTTGTCAAAGTCGCCGGTTTCTCGATGTACCCGTCAAACATGACCGAGTGCCCGGCTTCGCCGGTCGACTCGCACAAACTCAAAAGCTCCCCATGTTTCAACGCCGTCACCGCAATAACTTTAATCGGCTCTTCCTCCTCGTGCCCAGGCTCTAAGTGTTCTCTTCGGAACTTCTCGTGCTTTCGGATCTCGGCTAACGTTTCGACCCCGTTTTCTTGCGGCATCATGATGTCCAACAAAATGCACTGCACCTCGCCTTGTTTCTCGTCAATGTATTGAATCGCTTCTTTCCCGCTCGTCGCCACCGGCGAGTCTTTAAACCCGAGCTGCTCTAACTGGTTCGTCGTTATCTGTGTTTTACAAAAGAAATCGAGGAGAAAAATGTCAGAAAAAATTTCGTTTGTTATCCCCTATCCTCGAGCGCGCGAGCAAAGAGAGAGAAAAGTACACGTGGCAGGGAAAGGCACTTTTATCCAAAACAAAAGTTTCCGCGCGCGTTCACACGGGCGAAACGAAAACGTACCCTTCTGCACAAACCAATATCGTCCACCACTAAGATCTTCTTCGACGCGTTGTTCATTTGGTTTTGATTCATCTGTTCCTCGTCGTTTAATCGTTTTTGTTGCTGCTTGTTTTTCGCCACCGTGGAGGCTCTCTTCCCTGACGCGGAGCGTCCGGAAAGCTCGTCCAAGGAGGGGAAACGGCCTTGCTCTCGAAGTTTTTGTAACGCCGCGGTGACCTGATTTTGTGAGAGGAAAGAAGAATAAAGTCAGTTTCGCATAATACTATAAACACATAACACGATTTCGTCGTGTGCGTGCACATGCGTGGTTCGCATCGTCGCTCTGATGCGCGCGCGCGTTAAGAAAAACTGAATTCCAAACGAACGATTTTCGACCACGAAAGAGCTTTTAGACGCACTTTTTCTCGGGTAAAGAATCCGCTGTGATTTATGTCCACGATGCTTTCGAGCGGTTTCATTTCCGCGATTTCCCCGGCACCAATCGCTAACAACAGTTTTCCTAAATCCGAAGTTCTCACTTTACTCGGCGACCCTTCCACGGAGAGCAAGCTGAACGCGCCGGACAACTCGGATTCAAATTCTTGCTCCGTCGAATTTTCCTCCCGTTGTTGTCCTTTTTCCGCCTGTTCGCCTCTTTTCGAAGGCATCGTCGTCGTTTTTTTCTGAGCCGTCGTGCTCCGTCGTCGACTCGGCGCCATGTCTTCCGAACGAGAAAAAAGTCGTTTAGCGCTATCTAAACGTTCGTTGTGTGTTTCCTCGCGTGTTTCTGTGAGTGTTTTATTTCTTTACGCGTGCGCGAGTGGTGGTTTGTAGTGCGCGCGCGCCGTTCTTCTTATCTCAAATTCTGACGAGTATAGAGACGCTTTTTGCCTTTTTCTGCGCTCTGCGCTTTTTTAACCTATCGATCTCTTGTGTTTTTGACCTACCCCTCTGTTTTGCGGTGGAAAACGAGAGCGTCCTGCGGTCGAAAAGCGCTCAAAAAACTCGAAGCTCTCGAAAACGCTCGAAAAGGAGTTCCTTTTTTTTCTTTTTTTGTCCCTCGATTGTTCGCTTCGTGATGTGACGGCGGCTGTGTTTGTCGTCCTCGCGTTTTCCTTTCTCCGAAAGCGCTCTCTCTCGGCTCTCGTTAAATTTTTCCTCTCTCTCGAAGGAGTCGAGGAGGACTTGCCCCACACAGAACCACCGCCATTACAGAAGAGGTGTTTGTTCTCTCTGTGACAACAACACAACACATTTATTACACACACATCGCGCAAAGAGAGAGAGAGAGAGAAAGAAGGAAAAAAAGAAGGTTTTGTCATGGGAGCAGCTTCAAACGCAGGGGCGGAGACGCCTTCAAACAACCCTTCGTTGCGAGCGAACGAAGACGCGATGCGACAGATCATGCATCTCGTGTTCTCTGAAATCAAACCGTTCGTAACGCAGCACGAACCGGACGTCCCGGAGGATGATTTACCGGAACTCTCCAGAACGAGAGATTTATCGAAAGCTGATTTTACCGTGCAGTGGAGTCGATTTTGCGCGAAGAGGAAGTTGAATCCCGCGGAGTACGTGAAGAATCTCTCGGAAACTATTCAAAAACAAATCGAAGACGGCGCGCACCAGGACGGGTTCATCAAGTCCGTCCAAGGCGTCGGGCCGTACATGAACATTTTCGTGAAGAGGCAAAAAGTTTTTAAACTGGCGATTAACGCCATCATCGAGCAAGGCACGAAGTACGGGTGCACGAACGCCGGGCAAGGGAAGAAAGTTATCATCGAACACACGTCGAGCAACCCGAACGCGCCGTTGCACATCGGGAACTTGAGAAACGTGATGATAGGCGCGCACTTGGCGAGAGTGATGCAAGCGTGCGGGTGTGAAGTCACGCAAGCGTTTTACGTGAACGATTTAGGAGCGCAGATTGGGTTAACGGCGTTGGCGTATTCGAGAATTTATACCAAGATAAAGCCGACGATGAAAATCGACCAGTGGATTGGCGCTATGTACGCGGTGATGAACACGTGCCAAGAGTTGCAACAGGTTGGCGTGCAACCGGGAGATTTAGAGGTACGCTTATTATTTTCTCTCCTCGTTTCTTTCGTTTCTTTCTCGTCGGTTTTACCGTCCCGTGACCAATCAAACAAAGAATAAAGCAGATGATTATTGATTAAAAATTACTTTTTAACTCTCTTTCTGATTACGATGAGGAAACAATCAAAATCACCTCTGACAATATGATGCTTTGTTCTTGCGTTGGACGTGTCAACGAACCCTTTATTCTCTCTCTCTCTCTCTTTGGGCTCTCGCCAACAATATTTCGCGCGTGCGTTGTGCATTCATCACAATCGAGACTGACACATATCCTCTTCCCTCTCTCCTTTTTCCGAAATCCATCGTAAAGGACGCGTGCAAAGCCGGCGAAGACGCCGTGAAAGCGTTGTTAGAGAAAGCCCTAGCCGAAGCCGGAAACGACGAAAAGAAAATAAAAAGTATCAACGAATACTTCGACATCTACCAAGATTTGCGAGGAAGATTTCAAGACATGATGGATATCATGATTCAAGACGTTCGCGAAATTTCAGATATTAAAACCGAAGCTGGTAAACTCAACTTGGCGTACGAACGCCAAGAACCGTGGGCGATCAAAATCTTTCGCAAGATGGTCATCGATTGCTTAACCGGCGTTCAAGAAACTTTGTCCAACTACGGCGTGAAGCACGACCGTTTCGATTTCGAATCCGAGCTCGGATGGGAAGGCTCGAACGATAAAGTTTTGGAGATTATGAAAAACTCTGATTACTTTGTCCCGCAAACGGAGTGCAACGACAAAGGCGTCCCGCAGGGCGCGTATTTAGATATGGACGCGTTTATTCGCGACCAAAAGTTCAAAATCGGCAAAGGCGGCTATCAAAAAGACTACCCGCCGTTATACGTCTTGCGCCCGGATGGTTCTACTTTATACACCTACCGCGACATCGTCTACTCGTTCAAGAAAGCCTCCATGTCGGATTTAATCTTGAACATCATCTGCTCCGAGCAAGATTTGGCGCAACAAAAAGTAGCGCTCGGGATGTGCATGATGAATCCAGCCATGAAAGGCCGGCAGTACCACCTCTCTTACGATTTGGTCAAACTCACCACCGGCAAAATGTCCGGTCGTCGCGGTCGATACTTGTTAGCCGACGACCTCTANCAAGACTTGAAAGACATCATCAAAGAGAAAATGGCCAAGAAATCCGAAGATAAGGGCGAAAAAGTCGACGAAAAAGCGTTCGAGAGCGTCACTCACGAAGTCTCCGCCGCGGCTATGAAATACGCACTCCTTTCGTGCGCCTGTCAAACGCAAATCAACTTTGACATTGCGAAAATCACCGATTTCGAGGATGCCTCGGCGCCGTTCATCCTCTACAACTCCACTCGTTTACGATCAGTCATAGCCAAATACGAATCGAGAGTCGCCACTGGCGAGCTTCCGCCACTCGTGGATATCAAAGAAATGGAATTTGACGAGTTAGTCGACGATAAAGAGTGGGCCTTGCTCATGGAATACGTCTTACCGTTCTCCCAAATGCTGTGCGACGCCGCGTTGCCGAAACTCCCGGAACCTCCCGCTTTACCTTCCTACGGTACCCACAAAGTCTGCGAATTCCTCAACGCCATGGTCCGTGCGGTGTCTGGATATTACGGCCCAGCCGGCGTTCGCATCCTCCCGATGACGAACCACGTCAAAGAAGGCGAACACATGTGGAACAAAAACGCCATGTGGCAACGCGTCCACTATTTGACGGCGTTGCGACAAGTCCTCGACAACGGTTTGCGTTTGTTAATGATCGAGCCGTTGGAGAAGATGTAATAACGATTACTTTATGAAGGACGACGAGGGAGAGAGCGAAAGAGAGAGAGAGAGCGCGTTGATAAAGTATTGACTCTCTGATTTAAGTATATAAAAGTAAACCTTCTTAAAATCCTATCGCGAGACTATTGAAGAGCTCTTCCTTTCTTTCGAGATCCAACACTATAACACTCGTAACAAAACCACGACACACTTCATAATAATCTTCCGACACCGCAGATTGCACTGTCGTCTAAATTATTTACTCGCGCGCAGTTACTCCTTTACAACGACGAACGAATAAATCATCCACATCATGCCTCCCGTTGTTTCCCCGCGATTAAAATCCTCCCTCGTTCCCGTGCCGACGTCCACGGAGACGAACTTTGAGCCGAACGATTACAAGAAAGGATCGATCGACTACGACGACCTCGCGAATGACCCGAAGCGTAAAGTCGCGTTCATCACCGGCGTGACCGGCCAAGACGGATCGTACCTGGTCGAGTTGTTGTTGGAGAAAGGGTACATCGTCCACGGCATTAAGAGACGATCGAGCGCGTACAATCATCCGCGTTTAGAACACATCTTACAACCCGATTATCCGAACGGAGACAAATTTTTCCTGCACTACGGGGACATGTCGGATTTACACGCGTTGGTCGGGATCGTGAGAGATATTAAACCGACGGAGGTGTATAACTTGGCCGCGCAATCGCACGTGCAAGTTTCGTTTCAAATGCCGATGTTCACTGCGGAGGTTGATGGGGTTGGTGTGTTGAACGTCATGGAGGCTATTCGATTGACCGGGCAAACGACGACGTGCAAGTTTTACCAAGCGTCGACGTCCGAGTTGTACGGTAAAGTGCAAGAGATTCCGCAGTCCGAAACGACGCCGTTTTACCCGCGATCGCCGTACGCGGTCGCGAAATTGATGGGGTATTGGGCCGTTGTGAACTACAGAGAGTCGTACGATATGTTCGCGTGCAACGGGATTTTGTTCAACCACGAATCGCCGAGAAGAGGGGAAACTTTCGTCACCAGAAAAATTACTTTGGCCGTGGCGAACATCAAGGCGGGAAACCAAAAATGCTTGTATTTGGGTAACTTGGACGCGCAAAGAGATTGGGGACACGCGAGAGATTACGTCGAGTGCATGTGGAAAATATTACAACAAGACGTACCGGAAGATTACGTGGTCGCGACTGGCGAGATGACCACCGTTCGCGAGTTTGCCTCCAGAGCGTTCAAGCACGCCGGCATGGAGCTCGAATTCAAAGGCGAAGGCGTGGAAGAACACGGCGTGGAAAAGGCGACCGGTAAAACGTTATTGAGAGTGCACCCGAGATATTTCCGTCCCGCGGAAGTCGAGCAACTTTTGGGCAACCCGGCGAAGGCGTTGGAACAGTTAAAGTGGAACCCGAGGCAGACGAGTTTACAAATGTTGGTCGAGGAGATGGTGGACGCCGATATCGCCAGAGTCGAAAACCCGAACATTCATTACTAATGATACGTTTATTATTGCTATTACTAGCACGAGTACTTTAAGAGAGATAGAGAGAGATTAAGAGATGTTGTTACTATTACTATTTTTTACTGATAAACATACAAAGAGCTATTCAACTAGAGACACCGAAAAGCGCTCTCGTTTCTTCCTTCTCACAACAAATTGCATCTCAAATCAGAAATGAGAATTCACTTCGTCATCTCCCCACAAATAAATTCGCTTTACAACCAAACATGCAAATCTTTGTCAAAACGGTAAGTATTACGTGTCGTCCTTATAGCCGATGTTGTATCGTGTTTTCGCATCGTTTGATACCGTCTGCGTGCGTGTATGCGCTCCGATCGCGTCTTCAACGGTCGCGACGACGCGCGGGGGTTTTTGAGTGCGCGAAAAATCGCTCCGTGTCGTTCGCTTAATTTCTTGCCGAAGGGGCGCAAACCCTCCGGGGGTGCAAATCTCTTCGAAAAAGACGATCCAGGAGATTGATGCGAGCGTGCGAGGGTGGATAAAGCGCGTTTCTTTTTTGATGTGCGCGTGGATGAGACGGATGGAACGGTCGTTCGGCGCGTTTACGTCGTTTTGGTCTCGCCACATCGGCGCGCGCGCATTCCTCGATTTCGGCCGTTTTTCCTCCTCTCCCTTATATTTTGGACCTTTTACTCACCCCACGCGTTCCTTTTCTCCTTTTATGTATAACAGCTCACGGGCAAGACGATCACCCTCGAAGTCGAGTCTTCGGACACTATCGACAACGTCAAGGCGAAAATCCAAGACAAAGAGGGCATCCCGCCGGATCAGCAGCGATTGATCTTCGCCGGAAAACAATTAGAAGATGGCCGAACTTTAGCCGACTATAACATTCAAAAAGAATCCACCTTGCACTTGGTCTTGCGTTTGCGCGGCGGCATCATCGAGCCGTCCTTGATCGTCTTGGCGAGAAAATCCAACCAAGACAAGAAAATTTGCCGCAAATGTTACGCTCGATTACACCCGAGAGCGGTCAACTGCAGAAAGAAAAAGTGCGGGCACACGAACCAGTTGCGCATCAAGAAGAAGTTGAAGTAAACTCTCTCGAGAGAGAAAAAACGCGCTTTTTGTATTAGATTATGGAGAGGGGAGAGTTTGTGTAATTAGTTTTTAAACCTTAATAGCAAAGTTAAACGGAGAGAGAGAGAGAGAGATGAGCGTGTGGTCAGAGTCAGAGGAATGAGAGAGTGAAAAGAGAGCGAATAGAGTATTCCACGCATTTTAATGTCCAATAAGGCACTTTCCCTTCATATTCAAAATCAACAGTTTTTCTCCGCACACAACACACAAAAGAAGAAGTCGAAGGAAAAGAACTTCCATCGCGGCTTTTGCGCGCACAAAAAGAGAGAGAAAGGGCCTCGAGGGAGCTTAGGGAGCGTCGTCTCTCTCTCGTTGTTTTTTGCGTCGTCCTTTCGCGCGAGAACAAACACCAAATCATCACCAGAGAGAAACGAGAAGATCATGGTTGAGGTGATCGAAATTCTCGATTCGGACGAGGAAGGCGACGAACGCGTTCGAATCGTGCAGCAAAATTTTGAACCGCGTTTACGGCCGATACGAGAGGAGGAAGGGAACGACAACACTAACAGTAACAACAACAACAGAGACGAGGACGTGATGATCACGGGTGCGCGAAGATTCCTCTCGGTTTTTCCTCCTCTTCTTCCGTTTTTTGGGGTGAACTGTCCGAGTCTCGTCAAAAAGGGTGCCTATATTTGAACGCAAAAAAGACGCGTCGAAAGATGTATAGTATTCCTTCGTCGTCAGACTCTTTCTTTCACTTTGTCGTCGTTTTTGTCTTTGAATAATGATAACGCTTGCAATAGTCATCGAGACTAGTGCGCGCGCTGACCGAGAATGTTTCTTTCTCTCTCTCTCTTTTCCTCCTGCGCTGCGCGCGGAAAATAAAAACAGGCGTCGGCGGTCAAGAAATACTCCGAGATATCGCACACCCGCGCCACGAGTGCGCGACGCACAAGTTCGATAAAAATGTGGTGCATTTGCAGATGAAGTACTGCGCGAACTGTTGGTGTTACGTGTGCGATTTGAAAGCGCCGTGTACGCATTGGGCGCAGCATTGCGGCGCTTATCCGTGCTATAAATGGGACGAAGCGAGACGAAGAAAGTTGGCCGGATTGCCGCAGGCACCTGGGAATGTCCCGCCGCCGGAGCCGCGGGGGTTTGGTTTTGGGGGGGCAGGCTTTGATGATGGCGCGAGGAGGTTAGTAGTCCATGGGGTTCATGTGAATCATCTTGCTCAGATCAACGCGTTTGCGTCAAATAGAGATATGGACGAACTGAGAGTTTTGTGCCCCGAGGGACATCACGACTTGTATAGAATCAGGAATAAATGCGAGCAACTGTTCCTTCTACTCCAATACGATGGACTCGGAAAGAATCGATATGCTGTCATTACTCGGAAATCGTATGAATTATCGCACGATGGACGTTTTCTCAGTGGATCACAAAATGGACAAACTCGTAATGCAACATCGGAACAAGTTCTGCGGAGACTGAAGGAGAAGGACAATGGCAATTGGGTTTACTTCCCGACGAGTCCTCAATTCCAAGCGGCGTGGAAAGGCGCCTTGGGAGGGGGGAATCTCGGCGTCAGTTGGTGGGGAATTGGATATTACAAGCTGAACGCACCGGAGCAGATTTACAGTGGACACTTTCAAAAGTACGACGATATCCCGGAAGATCGCTTCCCGAGAAGCGCAGACGACTTCGATCTCTACCAAAAAGTCTTTGCACAAGTTCAGGCTTTGGTGGGAGGTGCGCCGCAGCAAGTTGCGAATAGGGACAAACCTACGACGTTAATTCAGCACATCGCGCGAGTAAAAATCACTGAAGCATCTGATTACAACGACAAGACCAAAGTATACGAAGTACTCGCCGCCCGCGCGTGTATGCGACTTGTTCACAAAAACGAATCTGCGTACAAGAATCGCATCGGCGAAGAGCCAGACGGCTTAATATCGTACGTGTATCCTCCGGTGAAAGTACAATTACCTGATCCAGCCGGAATCGCAGAAGCCTTTAAAATTGGCACCGTCTCGATCCCAGTTCGCGCATCCAAAGCGCGCGGAGAGGAGTTTACGGAGGAACGCATCGCGGAGGAATTGGCTAAAGCACCGCACGGTCATCGATTCATTGATAAAGAACGGTGTGAAAATCACCAAAGGTACGGAACAGATGTAGACTTGACCAATTTGTTTAATTACAAACCAGACGCCGTCTATTTGACATCGCGAAGCGCTAGTGCGAACAGGCATCACTTCAAGCCGTTTTTGGAGGCGATGCCTATTTTCTTGGAGGGAGACCCAAAGCCGCGATCGAAAGTTCCTATGCGCATCTTATTTGTCGATGCCAGAAACGCGAAGGCGGAGTGGACGATATGTGACGTGAAAAATAGCGATAAAGTGACGAACGTTATCGAGGATTTAGAAGAACGATACGAGCTGAACGAGAACGAACAGATCGTTTTAGCAACCGTGAAGTATAGGCCGGAGATTGTCACCCAAGTGCCGTTCGATAGATATTATATGAATAACCCTCACCATCATGCCGGAGCCATTTCGGATGTTACGGGAATTCACAACACGGAGGCAGAAAGAGAAAGACGCGCGTCTACGCTGCCAAACTATTATCGTCCATTTTCGAGAACAGGAAACGATCGCAAGGACAATGTGGAAAAAATTCTGGTGGCTTACAAGACGAAGAGGGCTGAAAGTTTCTGCATCGTGCACCCGATGTTGAAGAAAACGTTCAAGCAGCGAATATTGCCGTGGCAGGAACACATGAACAGTAAAAGCGAAATCATCGACGAGGACGATTTGAAGAAGGTTAAAGAATTGGAAAATGGCGATTATTTACAACCGTGTTCGATTCCGATCATCATCGACGCGGAAGGCGCTGCGACGCAAAACAACAACGAAAAACAGTTTTTACGAAAAGTTCGCGCGGGCGAAAAGTATGGTGACCCGAAAAATATAAACGAATACATTCGCACTTGTGCCAGGCACATAAATGATTGGGACGAAATTGAGTTTCCATCGAGTTTTACGAGTGAACAACGAAAAAACGTTCACGTGAGCGTTCAGCGTCTGAGCGTTCAGCGCAATTCAGTTCTCATCTCCACGATGTCGCGCACGATTGGGAACGAAAGAATGGTTTACTTAGTGAAAGGAAAGGACGCGAATGTGTCCAAATTCGGCGGTATTGACGTAAGTACTTTGCTCAGACAAAACACAGAACCTTTGTTGAAAGCTTGCGTGAAGAAATACGTTTCGGAAGAATCATCGCGCAAACGGGACAGAGATGGCGTCAAAGTAAAGAAAGAAGAAGTCGTTACGATTTCTCACTTTTTGCACGATAAAGTTCCTCACCTCGGCGACAAGAACAATTATAAATCGTTGAAAGATGGTTTAGATAAAGCGCTAACAAATAAAAAGCAACCTCTTCATCCCTTAAGCACGCCACGAGATGTTCAACGGAGAGTGGAATTTCCAGAAATTTTCGTCACGAACGTCACGGCGATTATCGAGATCGATGACGAAAGTGTTGGAATATTAGCTGGCGTGAAGCGTGGTTTGCTCCCGGGCTGTGCGGATTCAACCGCAGAGGCTATCGAGGATTTGAAGCATACGGAAGATATCATTGACATGCAAATTTGCGAGTGTCAAGCTGTTGAGCGCTCTCAGCGAATGTGCGCTGAGATCTTCACTTCCTCGACGACATATTTTGACAGAAAGGGCGGATACAATGCAGTCGGAGTAGAAAAGAGATTGGAAGGTTTCCGAACGTGTAAAAAGGAACCGGTTTTTTGCAACCAACCGGAAATCCGAGTCGCGGCGAAAATGCGAAAGCAAATGCACAACAAGGGGCGCGAAATTTGGTATCTCGACGTCGATATCTACGCACGAAGGCCTGGAACTCTTGCTGACCCCAAACCGTACGCACACAATTTTTTCCAAGATTTAGCGTACACTCCACCCCCGGGATGGAGAATGCGCCTCAATGTTCCAGTTCAAGCGTTAGGTTTGGTTGCGAAAGTGAACGAAGTGCGAGACATGCTTGCGCCGCCTTCACTTTACAACAATTTCAGAAAATCGGGTGACCACGAAAGTTATGTCGTGAGAAGATTGAGAGTTACACTACCGCAATTATCGAAAAACGCTTCGTTAAAAAGAGAAGCGAGCGAAGTAGAAAATTGCTTCAAAGTCGGACACGGCGCAGCAGGAGCGGTTGGGCTAATGAAAGCGTTGGAGATGCAAGAATATCCATCGGTCGAACAACCTACGGGGTTGACGGTGACGATGCACGACTACCAGAGGCAAACGTTAAATCGAATGCTTGAGTTAGAGAGAATACCCGGTGGATTTCGCGATTTGGTGTGGTACGACGTGAGTGATGTGATGAAAAATGCGTCGTTGGACGCTACGGAGGAGAGATGGATGTATTCTCCCGGTTTTGATCAAATCGCGAAGATTGGGTGTATTCCCAAGACACCGAGAGGTGGCTTTCTATGCGAAGAGATGGGATTAGGAAAAACTATCGAAGTTCTCGCGTTGATTTTGGCACAAAAACCTCCACAAGGGTGGATTGAACACGGTGAAACGCTCGGTAAAGCTGGCGCGGTTGCAGACTGCTCGAACATGTCGAATGGAACGAACGTGAAGAAGCCTTATCGTTCGGGCGCGACGCTCGTTATTTGCGCCGTTTCGCTCGTCGGTCAATGGATCGACGAGGCAAAATCAAAGCTCGACGAAGATTCAGGTTTGCGTATTCTCATGTATCATGGACAACAACGCACGAAGAACCCGAAAAAAATAGCGGAAGATTACGACTTGGTTGTTACGACGTACCAAACGCTCGCAGCCGACCGCTCCAGAACGAATCCTCTCGGTCAGATTGAGTTTTATCGCTTGGTCTGCGACGAGTCGCACATGACGAAATCTTACAACACCGGGCAGTCCAAAGCGGCTTCGGAAATATGCGCAGTTAGACGTTGGGCGTGTACTGGTACCCCAATAGCTACGAATAGCGTGGATCTTTTTGGGCAATTGGCGATGCTTGGCGTTTCGCCATGGGGAACCGATCTCAAACGATTTCGGGACGACTTTAACAACATCATCTGTACGAACGCGGGTCCGCGTCGCTATGGGCGCAATGACATGACAGAGAAGTCTTCAAGAGAAATCAAGAACGTGTTGACGGTGATGAAACCAATGACGATTCGTCACACGAAGACGCAAAAACTCGGAAGAAACGCGACCAAGGACTTGCTCTCGTTGCCGCCAAAGACGGTTATCCACGTGCCCGTAACTCTTTTACCAGAGGAGCAGCATCTGTACGACGAATTGCACGCGGACACGAAAGCAACGTGGGAGACGAAGTACAAGGCGAAAGGACACGCTCACGTTGCAAAGCGTACGTTTGGTATCATGTCCTTGTTGCTTCCCACGAGAAGATTGTGCTCCGGCGGCCGCTTGACAACGGCGGATTTGACCATCAAAGAAGACGAAGGCGCTGCCGCTGCTGAAGCGAACGGCGACGCCGAAGGCGAAGGCGATAACTTCGAGCAGCGAGGAGTTAAACGCGTCAAGAAAGAAGAAGAAGAAGAAGAAGCGGCTCCGATGGTCCCTAATAACGGTAACGAGGTGGAATCCATCGAAGCAGAATCGAAACTTCGCGTGCTCGTGGCCGAGCTCAAAAAAATGCGCAAAGACGACCCGACGAACAAAGCTTTGATCTTCACGCAATTCGCGCAAACCATCGAATGGTTACAAAAGCGATTACCGGATGAAGGATTTGGTTTCCGAACCATCAGTGGTTCGATGTCCGCGAAGAATCGCGATAAATCCATCCAGGCGTTTCAAAAAGACCCGCCGACGACTGTCTTCATTTTGTCCGTTCGTTCCGGAGCCGTTGGGATCAACTTGACGGCCGCTTCGCACGTGTTTATGATCGAACCGTGCATGAACCCGGCGCTTGAAAATCAAGCGATTGGCCGAGCGTGGAGAATGGGTCAAACGAGACCGGTGACGGTAAAGATATTAATTGTCCAAGATTCCATCGAGACAAACATCGTCAAGTTGGTCCAACAATGCACGACTGGTACAGTTGCCGAGAAAAACGACGGCGAGAACGATGGACGACCGGAGATAATCGATATAGAGGAAGAAGAGGAGAACATGCGTCGCGCGCAAATGAACAAAGGTGAACTCGCCGGCGCGATTCGCGCGGATAAGCAAAAGTTGAAGTTGGAGGAATTTGATCTTCTCTTTTCGCGAGGCAATTTGCTTCCAGAGCTTCCACCTGAGGATGAAGTTCCACACGCGAAACCCGCTCCAGCGGTGGTGGTTAAAGATGAACCGATGGAAGACGCGGGGCCTCGAATTGTTGGAGGAATGGGGTTCACGCGCAACGATGGTAATAATAACGACAACGACGACAACAATCTCGAAAACATCGGGAAAGATTCTCAAGAGAAGAAGGACATCGGGTCGGAGGAGAATAGGCAACCTCTGGCGAAAGTGCAAAAGAGAGCGTCGCTTTCCGAAACCGTGCAAAACGCGGTGGGAAGCATGTTGGAGAAGTTTATGTAAAAAGATAAAGAGAACAAAGAGGAGGAAGAAGACGTAGAAACAAGGGGAGTCCGAGTGAGTGGATGAGGCGTTGAGAAACGCACATTTCTCACCATGAGTTTTGGACTTGGAACTAGTACACGCATACATCGATCGAGAAATTCACATACACATACACAAAAGAAATACGGAAAGAGCCGAGAGATGGTAACAGGAGCAGAAAATTCGAGCACATAGGCGACGATATACATTTGTAATAATAATTCATTCGAAAGTACTAACGGCTTGGCGCGGCGGAAAATAAACACAACCATTTGCGAAAACAAAACACGCGACGACTAAAAATAAAATTGTCTTCTCTCGCTATTTAATTAAAACACCGTGACGTCCGCCGCCAACAACACGTGATCGCTCGGTTCATTCTCGCTCGGGTACGGCCCGTCCGTCACCTCGTCTCTATGTTTCAGTGGCGCCACCGCGTCCACGCGAATGTTTTCCGTCACGAAAATATAATCTAAAGTATCGATGAACGGCTCGTCGTCTTTAATCTTGGCGTAGTTTGTGAAATCCGGCTCTTCGCCGTTGACTTCTTTGTAACAACTCACCATTCTCGCCGGTGGCTCCACGATGTACTCCGTTCCTTCGTACGGTATCGGGTAAAACACGTCGTTTTCATCCAAGTTATTCGTGGTTAACAACTCGTACGACCCGTCGATTGGTTTGACGTTAAAATCGCCCATCAAAATTGAATTTTTCGTTCCGTCTTTCTCGCTCTCTCGCATCGTATACGTCGCCGCCAACGCGCTGTGTAAAGTCATAACTTTCGGGTTCCTAAACATGCACGGCATGTGATACGTGGACACGCCCAACGATACCCCGGTCTGCTTGTGCGTCACGTTCGCATACACGATAGAATTAAACCTCCCTTTCGCCAACTCCCAATCGTCTTGCGGAGGATACTGCGGCCTCGCGTTCCTCGCCGCCCTCCACATCCTAACAATCGGATCCACCACGTACCTCTTCACCACGCCTTTCTCCTCCAAATCCTTCGGTTTCCTCGGCCACTTCGCGCAATCCGACAACCTCTGCACATCCACTCTCGATAACTCGTACGTATCCAAAGGTATCGCCAACAAAACTCCCATGTAATTATTAAACGGCTTCCCGTACAAGTGCGAGACGACGTGGTACCCCCTATTGGCGAAAAACGCGTGCAACGGTCCCGACCACGTCATGCTCACCTCTTGCAACCCAATGATAGATCTCTTCTCCATCTCAACAGATAACTTCTTTTGCACTCGCTCTAACCGAACGAGCGCGTCTAAGTTTTTCGGATCGCACGACGTGAAATACGTCGGTTCCGCCAGGTGCGACGAGAGCACGTTATACGTCGTCACGCGAATATTTGCACCTTTTTTAACTCCTTCTGACATCATCATCGTCGACGCTTTTTTACTGCTCGCACCACCACTGCCGCGAGTTTGCACTGGCATCCTTTTCGCGAAGAATGCGAAAGTACTTTTCCGCTGGCACGCGATCGATGCCGCTCGCATATATATCTCAGTCGTCGTCGCACGTCACGTTTGAATGTGTTTCCAATGTAACAACACCACCCGCGTATACTTCTCGCACACTACTACGACGACGAGACGACGACTTGAATTTCGTCACTCAGTCTCTCTTCCGTTTCGTCGTAACTCTCTTACTCTCTCTCTTTCTTTCTCTCTCTCTTCGAAAACGAAGCCTTTATTCGTCTTCTGTGTCTTCGTCTGACGATGTAATCCAAAGCGTTGGATTTGTGTCGGAAAACCTCACTTTTCAGCCTCCAAATCACCGCTGCGGTACCGCTCTGAAACTGCCTTCACGCTTCTCTTTCTCGCCGAAAAGAAGAGACGCGTTTGGTGTCGTTCGAGTATACGCGTTCTCTTTGAAGTCGTCGTTTTTGTGTCCCGAGAGAGAGCGAGAGAAAGGTAATACCATCGATTACTAAGCAGCGCACTCCATTTTCATCATCATCGTCATTTGTGTTCTGGAGTATTAAACATGCAGTTGCGACGAGCGTTACGACGCGTGCCGGATAAACACTTACCACTCCTCGTGACAATTTCAGCGTTATCGTTCGTGTTTTCTTTACTGATGATATCGATCGGGTATTTGTTTTTAACGGGGAGATTGGATATGTTGGAGGCGATGGACGAGACGACGAAGAGGAAGTTCCTCGATGGGTCTTCGTCTTCTTCGTCTTTAAGTTCTTCTTCTTTCCAGAGAAGTAGCATCGGTAACGCGGAAGAGGAGGAGGATTTGGAGGAGAATCATCACGATCATCACTTAGAATTAGCGGAAAATCCGGTGCACAAAGAAGACGGGACGTACATGCGCCACGCCGTGGACGAGGACGACGACAGCCATCCGCACTTGACGATGAACACAAACGGCATGTTCTTTCATCCGATCGTCCACACGCAGTCGAGTTATTCGACCGCGTTAGAAAATAGAAACTGTAAAAAAACAACGTCGAGTAGTAGCACGAGTGGGAACGGAGCGTGGGATCACGTCCCGACGTCGTCGTTGAAACAGAAACAGAAAGAAGTGTTCGATAGGTACGCTTTGACGGGATTTCGGAACAAAGCGACGACGGACGCGAGAATTTTGATGGAGTTTCTGCTCTCGATTTCACCGAAACCGCAAAACGGGTGCTGCGCGATTTTCGACGTCGGTGCGAACGTGGGGAAGTACGTGGAAGAGTTGAAGTCGATGCCCATCGCGAAAGATTGCGAAGTGCACGCGTTTGAACCGAACCCGGAGGTGTTTAAAATTATGTCCAGAAGAGTCGCGAATTTGAAATCGGTCCATTTGCACAACGCCGGAGTCGCCGAACAACCCGGGAACTTAACCTTCTACTACCAGCCTGGGAAAGCAGACACCGGAGGTAGCTTCATGCCGGAACACTCCTACGACAAATACGCCGACCAAGCGGGTAAAATGAAAACCGAAAACGTCAACGTCATCGCTTTAGACGACATCTTCGACGCGTTCATCCCAGACTCCGTGTCCATCCCGCTCGTCAAAATCGACGTCGAAGGACTCGAACACAGAGTCAAAACCGGCATGTCTCGCGCCTTAGCTTCCGGCAGAGTCCAAGCCGTCTACTGGGAACGCAAAGGCTCGTTAGATTTAGAACCGTTTGAAACGGAAGTCAAATTTATGGCCAACCACGGCTACAACGTCTACGTCATGGGATGTTCCGGCGCGAGAAAGCACTCGTGCGCGTTAACGCTCGTCCGAGTCGACGGGTCATTCTTCGACCCAATCTTCGACCCGAAACGACACCGCGCCCCGAACCAAGGCAAATACATGACCATGAACTTGTTAGGCGTAAAGCGAGGGCACAAGTTCAACGACGTCGTCGTCAAAAAGATGTTGGCTCAATAAGAAATTAGTCATTTTACTCACTAATATACCACGCGTAAAGAATAATAACAACACGAATAACACTACTAACTATTGCAAACGCTCTTCTTCTTTATCAGTAGTGTGCATTATGACAACACGCGTAGTATGCCTCTCGCAAAAACAAGTACGCCGTTGGTAAAAAATGCTCAAATCAATTCTTTTCGTTTTCACATTTTTTCTGACCATTGTAAGCCTCAGAAAAAGAACTTATCAAGAAAAGAAGATGATTTTGATGATGATCCTCGCGCTGCTCTCGCTCTTCGCGACGCCCTTCTCGAACGAGTTTGGGGGTTTGGTCGGTGTGCACGGGTTTTACTTACCCGGCGTCGCGCCGCAAGGTGCGAACTTTTTACACGTTTGTTTGTTTTGTTTTTCGTTCTTCTTCGCGCGCTGAATGGTGTCTGAAAAGGCAACGCATATGAAGTCTCGAACGCGTTCGCTTGGATCGCGGAACGACGCTGACCTTTTCTCTCTCTTTCTCCCTTTCTCTTTTGAAACGACTGCGACCAATGAAACAATTTTACGATGCAAACTGTTATTGTAAAACAGATTACGCGCAAGACGACATCGTGTTCATGAAGGTGAACAAACTGACGTCGACGAAAACGCAACTCCCGTACGATTACTACACCATGCCGTATTGCAAACCGAATCCGATCGTGTACTCGGCGGAGAATTTGGGGGAAGTTTTACGAGGAGATCGGATCGAGAATTCCTTGTATTCGCTGGAAATGCGAAACGATATGCAGTGTTCGGTGGTGTGCAAGATAGATTCTTTATCCGAGCAACAAACGAAAGACTTTGAGACGAAAATAGAGGAGGAGTATCGCGTGAATATGATCTTGGATAATTTACCGGTGGCGATGGTGAAAATACGAGCGACGGAGGACGGGGAAGGCGAGACCGTGGAGAGGAAGACGTACGAGAGAGGGTATCCGGTTGGGTTTAAAGCGAGCGTGGAAGAGGGCGGCGAGGAGAAGAGTTTTTTGCACAACCACTTGAGGTTTACGATTTTGTATCACAAGGACCAAGAGACGGATTTGTCGAGAATCGTCGGGTTCGAGGTGGAACCGTTTTCGGTGAAACACGAATTCGAGGAGCCATGGGACGATGTTTCGCCAACGTTGACAACGTGTAATCCGGGGAGGATGCAATACGTGACGCACGGGTTGGCGCCGCAGATTGTAGAGGAAGGCTCGGAGGTTATTTTTTCGTACGACGTTTTGTATAAACAAAGCGACATTAGATGGGCCTCGCGATGGGACACGTATTTGTTGATGGTGGACGACCAAATTCACTGGTTTTCCATCATCAATTCCATGATGATTGTTTTGTTTTTGAGCGGAATGGTCGCGTTGATCATGCTCAGAACGTTACACAGAGATATCTCGAGGTACAATCAGTTGGAAACGAGCGAAGAGGCTCAAGAAGAGAGCGGGTGGAAGTTGGTGCACGGAGACGTGTTTCGAACGCCCGAGGCGAGTGGGTTGTTAGCGGTGCACGTCGGGACCGGGGTTCAAATTTTAGCCTGCACGTTTGTCACGTTGGCGTTTGCGATTCTCGGGTTTTTGTCCCCGGCGAATAGAGGCGGGTTAGGGACGGCGATGGTGTTGCTGTTCACGTTTATGGGTTTTTTGAACGGGTACGTGTCTGGGGTGTTTTATAAGATTTTTAAAGGTCCGGATTGGAAAGGAAACGCCGGATTGGCGGCGATGATGTTCCCGGGGGTGTTGTTCGGCGTCTTCACGTTTCTGAACTTTTTCATTTGGACGCAAAAGTCCAGCGGCGCCATTCCGTTTGGCACGTTTTTCATTCTCGTGTTTTTATGGTTTGGCATTTCGATTCCGTTGGTATACGCCGGGGCGTGGTTTGCGACGAAGAAAGAAATCGCGGAGGATCCAGTCCGAACGAATAAGATTCCGAGACAGATCCCCGAGCAACCGTGGTACATGAGCGGCGCGGTGAGCATTTTAACCGGCGGTATCTTGCCGTTCGGCGCGGTGTTCATCGAGCTCTTTTTCATCTTGACGTCCATTTGGTTGCAACAATTTTACTACGTCTTCGGGTTCTTGGCGTTGGTGGTGATTATTTTGTTAATAACGTGCGCTGAAATAACCATCGTGTTGACGTACTTCCAGTTGTGCAACGAAGATTACCGATGGTGGTGGCGTTCGTTTCACTCGAGCGGCTCGAGCGCGTTTTACTTGTTCGCATACGGGACGGTATATTTTTTTACAAAGTTGGAGATTACGAAAAAAGTACCGACGATGATGTACTTTGGATACATGGGAGTAGTGTCGTACGGGTTTTACATTTTGACCGGTTCGATTGGCTTTTTAGCCTCGTACGCGTTTGTGCGAACGATTTATAGCTCGGTGAAGATCGATTAAGACGAGAGAAGACCGCTCTTTTTAATAATACACATAAAGATATAAATGTTTTTATATATTTTCCTACTCGTTCTATGTAAAACGTTTCGTTCTTTTCTAAACCTACTTAAGTGTTTCGCGTGGAACATGTTATGAGCGCTCATCTCGCGTAAAACTATCGATGCACTTTATTCATCTCTCGCATGGAAAGGACGTGGATTAACGCTTCCATTTCTAACCCGCGCAAATTCGCCTCCTCGTCTATATGGCTTTCATCGTCCTCGTCCTCTATTTCGTTTATTCGGTCGTCTTCGTCTAGGACCATGGACAAGATCCTGTAGTTTTTCTCGGTGTTCGTCGAAGCGTTGCTATCGAGATGCTCTAAGGTAATACCTTCTTTCCCTGATTCCCTGCTCGAAGGGTGGTCAAAGTTGAGCCGTTGCCTCGCGCTCGCGTTTTTATCTTCCTCGTCTTCTCGCACCTTCATCTTTTTCATGGCCGAGGTCAATCGTTTCGGGCTCTTCATCGGCGTCAATTTCAAGTGTTGCGCGATGCCTTCCTTCGTTGAGTCGTTGGTACTTACGCTGTTGACGCTCGCGCCGTCAAATCCACCCTCCCTTCTGCTCGCTGCATACGCGCCCGATCCGATGCCAATTTTCGCCTCCAAAACGTTTCTTCTTTGCCGGGAAGGCCCTTCCACGGATGCTTTCCCCGGAGAGACCATGCCATCGTTCATCGGTATCTCCGGTAATGGCGGTAATTTCGGTCGCAACATGCTTTTCGCGCGACAGAAATAACTAAAGAAACTCACGATGTCCACGCTCTCTCTTCGGCGACCGCCCATTTCCGACGCCGTTCTCGCCATGTCCTGCTCGAAAGAGGAATGCGACGACTTATCGTTCCTCGCATTCCTTAACTCCTGTCTAAATGCGTCGTTGCGTTCGTACACGTGTAAAAAACCATCCACGATGACCAAACCGGTCCCGCTATAGTTCAAATCTTTAAACACGTCCAACAGTACGTGCGCGTTGATGTACAACTCGTCGTTCAACGCTCTGATTTCCGGCGACATTTTCTGTTTCAACAACTTCCTCATCTTTTTCTCTCGAGTCATTCCATTCTTTTCCTTTCCCGGCGCCATGCTCAGAGTCGCTTTCGAATAGCTTTTTTGATGCGGATTCGATTCGCTATCCTCGCTCTCCGAATCGCTCTCGCTCTCGCTCGCCGAGTTGTTGTTGTTGTTGTTGTTGTTGTTGTTGTTGTTCCTATCGCTACTCGTAAAATTCTTCAAATTCTTCACGCGCGGTATGAACCTCTTGAACCCTTCCTTCCGTCTCTCCATTCGTTCTTTCTTCTTCAAATTCTTCCGGACTAAACTTTTACACGCCTCGGCGACGAGCGCGGTCATACGTTTCACTCGCTTCAGCTCCTCCACGTGCTCTCTTTTTTCGAGGATTGCCGCTCGCACCGGGTCGACTTTACTCGACGACTCCTCCCCTCCCGCCGGACTTCTCGGACTGGACGCGAAAGAGTCCTCGTCCATTTCCGATTCGCCCCCGCTATTACTCGTCGCCCCGTTGTTACGACGACGACGACGACGATATTGAGCGTCGCCAATTTCCTCCTCCTCATCATCACCATCATCATTTTCATCCTCATCCTCCTTGTTCGCGGCGACCACTCGAAACGCTTCCACGAATTCACTCAAACCAATCCCTTCTTCACCGACGCCGCTAATCTTGGCGATAATCTTCGACCCTAACTCAAACTTCCTCTCGTTCTCGTCCTCGGTCGTTCCAAACTTTGTTTTCTTCTTCTTTTTCCCTTCGTCTTCATCTCGTAAAGCGGAATCTAAAATCTCTGACACGCCTCCGGTGTTGTTCCTCAGCGCGGTTAAAAATTCCACGCCCGAAATCGTCTTTGAATCATCGCCGTCGATTATCGCGAAGACTTTCGCGAGCGTTTCGTGCGGGAGGAATAACGCGAAACCTTCTTTTCCTCTCTCATCGTTCTCATCGCGACGCTCCATTTCCTCCATTTTTCGTTGTTCTTCTTTGTTGGTTTATTTGGGGAGAGGAAACGCGCAAAGAAAGAGCAGGAGTCGTGCGTCGTAAGCTCTTTCCCGTTTAAATTCTTCGTCAATTTGAACCGTTTCGTGTGTGTGTGAAATGGTGTAAATTTGTCGACCGCGAAAGAGGCGCAAAAGTGTGTGTTTTGNTGCGCAGCAGATACNGTNNGTAGTCTTCGCTTTTTTGGCAGTTGGCAGTTTGGTCTGTGCCCTTGGTCGAAAAAAGTAGTAAATCCAAGCGTCTTTTTGTGGCTGTGGGGGGCTTGCGTCACGTCATCATTCCAGTCATATCTACTCTTTTTCCATTACGAGACGCACACTTTCCGTGACACAGACACGTATATTATTACTAAAAATGATGACGACGACGCAGACGACGACGCGCGCGACGATGATGCGGTCTTTGTGTTCGTATTCTGGAAAAAGCAGCAGAAGGAGCCTTTTGACGACGACCACTACGGAGAGGAACAAAGATGACTGCAGGAGGACCCGGAGGAAAAACAACATCGGTGGCGTGAGAACAGAAGCGATGGCGAGAGGGAAACGCAAAGGCATCGCGGATATAATCGGCGAAGAAATCGACGGGCAAGAGAAGAAGAAAAAAGAACCCCAACAAAAGATGAAAATACGCTCGGAAGGGAAGAAAATGGCGGACGAGTTTAACAACAAAGGGAAGATTCCAAATGGGTTTTTGAAGATATTAAACTTACAAGACTTTGACGAGAAGAAGAATATTAAAGCGGTGACGTTAGCGAATGGGAACTTTTGCGTGGTGCGAGTGGGAGAGTTGATTTATGTCTGCGATTGTAACTCAACCGCGTATAAGTATCCGCTCATCGACGGGGAGTTATTCAACGGTCCCGGAGGCGCGTCGATTCGGTCTCCGTTTGACGGGACCAGTTACGATTTGACGACTGGGAAAGTCATCGAGTGGTGTCCTCAGGACACGTTGCCGAGGAAGATGTTGGGGAAGCTGAAGGAAAACGCGACGCCGGTGGATTTAGGCGTATATCCAGTCATCGTCGACGAACAAGGCGACATTTACGCCAGTTTCGTGCAATAATATTTATGGTTTGAAGAACTTCATGAAAAACAGATATATGCAGCGTGCAGCCTAGTAGTTAATATAAATATAAAACAACATCTTTCGCCTATATACATTGTATATGGTGTATGTTTAGTTTTTAATCCTTTTTGTCCTATCGTAGTTCTTGTTCTTGTTGTTGTTGTTGTTGTTGTTGTTGTTGTTGTTGTTGTTTGCCGACTAATCCTAACTTCATGGCGACTTCACTCGCGCCGCCGTGGAATCGAAACGATTGGTAGATGTCCTCTCTCCCGTTTTCCACGAACACTCCTCGCGAGGGTAACTCGTCCAGAGGTAACTCTAAAGACTCTATGAACGATTCGAGCTCTACGCGCACGTTTTCCAAATCTCGCCAATAGCCTCTCGGTTTTGGCATGTTTTTATCCCATCCGAACTTTTCCGAGACTATTTTGTAGCCACCGAGCTCTCGAATGCGCTTTTCCAAATCCTCTCGACCGTATTCTCGCAAGAGAAGCTTTTGCGGTATTCTTTGTTGTTGTTGTTGTTGTTGTTGTTGCGTTTTGCCGTCCTCTTTCGATTTGAGTAGTAGCGTCGCGTTGAACGCTTCGATGTCCACTCTCAGCGCTTCAAATAGTTCTCTCTCTTCGTCTTCGTCGAACGATTTCATATCGTAAGTATTCTTCTTCTTCTTTCCGTTCTTCTCGGATAAGGAAGCGGACGCATTCGTGCTTTGTTTCATCGCCGCTTCGGTTAATCCGTACAGTTTTGCCCTTTCCGCGATGGTCAACTCGTCGTCGTCTCTGGAAATGGTCGCGTCGATGGAATCTTCTTGTTCCTCGTCTAATTTTGGGTTTAAACGCATAAACTCGGCGATCGTTTGGTTCGTCTGGTCCAATTCTGGAACGATGTTAAGTTTACGCACGGAGTTATCAAAAGTAACCAACGGGATGACTTTCTCCAGCGATATCGCTTCGATGTGCGCCCGTAAAGTTGTCAAAAACTCGATCGTTTCGTCGACGACTTGTCGTTCATCTAGAGGCGGTTTGCGTGCTCTTCCGTTTTCGTAATTTGCCTTGGCGTTGATGCCTTCGATGGCAAATTTCAATATCGTCGCTTCCGCTTCTTCTGGCGCGTCGTTAAAGTCGTTAAAGTCGGCGCGGTCAAGTTTAGATACGCTGAATGTGCCATCGTACTTTTCGTCAAAGCTTCGCAGTGTTGCACTACCATCGATGTCGTCGTCGTCGTCGATTGAATCGTTGGCTGGGACGACTAAAAATTTGCCTTGCAAAACGCCATCTCTTCTTTGATTTCTCGAAACGCGAAACTGTATTTCTCCTTCTTCGTCTTTTTGCGACAGGTCCACGCCGACGGATTCGTATATCGCGTGGCACAAGCAGTGTTTGAGAAACACAAATCGAAGGCGTTTCAAATTTTTACCTGTGCCTCCCGCGACTCCTCCGCCGGGAACGGCGACGCCCAGAGTTGCGTTTGGCAAGACTTCGCAGTGTACTAAATTCGGGGCAAATTTTGCCAACGACTCGTACGCCGTGAGCACTTTCCAGACTAAACTCGGTGGTGCTTCGATTCGCACCGCACTTAATGTTCGCCGGTGATAAACCGCCGGCGTGTCGTACCTTCTGTTGTGCACCTCAATCGATCCAGGCGCCGACGTCGACAAATCCTCGGCGGCGTCAGCGTCGACAATTTCATCGAACCATCGTCCGCCTTGCGCGCCAGATGTCGTGTTACCTTGCGCGGCTTGCCAGGAGAGGTTTTCAGCCGGCGGCATGACGTTTCGTCGCACGGTGGGAGGTCGGAAACGACCAGAAATGGACATCATTTTTTTCTTGGTGGTGGAGTTGTTGGTATTATTGGTGTTGGTACCTTCTCTATCGTTTTCGTCTCCTCCTTGCTGCACCAAAGGTACGCTCACTTCGCTCAAACCTAAATAATTTTCCGGCTTCAACCCTGCGTTCGCCAATCTTCCATCTCTTCGTTTCTTTCTTCGACCGATGAAATACCCGTCGTCGTCAAACTCGTCCACATAATAAAACTCCTCGCTCGCTTCGTTCCAGTTCAAAGTTTCTAAATCTAAAAACGGCGAGTTCAATTTCGCTCTTTGAATCGAGCTCGCGCGTTGATTAATCGCCGTCGCAATCTCCTCAAACGATTGCCTCATAACCCTCTCTAACGCTCTTCTTAAAACTGGATACTTTGTCGGTCGAATTTCGCACTCGTAAGACAACTCGCACGCGAACGAGGCTGATTTTAATCTCGCGACTTTAATCTTTCCGAAACACTCAAACTCTCCGTTTCGTCTGTCCACGTCTCGACTGGAAAACGAGAGCGTTCGGGAAATTGTCGGCGCCTCCGGTTGCTTCTTTCTCCTGTTCGCAAGGGTATCTTTCGAGGAAATCAACTGAGAAGAAGAAGAAGAAGAAGAAGAAGAAGACATCGTCGCCTTCTCTGGTGGCAACAAAACAACCTCCAAGAAAATCTCGCCTCTCAACTCGTTGGCGCATAAAATCACCTCGTCTCTGCAGTCGCTCGCGAGACGATACGTGGACACGCCGCCGCTGCTCGAAAAACTCCGCAGAGACGTTCGCACGTTTGGTGCGAACGTGCTAAACAAACTCGCGTCGGAAACTGCTTCCCACGTGGCGTCCGGCGACGCGTCTATTCGCGCGCGGTATTTCGCTCTCGGCGTTATTAAAGTTTCAAAATCGTCTCCCCCCGCCCCCGCGTTAATGTCTGCTTTTGTTCTTCTTCTTCTTCTGGTTGTTCTTCCTAATGTCTCGTCCTCTTCCTCGTCGTCTTCTTCTTCTTCTTCTTCTTCCTCGGTGTTGTCTTCCATCATCAAATCTCTCAAAAGTTCCAAATCCTCGTCTTTTCTCAACTCGTCGTCGTCCTTTTCTCTCTCGTATTCGTATCGCGTCTTCCTCGCTCGAAGAGGAGGGAAAGAACGAACAACGCCATCGTCACTATCATCATCATTTCTTCTTCTTCTTCTTCTTCTTCTTCTTCTTTTGTCTCTCCTCGTTCTCCCGGTCGTCCAAGAATTCGACGGCGACCAACGACTGCTGCTCGCGCTGCTGGTCGACGCGAGCGCGCTGCTGAATATCCTCCTCCTCCTCTGCAAAAAATGCTGCTCCCCCCCGTTACAATTCGCAGCAGCGGCCGACGACGACGACGATGCAATCATCGTCGTTTTTCTCGGTGTGAAATCTCTGCTATCGTTTCGTGTTCATCATCTTTCGCGATAAAAGGCGTGTGCATTTTCTCTCGATTTTCCTCTGAAACCGTCCAAAACTCTGCTCTTTTTTTGCCTTCAAAAATAGCACGTTTTGCCTCAAAAAGCGCATCATCGGATATACACACACGCACACGCGCGAAGAAGAAGAAGAAGAAGAAGTGTGTTCTCTCTTTCTCCGTCATCGGGTGTGGTTTAACAACGCAGATTTATCCGAGCGAGAAGGTTTTTTTACATCGAGAGAGGTACGCGGCGTGGGTTTTTTTCGTTCGCGTTGAGCGCTTTTCACTCTTCTTGTGGTCTTCTCCGCGCGTAAAAGTCGCTCTTTTTCTGGGAATGCGCATTGGTAATAACTGTGTGACTCCGCTTTATTATTCAATCAAGAATCTGTTGTCCTCGTTCGACGCGCGTTTTCGGTAGGTGTGCGCAGCGAAACGAACGAGAATTGAACGCAGTTGGACGACGAAACATCTGTCTCGCAATTTCCCGCTATTTTTGGCAGGTTTTTCAATTCGCGAGACCGTTTTCAAGACGCGTACGTTTTCCTCGCGTAGTNGCGCGATGGGACGATGGCAAAGATTCTAACAACCACTCTCAAATCTCTCTTTTTATTTCTACGACAGGTGTAAAAATGAGCGCGCATTCATCGCTCGTCCGAGCGTCGCTTGGTGGAGTTACCGGTCAAACAAAGAGGAGTTCGTGTGCGTAAAATATATTCGTCTCGTACTCTCGATTTTAAACGCGCGCGAGACGTTCGCGTGTGCGCGCAAGGCGACCGCGAAGAGAGTTTACCTCGGGAGTTGCCGATGAAAGCAAGGCTGAGTCGGTTTTATCCATTTTATCCATTTTTCTTGTGGGATATCGTTTTTCCTTCTCTCTTTCTTTCGCGCGCGCGCGCGCGAGCGACGTGTACAAATTTTTGTGCTGACTTTCCACTTTACTCATTCCTAAACAAACGAATACAGTTCTCGGCGATGGTAAAGGCTCCATGAGCGCGAGAGCGGCGGTGCGAAGACCGTCGACGGTGCAGAGCGCGTTTCCGGTGGTCGTCCCGTCGCCGAGAGATTCGGCGTTGGCGGCGAGAAGAAAGGGTACGACTCCGAAAGCGGTGAGAGAGCCGGAGCAATCGTCCATGGCGTCTGCGTCGGATAAGTTGGCGGAGTACGTCGCGAACAAAGGCGGTAAGAGAGTGATTCGAAAAGTGCTCGTGGCGAACAACGGGATGGCGGCGACCAAGGCTATTTTGTCCATGCGAAGATGGGCGTACAACGAGTTGGGCGATGAGAATGCGATTAAGTTTGTCGTCATGGCCACGCCGGAAGATATCGGGGCGAACGCTGAGTTTATTCGTTACGCGGATGACTTTATTGAAGTTCCGGGCGGCAAGAACGTGAACAACTACGCGAATGTGGATTTGATCACGGAGATTGCCGTGAGAGAAGGCGTGGACGGCGTCTGGCCCGGTTGGGGTCACGCCTCCGAGAACCCGAAGTTGCCGACAGCTTTGAAGAAGAACGGCATCCAGTTCATCGGTCCGACTGCACCGGTCATGTCCGTGCTTGGCGATAAGATTGCGGCGAATATTCTCGCGCAAACAGCGAAAGTTCCGTCGATCCCGTGGTCCGGCGACGGCTTGGTCGCAAACTTGACGCCGGAAGGTACAATTCCACAAGAAACGTTCGATAAAGCCATGGTAACGACAGTCGAAGAGTGCGTCGCCGCGGCGGACAGGATTGGTTTTCCGGTTATGTTGAAAGCTTCTGAAGGTGGCGGTGGTAAAGGTATCCGCATGTCCGCCAACAAGGAAGAGTTGATTGTTAACTTTGACCAAGTCAAGGCGGAAGTTCCGGGCTCACCGATGTTTATGATGCAGTTGTGCACGGAAGCGAGACACTTGGAAGTTCAAATCGTTGGCGATGAACACGGTAACGCCGTGGCCTTTAACGGTCGCGATTGCTCTACGCAAAGACGTTTCCAGAAGATTTTCGAAGAAGGTCCGCCAATCATTGCCAAGCCGCATATTTTCCGCGAGATGGAAAAAGCTGCGCAGAGATTGACGCAAAACATCGGCTACATCGGTGCCGGTACGGTTGAATACCTTTACAACGCCGCGACGGATAAATACTTCTTTTTGGAGTTGAATCCGCGTTTGCAAGTTGAACACCCGGTAACGGAAGGTATCACCGGTGTCAACATGCCGGCGACGCAGTTGCAGGTCGCCATGGGTATCCCGCTTCATAGAATGCCAGACGTGAGACGATTCTACGGAAGAGACGTGGACGGCACGGACACCATCGACTTTTTGGAAGAAGAGTACAAGCCGATTGAAAATCACGTGATCGCGGCGAGAATTACGGCTGAAAACCCGGACGAAGGCTTTAAGCCGACTTCCGGCGGCATTGAAAGAGTGCACTTCCAATCGACCCCGACGGTTTGGGGTTACTTTTCTGTCGGCGCCAACGGTGGCGTCCACGAATTCGCGGATTCTCAGTTTGGTCACATTTTTGCATCGGGTAAGACGAGAGAAGAAGCGAGAAAAGCGTTGGTTTTGGCGTTGAAAGGTATGGTCGTTCGCGGGGAGATTCGCACGGCGGTTGAATACCTCGTCAAGCTTTTAGAAACGCAAGCGTTCAAAGAGAACACCATCGATACCTCGTGGTTGGATGGCTTGATCAAAGAACGCTCGATCGCGTTGGTGAACGATCCGCACGCGATTTGTCTCGGTGCTGCACTCTTCAGAGCATTCAACCACTCGGAGCAAGAAGAGAAGACGTTTCTCTCCTCGTGGGAAAAAGGTCAAGTGTCGACGCAAGGCATCTCGAAGTTGACGTCGTTTCCGGTTGAAATCGCCTACGAAGATACCAAGTACGAGTTCACGTGCACCAGAGTCGGTGCGGACGAATACGAGATGTCCATTGGCGGTAAGAGTATTTTGGCGAAGATGTTTCGACGCAACGACGGCACGCTAGTTGCCATTTACGGCGGCGTCACGCACGAGATTGACGGTTTGGAAGAACCGTTGGGTTTGCGCATGACTTTGGACAGCCAAACGTGGTTGTTGCCGACGTTATTTGACCCGTCTGAGTTGAGAACGGATGTCACCGGTAAACTTATCCGCTTTTTGCAAGAGGACGGCGCGGAAGTCCAAGCCGGGAAGCCGTACGCCGAAGCCGAGGCGATGAAGATGGTCATGCCGCTCATCGCGCAAGAATCCGGGAAGATCTCGCACGCGAAAACCGCCGGCGCGGTGATCAGTGCGGGTGATTTACTCGCGAACCTCACTTTGAAGGATCCGTCTAAAGTTAAGAAGATTATCAACTTTAACGGTGACTTCAGAATGTCTACGGTGGAGGAACCGGCGGCCGCTGCGGATGAGAAACTCACCTCGGCGGTTGACCGCGTGAACAATCTTCTCGATGGTTTTGGCGGTAATGTTGACGAAGCTCTCACCAACTTGTACGCAGCTTTCACGGAACAAAACGAAAGTGATGGACAATCTCGATGGGAAAAAGCCACTTCGATCATGGAAGGCATCGTGCAGCGATACTTGGACGTCGAGAGCGTCTTTGAATCCAAGTCCATGGATGCCGTCATGGCGACGTTGATCAAGGGTAAAACCGGAGATGCGTTGAATCCAGTGTTGGCGCAAGTTCGCGCCCACTCCAAGTTAAAGGAACGATCGAAACTCGTTTTGAACTTGCTCTTGCAAGCGCCAACTTTGCCACAAAGAGTCATCGCGAGAGGACCGATTTCGTGGGCGGACGATCACGCTCCGATCTCGGATTCGTTCCAAGCCACCATCAAGCGATTATCGAAGCTTCGAGGCGGTGATTACGGGGAAGTTGCGCTTTCTGCGAACGCCATCTTACAAGAGCGACGATTGCCGTCACTTGATAAGAGAGTCGCCGAGCTTCGCAAGCTTCTCGCCGGAAAGAAGAAGTTGTTGCGACCGTGGGGCGAGGCGGAATCTGGCGATTTGCAAGCGCTTGCGGAGTCGCCGACTTTAGCCGTCGATTTGTTGCCGTCCTTGTTTGAAGACGACGACGATAAGGTTCGCGAGAACGCGATGAGTACTTACGCGCGCCGTGTTTATCGCGCGCACAACATTCTCGAAGTTTCCAAAGGCGAAACGGGGAACTCTATGACGTGGAAGTTCAAGTTCCGCACGTATCCGGATGATTCTCCTGTTCGAACCGGTTTGCTCGTCACCGCGAAGAATATCTCCGAAGTCGAACAAAACTTTGGCTCGTATTTGGCGCAGTTGAAGGCTGCGCACGGTGACGCCAAGGGCCCGCCGGTGTTACATATTGCGCAAACCGAGCAGCCAGACGACGGCGATTGGTCGTTGAAGATGGACCAAGTCTGCGCAAAGCACAAGGAAGAATTGAAAGCCTTGAACGTGAAATTTGTCAACTGCTTGGTGTTTGAGAAGTTTGCGTTACCGGTCTACCGCACGTGGCACGTGAACAAGGACTACGCCGAAGATCCGCTCTACAGAGGCGAGCGTCCGACGGTGTTGCACTTGCTCGAGCTCGTTCGATTGGAGAACTACAAATTGACGAGAATACCGACGGTGAACAGAGACTTGCATATTTACGTGGGTGATTTGGCCGCCGGTACGAGAGCGAAAGACATGTTGTTGAGGAGACTCGCGCACAGCAAAGACACCATGTCTGGCGGTTTGGAAAGAACTTTGAATAAGGCTTTGGACGCGATCGATATCGCGAGAATGGATTTAAAAGCGAAAGGATGCAACTCCACTAGAATTTACATCAACTATTTATCTGAGGTTGAGGGCGACTTCACGAAGCAGGCGAACTTGTTGAAGGAGAAGGTTTCCGAATACATCGCCGCCAACTCCACTAGATTGTTAAACTTGTCTGTCGATGAGATTGAACTTCGATTCCGAGTGAGCAACGAATTGACGCCGATTCGCATCATGGGCACGTCCATGTCCGGCAACTGGTTGAAGGTTGACATGTACAGAGAGTACCTCGAACCGGTTTCTGGACGTGCCGAGCAATTCTGCTTGATTGGCGCGGATGGTAACGATGACGCGTGCTTCTTTGAGCCGTACCCGTCGGCGGGTCCGTTACAAAACAAGAGAGCAATTGCGAGAGCTATCGGGACGACGTACATTTATGACTTCCTCGGCTTGATTGAAAAAGCGATGTTGTCCGCGTGGAGAAAGCAAATCGCCTCTTTCGGCGCCGGTTCTGTTCCGCAAAACTTCTTCCAAGCTGAAGAGGCGGTCTTTGACGAAAGCACGAAGGAGTTGACGTGGACGAAGGAAGGCGTCCCGGGTCAAAATAAAATCGGTATGGTTGCGTGGAGATGCACGATGAAGACGTGCGAATACCCGGAAGGAAGAGAAGTAGTGTTTGTCGGGAACGATTGCACCGTCATGTCTGGTTCGTTTGGCGTGAAGGAGGACGACTTCTACTTTGCCGTCTCTCAATACGCCAGAGAAAATAACATTCCGAGAGTCTTCTTGGCATGTAACTCTGGCGCCCGAATCGGTTTAGTCGAAGAGTTGAAGCCGTATTTCAAAGTAGCGTGGATTGACGATGCCAACCCGGGTATGGGCTTCAAGTACCTCTACCTCACCGAGGCGGACTATAAGAACTTCCCGGAAGGCACGGTCAACGCGGAGAAAGTCAACGAAGGCGGCGAAACGCGAATGAAGTTGACGGATATCATCGGTCAAATTCACGGCATCGGCGTCGAAAACTTGAGAGGTTCTGGTATGATTGCCGGCGAGCAGTCCGCGGCGTACGATCAAGCGTTTACCTTGTCATACATCTCCGGTCGATCTGTTGGTATCGGCGCTTACTTGAACAGATTAGGTCAAAGAAACATCCAAATGAAGAACGGTCCGATGATTTTAACTGGCTACTTGGCCTTGAACAAGTTGCTCGGGAAAGAAGTGTACACTTCTCAAGACCAACTTGGCGGTCCACAAGTCATGATGCCGAACGGCGTCTCGCACTTGCAAGTCGAAGACGATCAAGCCGGCGTCGACGCCATCATCCGGTGGTTGTCGTACACGCCAAAGACGACCATCGGAATGGCGCCGGCGTTGCCGACGTCCGATCCGGTGAATCGCGCGATTGAGTTTATGCCGACGAAGACGCCGTACGATCCGCGTCACATGCTCGCCGGTACGACCAACCCGGAAACTGGTGACTACGTTTCTGGCTTTTTCGATAAGGATTCGTGGACCGAAACCTTACCGGACTGGGGTAAATCCGTCGTCGTCGGCCGCGCTCGATTAGGCGGCATCCCGATGGGTGTCATCTCGGTCGAGACGCGCTTGATGGAGCAACGCATCCCGGCGGATCCGGCAAACCCGGAATCCCGTGAGGCTGTTTTAGCGCAAGCCGGTCAAGTTTGGTTTCCGGACTCTGCGCACAAAACGGCCACGGCGATTCGAGATTTCAATAAAGGGGAAAACTTGCCGTTGATCATTTTTGCCAACTGGAGAGGCTTCTCCGGCGGTACGAGAGATATGTACGGCGAGATTTTGAAATTCGGGGCTATGATTGTAGACGAGTTGAGAGAGTACAAGCAACCGGTATTCGTATACATCCCGCCGAACGGTGAATTGAGAGGTGGCGCGTGGGTCGTCGTCGATCCAACCATCAACTTGAAGAAGATGGAGATGTTTGCCGACACGGAGTCTCGAGGTGGTATCTTAGAACCGCCGGGAATCTGCGAGGTCAAGTTCCGCCAAAAAGATCAACTTCTGACCATGCATAGAATGGATTCGGAGTTGATGGAGTTAGACAAGAACCCAGAAGCGAATCACGATGCGATCAAGAAGCGAGAGAATGCGTTGTTGCCGATGTACACGCAAGTCGCGCACGAGTTTGCGGATTTACACGATCGATCGGGGAGAATGTTCGCCAAGGGCGTCATCAACGGCGTCGTCCAGTGGCCAAAAGCCAGAGAATACTTCTACAACCGATTACAGCGACGATTATCCATCGATGCGCTCATCGATTCGTGCGAGGACAAATTAGGCAGCAGCGTCAAAATGGCTCGATCGGTTTCTGAAATCGTCAAAGACGCCATCGTCGTCGCCGGCGGGTGCGCGTGGGACGACGACGTGAAAGTCAAATCTTACGTGGACTCCAACGGAGATAAAATCGTTTCTGCCGTCATGCAAGAAGCGAGAACGGCCAAGGTTGCGGCCATGTTATCTGAAATCAAAGCTTTGGACGCTGAAACCGTCGCCGCGGTAAAGAACGGTTTGTAGGAATATACTTTTTTATGATGACACATGAAACAAACACACACACACAAAAAGCAAAAAGAGAGAGAAGAAGAGAGAGAGCGTTTTAATACTAACAGAGAACAAAGAACCGAAAAACGAAAGAGATTTTAATTTCGCCCTTTCCCACAAAAAAAATTTGAAAAAAAATATTTTGAGCACCACCAAATCCTCTCTTTTCGAGGAGTAAATCAGCATAAATTATAGGCGAATTTCAACCAGAATCGTGCAATCAATTCATAATCGCTTTTTGTGGTATTCGGATCATATTGCGAGAGAAGATATTCTGGGCAACTGAATTGGCACGCGAGAGAAGAGAGTCTATCTCTCGTCCTCATAACCGCACCTCTTTACATCTACCCACTTTTATATATATACTTCATATATATACTTCATTTATTCACCGAGCACTACGACTGAGATTTTAAGAATACGAAAGATGACGACGACTCAGACTTTGACGCAATCATCATCCACGCTGATGGGATCCTCGTGGAGATCATCTTCCCTTCGTGCAAAGCACCACCAACAACGCGCCGTGATGAGAACGAAAGTCTCCGCGCAAATCGGATTCGGAACGGATAAAAAATGGTTAAAAACCACCATATACCCAGAGTGGGGGTCGTTCCCAAACAGCAAAGAAGGCGTTCCATCGGAGTGGTCGAACTTAACCCCGGAAGAGTACCGCAAAAACGCGGATATCGAAGTCATCCACGGGAGATGGGCCATGTTGGCGGTTTCGGGCGTCTGGGCGCAAGAGAACGCCGGGGCCGGTCCGTGGTGGGAAGCCGGGAAGGAATGCACGATTGACTCGTGCAAATTGACATACGCCGGGTTTGGGGATTTCAAATCCTCACCAACCGGCGCTTTGTTCGGGTTGATTTTCATCGAGACGTTGTTATTAGGCGGCGCGGAGGCGTACCGAACCGGTTTGTTAGAAAACCCGTTCCAAGACGGATTGAAGCAAAACGACGCGTACCCGGGAGGTAGATTCGACCCGTTCAACTACGCGGAAAAAGAAGATTTGGATTTGATGAAAATTCGAGAATTGAAGCACGGACGATTGGCGATGTTGGCGTGGTTGGGTATTCTCGGTCAGGCGGTGTCCACCAGAGCCGGTGCGGTGAGCAACGCCACCGCGCACATCGGCGACGTGTACCACTGCAACGTGTTCGATCGAAGCGGATGTGGCTTTTAAAAAAGTCACGATTTTTCTTGGCGACATTCAAACGATAACAACAACAAAGACAACAACAACAGCATACAACATTAGAGAGAGATTCTTTCACATCAAGCAAATTACGTAATAACCATCCGCGAATAAACGTATCGAAACTCTTCACACTTAAAAACGCTCACAAAATGCCAGCCCCAACCACCATTCGTGCGCTTTTCCACCCGCTCGAAAACGAAGCGAAGGACGCAGAAAAAGAGAAAAAAGAACAAACACAACACCAACAACGCTTCGTCGAGAGTAAAAGCACGTTTTTCTCTTCAAAGTTTATCTTATTCTTCTTTGATTCCGGACGGAAAACGAAGGAAATCTCAATCCCGGTTGCCTTCGATAAACAAAAGAGCAACTTTTTAATCGGACCATCCGCGCTGTGGTGGCGCGAGGCGTTCGCGATTTCCTCCTCTTTATTGCGAGAGGAAGAGAGTAGTAACGGTGTTACTGTAAATGGGGGGTATAAAACGAACGATGAAGCGGCGATGGCGGATTTAGGCCACGCGGCGGAAGCGACGTTGGAAATCGCTCGAGTGGTCAGTGGTCAGTTGTTGGAGGATTTACGAAGGACGACCAGGTCGCTGGAATTTTGGGAGGAGAAGCGAGACGAGTATTCGAGAGGTGGGGATGTCTCACATAGGATGTTTTTAACCTTACGGTGTGGTCCGAGAGCGTTTATTGAGGAGACGAAAGGGTTCGTGAAACGGAAAGCGGTGGCGGCGAGACGGAGGGCGATGTACGTCTCCACGGGGAACGCGAGAAGGAAGAACGGGGAGTCGGCGAGGAGTAATATAAGCGGGGAAGAGAAGGAAAGGGAAGAGGAACACTTGTTGGAGACGTTGTTGACGGTTCCACCGGCGAGGGCGGTGATTGATGGGAAGGTAGCGGCGTTAGGGAAGATGCAGAGGAGTTTGGCGAGCGCGGTGGCGAGGGTGCACGCGAGAGCGGATGATTTAGTCAACGGCGATTACAATCGGAGGAAACGAGGGAAGGGAGAGGACGATGACGAAGACGAAGACGAAGACGAGGAGGTATCAGAGGAGGAGTTGCGGAAGAGAGAGGTGGAAAAAACGAGAGATGCGGTGGAACGGTGCGTGAATGGGATAAACGAAGCGATTGAGCTCGTGAAATCTACCGCGTCGTCGTTAAACGCCGAGCACGAGGACGAGGACGACGAGGACAACAACAACAACGAAAGTAAAAAGAGAAACGCGGAAGAGGCGGCAGAAGCAGAGCGAAATGATGACGACGACCACGATAACGACGACCACGACGATGCGATCTCTCCGAGACGACCGTCGAGCTCTCTCGAGCGCACCATCTCGAATTCGCCGTTATTCGCCGGGATGATGCACAATCGAACGAATTCGCTCGTCTCGAGCATCTCGCGAAGTGGCACACCAAAGATTCCAGATTCGCCAAAATCAGCCGCTACTCAAGTTCACGCGTCGTCGCGTCTGTCGTCGTCGCCGCAAAACAACAACAGCCCGACTTTACGACGCCAAAACGCCTCCTTACAGCGATCGAATTCGTACTTTCAGAATCTCATCAAAAACACGTTTCTCGGTGACATCTTCTCATCAGACGGCGGAACCGGCGCACGCGTCGGATTTGTCTCGCACAAGCTCCGCACGCGTTTGATGGCTAAATCGGGAGAACCAATCCCGTTCCCGTTAGAAAACGACGTAATGTGGGAAGCCATCGTAAGGACGGAATCTCGATTTGAAAAAGCTCGCAAAGCGGTTGGTCGCACGGTTGAAAGACACCGCAAGCCGACAAAATACGAACGCCGATGGATTCCCATCAGTGTCTTAATGTTAATCGGCGTGAGTAGCGCGATTGTGCTCGTTCGAAAATCTTCCTTGTGCGGTTCCACCGAGTTGGACGAAACGTTGAAAGCGGCGTACGAAACTACGCGCACGTTTTTCAACTCGTACATGAAAACGCCGTCGAAAGAGCTGAAGCAAGAACTCACGAAAGCGTTCGACACTGGAGATAGAGAAGACGCGGCGGCGAGATTAGACGAATCGCAGGAGTCTTTAGATAGAATGTTAAAAGAGTACGTGAAGAATGCAACGAAACCGGGGTTTTCGGAGTCGTTGACGAGAGCGTATCAATCGGTGGGCGCTATGACTGGCGGCGGCGGAGACGAACACGCCGAAGGATCAGGAGCAGGAGCAGGACCAGGCGAAGAGACGACAACGGCGAACAAAATTGATCCAATGTCACTCGTGACTGCGCGCGTAGAAGAAGAATTAAAAGCGCCGCTACAAAACATGCTCGGCGGCGATCTCATGCAACTCTTGCTCATCCAAACGCAAGTCATGAAAGTTGAGATGGAAGACGCTTTGCTTCAAATGGATGCCGTCATGCGTGCGAACCGTTTGAATTTCGCCCTCATGGCGTGTTTTCCCGCGACTTTGTTCGTGTACGGGAGCGTCTCGTTTTCAAAAACCGTCGGTGCCGCGCGCGCGTTTCAAAAGAGACGCAAAGCACGGGAAGAGATGCGTTTGTTAGTCGCCGACGCGGAACGATCTTTGATGCGATTGAAAATGACGCGAGACGAGTTTACCAAGCGCCGCCGCGCTCTGGAGGACAACAACGAAGACAATTCGGACTCAGACGACGCGTCTGATTCCAACCTCATTCACCGATTAGAAATCGCGGAAGAACACCGCCGCCGCCGCTTAGAACTGGACGCGTCCTTCGACGCCACCGCCGCCCCGTCCTCGCCCGCCGCGCGCCTCCACGCCACCAAAAACAAATTCGACGACGAAAACCTCGAAAACGAAACCTTCCACCAAGGCATGCTCCTCTACGCCGTCAACGCGCTCTACGCGTCCGTCCAAAAGCACAAGCGCATGTTCACGCCGAAAGAATTCAGGGGCGTTAAATTGGACGCCATGGCGTTGGCCGACGTCGGCGTCTCCATCGAAGGGAAACTGTTGACCACGCAAAGACTGGCGAGGATATATAAAGGGTTCCAGAGCGAACCGCACAGAGTGCCCAGCATCGTGACTGGGAGATATCCAATCTGAAATGAATTTGTGAAGCATAGAGCTCTTTCTCGCGCCTTGTTTTAGTAGTTCCTTCTTTAATAAAATGAAGGCGAAAGGTCCACAAAATACTTCACACGCTCCTTAACAACAACACGGCAAAGATGAATCGGATGTTGATGTTACTCTCTCGCGATGTTGGGGGCAAAAGAATCACTCTCAGAATCAGAGACACGCATTTTCATCATCATCGAGCCCTGCATCCTTCTCTGCTTCTCG
>JGI20158J14315_10000035_pt1 | contig 74599 bp, 75 predicted proteins | sample COG_08_FD_14315 | JGI IMG/M metagenome (IMG submission 14315)
TTATATCTACATCTATCAAGAACTGATCTCCGTTATCGCAATCGTCAATTACTGTATAAGTAGCTTGAGGATTTATACAAGTAGCACAAGCTACTGTATAATTAATCCCTGCAGCCTGGTTGGAACTTCCAGATCCACAACTTATGGATCCGTCAGAGACCACCACAAAAGATATTGTATCTCCTGTTGATTGGAAAGTCAGTCCAGATAAATCTCCTCCATTTCCATAGTAAGGTTGTGCAGGAGTTAATTCAGTAACTCCATCGGAGTCGTATACAATAAATTCATCCCATCCAGTTTCTACGTTTCCTGAGTTAATAGTTAAATTGACAGGGACTCCGTCAGAACTTGTATATGTAAAGTCTGTAGTATTATTATTGTCATAACAATAGTCTAAGGTGATTGGCCCTGAATTACAATCAACTAGAGTTGTAGTACAGAACTCTTGAGTAATAGAACTACTACTGATAGAACAGTTCGCATCATCATCATTAGTTACAGAGATAACTACACCTGTATTATTATCATAAGGTCCAAAAGTAAACATTCCAGTTGCAGTTGCATTTTGAGAAGCTGTACCTTGGTTATCAGAAAGTGTAACTGAAGAAGCAGATCCAATGTCTGTTAAATCAACATCGATAAAAAACTGAGGTCCGTTAAGACAATCTGTTACCATTGTATAATTAGCAATAGGATTTACACAAGTAGCACAAGCTACAGTAAAATCTATAGGGTTGTATCCACTACTTACACAGCTTATACTTCCATCTTCTTGAACAATAAGAGTTATATTATCTCCAGAGGACTGGAAAGTCAACCCAGAAATATCTCCACCAGCACCGTAACCGTTGTAAAGTTCGGTTCCGTCAGAATCTAGAATTATTAATTCATCCCATCCATTTTCTACTTGCCCAGAGTTAATAGTAAGATTCATTGGGCTTCCATCAAGACTAGTAAAAGAATAAGAGTTATCTAATCCAGTATCATAACAAAAGCTAGTATTAATTGGCCCTGCATTACAATCTACATCAGCTGATGTTTGCGAGTTAATATTAAAACTTAGTACTAAAAAACAAAAGAATAATAACTTTTTCATATATGTATAATTATAGATTTTTAAAGATAGTAAATACATGTTATAATGTGTATAAATTTTTAATTCATATTTGTACATTTACTCCAGAATATTAAAATCTTGGAAAATACTATTTTAATTGGAGTTATAACTCGTGATCAAGACAAGGAAAAGTCTAAAGAATATCTTGATGAGCTAGAGTTTTTAACAACTACTGCTGGAGGTGCTGTTGTAAAGCGCTTTACACAAAATTTAGACACTCCAAATCCAAAAACATTTTTAGGAAGTGGAAAAATTAAAGAAGTACTTGATTTTATTAATGTTGTAAAGATTCAGACAGTAATATTTGATGATGAATTATCTCCAGCACAGGAAAGAAATATTAGTAAAATATTTAATTGTAAAATTTTAGATAGAACAAATTTGATATTAGATATTTTTGCTCAAAGAGCTACAACAAGTTATGCTAGAACACAAGTTGAGTTGGCTCAATGCCAATATTTGTTACCTAGACTAAAAGGGATGTGGACTCATCTTGAAAGACAAAAAGGTGGTATTGGAATGAGAGGTCCTGGTGAAACAGAAATTGAAACTGATAGAAGAATTGTAAGAGATAAAATCTCTTTGTTAAAAAAGAAAATTAAGAGTATTGACAAACAGATGCATGTACAAAGAGGCAATAGAGGTAAGATGATAAGGGTTGCTTTGGTTGGTTATACAAACGTTGGAAAGTCAACTTTGATGAATGTTTTAAGTAAATCAAAAGTGTTTGCAGAAGATAAGCTTTTTGCTACTTTAGACACTACTGTAAGAAAAGTAGTTGTGAAAAACCTTCCTTTTTTAATGAGTGACACAGTAGGCTTTATAAGAAAATTACCAACTCAATTAATAGAATCTTTTAAAAGTACTTTGGATGAAGTAAGGGAAGCAGATTTGTTGATTCATGTTGTTGATATTTCACATTCAAATTTTGAGGAGCATGTTGAGTCAGTTAATAAAATACTAGAAGAAATCAAAAGCTCTGATAAGCCAACTATTATGGTCTTTAATAAAATTGACAATTACTCATTTGAAGAATTTGATGAGGAAGATTTGATTGCAGTCAGGAATAAGTCTAATTATAATTTGGATGATTGGAAAAATACCTGGATGAGTAATTGTAATAATGAGGTTAGATTTATTTCCGCTCTAAACAACGAAAATATAAATGATTTAAAAAATTGTTTGTATTCTGAAGTTAGAAAAATTCATGTCACTAGATTTCCTTACAATAAGTTTTTGTACCCAGATTGTTAATTTACTTTTTGTATACCGGTACAGTTGAGCAAGCTTCACCAAACATTATTCGTTTAGCAATTGGTTTTAATCTATTTATTAATTGTGAGTAGGCATCAATTGGAATATTTTTTTTCGAACACCCTTTTATAACAATTGACTTATCATTAAAGTTGGAGAAATCAATTGAATTTATAATATCTGAAAAGATATGTTTTTCTAAATAATCTAAATCACCAACAATATTTATAATGCAATTATCTTTTAATTTAGAAGCAATAAGTAAATATGCCCATGTTGGAATTATTGCTCCACTACTACAAATAACAGCAACATACCCGTCGTTAAATCTGTCCCAGTCAAAATCCTCAACTGATGATCTAAATTCTTTTTCTTTTAAAACTAGTCCTTTAAAAAGCCAATTTTTAATATCTAATAAATGTCTTTTACCTTGAGGATAGTAATCTTCCAGGTCAATTGTGATAATCTTGCTATTGGCGACTCTATTTATAATTTCTTTTGACATTTATTTTATGTAAAATATTTATAAAATCCCTATTTCTAACTTTGCCTCATCACTCATTAAATCTTGAGACCAGGGAGGGTCAAAAGTAATTTCAACTTCAGCATCATTTACCTCCTCCATTGATTTAACTTTATTTTCAACATCTAATGGTAATGATTCTGCTACCGGACAGTTAGGAGTAGTTAAAGTCATGAGAATTTTAACATCTCTGTCTTCATTAATCATTACATCATAAATTAGACCTAATTCATATATATCAACAGGGATCTCTGGATCAAAAATTGTTTTTAATACCATAACAATTTTTTCACCTAAAATTTTTGGATCAAAATCTTCTTTATTCATTGTTTATTTTTGTTTGATAAGCTAAAGCGTATAATTTTAATTGTTTAATCATACTTGAAAGACCATTTGCTCTATTTGGTGAAAGATGATCTTTTAGTCCAATTTTATCCACAAAATCCGTATTAGCTTCTATTATTTCATTAGGTTCGTGATGAGAAAATACTCTTATCAAAATTGCAATAATTCCTTTGCTTATGATTGCATCACTATCTGCCTTGAATACTATTTGATTATCCACAAGTTCGGCCCTAACCCAAACTTTACTTTGACAGCCATTAACCAGGTAGTCATCTGTTTTATATTTACTTTCAATTAAAGGTAACGATTTACCTAAATCAATCATGTATTCATACCTCTGCATCCAATCATCAAACATTGCAAACTCGTCTATTATTTCCTCCTGTATTTGTTTTATTTTCAAGCTTATAATTTTAGTAAAAATACGATAACAAAAAGATTATTCAATTTAAAGTATTGAATTTTGTACTATTTTTTATTTAAGATAGCATTAAAATAGTTTTGTGAAGTGCTTTAATAAATTCATCAATTTCTTCTTTTGTGTTATAAAAACTAAAAGAAACTCTTATTGTCCCCGGGATTTTAAAATAATCCATTATTGGTTGAGCACAGAGTTGTCCAGTTCTTGTAGCTATTCCAAATTTATCTAGAATAGAGCCGATGTCATAAGGATGTATATTACCAACGTTAAAAGATATTACAGATGTTTTTTTTGCAGAAAATCCATAAATTTTTAAACCTTTAATTTGTAGTAATTCTCTAGTTGCATATTCTAGCAGTTCATTTTCGTATGCATAAATTTTTTCTAGTCCAATAGAATTCAAATAATCTATACCGACTCCAGATGCAATTACGCCACTTATATTTGGGGTACCGGCTTCAAATTTATTTGGAAGACCAGCATATGTTGATTTTTCAAAAGTAACTTGATCAATCATTTCTCCACCACCTAAAAAAGGAGGAATTTTGTTTAGCCACTTTTCTTTTCCATAAAGGATTCCTACGCCTGTTGGACCACAAATTTTATGAGTAGAAGTAACATAAAAATCTACATCTAGATCAATAACATCAATTTTCATATGAGGAGTAGCTTGAGCTCCATCTACTAAAACAATTGCGTTAAATTCATGTGCTTTTTTTATTATATGCTTAATTGGGTTTANTATTCCAAGTGCATTAGATACATGATTAACAAACACTANTTTAGTTTTTGAATTTAGTAGCTTTTCGAATTCATCAATAATTAATTCACCATTATTATTAATTGGAATAACTTTTATTTTTGCTCCAGTTTCTTCGCATAACATTTGCCAAGGAACAATGTTACTATGATGCTCTAATTGAGAGATGATAATCTCATCATTCTTTTTCAATATCTTTTTAAACCCGTTAGCAACTAGGTTAATACTGTGTGTTGTTCCAGATGTAAATATTATTTCATATGAGTTATGAGCATTGAAGTGTTTTTGAAATTTAACTCTTGAGTTCTCATATGCATCAGTTGCTTCCTGACTCAAAAAGTGAACCCCTCTGTGAATATTTGAATTATATTTTGAATAATAATCAACAATTGAATCAATAACTACTTGTGGAGTTTGGGAGGTAGCAGCATTATCAAAATAGATTAAACTTTCACCATTTACTTTTCTTTTAAGAATAGGNAAATCGTTTCTAATTTGATCAATATTTATATGTCTATTTTTTTTCATTTATAAATTAAACCCAATATTCACACCCAATTTTCCAGCAATTATATTAGTAATTCTGTTTTTTAATTCGGGAATTTTTACACTTTGCATAACGTTATTTGCAAAACCATACATTAATAAAGCTTTAGCTTCTTTTTCTGGAATACCTCTTGACTTTAGATAAAAAAGAGCATTTTTATCAAGTTGACCAATAGTACACCCATGAGAACATTTTACATCATCGGCAAAAATCTCAAGTTGAGGCTTAGTGTTAATTGAGGCTTTATCACTTAACAATACATTGTTATTCGCTTGAAAAGCATTTGTTTTTTGAGCTTCTTTTTCCACAACAACTGTACCATTAAAAACCCCTGTAGAGCTGTCATCAAAAATACCTTTATAGTCTTGATGACTTTCACAATTTGGTTTTATATGATGAACTAGCGTATTGTGATCTACATGTTGTTTTTCTTCAATAATTGTAATCCCTTTCATTATGATTCGATATGCTCTCCTTTTTGAGCGAAAAAGTAAGATTGTTTCTTGTAAGTTTTCCGCCTAAAGAAAATGTATGTAAAGTGCATACACTGTTATTTTCTTGAACAATTGATGTAGTATCTATTATTGAAGCTTGTTTATTATCATTTTGAATTTTATAGTAATCTACTATAGATTTTGGGTTTACAAATATTTCTGTAACAGAATTTGTTAAAACCTCATTTTCGTTCAGATTTTGATGCCTTTCAATAATTTGTAGTTGAGAGTTTTCGTCAACAATTATTAAATTTCTAGGTTGCAGCATTAAAGAACTTTCATTTCCACTATTAAAATGAATAATTTGAATTGGCTTTTCAACAAATTTATTTTTAGGTATGTGAATGAACGCCCCTTCTTTTGAAAATGCAGTGTTTAATTCGGTAATACCATCTTTTTTTAATGCTTTATTAAAATAATTTTCTATGATTGGAGCATATTTAGGTTTATTTAAAACTGAAGACATTAAACAAATATCCATTCCTTCATGAGTAGTTTCTGATAAGTGAGAGCAATATATACCATCAACGAAAATAATTTTATAACTATCTATATCATCAATCAGGTATTTTTCAATTTTAGAATAAACAAGTGCTGTATTTTTACTTGGGAAAACACTGTAATCAGTATCTAAAACTTGCTTTAAAGAAGTATATTTCCAGGATTCATTTTTTTTTGTTGGGAAGCCTATGCTTTCAAAATTTTTAATTGCTTCAGTTCTGATGTCGTGTACATAACTATCTATATCAACTTGATTTTCAAAGGCTATGAAGGAGGAAACTAGTTTTTCTTTTAAATCCATTTTCTTAGTTTTTTACTTCTTCTTTAATCCAATCGTATCCTTTTGCTTCTAGCTCTAATGCTAAATCTTTATTACCTGATTTGACAATTTTTCCATTATATAAAACATGTACATGATCTGGAACTATATAGTCTAATAATCTTTGGTAATGTGTTATTAGGATTACTGCGTTTTTAGAACTTTTTAATTTATTAACTCCGTTAGCAACAATTCTTAAGGCATCAATATCCAATCCAGAATCTGTTTCATCTAATATTGCTACGCTAGGTTCTAACATCGCCATTTGAAAAATTTCATTTCTCTTTTTTTCTCCCCCAGAAAATCCATCATTTATGGATCTAGATAAAAACTTTCTGTCAATTTCTAAAAGATTAGATTTGTCTTTTAGAAGTTTAAGCATTTCTTTGGCAGGCATTTCGTCCTGTCCTTTTGCTTTTCTTGTTTCATTTATGGCTGTCTTTATGAAGTTAGTAACAGAAACTCCAGGAATTTCAACCGGATATTGGAATGAAAGAAAAATACCTTTATGAGCTCTTTCTTCTGCAGATAAGTCCTCAATAGATTCTCCATTTAAATCAATATCACCACTTGTAATTTCATATTCTTCCTTTCCAGCAATAATAGATGCTAGAGTACTTTTGCCAGATCCATTAGGACCCATTATAGCATGTACTTCTCCTGCTTTTACCTCTAGATTGATACCATTTAAAATGTCTTTATCGTCAACTTTTGCATGCAAATTCTTAATACTTAACATAATTTATTCTTCTTTATTAATAATTTCAACTATTTCTGTAATTTCTAATTTCACTGACCAACCTTCATCATTTTCATCCTTATTTTTCAATCTTCCTTTAAGAATAACTGGAATAAAATCAAATTCATCTTTTTTGATTGAAGATAATCTATCATTTAACTCATTTACTTTTTCATTAATTATAATTCCATATACATTCTTGTTAGTTTGCAATACAGCAGCATTGTTGTAAAAAACATAATCTCCAGAGAGAATAATAAGATCATTATTTTTTGTTTCAACTACTTTATTTGAAACTATTTTATCTTGTTTTTTATCACAACTAAAAGAAAAAAATAAGACGAATATTAATATTTTATATAACTTCATTTTAACAAATTTTTATCCGACTGAACCTTCAAGTGAAATTTCTAAAAGTTTCTGTGCTTCAACAGCAAATTCCATTGGTAACTTATTTAAAACATCCTTACTAAAACCATTAACGATTAGTGCTATTGCTTTTTCAGTATCGATTCCTCTTTGATTACAATAAAAAATTTGGTCTTCTCCAATTTTACTTGTCGTAGCCTCGTGCTCTATTTGTGCTGTTTTATTTTTAGCCTCAATGTAGGGGAATGTATGAGCACCACATTCATTACCCATAAGCAAACTGTCACATTGAGAGAAATTTCTTGCATTTTCAGCTCTGGAATTAATTTTTACTAACCCTCGATAACTATTTTGTGACTTTCCAGCGGAGATACCTTTCGATATGATAGTTGACTTGGTGTTTTTTCCAATATGAATCATTTTTGTCCCTGTGTCTGCTTGTTGATAATTATTGGTTACTGCTATAGAGTAAAACTCTCCAATAGAATTGTCTCCTTTTAGTATACATGAAGGGTATTTCCATGTAACAGCACTACCAGTTTCAACTTGAGTCCAAGAAATTTTGGCATTCTTTTCACATAGTCCCCTTTTTGTGACAAAATTAAAAACCCCCCCTTTACCATCAGGACTTCCAGGAAACCAATTTTGTACAGTACTATATTTGATTTCTGAATCATCCATAGCTATTAATTCAACTACAGCGGCGTGCAGTTGATTTTCATCTCTACTAGGAGCCGTACAACCTTCAAGATAACTTACATAACTCTCTTTGTCTGCAATAACAAGAGTTCTTTCAAATTGTCCAGTACCAGCTTGGTTAATTCTAAAATAAGTAGAAAGTTCCATCGGACATCTGACACCTTTTGGAATATAACAAAATGAGCCATCACTAAAAACTGCTGAGTTTAAGGCAGCGTAATAGTTATCTTTTACTGGAACTACTGATCCAATATATTTTTTTACTAAATCTGGATGATTTTTTATAGCCTCGCTGATTGAACAAAAAATTATCCCTTTTTCTGATAAAGTTTTTTTAAAGGTTGTAGCAACAGAAACTGAATCAATTACTACATCCATGGCAACGCCACTTAATTTTTTTTGTTCGTCTATAGAGATACCAAGTTTTTTAAATGTAGCTAGCAATTCAGGATCAACTTCACTCAAATCATTGTATTTAGGAGTATTTGATGGAGCTGAATAGTATGATATTGCTTGAAAATCAGGTTTATCATACTTAACATTGGCCCAATCAGGTTCTTTCATGTCTTTCCATACTTTGTATGCCTTTAACCTCCAATCTGTCATCCACTGAGGTTCATCTTTTTTCTTAGAAATTGCTTTTACAATATTTTCATTTAAGCCAACAGGGAATGTGTCAGAGTCCATTTTAGTATAAAAACCATACTCATATTCTTTTGTCTTTAATTCTTCTCTTAAATCGTCTTCAGTGTATTTAGCCATATTTTTTTATTAAAGTGAAAAACTTTCTCCACAACCACACGTTCTGTTTGCGTTGGGATTGGAAAAAACAAAACCAGTGCCGTTAAGGCCACCAGAGTATTCTAAAGTTGTTCCAATTAGGTATAAAAAACTTTTCTTATCAACCACTATCTTTATATTTTTATCCTCAAACATTTTATCATCTTCAGTTGTGTTTTTATCAAATTTTAAATCATAGGAAAGGCCTGAGCATCCGCCACTTTTCACGCCAACTCTAATAAAGTCTTCTACAGGGTTATAGCCGTCTGTAGACATTAATTCAATGACTTTGTTTTTTGCTAAATCTGATATTTTTATCATAAATAAATATATAAAATATATTAGCATACAAATATACAATATAACTCTTGTTTTTGCATACTTTTTAGCCTATTTATCGGATTGAATTTAAGCCTATGTTCTAAAAGAATGTTAAATTTGTAAAATGATTGAAGATAAAAATACAACTAAAACCAATTTAAAAGATTTAGGAGAATTTAAATTAATTAAAAAATTAACTGAAAATTTTGAGATTATAAACCCAAGTACATCTAAAGGCATTGGAGATGATGCTGCTGTTTTATCATTTACTAAAAAAAAAGTAGTTGTTTCCACAGACTTACTAGTTGAAGGTGTTCATTTCAACCTAGCATATACTCCTTTGAAGCATCTAGGATATAAAGCTGTTATGGTTAATTTATCTGACATTAATGCTATGAACGCAATTGGAACACAAATTACAGTATCAATAGCAGTTTCGAATAGATTTAATCTTGAATCTCTAGAAGAACTATACTCTGGAATTAGATTAGCAACTAAAGCTTATAATGTTGATTTAGTTGGTGGTGACACTACTTCTTCTACGTCTGGATTGACAATCTCAGTTACAGCAATTGGAGAAGTTGATGAAAAAGACATTGTATACAGAAATGGAGCTGAGGAAAACGATTTACTAGTTGTAACTGGAGATTTGGGAAGTGCCTATATGGGGCTTAAAGTTCTTGAGCGCGAGAATGAAGTTTTCAAGGTAAATCCTAATAATCAGCCTGAGCTAGATCAGTATACTTATCTTGTTGAGAGGCAATTAAAGCCAGAGTCAAGGAAGGATATAATCAAACTCTTAAAAGATTTAGATGTTAAACCTACTTCAATGATTGATATAAGTGATGGTCTTTCTTCTGAAATTATGCATATTTGTAATCAAAGTAGTGTTGGATGTGATTTGTATGAAGAAAAAATCCCAATAGATCCACAATTAATTTCGACTTGTGAAGAATTCAACATCGACAGTACTACAATTGCTTTAAATGGAGGAGAAGACTACGAGTTATTATTCACAATTTCTCAGCAAGATTATTCAAAAATTAAGGCAAATCCAAATTTTACAGTTATCGGTCATATAAACGATAAAAATTCTATTCCTAGTCTTGTAACAAGATCAAATTCTAAAATTCCTTTAAAGGCTCAAGGATGGAATTCAATTAATTAGAATTCATTAAACTTTCAATTTCATCAATTTCGATAGGGATATTTTTCATCAGATTTACTGGATCACCAGTTTTTTGTATGACCACATCATCCTCCAGTCTAATACCAAACCCCTCATCTGGTAAGTAAATCCCAGGCTCTACTGTAAAAACCATATTTTCTTGCATTGGCTCATCTAATAAACCATAGTCATGAGTATCTAATCCCATATGATGTGATGTGCCATGCATAAAGTATTTTTTATAAGCGGGCATTTCTTTAGTTTCATTTTTAATATCTACTTTATCTAACAGATTTAAATCTAGTAATTCAGATGTCATTAGCTTTCCTACTTCAATATGATAATTAGACCAGTCTGTTCCAGGAACTAGTAGTTTAGTTGCTTCATTTTTTACTTTTAAAACTGCATTGTAAACAGCCTTTTGTCTTTTATTGAATCTTCCATTTACAGGTATTGTTCGTGTCATATCACTAGAGTAATTAGCATATTCAGCTCCTACATCTAAAAGAATCAAATCACCATCTTTACACTGCATATTATTTTCAATATAATGAAGAATATTTGCGTTATTTCCAGATGCAATAATAGGCGTGTAGGCAAACTTTTTAGATCTGTTAATTAAAAACTCATGTATAAATTCTGCTTCAATTTCGTATTCCCAAATTCCTGGCTTTACAAAACCTAAAATTCTTCTAAACCCTTTATTTGTTATATCACAAGCTTGTTGTATAAGACTTATTTCCTTAGGATCTTTTATTGACCTCAATCTTTGTAAAATTGGATTACTTCTTTCTTTATTTTTTTTCGGATATTTATTTACTAGCCAACTATTGAATCTAGCTTCTCTAGTTTCAGTCTCAATCTTCGCTCGATAGTGTTCATTTTTATTTATGTATATATTTTTACAGCTACTAACCAATTTGTCAATAACTTTTTCTAAATCGTTTAACCAAAAGACAGTTTTAATTCCACTTATTTCTAATGCTTGTCTTTTATTTATTTTTGGTCCTTCCCATACCGCAATGTGATCATTAGTTTCTTTTAAAAATAATATTTCTCTTAAATCTGGGTTTGGATTATCTGGAGATAAAACTAGTATACTTTCTTCTTGATCAATGCCACTTAAGTAGAAAATATCTCTGTGTTGTTCAAATGGCAGAGTTGAATCTGCACTGACTGGATATATGTCATTTGAATTAAAAAAAGCAACGCTATTTTTTTTCATTTCTTTAGAAAAGTTTGTTCTATTTTTTATAAATAGCTTACTGTCAATAGATTCGTACTTCATATTTTGATTTTTTATATTTCAAATGTAATAATATTCTTTTTGATTTATTTTAAAATCATTATAAATAGATTTTTTTTCTTGTGTAACATTTTTTTCAGTGTTACATTTGCAATAAATATATTAATTATATAACTGATGTCACTATTTTTTGATTCATCGATTGCAAGAAAAATTTCTATGGCTCTTTCAGCTATTTTTTTAATGGTTTTTCTGTTACAACATCTCGCAATTAATCTAACGTCTGTATTTAGTGCTGATATTTTTAATCAAATATCCCATTTTATGGGTACCAACCCATTAGTTCAATTTGTGCTTCAGCCTATTTTGATATTTGGTGTTATTTTTCATTTTGTAATGGGTTTTATTTTAGAGCTAAGAAACAATAGATCTTCTAAAGTTAAATATGCATATAATAATGGTAGCGCAAATTCTTCATGGATGAGCAGAAATATGATATGGAGTGGCTTAGCTATTTTGTCATTTATGATTTTACATTTTGTTGACTTCTGGTTCCCAGAAATTAATACTAAGTTTATTCTCAATGACTGGTCTGGGTTACATAATGGAGAGTTTAGATATTTTACTGAGTTACAACACAAGTTTGCTTATGCCCCGAGGGTGATATTTTATTGTATCGCTTTTTGCTTTTTATCTCTTCATTTAATGCATGGGTTTACCTCTGCGTTTCAATCTATGGGATCTACTGTTGGTAGAAAAAAACTTTTACAAAACATAAGCTATTTCTATTCAATTTGTATTCCATTGGGTTTTGTTTTTATTGCTTTATTTCATTTTTTTAATCATTAATTATAATTTATAAACATGTGCGTGTGAAATTTTTTTTAATTAATTTTGTAACACATAACCAAATCATTCTATGAACAAAATCACTTATTCTTTAAATTATAGAAAACCTAAAGAAGAATATATGCCTGACGAAGAACTACTTGTTTGTGTTAGGTATTACCACAAAGTGAATAACGCCAATCCCAAAATTATCAAAAAAAGCACCGGTGTAAAATGTAAATTAAAAGATTGGGATACTAACTGGCATAAAAAGGATTGTAGATCTCCTATCATGAAATCTGATAAAGATTTCAAATCCAAAAATTCATTAATTGAACAAGCTGCTAAAAATTTTGAACAATATCTAAAGGAGTTACAATCAAGTCCTGAACTAAAGTTTAGTCCAAAATTAATATCTAATGAACCCAAAGGCCCTATTAAAGATAAATGGACTAATCATAAAAATAGTATTAACCTAGTCAATCCTGCAAACAAAAGACTTATTGATATTATTGTTGTTGGAACTGGACTCGCTGGTGGTTCTGCTGCTGCGACTTTAGCCGAACTTGGTTATAATGTTAAAGCTTTTTGTTTTCAAGATTCACCTCGTCGAGCACACTCTATTGCTGCACAAGGAGGTATAAATGCTGCAAAAAACTATCAGGGTGATGGGGATTCAACTTATAGACTATTTTATGATACAGTTAAAGGAGGTGATTATAGATCTAGAGAATCTAACGTTTACCGACTAGCAGAAGTTTCAACAAATATTATTGATCAATGTGTTGCTCAAGGTGTTCCTTTCGCTAGAGACTACGGAGGACTGTTAGATAATAGATCCTTTGGAGGAGTGCTAGTCTCTCGAACTTTTTACGCTAAGGGACAAACAGGACAGCAATTATTGCTGGGTGCTTATTCTGCCATGAATAGGCAAATTAGTAGAGGTAAAATTAAAATGTACAACAGACATGAAATGCTTGATGTTGTTACTGTAAAGAGTGAGCAATACCCTGAAGGTCAAGCTAGAGGAATTATTACCAGAAACTTAATAACTGGAGAAGTAGAAAGACACTCTGCTCATGCTGTTGTTCTTGGTTCTGGAGGTTATGGAAATGTATTTTATTTATCTACAAATGCTATGGGTAGTAATGTAACAGCTGCATGGAAAGCTCATAAACGTGGTGCTTATTTTGCCAATCCATGTTTTACTCAAATTCATCCAACTTGTATTCCAGTTTCAGGAGATCACCAATCAAAACTTACGTTAATGTCAGAGTCTCTGAGAAATGATGGTAGAATTTGGGTTCCAAAAAACAAAAAAGATGCAGTCTCCATTCGTGATGGTAAATTATCTCCATTAGACATTAGTGAAGACAATCGTGATTATTTTCTTGAAAGAAGATATCCTGCTTTTGGGAATCTCGTCCCTCGTGATGTTGCTTCTAGAGCTGCCAAAGAAAGATGTGATGCAGGATTTGGTGTTAATGCAACAGGTGAAGCAGTTTATTTAGATTTTGCAGCTGCGATAATAAGGTACGGGAAAGAACAAGCCCATATTAATGGCGAAGATGAGTCAAATGATGATTTAGTCAATAAATTGGGAACTTCGGTTATTAAAAAGAAATATGGAAATTTATTTCAGATGTATGAAAAGATAGTTGATCAAAACCCTTACAAAATTCCAATGATGATTTATCCTGCAGTTCATTATACTATGGGAGGAATATGGGTTGATTATAACTTGATGACTACTATTCCTGGATTATATGCAATTGGAGAAGCTAATTTCTCTGATCACGGTGCAAATAGATTAGGTGCTTCTGCATTAATGCAAGGTCTAGCCGATGGATACTTTGTATTACCATATACAATTGGAGATTATCTTTCCGATGATATTTCAACTGGACCTATTCCAACAGACACAATTGAATTTGAAAATGCAGAGTTAGAAGCAATTAAAAAATTAGACTTCTTTGTAAATAATAAAGGAAAGCATTCAGTTGATTATTTTCACAAAAAATTGGGCAAAATAATGTGGAATAAATGTGGAATGGCTAGAAATTCTAAGGAATTAAAAGAAGCTATTAATGAAATATCTGAATTAAGAAATCTTTTTTGGAAAGAAGTCAAGGTACCTGGTTCAAAGGATGAGTTCAATGAAGAGTTGGCTAAAGCAGGTAGAGTAGCTGACTTTTTAGAGTTAGGAGAACTTTTTGCCAAAGATGCTTTATCTAGAGAAGAATCTTGTGGAGGTCATTTTAGAGATGAACATCAAACTCCTGAAGGAGAAGCAATGAGAGACAAAAACTATCAATTTGTTTCTGCTTGGGAATATACTGGTGAGCCTAAGGATGCTGTACTACATAAAGAAGAATTAAAGTATAATGATATTGAAGTTAAAGAAAGAAGTTATAAATAAGAATTTATGAAATTAAAACTTAAAATTTGGCGTCAGAAAAATTCAACTTCTAAGGGAAGTATTGTGAATTATAATGTAGATAACATATCACCAGATATGTCTTTTTTAGAGATGTTAGATGTTTTAAATTCTACATTGATTAAAAATGATGAGTCTCCTGTATCATTTGATCACGATTGTAGAGAAGGAATTTGTGGGTCATGCTCATTATATATTAATGGTCAAGCTCACGGGCCTGATAGAGCTATTACAACTTGCCAGCTACACATGAGAAAATTTAAAGATGGAGATACAATTTATATAGAGCCATTTAGAGCTACTTCTTTTCCCGTAATTAAAGATCTAGTTGTAGATAGAAGTGCATTTGATAGAATTCAACATGCTGGAGGGTATATTTCAGTAAATACATCTGGTAATACACAAGATGCTAATTCAATTCCAATTAATAAAACAGATGCAGACTCTGCATTTGATGCAGCCACATGTATTGGTTGTGGTGCATGCGTTGCTACTTGTAAAAATTCCTCAGCAATGTTATTTGTTGGTGCTAAAGTTTCTCAATATGCACTTTTACCTCAAGGAAAAGTTGAGGCAGCAGATAGAGTTGTCAAAATGATTGATCAAATGGATTTAGAAGGATTTGGAAATTGCTCAAATACTGGAGCATGTGAGGTAGAGTGCCCAAAAGGAATCTCTTTAGATAATATAGCAAGGATGAATAGAGAATTAATGAAGTCTAAAGTATTATAATGTTTATTTCAAAATAAATTCTTGAACCAAATCCCAACCTGCTCGAATATCTAGTTCTTCATCTAAATGACTTACCCTTTCTGGAAAAAATTTAATTAAGTAATTTCCAGGATCATATTTACCATTTTCATTTTTGTCTAAAATCACCCTAACATAATATTTATTAGGGATAATATGTTTAAAGTCAATGTTTCCTTGTGAAGATATTATTTTTTCATATTTAACTTCTCCTGTTTTAGTAGTTAATTGAACTATAGCAGGATATTTAACATTTCTTAGGGTAAGTCTTAAATTACCATAATCATCGAATGTTTTAGTTTTATATGAATAATTTAAAGTATCATTTGAAGTGTTATATAGATCCGTAAAGCTACCAGGTAAAAATTGAAATTTATAATCTTCTTCCTCTTGCTTTTCAAAATTAAAACTATAAGTGTTTTGGAGTGTATCTAAGGATATTTTAAAATCTAGGCTCAAAGAGTCTTTGTTAATTAGACTTATTTTGCTTGTGTCAATTTTATCAAAAGGAGTATTAGCTTGAAATTGTACATCATCTAAAAATGAGATATAGTTGTTCTGCAGAGGTTTAATTTTTAGAGAGTCAATATTTGAATTTCTTAATTTTACAGAAATTGTATCAATTAAATCATTATTTCTAACCACAAAGTTTAAAGAGTCAAATTCCTTGATAGTATTATACCAATAATACAAAGTGTCTTTAATATCCTTATCACCCAAAATTATCTTACTCTTAAACGACTCATCTACATTTGAAATTAAATCAATTTTGTAATTTTCTAATATTCCATTAAAACCAAAAGAAATAGAATTTTTAGATGAATGTTTTGGTCTACCAAATTTGAAATCTAAATTTTCTTTGAATAGTTTTAAATTATAATTTCCAGTGTCTTTTGGTAGAGTTATTATTTGGTTATAAAATGCAATTTTATCGTTCTCATTTTGATATATATAATCCTTGTTCTCTTCTTTCAAAGCGATTAAGATATATTTACCTTCTTTTAAATTTTCTAAATTAAATTGGCCAGTGCTATCAACTAGTTTAGTTATATATTTCGGCTTAGATTTATAAATAATAGAGTCAGTTGTACTGCTGTCAATTTCGTGTAGCATAACATCAATATCTTTAGGATTAGACATTTCTAATGCATCTTGTAGGGTTCCACTTATTTTTAAAGAGTCAATATATTTGCCTGTTGATAAAATATATTTGTAGTTTGAAAAGACATTGTCTGCATTATTATCGACAATACTTTCACCAAAGTTAAACACATAAGTTGTGTTTGATTTTAAAGAATCTTGAAATTTTATTTCTAAATATTTACTAGCTGTTCCAAGTGGAGTTATTTCAGGGAGTGGATCAATTGGAGGAGATATAATTAAATACTTTTGTAAGTTTTTAAATTTTATGTATTCATCAAAATAAACTCTTACTTCACTTAAATTAAAGTTTAAAGTATAGTTTTCAGGACTAGATTTTGTTATGTATGGAGGTATTTCATCTATTTCTCCGCCTGAGGGCGTTCCTCTATTTGCACAACTTCCTATTATAAATAAGACAATTAAAAAACAGATTAAATTTATTTTTTTTTTCACCTCTTTTAGTTGATTAAGTACAAATTAACGTATAATTTTCAAAAAACCATTCCTTTAGTTCAAAAGGGTTTCATATTTTTACATTATGAGTTTAAATTTAGACAAGTTTAAAAGTGTAATTTCTCACGCGAAAGAATACGGATTTATTTTTCAAAGTAGTGAAATTTATGACGGTTTAAGTGCTGTATATGATTATGCTCAAAATGGGGTAGAGCTTAAAAATAACATTAGACAATATTGGTGGAAATCAATGGTTCAAATGCATGACAATATAGTGGGTATTGACTCTGCCGTTTTAATGCATCCAACTGTGTGGAAAGCCTCAGGACATGTTGATGCTTTTAATGACCCATTAATTGATAATAAGGATTCTAAAAAAAGATATAGAGCAGATGTTCTTGTAGAAGATTATTGTGCTAAAATTGAAAGTAAAATAGAGAAAGAAATCAAAAAGGCTAACAAACGATTTGGTGATACTTTTGATAAAGAGCAGTTTGTTACTACCAACCCTAGAATTATAGGATATAATGAAAAAATCAGTACTATTTTATCAAGACTTGCTAAATCACTAGAAAATGAAGATTTAGAAGATGTTAGAAACTTAATTATTGAATTAGAGATTGTTTGCCCTATTTCTGGAAGTAAAAACTGGACTGAAGTAAAGCAATTTAATCTTATGTTCGGGACAAAACTCGGAGCATCTGCTGATACGGCTACAGATCTTTTTTTAAGACCTGAAACAGCTCAAGGTATATTTGTTAATTTCCTTAATGTCCAAAAAACTGGCAGAATGAAAATCCCATTTGGAATTGCTCAAACAGGGAAAGCATTTAGAAATGAAATTGTTGCTAGACAATTTATATTTAGAATGAGAGAATTCGAGCAGATGGAAATGCAATTTTTTGTTAAACCAGGAACTCAATCTGATTGGTATCAAAAATGGAAAGAAACTAGGATGAATTGGCATTTGTCTTTAGGCATGGGTGAAGATAATTATCGTTTTCACGATCATGAGAAGTTAGCTCATTATGCTGATGCAGCAAGTGATATAGAGTTTAAATTTCCATTTGGATTCAAAGAATTAGAAGGAATACACTCTAGAACGGATTTTGATTTAAAACAACATCAAGAATTTTCAGGAAAAAAACTACAGTATTTTGATAATGAATTAAATGAAAGTTATACACCCTGTGTTGTTGAAACCTCAATCGGTTTAGATAGAATGTTTTTGGCAATTTTATCTAATTCGTTGAAAGAAGAAACGTTGGAAAACAACACAACAAGAACAGTATTAAAAATACCTCCATTTCTTTGTCCTTACAAAGTTGCGTTACTTCCACTTGTTAAAAAAGATGGTTTACCTCAAATTGCAAAGGACATTTACAATAATCTTAAGTTAGAATTTAATGTCACATACGATGAAAAAGATGCAGTTGGCAGAAGATATAGAAGACAAGACGCTATTGGCACCCCTTATTGTATTACTATCGACCATCAAACAAAAGACGATAATACAATAACTATAAGGGAAAGAGACTCTATGCAACAAGATAGAATTTCCATAACTGATATTGAAAAATATATAAAAGATAAGGTTTGCTTCAATTCTTCACTTTCAAAAATGTAATTCAATATACTGATTATTCTTTCCTCTTAATTTTAATATTCCACTGAAAATACATACATTGGGAACTCAAATTTTTAAAATCACTAAATCAAATATAAATCATGGTTAAAGACACAAAAATATTATTTAGTTTATTAGGATTTTTTTTGTTTAGTTTCTCATATTCACAACAATCAGAAACTCAAAAACCTTCATGGACAGCAACTCTTGAATATAGATTTGTCCCTAGTATTTCAGATCAAATTAAAGACGGTACTTTTGTTCCTGCTGATGAGGATGCTCACAAAAAATTAGGTAGAGAAAAAAGATGGCACGGCAACAAAGTAGTTCCAGGAAAAGGACTTCCAAATGGAGATGACCCATTACTTTATTTACAAGAAAATGTGGTTACAAAAAGTAGTAGAGACCCTATATTAACTTTTGAAACTACTTCTAACACTGCAACTCCTTCTGACCCTACTGGTGAGATTGGTAGAGATTATTATTTTGCTTCTTGGAATTCTTCATTTAGATTTTTTAATATTGACGGCACTACTGCCTCTCCACCATCAAGTTTATCGACTTTATTTGGGAATGATGAATCTGGTGACCCTATAGCTATGTACGACAGTGAGGCTGACAGATACATCATTACCTCAATGGGAGGTTCTGGTTTAAATTTTGCAATTTCACAGACTAATGATCCAATTCTTGGGGGATGGCATGTTTACAATGCCAGTTCTTTTGGTACAGATGGGCAATTTCCAGATTATCCAAAATACTCTATCTGGTCTGATGGATACTATTGTACAACTAATACATCTGCAAATAATTTATATGTTTTAGAGAGAGACAAAATTATTGATGGTGATCCAACAGCATCAATTCAAGGATTTAATGCTCCTCAAATGATAACTAGTGGATTTGCTTCTGCTCAAGTCTTAGACATTACTAATGATGATCATCCAGCAGCTGGAAATGCAACAATGGTTTATTTGCAAGACGATGCTTGGAATCAAGTGTTAACAGATCACCTTAAAATATGGACTATTAATATTGATTGGGAAAACCCTAATAATTCGTCCATGTCAACACCATACCAATTACCAACTTCTTCTTTTACTAGTGTTTTTGATGGTGGTAGTTTTGCTAATTTAACACAATCAAGTGGTCCAGATATTGACGCAATGCAAGCAACCCTTATGAATCAAGCTCAATTTAGAAAATTTCCAACTCATAATTCAGCTGTATTCAACTTTGTTGTTGATGTTTTATCTGGAAGTGATGAACAAGCGGCTGTCAGATGGTATGAGTTAAGACAAGATGCTGATGGTGAACCATGGGTTATTTATCAAGAAGGAACATATACAGCACCTGATGGTAGGCATGCATTTGGAGCTAGTATGGCTATGGATATACAGGGAAATATTGGTATGGGATATACTTCAATGAGCGAGACTGCTCCAATTACATTAAGATATACAGGTAGATATGCTAATGACCCATCTGGACAAATGACTATTGAAGAAAATCTTATTGGACAAAGTAATGCAACAAATCCAAATACTAGATATGCAGATTATGCACACATGAGTGTAGATCCATCTAATGATAAAACATTTTGGTTTATTTCTGAATATTTTAAACCTGGCAGAAGAGATTTAGTCGGAACATTTCAGATTGCTGCTAATTATGCAAATGATATCGGAGTTGTAAGTGTTGACACACCAGTCTCTGGACTTCTATCCAATTCTGAATCTGTTACAGTTTCTATTTTTAATTACGGAGAAGATGCTGTTTCAAATTTCGATGTTTCCTATCAACTAGATTCAGGAACAATTATTACTGAAACATATTCCGGTACAGTAGAATCTACAGAAACTGTTCAACATACTTTTTCAACAACTGCTGATTTATCAACTGTTGGACAAACATATGTGATATATTCTTATACTGCTTTATCTGGTGATGAAGACTCTTCTAATGATGGAATTACTAAAGATGTTCAGCATTTAAATCCAAATGATTTAGGAGTGACTGGAATTTCATCTCCAGTTTCTGGAACAAATCTTTCTGCAAATGAACTGGTAACTATTGAAATAACTAATTTTGGAGGGGCAGAACAATCCAATTTTGAAGTTTCTTATGAGTTAAATGGAGAACAAGTAACAGAAACTGTTGATGGTCCTTTAGCTGGAAATAGTTCAACAGATTATATTTTTACTCAAACCGCAGATTTATCTGCATTTGGTCTTTACGAAATTACTGCAACAGTAAATATTGAAAATGATTCTGATGAATCAAATAACTCAATTTCTGTTAATGTAAATAATTCTAATTGCACTCCAACTGGTGACTTATCTTTTGGTGATGGATTTCATTTATTTCAAGTTGGAGATATTAATAATAATACAGGTGAAGGTGGACCAGGATATGAAGATTTTACTAATTTATCCACTGATTTAGAACAAGGCTCAACAAATGACTTAACAGTTACAACTGGATATGGTAATCAGAATATAAGAGTTTGGATTGATTTTAACGATGATTTTGTATTTACTTTAGATGAAGTTGTTGTTGACAACTATGTTATCGCACCAGGTTCAGCAGCAGGTGATTACACTGAAACTATGCAGCTAGTAGTTCCTGATGACGCTACATTAGGAGAGCATATAATGAGAGCTAAAACAAATTGGAATGCACCTGTCCCTGATGATGCATGTGAAGAAACTAATTATGGAGAAACTGAGGATTACATTGTTAATATAGTTGAGTCACTTGGAATAGATGATAGTATTTTAGCTAATTCTGAGTTTAGAATAATTTCACAAGATAATAATCAATTTAATATTAGTTTATCTACCTTATACAATGATGATATATCGTTTAGTGTATATAATGTTTCAGGACAAGTAATTGTATTTAATAATATTTCTAAAAACTCTGACAAGTATTTATATGACTTAGATATGTCATATGCTGCTGCAGGTGTTTATTTAGTTAAAATGGGGAATTCTTCCATTGGATATAGAGTAGGAAAAATTATTGTTAAATAGATATACTTATATTACGTACAAAAAAAGGGAAGTTAAATAACTTCCCTTTTTTTATGCTAAAAATTTGCTTTTAGCTGAACGCTACCATTGTGAATAACCGGATTGTAGTCTGATTTCCTCGCAAAATAATTTAAGTTTAAATCGACGTATTTAGTTATTTTTTTTTGAATATTTAATGCCCAAGTTAAATTGTCACCAGACTGTAAACCTTCCATCATTATATATCCAATTATAGAGTTTGGATTGCCTTTAAACTTATTTTTATAGTAGTTCAATTCCCCGTTAATTGCTAATTTATTTTTATTAGAAAATGAACTTGAAATACCAAACTTATTTTGTGTTAGAGTTTCAAAGTCTCCAATCAAATTTTCTTTATTTGAGTATTGATAATAAAAATCTATTTTATTATTATTTTCAATAAAATAAGTGAATTTTGGAGCATACTTTATTTCTTCAAAAGTATAGTTCTTACTTTCAAAATTCTCACTTCTGCTCTTTCTATTCTCAATAGAAATCAATGAGGAGAAAAGTATACTATTTAACTTATGTTTAAAAGTTAATTGATGGCTCAATATATCATTTTGAATATTTCCAAAAGACAAAGAATTTTTCGATCTATTGTTCGTGAAGTTATAAGTTGTAGAATAATATTCTTTACCTCTATTAAAAAATAAACTATTTCTTAAATTCATTGTTAATCCAAGTAAATTTTCTGATGATACTTTAAAAGGATTTAAATCAAATTTATTATTGCCTTGAGCACTTTGCTTTTGTATTAAGTATTGAGTTTGATTTTGAAAGTGTGATAATAGTTTTTTAAATTTTGATTCATCTTTTGACCAGCTTTTGAAATTAATATTTAAAGATTGACTAAATTTGTTTTGATAAGTTTTAATGAATCTTTGATTGGGTAATAACACTCTAAGGTAAATGCCTTCATCTTCAAACTGTGCAATCTCAAACTCTTCCAATTCCTGTATATTATTTTCGTTAATATCAATCCATTTATAATTTCCAATACCAGGCTCAACTTCGATAAAAGTATATTCTTGTTGAGCTAAATTTCCTGAATTTGATTCGTATAAAATATTAATTTTTATTACATCATCTGAAGTTTTTTTGAAATAATCAATTCTTGAGTTTAAGAACTTTTCTTTTCTTTCGTTATTAGTTCTATCTAGGATTCGATAATTTCCAAAAATGGAAAGTTTGCTGTTAGAGTTATTTATTAGTTGAGAATTAATAGAAAAATTATTTGACGTATTTACTTTTTGGATTGAATTATTTACAACACTATCATTTATTATATGATTATATCCAATCTCAACAAACAATTTTTCTTTTTCTCCAATCCCACTTTTAACTCCATAGGATTTATATTGATGACTGTTTAAAGTCAGTGAATCTGTGATTATAGTTTTTTTAGAGTTCACTTCATAATCTAAATTTATCTCTGCCCAGAAATCATTACTGTCTAAACTCATCGAGTTATAACTTCTATTAAAACTTGACTCAAATAAATTTGATTTTGATTTAAGAAAACTACTTCTAGAATTAAGTGTTATGTTATCCGAATCATATTTTAAAGCAGCATTATGTTTAGTTCCTTCAAAATTATCAATAAACTCTAAGTTTTGATATTTATAATGTCAATCGATCCAATGTTCTTTTTCAAAAATTTTAACTCTGCTGAGGATTGATTTTGAGTTTTGTTAAATTGATTATTTATATCTAGAAGTGTTGAATCTAAGTTCCAGTCTCTTAAAAATTCTGCATTGTAATTATTTTCTATAGATCTAAAATCTTTATTTATATGTTTGTATTCTATTTTATTAATAATTTTTAAATTATTATTTCTTACAACAGAGTTTTTTATTTCAATTTTAGTAGCTAAACCTGTATTATCTCATCATTAATTGTTGAAAATAGATTTTTATCACTATTGCTATTTGCTAATTCAAATTTTATTTCTGCATTTTCACTAATTCGATAATCTCCATTTATTATAGCAAGTTGAATTTTTTCTGGAGCCATTAAATTTATTATTGGTTCATAATTACCCTGTTTATTTCCTGAAATTTGAGGTATATATTCGTAAATATTTGATATGGCATTTGTATTAACTAATGCATAATCCCCTTCATTTTCTCCAACATAACTAAATTTTATTGAATATAACTGTTCATTTGGATCGTTGGAAAATTCGTAATATTCCAAATTGTTATCGATTATTTTTTTGTATAGAATTCTATTTTCATCAAATTCTGCCTCTATTATTGAGGAAGATTGCATAAGGTCTAAATCATCACCTGCTTGACTCAATACATCAATATTATCTGAATTTAAGTTTTGTTGTAACTGCTGATTTTTTAAATCATTTTCATTATAAATCATTACATTTAAATTCATTTTTTCAGTACTGAATTGTCCTCCACTATAGGCCATGAACCTCGAATAATTTCTGTCACTTATTTGATAGTCAATTTTTACCCTCATATCCGATCTTACCGGATAAGTTGTATTAAAAATTATCTCCCCGGCATTATAATTGATGATGTAATCCTTATTTTCTCCCCTTTGTAATAATAGCCCATTTACATAAACTTTTTCGCTTCCTGAAACAACTAAAATATATAGTTCACCCAGTTGACCTTGTAATTTATATGGCCCTTGGTTTCCATCTTGGATATTGATATTACTGCTTTTAAATTGTCCTTTAACAATTGCTCCTGAAACATACGCATTGTCTGACTCATTAATTTTAGCTGAAACTAATAGTCCTTGAATTCTTTTTTCAAACTTGCCAAAATATGTATTTGAGTTATTCAAATCAACATCACCAGCTCTTATTTTCCACTTTTCACTTTTTAGTTCAATGAAAATTTGATCAAACTCGTCAAGTTTTTGTGAATAACCACCATCTTGAAGCGGAATATTAGCATCTTGTATTGAAGCTGTTACCTCTACTTTATCATTTAATTTTCCGAAAATCTGTAAATCTAACTCACTATTTAACACAGTATTTTGATTATTTCCTAAAGTTATCCCCCTAGAGATACTTCCATTAGTGTTAAGCCCTTCAAACGGACTATTATTATTAACTACATTTGACTTAGAAATTTTATACAATTTGTCTAGATTGCTTGTACTTTTAATAATTAAATTATTATTTAAAAAATTGTATTCTTTAGTTATAAATTCTGGAAAGTAAATACTATCTAATTTTTTTTCAGTAACGTTTACTTTTATGTCTAAACTATCTGCAGAAATATTTTTTTCATTTGACAAATTTATATCATTTGCAAAACTATGTATAGAGCAAAAAACAAGCATCAAAATATGTAAAACCTTCATAGTATAGATTAAACTCTTAATTATCTTAATTATTTTATTTTTTTGTTAAAACTTATGATCTAATCTAGTAATTAATTATATGATTATATATTTTAGTAAAATGAAAATAATATCATATAATGTTAATGGAATTAGAGCGGCTATAAAAAAAGGTTTTATTAAATGGCTAGTTGATGAATCTCCAGATGTAATTTGTTTACAAGAAATTAAAGCTTTAAAAGAGCAATTAGATTTAGATTTATTTGTAGACGCAGGATACAAGTACAATTATTGGTTTAGCGCTAAAAAGAAAGGTTATAGTGGTGTTGCAATTTTAAGTAAAACTAAGCCTAATCATGTTGAATACGGAACAGGTATTGAATCAATGGACTATGAGGGAAGAAATATCCGAGCTGATTTTGATAATTTCTCTGTTATGAGTCTTTATCTACCATCAGGAACTAATCTTTTAAGATTAGATCACAAGCTTAATTATATGAGAATGTTTAGAGAATATATTGATGAGCTTAAATCATCATCAAATAAATTAATTATTGTAGGGGACTATAATATATGTCATAAAGCAATTGACATTCATGACCCTGTACGAAATAAAAATGTGTCAGGTTTTTTACCTGTAGAAAGAGAATGGTTAGATAGTTTTATCTCAAGTGGTTTTGTAGATTCTTTCAGAGAAGTTAATGACTCAAAAGATATGTATTCTTGGTGGAGTTACAGAGCAAATTCCAGACAAAATAATAAAGGATGGAGAATTGATTATGCTATGGTGTCAGAAAACTTAAAATACAATATTACAGATGCTAAAATACTTAGTGAAGTAAAACATAGTGATCATTGTCCTATTTTTGTAAAATTAAAATTTTAATAAATGTTATACAATACTATTCCGCACACAGAAATTAAAGTAAGTAAGATTTGTTTAGGAACTATGACTTGGGGAAACCAGAACAGTGAAAAGGAAGCTTTTGAGCAGTTAGATTTTTCAGTCGATAGTGGTGTTAATTTTATTGATACTGCAGAGCTTTATCCGGTTCCAGCAGAAGCTAAAACAAGTGGTAGAACTAGTGAAATAATTGGTAAGTGGTTGACACAAAAGAAAAATAGAGATAAGCTAGTTATCGCAACAAAAATTGCTGGACCTGGAGATTACACAAAACATATTAGAACTGGTGGTTTCTCCCCGACATCAATAAAAGATGCTATACATAAGAGTTTAAAAAGACTTCAAACTGATTATATTGATTTATATCAATTACATTGGCCAGAGAGAAGTACTAATTTTTTTGGAATAAGAGACTATAAGCATAATTATAATGAGAAATGGAATGATAATTTTAATGAAATATTAAATTCTTTAGATGGTTTTGTTAAGGAAGGAAAAATTAGAAACATCGGTATCTCTAATGAGAAATCATGGGGAGCAATGCGTTATATTGAAGAGTCAAATAAATGTAATCTACCACGTGTTGTAACCATTCAAAATGCCTATTCTTTATTAAACAGGCCATTTGAAGGAGATTTAGCAGAAATATCTATTAGAGAAGGTTTGGGCTTGTTAGCCTATTCCCCGTTAGGTTTTGGTGTTTTAACAGGTAAATATATAAATGGAACTGCCTCTGATAATTCAAGACTTAAATTATTCCCAAGATTTTCCAGATATAGTAGCCCTGAGGCAACAAAAGCTACAAAAGAATATTTAAAAATAGCATTAGATAATGATTTGACTTTAACCCAAATGTCCTTAGCTTTTGTAAATCAACAACCCTTTGTAACTAGCAATATTATTGGAGCAACAAATCTAAAACAACTTGCAGAAAATATTTCTAGTATTAATGTTACATTAAATGATGAGGTTTTGATTAAAATAAACGATATTCATTCTAAAATACCTAATCCATCTCCATAAAAAAAAGCCCTATTTTTCAATAGAGCTTTTTTTGTTATAAATTAATATTCTTACCGTTTTTATCGGTAAAATGATATTCTAGATAAGTGTAAGCATCTCTAGGATTAATTTTAATCCATTGCTTAAACTTCCAAATCCATTTATTTCTAAAAGAGTAGAACCCTTTATTAAGAAAAGCTGCTATAAAAGGATGTGCATTCAAACGCACATTTTTATGACCTTTTTTCAATATTAATTCTAAATCTTCTGCAATTTTATTGACAATAAGAATTGGAGCTTCAATTTCAGCTCCATTTCTATTATTTGGATTTTTTTCTCTAGTTTTAATTGTCATTTCAGGCCTAACTCTTTGTCTAGTTATTTGAATTAGTCCAAATTTACTAGGTGGGAGAATTTTGTGTTTAGCCCTGTCATCCTTCATTTCATCTCTTAAATGATCAAATAGCTTTTTTCTGTTTTCTGCAGATCCTAAATCTATAAAATCTACTACAATAATTCCTCCCATATCACGGAGTCTTAATTGTCTAGCAATTTCAGTTGCAGCTATTAAATTTACTTCAAGAGCGGTATCTTCTTGGTTATTTGATTTACTTGATCTATTTCCACTATTTACATCTACAACATGTAGCGCTTCAGTGTGTTCAATTACTAAATATGCTCCTTTAGCCATTGATACATTTTGACCAAAAGAAGTTTTTATTTGTCTTTCAACACCAAATTTTTCAAAAATTGGAGATTCATCCTTATGTAATTTGACAATAGATTCTTGTTTGGGTGCAATTTCTTGCACATACTCTTTTAATTGATAGTAAAGAGTTTCGTCATCTACCACAATTGAGGTAAAGGTGTCATTAAATAGATCTCTTAAAATTAAGGAAGATTTATTCATTTCATCTAGTACTTTACTTGGGTAAGTGGCTCTGTGTAATTTTTTACACATTGCAATCCATCTGTCATGCAACGTCTGTAAGTCTTTATCTAGTTCGGCTACTTTTTTGCCTTTAGCAACAGTCCTAATAATAACTCCAAAACCTTTTGGAGCAATACTTTTAACTAATCTTTTTAATCTCTCTTTTTCTTCATTTGAATCTATTTTTTGAGATACAGAGATACGATTAGAAAATGGAACTAAAACCAAATATCTACCAGCTATTGAAAGCTCAGAGCTAATTCTAGGCCCTTTCGTAGAGATTGGTTCTTTTATTATTTGCACTAATACAGTTTGATTAGGCTTTATAGCTTCGCTGATACTGCCATTTTTATCAATTTCTTTTTCAAATGTAAAATTTTCTATAGAGTATTTTTTTAGTTTACCTGAAATTATTCCTTTAATAAACTTTAAATATGTAGGAAGTTTAGGTCCTAAATCGTGATAATGTAAAAAACCATCTTTGTGATATCCTACATTTACAAAAGCAGCATTCAATCCAGGAATGGATTTTCTTATTTTGGCAATAAAAATATCACCAACACTATATTTACTACTTTCTTTATCTTTTTGAAACTCTATTAATTTTCCATCCTTAAGTAAGGCAAAATCAACAATATTTGAACTAGAACGTATAATTAGTTCTTTATTCATAAAGTTATTTTTTATTTATGCATAAATACATAAATTGATTATTAATTTTTATGTAATTCGACTAATTCATGAATACGAAATTGATGATCGTAAATTTTACATGAATTATATTTCAATGAACTTGATAATTGAAGTAATAATTAATTATTTCTTCTTGTGACGATTAGCTCTACGCCTTTTTTTACGTTTATGCGTAGCTACCTTGTGTCTTTTTCTTTTTTTACCACTTGGCATAAATTTTTGTTTTTTAAATTAATATTTATGATGTAATTATTTGACCTGAACTTTAGATTTCACACCTTCTAAAAATGTTTTAGCAGGCTTAAAAGCAGGGATATTATGAGCAGGTATTTTAATTGTAGTGTTTTTTGATATATTTCTGCCAGTTTTTTCAGCTCTAGTTTTAACTATAAAACTTCCAAATCCTCTTAGATATACATTTTCACCATTTTCAAGAGAACTTATAACCTCTTTCATGAATGATTCTACTGTTGCTTGAACATCTGCTTTTTCAATTCCCATCTTTTGAGAAACATTGGATACAATTTCAGCTTTTGTCATTTATATTATCTGTTTTTTATATTTTTCAACGCCAGCAAATATATGTATTTTATTATCAATATTTCAAGTCAAATTAATTTAATTTATTGATAATAAACTTTATTTTTACTCTCAATCCTCTCAATATATGAATTTTACCTCCCAAATTGATAATTGGTATTCTAAAAATAAAAGAGATCTTCCTTGGAGAAAAAACAAAGATCCTTATTCTGTTTGGCTCTCTGAAATAATACTTCAACAAACACAAATACAACAGGGCCTTCCATATTACACAAAATTTATGCAAAAATACCCTGATGTGTTTTCGTTGGCCACTGCAAATGAGCAAGAAATTTTAAAACTTTGGCAAGGTTTAGGCTATTACTCTAGAGCTAGAAACCTACACAAAACAGCAAAAATAATAGTCAGTAATTATAATGGAGTTTTTCCTAAAACATATTTGCAGCTATTAAAGCTCCCAGGTATAGGTAAATACACTGCAAGTGCAATTTCTTCAATTTGTTATGAGGAAAAACAAGCAGTTTTAGATGGAAATGTTTTTAGACTACTCTCCAGATATTTTGGTATGGATATTCCAATAAATTCCTCACAAGGAATAAAGGCCTTTGAAAAACTATCACATGATTTATTGCCTAAGATAAATATTGGAGATTATAATCAGGCATTAATGGATTTTGGTTCAACAGTGTGTAAACCTAAAATGGCTAAATGTGAATTTTGTGTTTTGCAAGATGGTTGTAATGCCCATGTCAATAAAACAACAAGTTTACTTCCTGTAAAGATTAAAAAACATAAAGTTTTGATTAAACATTTTAATTTTATAATATTTATTGATCCTTATAATAATACTCAAATTGAGCAAAGAAATGATAAAGGAATTTGGCAGAAACTTTATCAATTCCCACTTATAATTACTGATAAAGAATTGAATGTCAATGAATTAATTAATCAACTTGAAATTTCAACTCCTCTTTCAAACTCAAAATATGACGTTGAATTAATAAATGCTAAACCAGAAATTCATAATTTAACTCATCGTAAATTATTTATCAAATATTGGAAAATACAAATTGATGATTTAAGTACAAATATAACACCTATTAAAAACTTAGTAAATTATCCATTCCCAATTGTGCTAAGTAGATTTATTAAGTCGTATTTTTGAACAATTAAATAATAATTACTTAATTTATAAACAAAATAACTTTAATAAATTTAAATCATGACAGGTACATTAAATAAAGTAATATTAATTGGTCATTTAGGTGATGACGTAAAAATTCACAATTTTGAAGGAGGTGGGTGTATTGGAAGATTCCCTCTTGCAACAAATGAATCATATACAAATAAACAAACTAACGAAAAAGTTACCAATACCGAGTGGCATAATATTGTTGTTAGAAATAAAGCTGCTGAAATTTGCCAAAAGTACTTATCTAAAGGAGATAAAGTTTATGTTGAAGGAAGGATTAAGACTCGCAAATGGCAAGACGATAAGGGAATTGACAGATATTCAACTGAAGTCAATTGTCAAGAGTTTACTTTTCTAAATACCAAAAACGAAACTAATCCCTCAAGCTCAAATATACACGTGCAAGTTGAATCTAAGCCAAATGTAGAGTCAGCGTCAGAAAATGACGATTTGCCATTTTAATTAAATATCCATTAATTGAGTGATCCAATTATATATTACAGTTTAACATTAACAGTGTTACTTATTTTTTCTGGATTGATTTCTGGTTCTGAAGTAGCTCTGTTTTCCTTATCTAAGTCACAGTTAAAAAAAGAAGATAAGTCTGGCTATGTCCAAATAATTCAAAAGTCATTAACTAATCCAAATAAGTTATTGGCAACAATTTTAGTTGCCAATAGCTTTATAAATATCGCTATAGTAATTTTATTTACCCAAATAGGAAATGTAATATTTAAAAACATCACCTCCTCTTTTTGGCAGTTTATAATTGAAGTTGTAGTAGCTACTTTTTTAATTCTGTTATTTGGAGAAATATTACCAAAAATTTATGCTAGTAGAAATAATTTAACATTTTCAAAATTTGTAATATACCCACTTGTGTTATTGGACTTTGTTCTTACTCCGATTAGTTTTCCAATGCAAAAGCTTTCTAATTTCATCAAAAATAAATTAAGTTTTAAAAAACAAAACATTGATCTTAATCAAATTTCATCTGCACTGGATCTAACTAGCCCTGATGAAACAACAAAGCAAGAGCAAAAAATACTTAAAGGGATTTTGTCCTTTGGTAATACTGAGACTAAAGAAGTAATGCGTCCAAGGTTAGATATACATGCATACAGCAATTTGTTGAGTTATGAAGAAGTTTTAAAAAACATAGTAGAAAACAAATTCTCTAGAATTCCAGTCTATCAAGATGATTTAGACAATATTATTGGAATATTATATGTGAAAGATTTGTTGCCTTTTTTAGATAAAAAAGATTTTGATTGGCTTTCTACTCTCAGAAAACCATTATTTATTCCTGAAAACAAAAAGTTAGATGATTTAATGCAAGAGTTTCAAGACAAAAAGATTCATTTAGCTATAGTAGTTGATGAATTTGGAGGTACTTCTGGAGTGATTTCATTGGAAGATGTAATCGAGGAAATTGTTGGAGATATTTCTGACGAATTTGATGATGATAGTTTACTTTTTTCAAAGTTAGATAACTTTAATTATGTTTTTGAAGGTAAAACATCCATGAAAGATTTTTATAAAATCTTGAATATTGATTCAAGTCCATTTGATAAATTCAAAGGAGATTCAGAAACAATAGCTGGGTTTATTTTAGAAATTTCACAAAGTTTTCCAAAAATTAATAGTAAGATAGCTTTTGAAAATTACACATTTATTATTGAATCTGTAGATAAAAAAAGAATTAAGCAAGTAAAAGTTTCTATTAAATGAATTTTAAATTAGAATATCTTCTTATATTTTTATTTTGTTCATGTGATAATTTAGAGCTACCTAAACCAAACGCATATTTAAGGTTAGATTTTCCATCTCCGACATATAAAGAAATCGTCTTTGAAAATTATGGTACAACTATTGAATTAAACACTGCATCTACACTCGTTAAAAATATTATAACTACCACTAATACCAATTCACTAACTTCAAAAAGTATTTCTTACCCACTTATAAATGCCGAAATCAAATTAGAACACTATAATTTGAATAAAAACAATAAATTAAATGATAGACTCAAACGGTTGAATGATTTCACTTCAATACATTTAAAAAAATCTTCAAACCCACCCAAAATACAAGAGTTTACAAACCAAAATAAAAAAGTATACGCATCCATTATCAATTTTAAAGGAGATGTAACTTCCCCATCTCAATTTTATGCTACAGATAGTGTAAATAATTTGTTAATTGGAATTTTAAATTTAAAATCTAAGACTAAATATGATTCAGTTTTACCGGCATTAGACTACATAAAGAAGGATATTTACCATCTTATTGAATCAATTAAATGGAGTGATATTAAATGAATATAGGAATAGAAAAAAAGTGGGCTTATCTAATAGCTTTATCTTTAATTTGGGGTAGTTCATTTATTCTCATTAAAAAAAGTTTAGTTGGTTTATCTGCTTTACAGGTTGGTTCATTAAGAATCGTGTTTTCTTCAATTATTATTTTTTTAATAGCATTTAATCGAATAAGTAGCATTCCTAAGAAAAAGTGGAAATGGATATCTTTATCTGCTATAGTTGGCACTTTTTTTCCTGCTTTTTTATTTGCGTATGCTGAAACCCAAATTGATAGTGCTGTTGCCTCTATTTTAAATTCGTTAGTTCCGATGAATACTGTTTTAATAGGGTTTGCTGTATTTAAAATATCAACAACAAAAATTCAATCAATTGGAGTATTAATTGGTTTTATAGGTACTTGTACATTGATAATTTCAGGAGCAGATTTAAACCCAGATCAAAACTATTTATACTCTGGTTTGGTAATAATTAGTTCTGTCTTATATGCAATTAATGTTAATTTAATCAAAAAATATCTCTCTGATGTCAATGCAGTTTCTATAGCTGCAGGACAATTTGTAGTTATTTTTATTCCTTCAATTATAGTATTATTTTACTCTGGCTTTTTTAACTTAGAATTTAATGGTAATCATTTACTTAATGACTCATTAATCTATGTATTCCTGTTATCATTCTTTGGTACGGCTATGGCAAAAATATTATTCAATAAGTTAATTCAAATTTCTTCCCCTGTTTTTGCTTCTTCAGTAACTTATTCAATGTTAATTGTTTCTGTAATTTGGGGTATTTTAGATGGAGAGTTATTTAATTTTTATCAAGCAGTTGCTACAATATTAATAATTATAGGGGTTTATTTATCTAATAAAAAAAAACCCATCAATTAAGATGAGTTTTTTTAAAAATATATATACGTCTATTACTAATAGAAGTCAGAATCCTTTAATTCACTATTAACCAAAACCTCAGTTGTATTAAATTCTAAATTTTGCCCACCAGCGTTAACTTGCATAAAATAAGGCATCATAATTCCATTTACACTTCGGTAATCTCCGTATTTAGTTGAGGAGATATTTTTATTTTCGTCTTCTTCTTCAATTGACATTAAATAACCACTTTCAACAGCATAATATCTATAAGAAGTTTTTTCATTTTTAACAACTTTAACTTTATACACATCTTCTCCATCAATGGAATTAATACTAAGTAGTTCAGTTTGATCCTCATTGTAGTACAATTCATCAAATATTCCTTCAACATTTTTAGCTTCGATAATTTCTTCTTCACTCATCTGCATTTTTTGACCTTGTTGTTCCATGTAGCCTTTTTCTCCACTAAAGTTTCTTTTCATTAGTGACATTGTTTGCCCTCCCATATTAGCTTTCATCTCAAATGAAATTTTATTAGGCATCATTTTTTTTGAAATTGCCATCGGTTTAAACGGTGCACCTGGAAGTGTTACATCCATGTTCGACACTAATGTATTGACATTAAGAAGCATATCTTTACCACCAATTGCTTTAATATAATTATCTACTACATCTAGTGCTGTCATTCCTTCTGGTATAGCTTTATTAAATACCGGCTTTGCAACAGCGTTCGCATATTTATCAAAGTAATTGATCGGAAACCCTACTTTTTCTAAATTTTCAACAACGTCACTACCTTTTCCAACAACAATAATTCTAGTATTTGCGATTTTAAAATATTTATTCGCTACTCTTTTTACATCTTCTGCTGTTACAGCATTAATTTTTTCAAGATAAGTTTCATAAAAATCTTCAGGTAAGTCATTTAATTTAATATTTAGAGCATAATTGGCGATAGTTTGAGGTCTTTCTAATCTCATTATAAAATTACCAACATATTTAGCCTTTGCATTTTTTAATAATTCAGCATCAACTAGTTCGGTTCTAATTCTAACTATCTCATTAACAATTTCTGTGACCGCACTATCAGTTACCATATTTCTAACTTTAGCACCAGCTGAAAATCTTGCCACTCCATATCTACTTGATCCGAGACTAGAATATGCACCATAAGTGTATCCTTTGTCTTCTCTAAGATTTTTAAATAAGTAACCTTCACCACCTCCACCAAGAATGTTGTTAGTAATCAAAGCTGTGAAATAATCTTCATCATTCATTTTTAATTCAACATTGTTAGTGACCCCAATACTGGATTGAGTTGCACTTGGAAGATCTATAAAATTGACTTCTGTTAATCCAACATTTGGAGTAAGAACAGGAACGTCATTTTCAACTTTCTTAGCTTTTTTCCATACACTAAACTTTTCTGTAATTGATTTTTTAACTTCTTTATAATTAACATCTCCAATTACAACTATATATGCACTATTTGGATAAGTATATTTTTTGTGAAAATCTATTACATCTTCATAGGATATTTTATTAAGAGTTTCTTCAGTAATAAATTCTCCATAAACATGATCTTTTCCATAAGATAAAGCATTTCCAACTCTGCTTCCGATAGCATCAATACTCTTTTCGTCAGCTTTTAAACTTTCAATTAGTTGTTCTTTAGTTTTATCAAATTCTTCAACAGTCAGTAATGGATTTATGATTGCATCTGCCATTAATTCTAAAATTCTATCATTATGTTTTGTCAAGGAACTTGCAAAACTACTTCTGAAACCAATACTAACATTTGCTCCTAAATAATCTATCTCTTCATTAAAAACATCTTTTTCAATTGATGTTGTTCCATTTCCTAACATTTCTCCCAAAATAGAAAGAACTCCAGCTTTTTCTCCTTCAAGAATTGGGGTTCCGTCTATTCTCAAACTGTATGAAACTCTTGGAAGTTTATGATTTTCAACAACTAAAACTTTTATCCCATTTTTAAGCTTAAATTCTTTAGGCTTATCCAATTTTATCTTAGGCGTTGGCCCTCCAACTGGTTGAATTGATCTGTCTAATTGCGCGCTAACACTAAATGATATTAGCATTGTTGTAATTAATAATATTATTCTATTTTTCATTTTAAATATTTTTAATTTTATTTATTATTTAGAAGGTTCAGGCAAATATTCTATATCTACTCTTTGATTTTTGCTTAAATATTTTTTAGCAACCATCTGAATTTCTTCTCTAGTGATAGATCTATAAATATCAATTTGTTCATTAATTAAATTAACATCCCCATATAACATGTAATATCTTGCAAGTGAATTAGCAATTCCAGCAATACTTGAATTTGAATTTACAAATTGGTTTTCAAATTTATTTAATAATTTTTGGTATGATCGTTCTGAGATTAACTCATTTTGAACTTTAGTTATTTCTTCTTCAATTTCCTCAAGAAGGGTATCAAGTTCAACTTCTCCCAATGGTAAAGCTAGTATGGCAAAAATATTATAGTCTACTTGACCTAAGTTAATTACTTGTGTTTGCAGTGCTTGTTTTTGATCGTCTACCAATTTTTTGTAGAGTACTGAACTCTTTCCATCGCTTAAATATGTAGAAATCATGTCAAGAACGTAAGAATCTCTGTTTGCAAACCCTGGAGTCCTAAACGTAGCTAAGAGCATAGGAATTTGTATATTTTCGTCATAAGCAACTGCTTTTGTGTTTTCTATTATTGGTTCTTCCATCGGAAAATTTCTTACAACTACATTACCTGTTGGCACTTCTTCAAAATATTTTCTGACTAGTTTTTCAGTTTCTACTGTATCAATATCTCCTGCAACAATTAAGACTGCATTATTAGGGCCATAATAAGTTTTATGGTATTCTCTAAATTCTTCTAAGGTAGCAGCATCTAAGTGTTCCATTTCACCAATTACTTGATCTTTATAAGGGTGAACTTTAAATAAGTTATCATTTAAAGCTTTTAGTAACTTACCATAAGGAGCATCATATCTTTGTCTTTTTTCTTCTTTAACAACTTCATTTTGAGTATCAACTCCAATTTGATCCATTACAGGGTGAAGCATTCTTTCAGATTCAAGCCATAAACCTAACTCTAATTTATTTGAAGGAAAAGTTTCATAATAGTATGTTCGATCTTGAGAAGTATTTGCATTAAAGCTACCTCCATTTGCAGGGATAATCTTCATAAATTCACCTCTTCCTATGTTTTTAGAACCTTCGAATAAAAGATGTTCGAAAAAATGGGCAAAACCTGTTCTTTCTCTGTCACCATCCTTTCCACCAACATCATACATTACAGAAGTGGTAACTACAGGAGCAGAGTTATCTTGGTGTAATATTACGTGAAGTCCGTTGTCTAAGTCAAACTCGGTAAAATCTACCTGTTGAGCATTTAGGGATGTACTCGTAATAAGCACAGCAGAAAATAATAAAATGATTTTTTTCATTTGTTTTAATTTAAATTGTTTGTAAAAAAATTATACTTAAAAATTATAAATTATTAAAATTAATTTGGGGGAGAGCAAAATTACAAAATTTATTCCAAAGTACATTTTAAGTTCATCTTATACAAGTGTTACTTGAACTGAAGCTTGTAAATTAGTGTAATTAGTTTTAGTTAAAAACATTTGTTGGTTCATTTATAAACTTTATATTTGCACTCGTTTTAAACAAAAAAATAATTATAAAAATTAAGCTATGTACGCAATTGTAGAGATAGCAGGGCAACAATTTAAAGTTGAAAAAGACCAAAAATTATTTGTTCATCGTTTAGACAGTAAAGAAGGTAGCAAAGTTACGTTTGATAATGTTCTTTTACTTGCAAATGGTGATAAAATATCAGTAGGCGCCCCAGCTATAGACGGAGCTCAAGTAGGAGCTAAAGTCTTAAAACACTTTAAAGGCAATAAAGTTATTGTCTTTAAGAAAAAAAGAAGAAAAGGTTATCGAGTTAAAAATGGTCACAGACAATCTTTAACTGAAATTCAAGTTGAGAATATTTTAGCATCTGGAGCTAAAAAAACTAAAAATGTTGAGAAAGCTGTATCTAAGCCAGTTAAAACTGAACCGAAGCCAGCAAAAAAAGTTGAAAAATCTAAATCTATTGAAAAAGAAAATGTAGATTTATCTAAATTAACAGTCGCTGCATTAAAAGATATCGCAAAAAGTAAAGGCGTTAAAGGAATTTCTTCTATGAAAAAAGATGATTTAATTAAAGCGCTTAGTTAAAATATTAAAATTTATTATCATGGCACACAAAAAAGGAGTAGGTAGTTCAAAAAATGGTAGAGAATCAGAATCGAAACGTTTAGGGGTTAAGATATTTGGTGGTCAAGCTGCAATAGCCGGAAACATTCTTGTCAGACAAAGAGGCACTGTACACAATCCAGGTGAAAATGTTTATGCTGGTAAAGATCATACTTTACATGCTAAAGTTGATGGAATTGTGAAGTTTGATAAAAAGAAAAATAACAAATCTTTTGTTTCAATAGTACCATTTGACGCTTAAAAATTTTTTAAATCACAAAAAAACCTTTCTAATTTAGAAAGGTTTTTTTGTTTAATAATATTTTAATTAAATTTGAAATAGGTCGTATTTCATATTTTTTGTAATCACAATTACACACTTAGTAATATGTTAATTAAGACTAAAAATTAGACATAATAAGTTTCTAAATTGTATGCCAATTTATAAAAGTTACAACCCTAATTCTTCCACATGTATCAAAGTTTGGAAAATTTCTGAAAGTTTCAATGAATTGTTTTCTTCCATTTATTTAAGTAAAAACACTATAGAAAAATTAGATAAAGCTAAAAGCGATATTAAAAAAAGTGAAATTTTAAGTGTTAGACACCTTTTAAAAGAATTTGGATTTTCTGATAATGATCTTTATTATAATGAAAATGGTAAACCAATGTTGTCAAACAAACAAAATATTTCAATAAGTCACTCAAAATTATTTTCATCAATTATTATTAGTGACTTTAATATTTCAATTGATATTGAAAAAGTAAGTGATAAGATCGCTAAAGTTTCTAGTAAGTTTATTGATTATGAATATTCATTTCTTGGAGATTTAAACAACGAACTAGAAAGGCTTACCTTAATTTGGTGTGTTAAAGAATGTATTTATAAAATATCAAATGAAAAACTACCTTTTATTTTCAAAAGTAATTGTATTGTTACCCCGTTTAATTTACAAGATAGCTCAGTAATTTCTTGGCTAAAATTTAATGGAACTATACTTTCTTTTAAATCTTATCTTCATAGTTTTGAAGATTATAAACTAGTATATTTAATCCAAAATAAATAATGGGCAGCATAGTTGATTTTTTTATAGAATCCTACTCCAGCACATCATATTTAATGATAATTCTTGAAATAATTGCATTCTTATTTGGAATTATTAGTGTTGTCTATGCCAAAAAAGAAAATATTTTGGTTTATCCCACAGGGATTATTTGCACAGTTATTACCGTTTATATTTTATTTAAAGCTCAATATTTTGGTGATATGATGATGAATATTTATTATTCATCGATGAGTATTTATGGATGGTGGAACTGGACAAGATACAAAAATGATAATACTAGAATTGTAATCACATATGCCAATTATAGAGAAAGAATAATTGCCAGCTTATTTTTTTTAATTACAATTGTCATAACGTATTCCGTTTATTTAATGAATAGCTCAATAATTTATATAGAAAATTATATTGACATCTTCACATCTGGAATATTTTTTGTAGCAATGTGGTTTATGGCTAATAAAAAAATAGAAAGTTGGATTTTTTGGATAGTTGGTGATTTAATTACAATACCTTTGTATGCTTACAGAGGATTAGGTATGTTATCTCTACAATATTTAATTTTTACAATTTTAGCAATTCAAGGATATAATCAATGGAAAAAGAGCTTAGTCAAGTAAAATCAAATTGTATTAAAGTTGTTTTATTTGGGCCGGAGTCTACAGGGAAGACTACTCTCTCAAGACAATTAGCTAGACATTATAATTCGGTTTGGGTTAGAGAGTTTGCAAGACAGTACTTACAAAATAAGTGGAACAATCAAAGAAAGACTTGTGAACCATCAGATTTAATTCCGATTGCAAGAGGTCAAATTAAGCTAGAGAACGAATTAGCATCTAAAGCTAACAAGGTTTTAATTTGTGACACAGATTTATTGGAGACTAAAGTATATTCTGAGGCTTATTATATTGGTAGTTGTGACCCAACACTTGAAAAATATGCAATTGAAAACTTTTACGACCTTTACTTACTTACTTACATAGATATTCCATGGGAGGCAGATGATTTAAGAGATAAGCCAAAACAAAGAGAAGAGATGTTTAACGCTTTTGAATCTGAATTAAAAAAATACAACAAACCTTATGTAATATTAAAAGGAGATAAGGAAACCAGATTGAAAGAAGCAATTAATTTAATTGATAAATTAATTATAAATAATCCCGAATAATTTTTTTAGAATAAAAATTACTCAATACATTTGTTATGTCTCAAAAGGGGTGCTTTACAGCTGAGATTATACCCATTGAACCTAGAACAGATAATGCTGTTTAGGAATTTGTATCAAACCATTAATTATACAAAAATAATTGACCCCTTTTTATTTGATAATATTTTATCATATGAAAAATCTATTATTTAACTTATCATTTATTTTAACATTTTCACTTTTTTCTCAAGAAATCAAACAAGATACAACTAGGGTACAAAACCTAGAGGAGGTTATAGTCTCCTCAATTCGGGTGAAACAAAATGCACCTATAGCTTTTACCAATGTTTCAAAGGATGAGTTGGGTAAAAAGAATCTTGGTCAAGATTTACCTATTTTACTCAATTCTTTAACTTCAGTAGTTACTACATCTGATGCTGGAGCTGGAGTAGGATACACAGGTATTAGAATTAGAGGAATAAATGCACAGTCAACTAATATAACAATAAATGGCATTCCATATAATGACGCAGAGTCTTTGGGCACATATTGGGTAGATTTACCTGATTTTGCCTCTTCAGTTGAAAATCTTCAAGTACAACGAGGAGTTGGAACATCCACAAACGGTTCTAGTGCCTTTGGAGCTAGTATTAATATACTAACAGATTTAATTTCAAAAAACTCTTACTTTGAAAACTCTAACTCAGTCGGTAGCTACAATACTATTAAAAACACCTTTAAATTCAGTACAGGAATACTTAATGATTATTTTGAATTTTCTGGTAGACTTTCTAAAATAGATTCAGATGGCTATATTGATAGATCTAGTTCTGATTTAAAATCCTATTTTTTACAATTAAACTACAAAAAAGAAAATACGTTAATAAAGGCTTTAAGTTTTGGTGGTCATGAAATAACTTATCAAGCTTGGAATGGAATTGATGGAGAAACACTTCAAAGTGATAGAACTTATAATCCTTCTGGAATGTATGTAGATCAATCTGGTAATATTCAATTTTATGACAATGAAGTTGATAATTATAAACAAGATCACTACCAAATACATTGGAGTCAAATTATAAACACTAGACTAACTTCAAATTTATCATTTAACATAACTAATGGCCTTGGTTATTATGAGCAATATAAAGAAAATGATAATCAAGATTATGTAACAAGAAAGTGGCTAGATAATCAATTTATAGTTGGAAACTATTCTTTAAATTATCAAGACAATAAAGTAAATATGAATTTTGGTTCTTCTTATAGTCAGTACGATGGAGATCATTTTGGAAAAGTAATTTGGGCTCAAAACACACCCGGAATCCAAATAGATGATCGTTTTTATGATGGTAACGGAATTAAAAAAGACTTTAGTAATTATATCAAAACCACATATCAGTTAAATTCTAAATTACTATTATATGGTGATATTCAATTTAGAAATATTAACTATAGTACAACAGGAAGCACATCTGAAATTGCTAACTTTTTAATAAACAAAAAGTATAATTTTTTTAATCCCAAGGGAGGATTAAATTACCTATTTAATAATCATAATAGGTTGTACTTTTCTTTTGCAAGATCAAATCGTGAACCTACAAGAAGTGATTATGAAAGTAATCCTAATATAAGATCAGAACAATTAAATGACTTTGAAATTGGTTGGAATCTCACTAAGAAAAACGTTAATTTAACCACTAATTTTTATATGATGCAATATAAAGATCAGCTAGTTTTAACAGGTTCCATTGATGATGTTGGATCCCCTGTTAGAGAAAACAGTGGAGAAAGTTATCGAGTTGGTTTAGAACTAGAAACAGTTTTTAATTTATCTGATAAAGTTTCTATGCAAGCTAATTCGGCTTTTAGTGATAATAAAAACAAAAATTTTGTAACATCTATTGATGGAGAGTTAGTAAATCTTGGAAAAACTAATATATCTTTTTCACCAGAAATAGTATCCTCGGTAAATTTATCGTACTCGCCTAAAGAAAACATGGTTTTATCTATATTAAATAAATATGTTGGTGAGCAATATATGAGTAATACAGATTCTCTATTTTCAAAACTAGATGCTTACTCAGTCATTGATTTTAATTTTAATTATAATTTTAAAAACACTTTTTTCTTTTCTGAAATAGTATTATCAGGTGTTATTAGTAATTTGTTTGGAGCTGAATATGTGTCTAATGGATATTATTATACATATGATGATACTTGGAGTGATCCTAATAGTATAACAACAATTGAAGGGACAGGATACTATCCTCAAGCTACAAGGAACTATATGCTAGGATTAAAATTTAAATTATAGATTAAAAATTAGAAATAAAAAGGTTGCTGCCATTTATTTCTACTCTATAAGCTTTCAGACCGCATTCTAGAGCTACTGTTAAAGACTGACCTGTGATAAGACTGTAAGAGTTTTCTTCAGGACAATTGCTTACACATTCTAATCCATTAATAGTCATAGTTGAACAGCTAGTAGGTATTCGGTTCGGGTCACTAGCATCCCAAGCTAAGTATCCTGTGCCAGAATTTGTGACTATAATACCCCCATTTCCAATATTAGGAATATAAACTGAGTTACTAATAAAGTTTAATTGGTTATACTGTGGTAGATTGAGGTTGATTTCATAATTAACTTCAATATTTGCCAAATATCTGCAGTTGGATGAAATTTCATCTTTTTTACATGTAAATATCGTTAATACAACAAATATTAAAATGATTGATATTTTTTTCATTTAGTGAAATTACAACAAAAAGATTTTTCATTTAAATATTTTGTATATTTGATTTATATCTCGTGAGAACGAGATTTTTTGTATTTATATAGCAAGTTTTAATTAATTATAAAGTAATGAGTAATATTTCATATTATACAAAAGAAGGATTAAAGAAATTAAGAGATGAATTAAGTCAGTTAAAAGACATTGAAAGACCAAAAGCTTCAAATGCTATTGCAGAAGCAAGGGATAAAGGAGATTTGAGTGAGAATGCAGAATATGATGCTGCTAAAGAAGCTCAAGGTATGTTAGAAATGAAAATCTCTAAACTTGAAGAAACTTTGTCTGGAGCCAGAGTAATTGACGAATCTCAGTTAGATAATTCTAAAGTATTAGTTTTATCTAAGGTAAAGATTAAAAATAAGTCAAATGGAATGGAAATGTCTTATACTTTAGTAGCTGATGGTGAAGCAGACCTATCAGCTGGAAAACTTTCTGTTAACTCTCCTATTGGTAAAGGTTTATTAGGTAAATCATTGGGTGATATTGCAGAAATTAAAGTCCCTAACGGAACGATTAAATTCATTATTACTGATATTTCAAGATAATGGCTTCTATTTTTTCTAAAATAATTTCTAAAGAAATTCCTTGCTATAAAATTGCAGAAAATCAGGAATTCATTGCCTTTTTAGATATTAATCCAAATTCAGTAGGTCACACACTTTGTGTTCCTAAAATTGAGGTTGACAACTTTTTGGATCTAGAAATAAAATTATACGATAAATTAATGTCATTTTCAAGGGATGTAGCGTTGGCGATCAAAGAAGTTGTGCCTTGTAAAAGAATAGGGATGTCATTAATAGGTCTGGAAGTTCCACATGTTCACGTGCATCTAATACCAATTTCTAATATGGAGGACATGCAATTTGTAAAAAAAGTCAAATTAAACCATAATCAATTTGATTCGTTAGCAAAAAAAATACACACTGCTTATTCTTTATCAAATTCAATTTGAATAACCGTCTTAACGTTTAATTCTGAGTATTTTACAAATATTTTACCATTGTGATAATCTTCTATAATTCTTTTAGATAATGATAATCCAAGACCCCAGCCTCTTTTTTTACTTGTGTACCCGGGGTTAAATATTTTTTTAAAATGACTTTTTTTTATTCCAGTTCCATTATCAGTAATTGTAAGTACTAATATGTTTTTTTGCTCAATAAGTTGAACTAGTATATCTCCGTTTCCTTTAATAGCATCAATACTGTTTTTTATAATATTTTCAATTGTCCAGCTATAAAGTTGTTTATTGATTTGGCAGTATAATTGCTTTTCTGGGAATTTAAATTCAATATTCACCCTTTGGGACACCCTTGTCGTTAAATAATCTAGTGAATCTTTGGTCAGTTTTGTAAGGTTGGTACTTAATAAAATTGGATTAGAGCCAATTTTATTAAATCTTTCACTTATAATATTTAATCTATCAATATCTTTTTCAATCTCAATTAAATAATTTGAGTCTACTTTATTGCTTTTCAATATCTCTAACCATCCCATCAATGATGTTAATGGGGTGCCAATTTGATGAGCTGTTTCTTTTGCCATACCAGTCCATAGCATATTAAGTGTAGCGATTTTAGAACTTTTATAATAAAAGTAAATTAATGATATGAATAATAAAATTATTAAGATTAGAGCTAATGGATAATACTTTAACTTATTTATAACATCAGAATTTCCATAGTATAATGTTTCTATAACTTTGTTATCATAATAAATTTTAATTGGACTGTTTTCATTTTTAAATTTCCTTATAAGTTTATTTATCTTAGTAGTATCATTAATTTTTAGATTAGTAATATTATTGAATTCTATTTCTCCATTTTTATTAACTTTTATCATTGGAGTTGTAGAGTTGTTTTTTAATACCTCTAGTGTAAGATTAGAAATATTATCATCATCCAAAGATTTTGTTAATTCAGCTTGAGCTAATGACCATATTTGCATTTTAGATCTTTCTTCTGTTTTAAATTTTTGAAAAAAGAGAAAAGTATTCCATAAAATTGCAGAAATAATTATTAAGGACAAGGAAACTAAAATCCAGCTAGATATATTGTTTTTTTTGTTCAAAACTAAGCTTGTAAAATAATTTATTAAATAAATATAATCTAATTATATCAAACTATAATAACATATAAATGATTAGAAATCTTTATTTTAGACAATCAAAAAATAATTAACAAATTTAATAATCAACATGGAATTACAAGGAAAAATTAAAATGATTGGCAATACTCAAGCTATTACTGATAGTTTCAAAAAAAGAGAAATAGTTATTACGACAAACGAACAATACCCACAAACAATTATGACCGAATTTGTACAAGATAAAGTAGATCTTTTAAATAATTATGAGGTAGGTAATGATGTTAAAATAAGTATAAACATTAGAGGTAGAGAATGGAAAAACCCAAAAGGTGAAATTAAATATTTTAACTCTATACAAGGTTGGCGTATTGAAAAGTTAAGTGGTGAAGTTGATTCAAGTCAATTACCTCCTGCAGCTCCACTACAATCATTTGAAACCACTAATGATGTAAAAGACGAAGATCATGATGATTTACCATTTTAATACATGTATTTAACAAAATTCATTGAAAATATTTTTAAAAGGTTTCTGCCCTCTCCCTTTATAATTGCAGTAATTCTGACTTTTACTACAATTATTCTTGCTCTTATATTTTCTAATTTTGTTGATCCAAACTCCTCTTTATCTTTTTTAGAAATTTTATCTTCCTGGGAAAAAGGCATTTGGAATAATGATTTATTGGTATTTGCTTATCAGATGATACTAATATTAGTTTTAGGAAACATATTAGTTTTAAGCTCACCTATAAGCAGATTAATATTAGTAATCGCTAAAAAGGCTAATAGCACTGAAAAAGCAGTAATTATTGTTAGTGTGTCAGTAATGTTGGTCGCTTTTTTTAATTGGGGTCTGGGGCTTATTTTTGGAGCCATTTTAGCAAGAAAAATTGGAGACTATTCTGTTGAAAATAATATAAAATTAAATTATCCGTTAGTTGGTGCAGCTGGATATGTAGGACTTATGATATGGCATTCAGGAATTAGTGGTTCAGCTCCTATAAAAGTTGCTGAAGACAATCACTTGTCTAGTCTAATGTCTTCTAGAAATGATTCTTATTTGTACAGCGATCTACCAACTAGTTTAAATTTTGATTTAACAGTTTTAAGTTCAGCCAATTTAATTACATTCTTAGTATTACTAATTTTGGTGCCACTTACTTTTTATTTTCTTTCAAAAAATTCATCATCTCAAAATACTGTATTAACAAATGAAAACATAATGAATAATGATGTTCCAGATGAGATAAGTACAAATAATCTTGAAAGCTCAAGAATGTTTTCGATACTATTTGGCGTAATTTTGCTAATTGCTTTCTTTTATCAATACTCAGAGGATTTAATTAATTTTAAAATTACTCCAAATAGTCTTAATTTTTTTATGCTAGGTCTTTCAATTTTATTGCACTCAAATTTTAAATCTTTTCTTAACGCTTTACGAAAGTCGATTAACGGTGCTTCAGGGATATTAATTCAATTTCCGTTATATTTTGGAATTATGGGAATTATGAAAGAGTCAGGATTAATCGTTTATGTATCAGATTTTTTTATTTCTATCTCAAATGAATTTACACTCCCAATATTTACTTTTTTTAGTGCTGCTATTATAAACGTATTTGTTCCCAGTGGTGGAGGGCAATGGGTTATTCAAGGACCTGTAGTAATTGCTGCTGCTACTGAGTTAAATGTACCAATTCAGAAAGTTGTAATGGCTTTGGCTTATGGAGACCAATTAACTAATATGTTACAGCCATTTTGGGCTTTACCGTTATTGGCAATTACAAAATTAAAAGCGAAAGAAATTTTACCATACACGCTTATTATTATGCTTGTAGGATTAGTAGTTTTTATCTCTAGCTTAATTATATTTAAATATTAGTCTATGCTTAAAACTGCCGATGTTTCAAATCATTTAGATAAAATTCGTTTTTTAGAAATACTTAAAAACAAATTTTCAGCAAAAAAATACAACTCAATTTTAAGTACTGTTAACTATAGTAAAGAGCTTCTTGAATTACAATCATCTTTAGTAGATCTACAAAACTGGATTCAAAAAAACGACAAAAAAGTCTGTATAGTATTTGAAGGCAGAGATGCTGCTGGTAAAGGAGGTGCGATTAAAAGATTTACACAACACCTTAATCCCAGAACAACTAGAGTGGTGGCTTTAGCAAAACCAACAAAGAAAGAAAAAGGGCAATGGTATTTTCAGAGATACATCAAGGAGTTACCAAATAATGGAGAAATTGTGTTTTTTGACAGAAGTTGGTATAATCGTGCAATAGTAGAGCCAGTTATGGGATTTTGTACAGAAAAGCAATATAATATTTTTATGAATCAGGTAAACGAATTTGAAAAGATGATTACTCAGGAAAATATAATTTTAATTAAATTTTGGTTTTCAATAACAAAAAAAACTCAAAAAAATAGATTTAATAGCAGATTGTCCAATCCTTTAAAAAGATGGAAATTTAGTGTTGTAGATAAAGAAGGGCAAAAAAAGTGGGATGTTTATACTGATTATAAAAATAAGATGATAGACAAAACAAACACTTCTGAAAATCCTTGGAAAATTATTAAAAGTGATAGTAAAAAAAGCTCAAGATTAGAGTCAATTAAGTATGTATTATCATTATTTGAATTTTCAAGAAATAATTTAAATAAATCTCTAAAAAGCCCAAAAAAATGAATAATTACTCAGTAAGAGATTTAAAATTGTTAAGCTCAAAAAAAGCTTTAGTTTACCTCTTAACGCAAGACAATACAACTATTGCTAAAACTTTAAGATATGTTAAATATGAAAATAATCTTAAAAGACTTCAGATTGAATTAATTAAACTTCAAAAATGGGTTTCGGATAATAATAAAAAAGTAATTATAATATTTGAAGGAAGAGATTCAGCTGGTAAGGGTGGTGCAATAAGGAGAGCTATTGAACACTTGAATCCAAGAAAAATTAAAGTTGTTGCTTTACCTAAGCCAACTGAAAATGAAAAAAGTCGCTGGTATTTTCAGAGATATGTAAATCATTTTCCAAGTAAAGGAAATATAGTTTTTTTTGATAGAAGTTGGTATAATAGAGCAGTAGTGGAACCAGTAAATGGGTTTTGCAATGAAAATGATTATATATCCTTTATGAGTCATGTTAATGATTTTGAAAAAATGATCACAGATTCAGATACCTATTTAATTAAATTTTATTTTTCTATTTCTAAAGATGAACAATTAAAGAGATTTAATGAAATTAAAAATAGTCCTTTAAAAAAATGGAAATTTAGCAGTGTTGATAGTAATGCACAAGAGTTGTGGGATAAGTATACTTTTTATAAGGATCAAATGTTTTTAAAGACAAATACAACTAATGCACCTTGGAATATCATTGAAGCTAATAGAAAAGTTAAAGCAAGAACTCAAGCTATAAAGACAATTTTAGAAAAAATTCCATACACCAAGGATTTAGATTTACAATCTGATGAAGTTGTTTTCTAACTTATATTATTTGTAAATTCTTCGATTGATTTTGATTTGTTTACTGAGAATTCACCAATTTGAGTCCTAATTAACTTAGATAATGTCGCTCCAGAATTTAATTTTTTTCCAAAATCGTTTGCCAAAGCCCTAATATAAGTTCCCTTACTGCATTCTACTTCAAAATCTATGTGAGGCATATGAATTTTTGAAATATTAAAACTTAAGATTTCAATATATCGATCATTTATTTCAACATTTTCTCCTATTCTAGCAGATTCATACAGTCTTTTTCCGTCTTTTTTTATTGCAGAAAAAATTGGTGGTTTTTGTTTTATTTTACCAATAAAACTTTTTGATGCATTAATGATTAAATCTTCATTAATATGATCTATTGGAAATGTGTTATTTGGTTTTGTTTCTAAATCAAATGATGGAGTAGTTGTGCCAATTAGAAAAGTACCAGTATATTTTTTTGTTTGATTTTGAAAACTAGAAATTTTCTTTGTCATTTTTCCTGTACAAATAATTAGTAATCCAGTTGCTAACGGATCTAATGTTCCTGCATGTCCAACTTTAATTTTTTTTATTCCAAACTTATTTTTAATAAGCCATCTAATTTTATTTACAACTTGAAATGAAGTCCAATTAAGGGGCTTATTTATGAGTAAAACTTGACCGTTTTTAAAATCTTCTTCGTTCATGAACTCTGATTTATAAAAAATTAATTTAAAAGTGCATAACCGATTGCAATACTTCCAATAATCCCACAGTATATTGAGAAGTAAGAAAGTTTACTTTTCTTAACTATTAAAATCATCCATTTACAGGCTAATAAGCCAGATGTAAAGGCAGCAAGAAAACCTGCCAAAATAGGAATTATTTCAGATGATTGTAAGTTTAAATCACCACTTAAAATGTCTTTACCTATTTTCCCGAAAATTAATGGAACTACCATCAAAAAAGAAAATTTAGCAGCCCTGGTTCTGTCAATTCCTAATAAAACAGAGGTGGAAATTGTTGCTCCTGATCTTGAAATTCCTGGAATTATAGCTATAGCCTGAGAAATACCAATTAGTATAGCATATAAATAAGAAACTTCTTTTTTTGTATTTTTTGCTTTATCTGCAAGTAGCAATAATAATGCAGTTAGCAACAACATAAATCCAACTAGTAATATTTTTCCTCCAAATAATGATTCAAGCTCTCTCTCAAAAAATAATCCAAAAATTACAGCTGGAAACATAGAAATTATAATTTTTAATGAAAATTTAAATTCAGCGTTCCATTTAAATTGTAATAACCCTTTAAATATTTCAACAACCTCTTCTTTGAAAACAAAGATTGTACTTAACGCGGTAGCAAAATGTAATACTACAGTAAAAGTCAAGCTTTGATCTGCTGCATAGTTATTCCCCAGAATTACTTTTGCTAATTCTAAATGACCACTTGATGAAACTGGTAAGAATTCAGTTAAGCCCTGAACGATACCAAGTACTATAGCTTCTAAAACATCCATATCTAGTCTTTTTCTGTAGTACTCAAGATTGCATAAATCTGTATTCCAAGACCTAGCAGCACTAAAGTTGGAGCTAGTCTTATTCTTCTAAAATTATATATATCAGGGCTAAAGTTGTTAGGATCTTCACTTCCTCCACCTGACATTAAAATGAATCCAACAGCAATAATAATCAGCCCGAAAATCATTATTTTGTAGTTTCTTTTTTTAAAAATAAAATTATTTTTATGTTTTCTTTTTTTCTCTCCCATCTGTTAATTATATAATTTTTCTGTATTTAAATTTAAAAGTTTTTGAGTTGCAAAATAGGTGCTTATCCAACTTATTAATACCCCTAAAAGAATTATGGATAAAAAAACATAAACAATATAGATATTGTTAAACATATCTATAAATGGAATTTTCTTGTCTATGTACAAAATTGTGAAATATAGTAGTGTAGAGGCTAAAACAGAACTGAATAATCCTAAAAAAACATTTTTTTTGATAAAGGGTTTTCTTATAAACCTTTTTGTTGCCCCTACCAATTGCATTGTTTTAATAGTCCATCTATTAGAATAAATAGCAAGTTTTATTGAACTATTAATAATTAGTACTGAAATTACAAATAGGATAAAAGTTATTGGGAACATCCATAATGTAATTTTTTTCAAATTTGCATTCATCATACTTACTAGATCTTTATCATATTGAATGTCATCGATAAAATTATTATTCTTCGCTAATAATTTCGAAATGCTATCAATTTTTTTGCCATCTACATATTCAGATAAAAGGTTAATGTCAAATGAATTTATTAATGGATTATAACCAAGTTCGTCAATAAAATCTTCTCCAAATTCAGTTTTCATAATTGAAACTGCTTCATCTTTTGAAATGTACTTTAAATCTTTAACAAATTCAGAACTTATTAATGAGTTTTTTATTTGATTTAAATCAACACTTTTTGCGTCATCTTTTAAATAAATTGACATAGTCAATGATTCCTTAAAGTTTTTGGAAACATTTTTAATATTTACAATAGTAAATGAAAATATGCCAAACAAAAACAGCATCATTGAAATACTTACAACTACAGAAACATATGAAGAAAGAATTCTACGTCTATTTAATTTATTCATTTTAAATCAATGATTTAGTGTAAAAATAAAGAACTAAATCTATATCTAAAAAGATTTTCTATTATAACAAGAAAATGTAAATTTGTTAGCATATCTACTTTTGATCATTCATGAAATATAATTTTCAAAAAATTGAAAAAAAATGGCAAGCTAACTGGGCTAGAAATAAAACTTATAAGTCTAAGATAGATCACACAAAGCCAAAATTTTATAGCTTGGATATGTTCCCATACCCAAGTGGTGCAGGACTTCATGTTGGCCATCCTCTTGGTTATATTGCCTCAGATATATATTCGAGATACAAAACATTAAAAGGGTTTAATGTTTTACATCCACAAGGTTATGATAGCTTTGGATTGCCTGCAGAGCAATATGCTATTCAGACAGGACAACACCCAAAAAAAACCACCCTGAACAATATTAACACTTATAGAAGTCAGCTTGATAAAATAGGATTTTCTTTTGATTGGTCAACAGAATTAAGAACTAGTGATCCAAATTATTATAGGTGGACACAATGGATTTTTATTCAATTATTTAATTCTTGGTATGATTTCGATACACAGAAAGCAAAAAGTATTGATAAATTAGTAGATATTTTTTCATTAAATGGCAATAATAACATTAGGCTTGAAAATGATAGTGAAATAGAAGTCTTCACATCATCAGAATGGAATAATTATTCGAATGAGAAAAAACAACAAATTCTACTTTCATATAGAATTGCATATTTAGCAGACTCAGAGGTTAATTGGTGCCCTGAGTTAGGAACTGTATTAGCAAATGATGAAATAGTTAATGGAGTTTCTGAAAGAGGAGGTTTTCCTATTGAAAAAAGAAAAATGCGACAGTGGAATATGAGAATTTCATGTTATGCTGATAGGCTATTAAATGATTTAAATAAAATAGATTGGAGTTATTCAATTAAAGAAACTCAAAAAAATTGGATCGGAAAGTCTACGGGATGTTCTTTGTTTTTTGACATAGTAGATTTTGAGGATAAAATTGAGGTTTTTACAACAAGGCCTGATACAATTTTTGGAGTTAGTTTTATGACTTTAGCCCCAGAGCATGAATTAGTGAAAAAAATTGTTACAATTGATAAATTAAATGAGGTTACAAACTATATCAATAAAGTTAGCACAAAAAGTGAGAGAGACAGGCTTTCTAATGTAAAATCAATTTCAGGTGTTTTTACAGGTGCTTATGCAGAGCACCCAATAACTAAAAAACCAATTGAAATTTGGATTGGTGATTATGTATTGGCAAGTTACGGAACTGGAGCAGTAATGTCTGTCCCATGTGGAGATCAACGAGATTACGATTTTGCAAAAAAATATGATATTAAAATTATAAATATCTTCAAGGATATAGATATTTCAAATGAAGCTTTTATCAGTAAAGAAAAATTTAGTTTATGTGATAGTGATTTTCTTAATGATTTGTCATTTGTTGAGGCAAACCAAAAGGCTATTGAGTATATTGAATACAATGGATTTGGAAAGAAAAAGGTGAATTTTAGATTAAGAGATGCTATTTTTTCTAGACAAAGATATTGGGGAGAGCCTTTCCCTGTATATTATAAAAAAGGTCTTCCTTATATGATTGATGAAGCATATCTACCTTTGAAGCTTCCTGACATAGAAAAGTATCTGCCAACTAAAGATGGAGACCCTCCACTTGGCAGGGCTGATGAATGGGCTTGGGATACTGTAAAAAATAAAACAGTGAGTACTTCATTGATTAACCAGACTACAGTTTTCCCCCTTGAGCTTAACACTATGCCTGGTTGGGCTGGAAGTTCTTGGTATTTCTTAAAATACACAAATAGTTTAAATAGTAATCCAGTGAAAAAAAATGATGGGTTATCATATTGGAAAAATGTTGATCTTTATATTGGAGGTAATGAACATGCTACAGGTCATTTGTTATATTCTCGATTTTGGACTAAATTTTTATATGATCGAGATTTTATAAGTTTTGATGAGCCATTTAAAAAACTTATTAATCAAGGTATGATTTTAGGTTCTAGCGCAATCATTTATAGAGATTCAATTTCGAAGAAATTTATTTCTAAAGATTTGTTAAAAAATCAAAATGTAGATGAAATTCACATTGATGTTAGTTTAATTAATAGTTCAGACGAAGTAGATCTCAATGCTTTAAAGTCTTGGCAACCACAATTTGAAAATGCTCATTTTGAGTTTATAAATAATAGTTTTAAAGCTGGAAGAAAGGTTGAAAAAATGTCAAAGAGATGGTATAATGTCGTTAATCCAGATTTGATTTGTGAACAGTATGGTGCTGATAGTTTAAGGTTATTTGAAATGTTCTTAGGACCACTAGAACAATACAAACCATGGAATACTGCAGGAATTTCAGGCGTGCATAATTTTTTAAAAAAATTATGGAAACTTTACACAAACGATAAGGGGATAAAAAATTTTAATTCAAAGCCCTCAAAAGAAAGTTTAAAAACTCTACACACCGCAATTAAAAAAGTTGAAAATGATATTGAAAATTTCTCATTCAACACTCCAGTTTCATGCTTTATGATAGCTGTTAATGAATTGACAGCTCAAAAATGCAGGAGCAAAGAGATTTTGGAGTCATTACTGATTTTATTATCTCCATATGTCCCACATATATGTGAAGAGCTTTGGGAAATGTTGGGACACACTAATTCAATTACTTTTGAATCATTTCCAATTTTTGACCCTAATATGCTAGTTGAATCTACTAAGATTTATCCAATATCAATAAACGGAAAGGTTAAACTTAAACTTGAAATATCTTTGGCATTAAATAATGAAGAAATTGAAAATATTATTCTTGCTAACACTGAGGTAATTTCAAAGTTAGAAGGTAAACCTCCTAAAAGAATAATTATTATCCCTGGAAAAATTATTAATTTAGTTGTATGATTATTGCTTTAATTTTTGTTAATATTATTTTTTTAGCTATTGCTAAGTATATAAATACTGAAAATGCTAAATTTTTTCTTGCTGGATATAATACAATGTCAGAAAAAGAAAGAAATAACTTTGACTTAGTTAGTTATTTGAGATTTTTTAAAAGTTTTTTTATAAAATTAACTTTTTATTCAACTTTAATATTTGCAGTTACTTATTTTTTATATGATGAAGAAATTGCAGCTATAGCCTGGTGTATATCACTTACGGTTCCTTGGCCTTATTTTATAATTAAATCTCAAAAGTATTCTAAATAGCAATTTGTCTATCAATTTGTTGATCTAAAGAAATATATGTTTCAGTTCTTGAAACACCATTAATGGTTTGAATTTTTTTATTTAATATTTGCATTAAATTCTCATTATCTATACATAATATCTTTGTCAAAATACTCCAATTCCCTGTTGTATAATGACACTCTAAAACTTCAGGAATTTTTTTTAATTCACGAACAACGGATGCATTGTCACCAGCTTTTTCTAAATAAATTCCAATAAATGCCATTGTTTTATGCCCAAGAACTTTTGGATTAATTATAATTTTTGAACCTTCAATCAATTCAGAATTTTCAAGTTTTCTAAGTCTTTGGTGAATTGCTGCACCAGAAACTCCAATTTTTTTTGCTATTTCTAAAATGGGGGTCCTGGCATTAGTCATAAGTGATCTAATAATCTCCTTATCTATACCATCAATTGTTATGTTGTTATTAATATTCTTCATAAAGTTTAATCACTAATTACATTAGTTTTAATTTTTAAACGGAATCTCGTGTTCATTAAATTCTATTCCATAGTCAATTAATTCTTTTAAAATTGGTTTATATATATCCTTTTTAACTGGAAGTTGTACTCCTTTAACTGTAATTTTAGAATTTAAAATTGCTAATGTTGCAATTGCTAAAGGAAGCCCTACAGTTTTTGCCATTGCTGTATAGGTTTGATCTTCTCCAATACAAACCATATTTGAGTCTATTTGATATTTTTTGTTGTTTAGTTCGTAAACGAATTTATGAGTCATTACAATCATATCTTTATCATCAGGTTCTAACGTCCAGCTTTTGCAAAGAATAAATTCTAATATTTGTGCTGGAGTTGCTTTGTTTATTGTAATAGTCTTTTGGCTACTAAAGATATCTAATTCTAATAATTTACTCCAAATAAGATCTTTTTCAGAAATATTTAATAGTTTTTGTAATTTTAATTCAACCTTTTCTTTGGCATTGTGTGGTAAGAATAAATCTACAAAATCTTTAAAAGCCATATTCTTACTATTTTCAATTATGTAGCTATCATCTGTCATTCCGAGCTGAACAAAAACGTCCCAAGATTCACTAAAACCAACTTTTCTAATTGTACCTCTACATAGGGTTTTTACATCTTTTAATCCATAAATTTCTTTATATTTTAAAGAATCTCTGTTAGCGTATCCTTCAAAACTTCCATAATTTTTGACTTCTAAATTTTGAGTTCTTCTAAAAAGTTTATTGTAGGGGATATATTTATTATGCCCCTGTTGAATGAATTTTGCAGGCCCTCCTTGACCCGCAAGTACTACATTTCTTGGATTCCATGTAAATTTATAGTTCCATAAATTATTATCGGATTCTGGCGCAATTAATCCTCCTGTATAAGATTCAAATAAAGTAATTTTTCCTTTTTTTTCTTTAATATGATCAATAACCTTCATTGCACTCATGTGGTCAATTCCAGGATCTAAACCAATTTCATTCATAATTATTATATCTTTTTCTATAGCAGAATTATTTAAAGCAAGCATTTCATCACTTATGTAAGATGCTGTCAACATGTTCTTGCTGTATTTAATGCAGTCTTTTGCCACCATTAAATGGAATCTAGCAGGCAGCATAGAAATTACAATATCTGCTGCAAGAATTTCTTTTTCTCTGGAATTGTCATTAAATACATCAAGTTTTATTGCCTTAGAATTAGAATGGTTATTTAATAATATTTTTATTTTTGCAATATGTTTATCTGCAACTATTACAAATAAATTTTCTTTTTCAGATTTGCTTAACAGGTATTTAATTAAATAGGCAGAGGATTTTCCGGAACCAATTATTAGTATCTTTCTCATAAATATAAAAGTAATATTATAAATTTAATATTCTAATATTTCAAGTCTTTATATAATTCATTTTCTTAATAAATTCATACATTTGATATTAGATGCATTTAAAGAAAATAAATGAATTTAGATAAATACGGATTACTTAAATCTAATGTTTACTATCAGACTCCAGTTAATAAGCTACAAGAAATTATAGTTAATCAAAAACAGGGATTTATTGTTGATTCCGGAGCGTTATCTATATATACTGGTAAATTTACTGGGAGATCTCCAAAAGACAGATATATTGTTAAAGATAAAATCACAAAAGATAAAGTCTGGTGGGGTGAGATTAACATTCCAATTACTGAATCTTATTTTGAAAAATTATATCTCAAAATAACCAACTATTTATCTGGAAAGGATTTGTATGTTAGAGATAGTTATGTCTGTTCATTAGAGTCAGCAAGACTTAATATTAGAACAATCTGTGAATTACCTAGTAGTGATTTTTTTGCTAACAATATGTTCTTAAGGTTAGATAAAAAAACTGTTAAAAATTTTCAGGAGGATTGGCTTTTAATTAATGCACCGGGATTTAAATCTAATCCAAAAATTGATGGAACAAGAAGCGAAAATTTTGCTATAATAAATTTTTCAAAAAAAATTATAATTATTGGTGGAACAGGATATACGGGAGAAATAAAAAAATCTATTTTTTCTGTCCTAAACTTCATCCTCCCTGTTAACCAAGATATTTTACCTATGCATTGCAGTGCAAATGTTGGTAAAGATGAGGACACTGCAATTTTCTTTGGTTTATCTGGTACGGGTAAGACAACTCTTTCAGCTGATCCAAGCAGGCAATTAATAGGAGATGATGAGCATGGTTGGAGTAAAAACCAACAGGTTTTTAATTTTGAAGGAGGTTGTTATGCAAAAGTCATTAATTTAAATAAAGAAAGTGAACCAGATATTTACAAGGCTATTAAGAAAGGATCTCTTTTAGAGAATATCATTGCTGATAAAAATGGTAAAGTTGACTTTAGAGACACTTCAATTACTCAAAATACAAGAGTTAGTTATCCAATTAATTTTATCGAAAACATCAAATTTCCTTCAATCGGAAATACTCCAAAAAACATTTTTTTTCTAACAGCTGATGCTTTTGGTGTTTTACCTCCAATATCTAAACTGTCTTCTAGTCAAGCTGCTTATCATTTTATTTCAGGTTATACTAGTAAGGTTGCAGGAACTGAAGCTGGGGTAGTCGAGCCACAACCATCTTTTTCTGCCTGTTTTGGAGCACCTTTTATGCCTTTACACCCTGCTGAGTATGCGCAAATGTTGATAAAAAAAATTAAAGAGTCGGGAGTTAAAGTTTGGTTAGTCAATACTGGTTGGACAGGAGGCCCATATGGAATAGGCAAAAGAATGGAATTAAAATATACAAGGGCTATGATAAATGCTGCCTTAAGTGGTGAACTTGAAGAGGCTAATAAAGATAATTATCATATTCATTCTGTTTTTAATTTAAACCAGCCGAGAATTTGTCCAAATGTTCCCACTTCTGTTTTAAGTCCAAGAAAAACATGGAACGATGATGTTAATTATTATAAAACTGCTTATAAATTAGCAAATTCATTTGTTACTAATTTCAAACAGTTTGAATCCTATTCAAATAATGAAATCATGTCAGGAGCTCCAAACGGAAAATAAAATAATTTATTTTTTCTTATTGACCTTTTTGATGTAATCATCTAGAGCCATAGTCATCGAAGGGAACTTTTTTGAAGGGGCAGATATATCAACTACAAGACCATTTTCTTCACATGTTTTTTTAGTGATAGCTCCGAAAGCAGCAATTCTTGTATTTTTTTGTTTAAAATCTGGATAATTGTGCAATAAAGATTGTATCCCAGTAGGACTGAAGAAAACTAAAATATCATAAGAAACGTCTGCTAAATGTGACAAATCACTAATCACGGTTCTGTAAAATACAGATTGTCTCCAGTTAATTTCTAATTTGTTAAGAAGTTTAGGAACTTCAGCTTTTAATTTATCAGTAGTAGGGAGTAAGAATCGTTCAGTATTATATTTCTCAATCAAAGGGCATAAATCAGCAAATTTCCTTTGACCCACATAAATTTTTCTTTTTCTGTAAACAACATATTTCTGCAAGTAAAAAGCTACAGCTTCAGATTGACAGAAATATTTCATAGAATCAGGAACTTTGAATCTCATCTTTTCACAAACCCTGAAATAATGGTCTACTGCATATCTACTTGTAAGAATAATAGCTGTAAACATTGTTAAGTCTATCTTTTGAAGTCTAATTTCTTTTACTGAAACAGGTTTTACGTGAATAAAAGGCTCAAAGTCAATTTTAATTTTTCTGCTTTTTTCTAATTCAAAAAAAGGAGAGTGAGGTATTGTAGGTTTAGTTTGAGAAACAAGAATAGTTTTAACTTTCATATAGCTTACCTTTTTGACATTGAAACTATATTAATTCATTTATAAAAAATAAAATAGGAACAATTTCAAGAGTGCAAAGATACAAAATAAAATAAAACATGTTTGATAATATTAAATTATCATTCAATCTAATCACTTTATAAAGCCCAATTAAGTAAAGTGAAATAACAAAAAATATACTCATTTTTATAAATGTCATTGAGTTTGGGAAACTATAAATTGCTAATGAATTCAATAAAATTATAATTATCCCAATTAATTTATTGAAGTTGTTTTTTTGTAAGTTAAAATTAACTATGAACTTACTTATACTAAATGCCCAGCCTACTAACAATTCAATCAGGTATTTTGCGTAAACAAAGACAATAACAATCAATAAAGTTTTGAAAAATATTGATATTTCAAAATTATTATTAATGCCGTATGAACTGTAAGATATAATAATAGAAATGTAAACACTTAGCGAAATGAGATAATTAATGTTTAGTAGGCTATTAAAACTGCTTAAAAAACTGTTGTTATTAGTATTAAATTTTAAAAATGAATTATTTAAATAAATAAAAATAAATTGTTTGAATTTAGAATTATTTAATGCCTTTGCAATAGTTACAATTATTATATTTAATAATATGATAATTGTAAATCCATCAAATAAAATATAGTCTCTTATCATCAAAGCTAAATTATGAAGAATATTGTATAAAAATAATCTACTAAATAACTATTTTTACTAAAATATATAGTCATGAGGGATGTTTTAATTATTATTCCAACATATAATGAAATTGAAAACATTGAAAATATTATTATTTCAACTATTAACTTATATCCAACAATAAATATTTTAATTGTTGACGATAATTCTCCAGATTTAACTTCAAAAAAAGTTGAGAATTTAAAGCCAAAATTTAAAGATCAATTATTTTTAATGAAAAGATTAAAAAAAGAAGGTCTTGGAACTGCATATGTAGCCGGTTTTAAATGGGCTCTAAAAAATAAATTTAATTATGTGTTTGAGATGGATGCAGACTTGTCTCACAATCCAAAGGACATTAAAAGAATATTAGAACCGATGTTAGAAAACAATTATGATGTTTCTATTGGCTCAAGATACATAGAAGGTATAAATGTTGTTAATTGGCCTTTGAGTAGAATAATTTTATCCTACACTGCATCTCAATATGTTCAACTAATAACTAGGATGAACATTAAAGACTCAACATCTGGGTATATATGTTATAAAAAATCAGTTTTAGAGTCAATTGATTTGGATAATATAAAATTTACAGGATATGCTTTTCAAATTGAAATGAAATATAAATCATATTTAAAAAATTTTAAAATAATTGAAGTGCCAATAATTTTTTCAGACAGATTATTTGGTGTTTCAAAATTAAATGGCAGTATAATTTCTGAAGCAATATTTGGGGTAATAGCAATGAGAATAAAAAATATTTTTAATATTAAATTTTAGATAATGAAGCAGATTTTAATTAAAAATGCAAGAATAATTAATGAAGGTAAAATTATTAGCTCTGATATTTTTATAGAAAATGAGATGATAAAAGAAGTGTCAAAATCTATTAGTTTAAAATCATCATCCGTTCAAATTATTGATGCAGAAAATAATTTCGTAATGCCTGGAATCATAGATGATCAAGTGCATTTTAGAGAACCTGGATTAACACACAAAGCAGATATTAAATCAGAATCAAAAGCCGCTGTTGCGGGTGGTATAACTTCATTCATTGAAATGCCTAACACCAATCCTCAGGCTACGACTATTCAAGAATTAGATAAAAAATTTGAAATAGCATCTGAAGATTCATTGGCAAACTATTCATTTATGTTTGGTGGAACAAATGATAATTTAGATGAAATTTTAAAAGTTGACACAAAAAATGTAGCTGCGCTGAAATTATTTTTAGGTTCTTCTACTGGCAATATGTTAGTTGATGATTTAGATGTTTTAGAGAAAATATTTTCTAAGACAAATATGCTCATCGCAGTTCACTGTGAAGATGAATCTACAATAAAAGAAAATTTAAAATTATTTAGAGATAAGTATGGAGAAGATATTCCAATGAAATTTCATCCATTAATTAGAAGTAGAGAAGCTTGTTACATATCATCCTCAAATGCTATCAAATTAGCAAAAAAAACGGGGGCTAGATTACATGTGTTTCATCTTTCAACTGCTGAAGAGACTAAATTATTCTCAAATAAAGAGAAGTTAAAAGAAAAAAAAATCACCTCAGAAGTTTGTATACATCATTTATGGTTTTCTGATTCAGATTATGATGAATATGGTTCAAAAATAAAGTGGAATCCAGCTGTTAAAAGCTCAACTGACAGAGATGCTCTTTGGAAAGCATTACTAGACGATCGAATTGATGTAATTGCAACTGACCATGCTCCTCATACCGAGGAAGAAAAGAGATCTAAATATTTGAATTGTCCATCCGGAGGGCCACTTGTACAGCACGCACTACCAGCAATGCTAGAGGCTTATCATAATAATAAAATATCTCTCGAGAAAATTGTTGAGAAAATGTGTCATAATCCAGCTATTCTTTTTCAAATTGAAAAAAGAGGCTATATTAGAAAGGGTTATTTTGCTGATTTAGTTATTTTTAATTTAAACAATCCATGGACTGTTAACAAAGAGAATATTTTATATAAATGCGGTTGGTCCCCTTTTGAAGGAAAATCATTCAAATCAAGAATTTCACACACAATTATTAATGGTAATTTGATATATGAAAACACTTCTTTTCTTAATGAAACTAGAGGTAAAAGGCTAACATTTGAAAGATGAATAAATTAAATCTTATAATTATTTTGAGTTTAGTTTTAGGTTGCAATAATTCCCTAAATCAAGAACCTATACCACCAGAGAATTTAATATCTAAAGAAAAAATGATTGATATTATTTATGATATGACTTTAATTAATGTAGCTAAAGGTGTTAATAAAAGTATTTTAGAAAATAATGGAATAATACCTGAGCAATATCTTTTTAATAAACACTCTATAGATAGTATATTATTTGCAAAGAGTAATGAATACTACTCATATGATTTAAAAACTTATCAAACAATTTATGATAAGGTAAAAATCAAACTTGAAAAAAATAAAAATATTATTAATGATAGTATTGATATCCTAAAACAAATTTCTGGTGAACTGAGTAAAAAACTAATTAAAGAAAGTAAAAAAAATAAAATATTAATTGATACTATTAAAATTGATAGTATTAGTAAAATAAAATTAATTAATTCAAATTAGTATTGCTTATTTTTACATTTTGTTATAACAACTGAATAATTGATGAAAAATTTTATTGAAGAAATTAGATGGAGGGGGATGATTCATGATGAAATGCCTGGCATCAATGATCATTTAAGTGACTCATTTAGAGTTTCTTACACTGGATTCGATCCAACTTCTGATTCTCTTCATATTGGGAGCCTTGTGCCTATTATGCTACTAGCTCATTTTCAACGCTCTGGCCATAAGCCTATCGTTTTAATAGGTGGTGCAACAGGTATGATCGGAGATCCGTCTGGAAAATCTTCTGAGAGAAATTTGTTAGATGAAATAACATTATCTAAAAATCAAAAAGCAATAAAAAAACAGTTGTCTCATTTTTTAGATTTTGATTCTAAAGAAAAAAATAGTGCATTAATTCTCAACAATTTTGATTGGATGAGTAAATTCACATTGTTAGAATTTATTCGTGATATAGGAAAGCATATTTCTGTTAACTATATGATGTCTAAAGATTCTGTTAAAAATAGAATTTCGTCAGAATCTTCCGCAGGAATGAGTTTTACGGAGTTTACTTATCAGCTTGTTCAAGGATATGATTTTTTACATTTGTATAAAAATTACAAATGTACAATTCAAATGGGTGGTAGTGATCAATGGGGTAATATTACAACAGGAACAGAATTAATAAGAAGAGTAGATTCAGGAAAAGGATATGCATTAACTTGTCCACTCATTACTAAATCTGATGGATCAAAATTTGGTAAAACTGAAGGAGGAAACATTTGGCTAGATCCTAACAAAACTTCAGTATTTAAATTTTATCAATATTGGTTAAATACTAGTGATTTAGATGCAGAAAAATATATAAAAATATTTACTTTCTTAAGCGAGAAAGAAATTGCTAATCTAATTAATGAGCATAAATTAGAACCTCATAAAAGATTACTACAAAAAGTTTTAGCAAAAGAAATAACAATAATTGTTCATTCTCTAAATTCATTTAAACAGGCTGAACAGGCATCTTCTATATTATATAGCAAGACATTTAAACAAGATATTCAACTTATCGATGAAAGTACTTTTTTAGAGGTATTTGAAGGGGTTCCATTTGCAGAAATTAATAAAGACGAATTATTAAATGGAATTGATATGATATCTGCTTTATCCTCCAAAACAGATTTTTTGAATTCAAATTCAGAAGCAAGGAGGGCCATCAAAGAAAATTCAATTTCGATTAATAAATCTAAAGTCAAAGAGGATTATTTAATTCAAACTAAAGATTTGATTAATGACAAATATGTAATAATTAATAAAGGTAAAAGAAACACCTACATAATAAAATTCATATAAAAACTTAAACCATTTGATTACAACCTCGAATATCTGAATTATCAAATCTGCCAAGAATTTCAAACTCACTTTTACTTTTATTCCTACCCAAATCTTCAGTAGCAATAAATGAACATGAATTAATATTTGCTAAATCAATTATATTTACTCCCCCAGTTGAACCATTATTTTTAAAAGATAAGGCATCTTGTGGCTCTCTAATGAGCACTTTCATCCATGGTGGACACTGAAAAACTCCATTCTTTTGTGAATAAGCTTGTGAAAGTAACTCAGTCATCCCATACTCACTGCAAACTAGATCAGTACCAAAGCCTTGTTTTATTATTAAATGCAGTTCTTCTCTTATTATTTCTTTTCTTCTCCCTTTCATTCCACCAGTTTCTATTATAGTCAAATTAGGTAATTGAAACGTAAATTTTTCTAATAAATTTAACAAAGCAAAAGTGACGCCGAACAATAAAACTTTTTGATTTTTTAGAGCTATTAATTTATTTCGTAATTCATCATAATTATTGAGATAAAAACCACTATCCTGCTTATTAGTTTTTAATATTAATTTATTTATCATATAAATTAATGATGAATTTTTATTCTCTAAATATGAAGGTAGTAATGCTAAAATTGTATATTCCTTAATATCTCCAAAAAAATATTTAAATGAACTTTCAAAACTAGATTCATATAGTTTGAGATCAATTATATGGTGTTTGCTAAAATTAGTTTTTGTAGTACCACTACTAATAAATGTTTTTTCTATGGATTTATTAGAACTTAAAACTTTATGAGATTTAAAAAACTTAACAGGCAGGAAAGGTATTTGTTTTGAATTTGTGACATCACATGGATTTTTATTAATTAAATCACAAAATGATCTATAGATATTATTATTATTAAATTGAAATTCAAATATTTTATTTGCCATTAATTCAAATTCATCTTCAGTTTTTATTTTAAAAATATCTTTAATGTTTATCATATATTCAAAAGTATTTAAAATAATATACATCGTAATAAAATTGAACATTTATTTAATGTTATTAAAATGTTATCAATTATTTATATTAATTTTTAATAATATTTAGTTCATATATTTGTAAAAATTGTAACTCTTCGAAATGGCTTATAAAATATTACTGGTTGATGATGAACCAGATATATTAGAAATCATCTCATATTCACTTGAATCTGCAGGTTATAAGATTTATAAAGCAAATAATGGATTAGAGGCGATAAAAATTGCTAAAAAAATAATTCCAGATTTAATCATTATGGATTTAATGATGCCTCATATGAATGGAATTGATGCATGTGATGCAATTAGAAAATCTGATAATTTAAACGATGTAATTATTACTTTTTTATCTGCTAGAGGTGAAGATTTTTCTAAAATTGCCGGATTTGAAGCTGGAGCAGATGATTACATTACTAAACCTATAAAACCAAAAGTTTTATTGAGTAAAGTTAAAGCTCTTTTACGTAGAAAAAGTTCTGAACAAGATCAAACTATAATCCAAATAAACGATTTAATTATTGATCGATCAAAATACTCTGTAAATCTGAAGGGTATTGAGCTTAATTTACCTAGAAAGGAATTTGAATTACTATATTTGTTAGTATCAAGTCCTAACACAGTTTTTACAAGAGAAAAGATTTTAGATGTTGTTTGGGGTAGCGATGTTATAGTTGGAGATAGAACTATTGACGTGCACATCAGAAAAATAAGAGAAAAAATTGGAGCTTCTTCGTTTAAAACTATTAAAGGTGTTGGGTATAAGTTTGTAAGCTAATGTCCTTTAAATTTAAAAATTCGTATTCATTTGCATTTAAGACCTCATTTGCAATTTCTTTAGTTACTTCACTTATCGTTGGAGCTATTCTTTGGGTAGAGTCTACCTTAAGTTATTTTTATTTTCAACTCATTTTCTTAGCAGCTTTAGTGTTTATCATCTCTTTTTTAATAATCCAATCAAGAATAGAGGCATTTATTTATTCAAAAATTAAAAATTTATATAAAGAATTAAATTTAATTGATTCTATTTCTCTATCCAAAGCTGATATTAATACAGATATGAAATCGTTATTGGATAATATTAGTGAATTTAGTAGAGATAATAAATTAGAAATAGAATCTCTAAAGGTTAGAGAAGAGTTTAGAAAAGAGTTCATTGGAAACGTAGCACACGAATTAAAAACCCCAATATTTACGATACAGGGATATATTGAAAATCTTATTGATGGAGCTATAGATGATAATTCGGTTAGAGATAAGTTTTTAAATAGGGCCAAAATTAGTGTTGAAAGGTTGATCTATATCATTAAAGATTTGGATATGATCACAAAGTTAGAATCCGGAACTTTAAATTTAGAAAAAGATTCATTTGATATAATTGAGCTTGTTAAAAACATTTATGATCAGTTAGAAACTCAAGCTCAAAAAAATGATATAAAGCTAATTTTTAACAAACCTTACTTAGAATCAATTATTGTTTTTGCAGATAAAGATAAAATTCAACAAGTCATTACTAATTTAGTTATTAATTCAATTAAATACGGAACTAACAAAGGAACTACAGAGGTTAGTTTAGAGTCTATTAATTCTGATAAGTTAATCGTTAGAATTACTGATAACGGAGAAGGTATTCAAGAACAACATCTCTCAAGACTTTTCGAAAGATTCTATAGAGTAGATCAAAGTGGATCTAGAAAACAAGGAGGGTCTGGCTTAGGTCTATCTATCGTAAAACACATTATTGATGCTCACAATGAGAACATTTATGTTGAATCAAAGTTTGGGATTGGGAGTGAATTTTCTTTCACTTTAACAAAAGATTTAAATTAATTTCTTTAAAATAATGAGATTTGGGAAGCAAAAATAAACTAAAAAGATTTAAAGAAAACGAAAAATTTGATAATGTATTTCAACCTACTAGAGAAGAATTGCTTTCTGGTAATTTCGAATTTAAAGGAAGATGGGCAAAAAAAGTTTTCAATAATTCTAATCCAATTACACTAGAATTAGGATGTGGTAAAGGGGAGTATTCAGTGGAACTTGCAAGACAAAACCCTGATGTTAATTTCATTGGAATAGACATTAAAGGAGCTAGATTCTGGAGAGGAGCGAAAACAGCTAATGAAAAAAATATTGATAATGTTAAATTTATTAGAGCTCAAATTGAACTTGTTGAATATTTGTTTGAAAAAAATGAAATTTCTGAAATATGGATAACATTCCCCGATCCACAAATAACATTTAAAAGAACAAAACATCGTTTAACTAATTTAGAGTTCTTAAATAAATACAAGAAAATTTTAAACATCAACGGATGTATTAATCTTAAAACTGATAGTGAGTTTTTACATGGCTATACAATTGGACTTTTACAAGCAATGAATAACGCTGAAATATTATATTCTAATCACGATATTTATAAAAGATCGGGTAGTCCAAAAGAAGCTATAGAAATTAAAACGCATTATGAAAATTTATTTCTAAATAATGACAAGCCTATNACATTTATAAAATTTAAAATTTAGTTTTGACTCCAAATACAGACAATTTTTTTGATAGAGTTTACAAGGTAGTAAAACAAATCCCTTATGGAAGAGTAACAAATTATGGGTCTATTGCAAAATATTTAGGCTCTGCGAAAAGTTCAAGAGCTGTTGGTTATGCTATGAATGCCTCACATAATTTAGCTGATGTTCCCGCTCATAGGGTTGTTAATAAAGTAGGTCTATTGACAGGTAAGCATCATTTTTTTGGTTCTAATTTAATGAAAGATCTTTTAGAAAGTGAAGGAATTGAAATTGTTGATAATCAGGTTAGTAGATTTGACTCATTATACTGGGACCCTAGTATTGAACTATAAATCCAATACATTTATTAAAATCAAGTTTTCGCACTATATTTGCATAAATAATAAGAGGCTTTGAAAATAAATAAAATAGAAATACTCAAAGAATTAAATGAGTTAAATATTAATGACTGTGACTTCATTAATATTGTAAATTTTTCCGATGAGATTATTTTAGACGTTAACATATCCAATCCTACTCTTCAGGCCAAGAAAAATGCTGAAATAAAAATAAATAATTTCTTTAACTCAGAATCTCTTTCTTCATTCAAATTAAAAATTAATTTTAAGAATGTTGTAGCTAAAAAGCAGAAGAACCAAATAATAGCTAAAAAAATATCTGGTATAAAAAATATCATTGCAATTGCATCTGGCAAAGGAGGTGTTGGGAAATCTACCGTGACTTCAAATTTGGCTGTTTCACTTGCAAAAATGGGCTTTACAGTCGGACTTCTTGACGCTGACATTTACGGTCCATCTATTCCAATTATGTTTGATGTTGCTGAGGAAAGACCTAAATCAATTATGATTGAAGGTAAAAGTAAAATGGAGCCTGTAGAAAATTATGGAGTTAAAATCCTTTCTATTGGTTTTTTTACAAAATCAGACCAAGCTGTTATATGGAGAGGACCTATGGCGTCAAAAGCTCTAAATCAAATGATTTTTGATGCTAACTGGGGAGAATTAGATTTTTTATTAATTGACTTGCCGCCAGGCACAGGAGATATACATTTAAGTATACTACAAGCATTACCAATTACAGGATCTGTAATTGTCAGTACTCCACAAAATGTTGCTTTGGCAGATGCAAAAAAAGGAGTAGCCATGTTTAAGCAAGACCTAATTAATATTCCTGTTTTAGGGATTATTGAGAATATGTCTTATTTTACACCTAAAGAATTACCAGAAAATAAATATTACATATTTGGTAAGGATGGCGCAAAGAACTTAGCTGATGACTTAGAAGTACCATTTATAGGCTGTATTCCACTAATTCAAAGTGTAAGGGAGGCTGGAGATTTTGGTAGACCAGTAGCAATGCAAGAAGAGACAATTATTAGTGAAGAATTAAAGAAAATTACTCAAAAGATAGTTTCTGAAGTTATTAAAAGAAATAAAGACCTTCCTGTCTCGGAAGCAATTAAAATTACAACTATGGCGGGTTGTTCAGCAGTTAACAAATAAATAAATTATTATGTCTGAAAATATTAAAGAAAAAATTGAAAATGCATTGGATGAAATTAGACCATTCCTTCAAAAAGATGGTGGTGATATTTCATTAATTGAAATTCAAAAAAACACTGTTAAAGTTAAATTAGAAGGAGCTTGCTCTACATGTACTATCAATCAAATGACCCTTAAATCGGGTGTTGAGATGACTATAAAAAAACATGCTCCAGAAATTCAAAATGTTATTAATATTGAATCATAAATGATAAAGTCTGATATTTTAATTATTGGAGCGGGACCGGTAGGCCTGTTTGCTGTATTTGAAGCAGGTTTGATGAAAATGAAATGTCATTTAATTGATGTTTTACCAAAACCAGGAGGTCAATGCTCTGAAATATACCCTAAAAAACCTATTTATGACATACCAGCTTACCCTGAAATATTAGCTGATGGTCTAATTGATAAGTTAATGGAACAATGTTCTCAATTCCAACCTGGATTTACCTTGGGAGAAAGAGCTATGACCATTGATAAACAAGAAAACAACTCTTTTGTTGTAACAACCGATAAAGGAACAAAACACTTAGCACCGATTGTTGTAATAGCTGGAGGCTTAGGTAGTTTTGAACCAAGAAAGCCATTAATTAATAATATTGAAAAATATGAAGGTTCTGGACTTGAGTATTTCATTAAAGACCCTAATAAATTTAAAAATAAAAAAGTTGTAATCGCAGGAGGTGGAGATTCGGCACTAGATTGGGCTGTTGTTTTATGTGATATTGCTTCTGAAGTAACATTAGTTCATAGGCGAAATGAATTTAGAGGCGCTCTTGATTCTGTCGAAAAAGTTCAACATCTTAAAAATTTGAATAAAATTAATATTATAACTCCAGCTGAAGTAGTTGGATTAAATGGTAATAATAATTTAGAGTCTATTATTGTTGAGAATTCAGACAAATCTAAAACACAGATTAAAACTGATTTTTTTATCCCTCTTTTTGGTCTTTCACCAAAATTAGGTCCAATCGCTAATTGGGGATTAGAAATAGAAAAAAATGCAATAAAAGTAAATAACTCTTTAGATTACCAAACTAATATTCCAGGAATTTTTGCTATCGGAGATGTAAATACATACCCGGGAAAACTTAAATTAATATTATGTGGTTTTCACGAAGCTGCTTTAATGTGTCAGTCAGCTTTCAAAATATTAAATCCAAACAAAAAATTCCTTTTAAAATATACTACCGTTTCTGGAGTAAAGGGTTTTGACGGGTCACATAAAAAAGCTGAAAAAGCTGTTGTTAAAACTATTTCATAGTGACTGATATTAATATTATTATAATTGATAGATTAGGAAAAAAACACAATGTTTTAGCTCCGTTAGATATGTCCATGAATATTATGGAATTAATTAAGTCTTATGAACTAGCCGATGATGCATCGATCGGTATATGTGGGGGTATGGCTATGTGCGCTTCATGTCAATGTTACATAGAATCCACTCATAAATTGAATCACAAATCAGATGAGGAAGAGGCTATGCTTTCAGAGGCCTTTAACTTAAAATCTTCAAGTAGACTTTCATGTCAAATACCTATTACAAAAGACTTAAAAGATTTGATTATTAGAATTGCACCAGAATATTAATCTAATATTTTTTCTAGTGCAGCTGGAAAAATTCTTTCTACAAACTTTTTATAAGCTAGCTCTGATGGGTGTAAATTGTCACTTGCAACAAGTGCAGGATTTATCAATCCTTGCCTCGTAATGTCTGTTATGTTAATGAAATTGATTCCATTTTCTAGGCAATGATTCTCAGCAAAAGTATTATACATGTCTATCTCTTGGCTTGTAATAGAAGGATTAGGTCCTGACTGTCCAAAAGGAGTATATGCATAATCTGGAATTGATATCACTATAAGATCATTACTACTTTGGGATTTAGTTAAACTTATAGCCTTATTTACTAACTCAGGAAATTCATTTTCATATAATTCAAATGGTCTATTTTGGTATTGATTATTAACCCCAATTAATAAAGTGACTAAGTCATTTTCTTTAAAAATATTGTCAGGACTATTGTTTTCAAGAACTGGATCAACACTATTAATTAGTGCTGTAGTTGTCCACCCTGTAACTGCAATTATTTCAACATTTACAGTGTCTATTCTTAATGTGTTTTGCAGTGAATCCTTAAGTTGCATTGGAAAGTTACATTCGTCACAAACGCTTTGACCAATTGTATAACTGTCACCTAATGATAATATTTTATAGTTTACTGGATAAATACCCATATCTTCTGCGTCTCGAAAAATATCACAACTATATACACTAATAATAATAATATATAAAATCGCTTTTCTCATTTAAACTAAAATCTTTTTTCCTACAATAATCTTTTCAATTGAATTCCATAATTCAATTCTTTTTTTTAGCGCTTCTATTGAAACTTCTTCAATTTCTTTCCATTTTGTTGGATCATTTTCTGCTAATTCTTTAACCATTTCTAGAGCCATAGGCCCGTGTTCATCTTCATCCAATTCTATATGTCTTTCAAAGTAGTATATCAATTTTGAAATATCTTGCTCAGGAAAGTTCTTTTGAAAGTTTTTTAATATTGCTGTAAACATACTAGGAATAAGGTTTTCTCTGCCAAATGTGAAAGCTGCAGCAACCTTGTGAGGCTTTCCTTCTTCAATTATGTTAAAGGTAAATTCCAAAAAATCTTTCACCTCCTTTGGGGTATTTGAGGATTTAATAGCACTGAAAATATCTACATCATTTAATTTATTTAAGAAGTGATCAATATCATTAGTATCTGCACCAAAACATTTAATTGCATCTAAATATAACTCATAATGACTTTTTCTCTCACCAACTTGATTAATATCGGTTTCTTCAGCAAGGACAATTTCATTAATTAAATATGCTGTTTGGGAATTATTATTAGGAAGCCAAGGGGTTGATACACAGGTTAATTTTGTTTGAAGAGATTTTAATAATGACATAAAATCCCATACTGCAAAAACATGAATTTGGACAAAATCTCTTAAGTCGTCAATTGTTTTAATATTTGAATATAGATTATGATTTAACAATTCTTTTCTATGATTTAAAATAGAATTGTTGATTTTTTCAACTGTCATGTGTTTTTATTTAAATGCATTTAATCCTGTTATGTCTAAGCCAGTAATAAGTAAATGAATATCATGTGTCCCCTCATAAGTAATTACACTTTCAAGATTCATCATATGCCTCATTATTGAATACTCTCCTGAAATCCCCATTCCACCAAGAATTTGTCTAGCTTCACGCGCAATCTTTATAGCCATTTCAACATTATTTCTCTTAGCCATAGAAATTTGAGCTGTAGTAGCTTTGCCTTGATTTTTTAAATTACCTAATCTCCAAGCTAGTAGTTGAGCTTTAGTAATCTCTGTTAACATTTCTGCTAATTTTTTTTGTTGTAATTGAAATCCACCAATTGGTTTTCCAAATTGGATTCTCTCCTTAGAATATCTTAAGGCTGTATCATAACAATCCATTGCAGCTCCAATTGCTCCCCAAGAAATACCATATCTTGCAGAATCAAGACACCCTAGAGGTGCTCCTAATCCAGATTTATTAGGAAGTAAATTTTCTTTTGGAACTTTTACATTATCAAAAATTAATTCGCCTGTTGAACTAGCTCGTAATGACCATTTATTATGTGTTTCCGGGGTAGAGAAACCTTCCATGCCTCTTTCTACAATTAAGCCATGGATTCGTCCTTCTTCGTTTTTCGCCCAAACTATTGCAATTTGTGCGATTGGTGAGTTTGAAATCCACATTTTAGCTCCATTAAGTAAATAATGATCTCCATTATCTTTGAAGTTTGTTACCATACCTCCAGGATTTGACCCATGGTCAGGTTCAGTTAATCCAAAACAGCCCATATATTCACCAGATGCTAGTTTTGGTAAATACTTCTTTTTTTGTTCTTCATTACCATATTTCCATATCGGAAACATTACAAGTGAAGATTGAACTGAAGCAGTTGATCGAACTCCTGAATCTCCTCTTTCTATTTCTTGCATTATTAATCCGTAAGAAATATAATCAAGTCCAGCTCCACCATATTGTTCTGGAATATATGGTCCAAACGCACCAATATTAGCTAATCCGCTTACAATTTGAGAAGGAAATTCTGCTTTTTGAGCATATTCTTCAATAATCGGACTAACATCTCGTTTAACCCATTCTCTGGCTGCATCACGAACTAATAAATGCTCTTCGGAAAGTAGCTCATCTAAATTAAAGTAATCAGGTGCTTCAAATAAATCTGGTTTCATAAAATTGATTTTTGATTATACAAAAATAAACAAAGCTTCTTGAATTATTGTATATGAAATAACTTTTTTAACTCTCTTAACAAGAATTTAAGAGTTTAAAAATTTAGACAATAAGTAGTGAAAATGGTGAACCCCCTTTTCTTTTGTCGCTGAATATCTTCCAGATTTGTAAAATGCTGAATTTATTCCTTTTTGTACATTCTGAACTACGAACTCATCCTCTTTTTCAACTTTATTTAAATCACTGCTAGCACCTTTATTTAGTTTAGTTTTATCAAAAACATAAGATCTAAACTTAACTTCTGTAAATTTTAAATTTATTGGTTTAACTACATTGATAGAAATTCCCCAAGGATAAAAGTTAAACATAATATTTGGAAAAATCCAAAAATAATATGCGGCAATATTTTTTCCATAATCAATGTGATTTTTAGGAAAAATAAAACAATCTTCTTTTTTGTTGCTATACCCAATTTGTAAATTACAATGATCATAAATTTCTGTTTCATAACTATTATAATCCAAAACTTCACTCAAGTCTTTATGTACAAATGGAACATGAAAACCCTCAAGATAGTTATCACAGTACAAAGCCCAGTGTGCATCAATTTTAAAGTTTTGAGAAAGTGAAGAATCAAATATTGCTTTATTTAAGGGTAAAAATCCAATTCTTTTATCCATGATATCAAGAACTTTATCTATAGCAACTATAGGGTTGAAGGCAGTAAAAAGTAATTTGTTCCAACTTTTCACTAAAAAAGAATTTAAATTATCGCAATTCCTTGGAAAATTCTTAGTTTTTTCAAAATCAGGCATAAATTCAAATTTACCATCACTTTTAAAACGTCTACCATGATACATACATCTAATTTTTGCTGATTTGCATGGCTTTAAGAGCAATAAGTTTCCCCTGTGAGTACATACATTTGATAAACATTTTATATTGTTATCTGTAGATCTAGATAATAATAAAGGTTCATCCAAAAAGCCTTCCAATAATGTAAATGGGTAAAGTGAATTTTTTTCGGCAATTAGATTTTCATCTCCTACCCAATGCCAAGCTCTTAAGAAAATTTTATTTTTAATTATTTCAAATGACTCTAAATCCTTATAAAAACTTGAAGGCAAAGTTTCTGCTTTACTTATGTCAGAGTTAATATTTAAATTCATGTGAATGTATTAATTAAAGTTAATATAACTTATTTTTAAGAATTTATATATAAATCTATAAGTCCCTCTGGTGTTTTTACTGTTATTTGCTTTTTGTCCCTATCAACTTTACTAATAAATTCATCATGGATTGGAATTAAAACATCACTATTTTTATGATCTATAACAAAAAGATCTTGAGAAATATTTTCCTTTATATTTTTAATTTTACCTATTTCACCAAATTTATCATCTATAACTAAATAGTTTATTACATCATGATAGTAAAATTTATTTCCTGATAAATTAGGTAATGAGTTCAAGGGTAAATAAATTTCACAATTAATTATTGAGTTTGCTTCTTGTTCGGAATTAATATCATTAAATTTTATTCTTAAAACCTTCTCCTTGTGAAATCTTACAACTTCAATTTTATGCAAAGTCAGTTTGTCTTTTTGATAAATAAATAAAGATTTAATTTTTTTATAATGATCTGGTTGATCAGTATCAATTTTTAATAATACTTCTCCTTTAAAACTATATTTCCTAGTAATTTTTCCTAAATAGTAATAATCTTTCATATAAAAAAACCTGTTAATTTTAAATTAACAGGTTATAAATGTATTAAATGTTTTTTTAATATTTATTTATCATCCTCTGGAGCCTCTTCAGCAGGAGCTTCTTCAGCTACAGCTTCTTCAGCAGGAGCTTCTTCAGCTACAGTTTCTTCAGCTACAGCTTCTTCAGCTACAGCTTCTTCAGCAGGAGCCTCTTCAGCAGGAGCTTCTTCAGCTACAGCTTCTTCAGCAGGAGCTTCTTCAGCTACAGCTTC